>Ga0209613_1000085_pt1 | contig 129205 bp, 138 predicted proteins | sample BioC13SIPDNA_2_FD_185747 | JGI IMG/M metagenome (GOLD analysis project Ga0209613, IMG submission 185747) | Anaerobic biogas reactor microbial communites from Washington, USA - Biogas_R2_A C13 SIP DNA (SPAdes) (version 2) | ecosystem: Engineered > Bioreactor > Anaerobic > Unclassified | place...
CGCAGTCCGAATTCATCCTGCTCTTCTCTGGTGATCCCGTAGAGATCATTGACGTTTTCTGCGGTCATGCCCATATGATAATTGTTGAATGCTTCCCAAAGTCCGTCTTTGATCATGCAGTCTACCAGGGTGCCATTGTTCATTCTGAATCCGTAACGGGCTTTTTCCAAAGCGAATGGTGCCATATCCATGTTCTCGGTTCCACCGGCAACAACTACGTCCACGTCTCCGGATTTGATCAGCTGGGCGGCAAGGCTTACGGCACGTAATCCGGAACCGCATACTTTATTGATAGTAAAAGCGGTGCTCTCTACTGAAAGCCCGGCTTTGATCGCACACTGACGGGCTACGTTCTGCCCCTGGGCTGCCTGCAATACACAGCCAAATACGACTTCTTCAACAATGTCCGGGGCTATGCCGGCCCGTTTGATGGCTTCCTCGATTACCAGTGCTCCCAGGGTTACTGCCGGGGTGTCTTTTAAGGTCCCTCCAAAGGATCCTACTGGTGTTCTGCACGCACTTACGATTACTACTTCTCTTGTCATTGGTTATACCTCCCAATTATTTATTTATATAATGAATGCTTTATGCTGCTTGTTCATTACCGTTTCTTGCAATTTATTTTATATTTGAATTAACAGGGAGAAATGTTGCTATTTACGGTTTCCTGGCTTAAACATTTTGGATAGATTACCGATTTTCGAATTTGACATTTCTTTTCTCCATAAAAGCTTGCATACCTTCTTTTTGATCTGCAGTTGAAAAACAAAGGCCAAAAAGATCAGCTTCGATGCTCATGGCAGTATTGATATCTGTTTGTAATCCGTTATTCACTGCTGTTTTAGTTAGTCTTACCGCAATTTGCCCTTTACTCAAAATCCGTTCGGCAATAGCCGTCACAGTACTAAGCAGTTCTTCCGGCTCAACAACCTGATTTACCAGTCCTATGCGTAGTGCTTCTGCGGCATTGATCACATCAGCGGTAAACAAAAGCTGTTTGGCCATCCCCTCTCCGATCAGGCGCGGCAAGCGCTGGGTTCCTCCGAACCCTGGAGTGATTCCTAATCCGACTTCAGGCTGCCCGAATTTAGCCTTGGTAGAAGCAATGCGAAAATCGCAGCACATGGCCAGTTCACATCCGCCGCCTAAAGCAAAACCGTTTACAGCTGCTATGACCGGTTTTTCCAGGGCTTCGATTGCCATAAAGGTTTTTTGTCCCAAGGCTCCAAACTCCCTGCCTTGAATTGCATTCAAACTCTGCATGAAAGCAATGTCCGCACCTGCTACAAAGGCCTTGTCCCCAGCACCAGTAATGATCAGCACTTCGATGCTGTCATCAACAGCTATTTGCTGAATTGCTGTGTATAGTTCCATAAGTGTATCACTATTCAGTGCATTTAAAGCTTTTGGCCTGTTAATTGATAATATTGCTAACCGATCTTGCTTTTCCAGAAGTAAGTTTTGGAAAGGCATTCTTAAACCTCCTTTCTCAAATAATAATTAATATTTTTAATAATACTATTTTAGAGATTTATAACACAATATCCTTTCCGTAAATACCTTAAATATTCTTAATATTTAAGTTCTGTTTATTTCTGGAAGCTGTCAAGGAAAGGGTATTATTTTCCTTTCATTATTGATCAGCACAGGGTAGACTAAGCAAGAGGATTATAAATCAAATTTTTAATATGGAGTGAATAATAAAATGCGTACGCTGGTCGCCACCATTATGACAAATGCCAAGGAAAAAAACATCTACTGCAAGGTCAGTAAAGTTACTGAAGCACAGTTAAAAATTATAAGAGAAACCAGTCAGGCTGAACTTGAAGATTTGGGGTTTACTTTTATCAAATTGATTTCACTTGACTATTCTGATGTAAAAGCGCAGGCAATTTTTTTTGAAGGCCATCTGGATGAAATGGCTCGTGCATTAAAAGAACTAAGAAAGTTCTCTTGAGTACCAAGGTCTGTAATAATCAGCAAAAGCCGGGTATAAACCCGGCTTTTTTAAATGGTTCCTGACATTTTAATCGTTCAGAATGATTTTAAGGAATTTGCGTTTCCCCACCTGGATCACCATATCATTTTCCAGAATCAAGTTCTCCTCTGTTTGCTTGTTTCCGTTTACTTTTACAGCCTCCTGCTGGAGCATCCTTCTGCCATCACTGGCAGACTGAACCATGCCATGTTCAAGTAAAAATTTCGGCAGCCACACTTCCTTTTCGGTGGTTTGTATCGCCGGGATGTCATCAGGAATGTCGTGTTTGGAAAAAATCAATTTAAATCTTTCTTCCGCTTTATCAGCTTCTTCTTCATTATAGAAGATAGCAATGATCGCTTTAGCCAGTTTTATTTTGGCATCACGCGGGTTCAGTTCTCCCTTTTCCATCCGCGTTTTCATCTCATTGATCTCTGACATGGGAACCCGGGTGACCAGTTCAAAATAACGGCAAATCAAATCATCAGTGATGGACATCGTTTTGCCGAATATTTCATTGGGCTCTTCATTTACACCAATGTAGTTGCCCAGGCTTTTGCTCATCTTCTGTACGCCGTCAGTCCCCTCCAGGATTGGCATGGTAAGAGCAATTTGCGGTTCCTGTCCATATTCTCTCTGCAGATTTCTCCCCACCAGCAGATTAAAGGTCTGATCAGTTCCGCCCATTTCCACATCAGCCTGCAACTCAACGGAATCATACCCCTGCATCAAAGGATACATAAATTCATGAACCCCAATAGGCATTCCTTCTTTGTAACGTTTGCTGAAATCGTCTCTTTCCAGCATACGTGCCACCGTATACTTGCCTGCCAGGGAAAGTACATCCACAAGATTCATATTCTGTAACCATTCGCTGTTATAGTGAATAATAGTTTTGTTTTTGTCCAGAACTTTAAAGATCTGTTCCTGATATGTGGCTGCATTGACAGCAATTTGTTCAGCAGATAATTGTTTGCGGGTTTCGGATTTACCGCTGGGGTCCCCTATCCTGGCTGTAAAATCACCTATGATAAGGTGGACTTCATGCCCCAGATCCTGAAATTGTCTTAGTTTGTTTAAAACTACAGTATGCCCCAAATGGATATCCGGTGCGGTTGGATCAAGTCCTAATTTAATTCTTAAGGGTTTATGGTTTTTGATCGAATTGTAGAGTTTATTCTTTAATTCGTCCTCTGGAATGATATCCACAACGCCTCTTTTTATGGTTTCCAGCTGGGCTGAAACCTGCTGATCTATGCTATTATCCATAATATAACCTCCTTGCCATAAAAAATGATAGCATATGGCCGTGATTATGTGCAATAATTAGACCCATAAAGCCGTATATAATAGTAATTATAAATTATCTTCAGGAGGTTTATATTCTATAATGACAGCACATACAATGAGCCGTACCAGCTCTAATAAAAAAACAGGATCCAAACGAAAAAAAACCATTCTGAACATTTTGTTGGTCCTGGTCATAGTTGGTGCAGTATTCACAGCCGGCTTGTTTATTTATGCAGCCAGTAACTTGCCAGCCTGGGATCCGCAGCTCCTTAGCGGTGCAAAAACTACCATCATCTATGATGATCAGGGACAGGCAGCAGCCAATCTGCATGCAGAAGAAAACCGAACTGAAATTACCTTTGACAAGGTGCCGGAATCTTTAAAACAAGCCTTTATCGCAACCGAAGATCAGGATTTTTATAAACACCACGGTATAACTATTAAAGGAATATCCCGTGCAATATTCCGCAATGTGCAATCAGGGGACCTGACCGGACAGGGAGCCAGTACCATTACCATGCAATTGGCACGTAATGCTTTTCTGTCCTTCGATAAAGAATGGGAGAGAAAAGTCAAAGAGGCTATTTTATCATTTAAAATCGAAGCGAATTACTCCAAGGACGAAATCTTTTCCATGTATTTAAATAAGATTTATTTTGGCAGCGGGGCTTACGGCGTACAAGCTGCATCACAAACCTATTATGGAAAAGATGTAACTGAATTGAACCTGGCAGAATGTGCACTCCTGGCTGGGGTACCTCAAAACCCCAATGTGATCAATCCATTTTTATCTGTGGAGAAAGCAAAAGCCAGGCAGAAAATTGTTTTAAATAATATGGTGGCATGTGGTTACATCACTCAAGCGGAAGCCGAAGATGCTTATAAGATGGAACTGGTTTTTAATCAGTCCACCGGTGAAAATGTTCAGTTCGGATATTTTACTGATGCGGTAATTGAGGAAGCCATTGACATATTGGAAGAGCTTAAAATATACGATGATCCTAACAAAGCGATTTATAAGGCCGGACTGCAGATTTATTCCACCATGAATTCCGACCTGCAAAACCATGCTGAGTCCTTGTATCAGAACAATGCCAACTTTCCAACCGAAAGTAAAAACGGTCAATTGATCCAGTCTGCTATGGTACTTATGGATCACAGCAACGGCGAAATCAAAGCCTTAATCGGCGGTAGAAAATATGAACAAAGAAGAGGTTTCAACCGGGCAACCAGTGCATATAGACAGCCTGGTTCTTCAATCAAACCTATTTCCGTCTATTCTCCGGCATTGGAGTCCGGTATCATGCCCTATTATGTATTGGATGATTCACCGATTTCCTTTAAAATCGGCGGTACTGTCTGGTCCCCCAAAAACTACGATCTGGGTTACCGCGGTCTGATCACCATGCGTACTGCAGTACAGTATTCGATCAATACTTATGCCGTGCAATTATTGGACCAGGTTGGTATAGGCACCAGTTTCGACTTTGCCAAAAATATGGGGCTGGAATTGGTTGACTCCCCGGGCACCAATGATCTGGCTCTTGCACCACTGGCTCTGGGCGGACTGACCAGAGGGGCAACCCCGGTACAAATGGCTGCTGCTTATGGTGCCATTGGCAATGGCGGCATGTATGTAAAACCGCATTTCATTACCCGCATCGTTGATGACAACGGAAAAGAGATTTACAACTATAAGTTTAAACTCAAACGGGTCATGTCAGATCAAACTTCCTGGCTGATGACCAGTATGCTGCAAACTGTTACTGCTGCCGGGACCGGAACCAACGCCAAAGTACCAGGTGTTGCCACAGCTGGTAAAACTGGTACTTCTGAAAGTTATATGGATTCATGGTTCTGCGGCTTTACCCCTGGTTACTCGGTGGCAGTATGGATGGGCTACGACGAACACCTGACTATGAATAGTGTCTACGGCGGCGGGTATCCGGCCAAGATTTTCCGCTCCATGCTGCAAAAGGCACACCAGATAAAAAATCCGCCCCCATTATCAATGCCAGGCGGAATTGTACAGGTTCAGGTATGCTCAAAATCAGGGCTGCTGCCCTCGGAAAATTGTCCGGAAGATGCGATCATCTCTGAATATAGCCGTAAGGACAGTATCCCCACGGACACCTGTACGGTGCATGAAATTTTGTATATCTGTCCGGAGTCAGGGAAACTGGCTGGTAAATACTGTCCTAATCCTGAAATGCGAGCCATGGTCAAGACCAGTGAAGAAAGTTCAGATGAATTAAAAATTCCTACAGAAAAATGTGATATCCATACGGAATCAAATTTTTCCGGTTTGTTTAAAGGTGAGGATTATGTCTGCATGGACGAACGACATGACGGTAAACTATACCGGGCAAATATTGCCAATCCACTGCAAACAGGCGGCTGTCCTGCAGAAAGCATTTTGTCAGTCAGATTACAGCCTGGTCAAAATGTCCCCTATTGTGATATTGAAGAACACCAGGTCAAAAATAAAAAAGCCCGCCAGGTCATAGATGAGTTAGTGGGAGAAGACTAAACAGTCAGCAGTTTAATATCGACAAATAATTTTAAACTTATTATTCCACATCAAAGTTAAAGTATGTATCGGGATACGGTTCATTAACCAGCGTATAATGCCACCATTCTTTGTAATAAGACCTGAAGCCATGATTTTCCATGGCTTCTTTCAATATTTTACGATTAGCCGCCTGCTCGGTGCTGACCAGTGTCGAGTCATGGGCAGAGATTGGATCTAAAAAATCATAACTGCTGCCCATGTCCAATTCGGTTCCCGTATTCTTGTAAACCAGTGTCAAATCGATTGTACTGCCTCGGCTATGAGCTGATTTTTTCGCGATGTACCCATTTCTAAACAGATCTTTTTTATCAATATTAGGATAATACCAGGGCTTCATCTGTATATCCTCTGCATCTTCTGCCCATCTGATAAAATGATCCACCGCTTTTTGCGGCCGGTAGCCGTCAAAAATCTTTAAATTGTAGCCTTTACTGTCCACTTCTTCACTTACATCCTTTAAAGCCGCCGCAGCTTCAACGGTTAAAATAGCCATGGGTGCATTATATCCATCAATCCTGGCTCCGACGAAGTTATTATGGCCAGAATACCTGATATCATATACTACATCAGGTATGACCTGGTTGATATGGATAAACCCTTCGGGAACATATGCCTTTTCAGCACAGCTCGCGAATAGCACGATCAGCAGCAAAACAGCAATAATGAAAGTCTTAAATCTAATATAGGATCCCCCCTTATTTTTTAGATATTTTATCCCCTTTGCTTCAAATAATATCCCCTGACTTATAACAGCCAACACAACTCATTAGTTAACATTTTGATATAGCTCGAAAGAAAAAGGACCTTACAGGTCCCATAATTCTTCTATAAAAAAGTACCGGCATTAAAGTTAATCCATATCAATCGTGAGTACATCGTTTTGAATCGATGTTGTTGTATTCAGCTTGCTGCAGTAACCAGCTATTGTCTTGAGCAGTTTATTGGCTTTGGAACCAGTCAGTATGGCTGGCTGATAATCAGTGATAAGTACTGGCGTTATGGTAGCTTCTACAACTTCCTGTGGTGCCAGTTTCACATCAAGGATCATACTTTGCCGCATATACAGCATCGTCTTCTGATCAAATACAAAATTGCCCAGACTGTAAGCAATCAGTCCTTTCTTGTATCTTTCCACGCCCTGTAACCGATGGGGATGATGTCCGATGATTAGTTCTGCACCGCCATCAATAATATCATGAGCCAGCTTTTTGTCGGAAGAAGCAGGACTACTATTGTATTCCTTTCCCCAGTGCAATGATACTACGGTTACATCAACCTGTGATTCCAGTGCTTTCAGATCCTGCAAGATCATATCTTTATCCAGCGGGGATACCCCATAGCTGTCATCATCAGCTGCAAAAGATTTTCTTATTAAGAAATCAGTCTTGTATTTATCCGAATAAGCCAGAAATCCTATACGAAGTCCGTTCCTGGTAATAATGACCGCTTTGCGTGCATCAGTAAGGTTAGGACCTGCACCAACTGGTTCTACATTGTTTTCCTTTAGTAAAGTTATGGTCTCGATCAGAGCCTCAGAATTATAATCCATGGCATGATTGTTGGCAAGACTCACTATATCAAAACCTTGTTGGGCAAGAACTGGCACCATTTCTGGGTCGCCGCGAAATACTACGCTCTTTCCATAGAGAGCTTTCCCCTTATCAGATAAGGGGCTTTCCAAATTGCCAAAAGTGATATCCGCTGCCGCCAAGCGTCCGTCTAACAGTCTGAATGGATAATCATAACCTTGCTTGGCAATGATTTTGCCAACATTCCGCGCCAGCATGATATCCCCGGTTGCTGTCAAACTGACTTCCGATGAAGTTGATTCCTGCGCCGCTGCAAATCCTGGCAGCAAGCAAGAACCTCCCACAACAACCGTTAATAGCAGCGATAAAACATAACGACGAATGCATGTCTTTTTCATCTAAATTATTCCCCCTCCTTTTTAATTGTTAATTGGAATTTAAATATTAAACGGGTTCAAGTCAGGTCTTCAGATATGGCTTTCCAATTGTCAATATTTATGTAAATGATAATAGTTTTACCATTTACTTACAACGATTATTTTCCGCTACTTTTTGACATTCATAATCACAACCTCTAAAGTGTTCGCTCTGTTCACAAGGAAAAGCCGGCCTGAAAGGGCCGGTCAATATAAATTAATATTTGGGTCACAAAGGTTTTCAAACCAATCAGGATGACCTTTTTTTAATGCACTGATCAGTTCAATTCAACAACTGTTACCCCATGTCCGCCTTCTTCAGGCAACCCATCGCGATATGATTTTACGTAGTAGTGTCCGTGCAGATAATTGCGCACCGCCAGTCTTAAGGCCCCTGTTCCTTTGCCGTGGATGAGTCTTACGGAATCCAGATTTACCAGATGAGCATCCTCCAGATATCTTTCAATCAAATGCAGCGCTTCCTCCGCATTTTTACCGCGCAAATCGATTTCTTTGGATATATGCCTGGCTTTTTCCAAATAGGTCTGGTTGCGGATGCGGGCTGTTTTTTCTTCAGTTGATTCCGTTTTGACCAGTTCATGTAATTTGACAGTTAGCTTTAAGATCCCTGCCTGAACGATCACTTCTCCCTGTTTATTAGGTCCTTCCACCACGAAACCTTTTTGTTTTATATTTTTGATAAGTACATAATCTCCCGGTTTGATACTGTCCGCAGGGGGACTGGCCTGAAGTTTATCCTGCCCTTCATCAATATCGATCTTCTTCAACTTCTGCCGGGTTTGCTCTACTTCATGCCATTTAGGAGGGTTCTCCTTGTTTTTAAGCAACTCCTTTAACTCGGTTATGGCCTCATCTGCTTCACTTTTTATATTTTTCAGATATTGATATGCTTCCGACCTGGCTTTTGAGATTATTTCCTCCCTTTCTTCCCACATTTTTTGCAGCTCAAGAGCCAGTGCTTCCCGTTCTCTGATCAATTCATCCCGGGTTACTGCAATTTGTTTTTCGGTGGTTTCGTATTGATGCCTTTTTTCCTTTAGTTCTGTCAGCATTTCTCCGATTTCCATTTCCCTTTTAGGCATCAGCTGTCTGGCCCGCCCCACCAATTGTTGATCCAAACCAAGCCGGCCTGCAATTTGAAAAGCATTGCTCTGCCCTGGCATGCCGATGGTGAGCTTGTAAGTGGGAAGCAGTTTTATGGGATCAAATTCAACACAGGCGTTTTCCACCCGTTCATTCTGGTAGGCAAAGTATTTCAATTCACTTGAATGGGTGGTAACCACTGCTTTGGCTCTTTTTCTTCTCAGTTCTTCCAGGATGACCCGGGCTAATGCTGCACCTTCTGACGGATCGGTTCCGGCGCCTAGTTCATCCAGTAAAACCAATGATTTGTCGTTGACCACATTTAATATCTCAATAATATTTTTCATATGGGAAGAGAAAGTACTTAAGGATTGTTCAATACTCTGTTCATCGCCTATATCTGCAAAGATTCCATTAAAAATAGCAATGCTGCTGTTTTCCCGCGCAGGTATAAACAAGCCGCTCATGGTCATTACCGTTAATAAACCCAAAGTTTTTAAAACTACTGTTTTTCCGCCGGTATTGGGTCCGGTAATCACCAGCATATCATAATCCTGTCCTAATCTTATATCAACCGGAACAGCTGAATTTCCCAGCAACGGATGCTTGGCTCTGCTGATATCGATGATGCCCTGCTGGTTTATGCGAGGGCGAAAGGCGTTGGTTTTATAAGCCATACGAGCCCGGGCAAAGATATGATCAAGCGAACTCAGCAGCTTCAGATCCAATAACAGGTCCTCTGCTTCATAGGATACCAGCTGGCTCAGTTCCCTCAGTATTCTTTCTATTTCCCGCTTCTCTTCCGCCTGCAGTGCTCTGATTTTATTATTTTGTTCGACCACCGGCATCGGTTCAATAAATACTGTAGCCCCGCTGGCTGATTCATCATGTACGATACCTTTGACTTCATTTCTGAATTCCTGTTTGACAGGCACCACATAGCGCCCGTCTCTTTCGGTTACCAGCGCTTCCTGCAAATACTTCTGGTTGTTTTCTGAGCGGATAAATTGGTTTAAGTATTCTTTGATCCGGGAACGGAAAGTATTGATCTGTCTTCTGATGGTATAAAGAACCGGTGAGGCTCCGTCTTTTATTTCAGCTTCCTCACTTATGGCTTCGGTGATCTTAGTCTCCAGGTCGCGGTTTTCAATCAATTGACTGCCATATATTTTTAATGCTTCATATTTATTATCGTCGGTCATCTTTTTGGCCAGACGGGAAGCTTCCAGCAAAAAGGAAACTTCAAGCAGCTCCTGGGGCGATAATAAACTGCTTACTTTGGCTTTTACCAACAATCCATCGATGAGTTTTACACGGCTTAAAAAGCTCGGTTCTCCAAAACGCAACAATTCCATAGCTTGTGCTGTCTCATCCAGTCTGCGCAGCACCGTCAGGTATTCACTGGATGGTCCAGACTCTTTGATAGCTCGTTTGCCGCCGTCAAAATAGGTGTACTCCATAAGCTGTGCTCGTATTTTATCAAATTCCAGTTTTATCAAGGTTTTTTCATTCATAAACGACTCCAGGTTTTTTTAAGAATATTGCTATCGATTAATGCAGTTCATGTTCCTTGCCTCTTGCTACCCGCAATAATCCCGCACAAGGAATGATCGTGACCTTTTCTTTTTCCAGTTCATCCAGAAACAGATTCATACCCAGGGAATCGCTGGCCATATGACCGGCAATGATCACATTTATATGATGGGCTTTGGCTGCTTCGCGATGTTTTTCCTGCATATGCATGCCGATGATCGTTCCTACCCCGGCAGCAGCCATTTTTTCATAGGCCTTTTCTGAACCGGACGTACCTCCGGTCATTTTTATGAAGATTTTGCCTGCACGTTTCTTCTTGTCACCCAGGATGATCCGAGGGCCGGCTTTCAGTTCGCCAGCTTTTTTATATTCAGGAATATTATTTAGTATCTCCAGAACATCGCCCAAGGTCAAGTATTCTTCATCCTTAAACTGCTGGCGCAGGAAATGATCAACCAGATTATCTGCAGGTGAATGTACACACATAAATGGAATATCAAGTAATCGTGCTGCATCAACTGTTCTTTGATGATTCATCGGCATAATGGTTCGCCTGACTTCAGAGATCCGCTCAGTCATGAGCGCTTCCCCAATATTGATCGGCACACCGGCTTCCTCCAGCATATCTGCCTGTATGTGCATAACATCATATAATGATGCATACGCAATGCCTTCCGGATGATGTGCCAGAACCATATCGATCTTCTGCCCCTTCTGATTTAACCGGTCTGCCAAAAGAATTTCCGGGGTTTCAATATCAATACCGCACATAATGGTTTTTATTTCTTCTTCCCCCGAACCCACCAGTATTCTTGTATCGCTATAGGGATTATGGAGGGTCTCCTGGTCAAAAATGTTTTTTTCATCAGCTGGTAATTTTTCATATTCCTTTTGTTTTTCTTCCAGTAATTTATAAACATATTCTCTGCGCATATCATTGCGCTTGCCAAGTTCAACGGCTAATTCATATACCTTACGTAATTTCATGTTTTTCATCCTCCAATCCGAATATCTGCAGAACAAAGGGAGTAATATCAGTAAGAGACGAGATCATTTCGTGGTTGGTGACCGCGATATGATCATGAATAATGATGGTCGGTACCGGGTTATAAGTATGGGTTTTCAGCGAAAGGTCTTCAATATTGCCATGATCGCTGACAATCAACACCAGCGTCTCATCCAGATCCAGAAGTTTAACACAGGTACCCAGAAAAGCATCTATTTCTTTATAAATCTGTACCGCTGCCGCCATATCCTGCTTATGCCCGATCCGGTCACTGATGAAATATTCATATAAGGTAAAATCATGTTCCTTTACTATCCCGGCTAAATTATGGCCCGCTTTTTCTGGTGTGATAATGCTTATATCATACCCCCATTTGACCAGGAGTCTGTGAGTGAAATCCTGGTACACTGCATTACCTGCCTCCAGATCATCAAGGGTCCGCAGTGCCTGCTTTGCACTTAATGCCACCAGGGTGGAAGTGGATAAATGCAAGCCTTGTTCTTTGGCTATGTTCAAGTATTCTTTGCGGTAAGCATTGGCAAAGGTAACCTTTTTCCCATTATCCTTCAGAACTTTCATAATGCTGTTTGTAGAAATGATTCCCTGTAGTTCCAGGGTAGGATACGCATTAATATGCTGGCCGGCTATCTGCGCAGCATTCAATCCTGTCCATAAAGTCGTCTGTCCCGTGGCACTTTGTGGGATCCCTTCAACATTCAAAAGACTATCCGTAGGAATCACGGCTGCATTATGCAGTACCAGCTTGCCGGTTTCTTTATACAGGCAATGCCCGCCGATCAATCTATCCAGATTGGGAGTATTGGCAAAAAAATAAGGGTTGTTTTCCGTTTTGCTGCCTAAACCAAATCCATCAATAAATATCATAAGAACTTTCATGTAAATAATCCTTCACCAAGCATTCCATCCATAATCAGGCTGATCTGATACTTCGACCCAAGCATGGATCACGGTTTTTTATGCAAAAAATCAAGCAGGCGGTCTTTTTCCCAGCTATTGATGACATCATCCGGCTCCAGCCAGCCCCGTCTGGCGTTTGTGATCCCATACTGGATCAGTTTAAGGTCTTCCTTGTGGTGGGCATCGCTGTTGATCGCTATTTTTACCCCGTATTCTTTTGCTTGTTTGGCAATTTCAGCATCTATGTCCAGCCGGTCAGGATGGGAATTGATCTCCAAGGCTACCTGATTTTTTTGTGCTGCTTTCAAAACCGGCTCCAGATCGATTTCATATCCTTTGCGCCGATTTAATAATCTGCCGGTCAAATGTCCAATGATGTTAACATTTTCATTTTGCATAGCATTAATAATGCGTTCCGTCTGTTTATCCTTATCCAGTTTAAAATTACTGTGGATCGAAGCAATTACCACATCCAGCGCTGATAATATCTGATCATCGAAATCCAGTTGACCTTCTTTAAGTATATCGACTTCTATGCCTTTTAAAATGGAAAAGTCCCGGGTCTGGGAATTCAAAGCCTCGATTACTTTGGCCTGGGCAGCCAAACGATCTTCATTTAAACCTCCGCTGATGGGAAGTGATTTGGAATGATCAGTAACGGCAATGTAATCATAATTCATTTCCCGGGCAGCTTCCCGCAATTCTTCTATTTTGGTGCCTCCATCGCTCCAGGAAGAATGCACATGCAGATCCCCTTTTATGTCCTGGCGTTCAATTAAGAGCGGTAATTTACCTGACTTGCCTGCTTCTATTTCACCTGTATTCTCACGCAGCTCCGGGGGAATAAAATGATAGCCCAGCTTTTTGTAGACCTCGGCTTCGCTTTCGAGGCCCCGCAGGCTTCTGATATCAATATTATCAAAAATAATGCTGCGATGGGCTTTTCCTCCGGTAGTCCATACCAAATAGGGGAAGAAATCTGCCGGTTCGGTCACGATTACTTCAAAATCGATATTGTAGGTCAATTTCCCTGATATCAGGTCAGGTTGAGCCCGGTCAACTGCAATTGCCCCCGGATACTTGCTGACATGATCATAAACCGTTGAGAAGTCCTCGGACGCGGCCAAAATATCTATATCGCTGACCAGCGGTTTCCCTCTTCTTAAACTGCCGACAATGCACGCTGCTGATACCGCTTCACAGCCCAACAGGTATTTTTTGAATTCCTCCGCAACCGGATTCGCCATACCCAGCGTAGCTTTGCCGGCATTTTGCGCCAGGATCTCCATTCCTTTAATAATATTATATTCTGTCTTGCTTCCCATCCCCGGTAATTGGCGAATTTTATGATCCTGGGCTGCTTTCAGCAGTTCTTCCAGATTGCTTATCCCTGAATGGTTAAAAATCGTCCGTACAGTCTTATGCCCTAAACCGGGAATAGAAAGCATTTGAAGTACCCCTTCGGGTACTTCATCCAAAAGCCGGTCATAATATTCGCAATTGCCCTTTTCCAGCATCTCTTCAATTTTCGCTTTGACAGCTTTGCCTACGCCCGGTATATCACCGATCCGGTCAAGCCGGTGCAAATCATTTATATTTTCTTCCAGCTTGAAAACAGCATTGGCTGCATTGCGATAAGCTTTGATTTTAAAAGGATTGTCATCCTTTATTTCCAATATGTCAGCGATCTTGACTAAAATTTGTGCAACCTCGCGATTCGTCATGCAGTTATCCCATCCTGTTTTTCTTTTCCTCTTCCAAAGCTTTCACCAATTCATCATAATCCTCTTGCAGTTTATTTAGTTCATCAGCAAGATTGAGGGCTGTCAAAACAGCCAGTTTCGTATTGGAAAGATTCGGGTTACGCTGCTGGATCATTTTCATGCGCCTGTCGACATATGCAGCCAGCATTTGAATATACTCCGGGTTTTCTGTACCTTTCACTGTATATTCTTCATTAAAAATTTCAACTGTAACCTTATTAATATTATTCTTCATGCTATTCAGGTCAATCGCCCCCTTATAAACATCATTGATATTATTCTATATTTTTGACGATATTCCCTTCAAATAATTTGACTTAACATCGATTCTAATCTTGACGGTAACTTTTATTCAAAACAGCTGTTGCCTATGAACTCTCTTAAAATAGAATTATACGGAATATCTCTGTCTTCCAGTATGACAGGTGTAAAATAGCTTAAAAACTTTTGCAGCCGCATTGCTTCTGCATATTCCTTGTTTTCCGTCCCCACCTGATTTAGCAATGGTTCTATAAAAGGTTTCAAAACGAATAATTCATATACTAATGAAGAATTAAACATCGCATCGGCACTTTCCTGAAAAGGAAAAATATTTTTTTCTTCGCCTCTTCTGACTGAAGGCCATCTTTTAATGGTCTGCAAGGCATTATGTCCTCTGGTTCTGTTATCTCTGATAATTCTTCTGACCAAGCGGCTGTCAGTGGTGGAAATATTATTGGAGAAATCTATATTTAGCTGGGTCAAGGCACTGATATAGATCTTAAATTTTTGTTTAGAGTAGATACTGCTGGTAAGTTCATCATTAAGGCAATGAATCCCTTCCAGAATCAGCGGTTGTCCCGGGCCTAATTTTATTTTCTTCCCCTCTGCTTCACAGGTACCTTTAATAAAATTATATATGGGCATTTCCACTTCTTCGCCATTGATCAACTTCTGTAAATGTTCATTGAACAAATCCAATTTCAAAGCCTCAAGGGATTCGAAATCATATTCATTGTCCTCGTCCAGGGGAGTATCGCATCGATCCACAAAATAATTATCTAAAGAAATTGCCATCGGCTGTTTGCCGTTGACTTTCAACTGAATAAATAAACGCTGGGCAAAGGTCGTTTTGCCGGAAGAGGAAGGACCGGCGATCAAAATGATCCGCACATCTTTATTATTGCATATCTGGTCAGCAATATCCGCGATCTTTTTTTCATGCAGGGCTTCATTAATTCTTATGAAATCTTTAAATCCTCCCTGGGCAATGGTCTTATTAACTGCCGGAACATGTGGCGCATTCAGCATTTCCGCCCAGGCTTTTTCCTCGCTATAGATGTTGGCTAATTTTTTTTGTTCGACAAATGGCATTAATACTCCAGGGTTTTTCTTGACCGGTGTCTGCAGAATCATGCCGGGCGGGTAATAAATAAGCCGGAATTGATTTACCTGTGCTGTATTAGTTAGTACCAAGCCATAGAAATATTCATAATAATCCCCCAGTTTGCATACATGGATAATATTTTTATTTCTTTGCTTTAATAATTCGACCAGATCCTGCTGATTTAAGGATGAAAATATCTCCAGGGCTTCTTTCATGTGTACAACAAACCGTTCTATGGTTAAACTTTGTTTTTCCAAATCACGCATATGTTCTTCCAACTGTTTTACTTCGGCTGGTGTTACTTCCCTATTGGAGAATTCGCAAAACAAGCCATCTGATAACGAATGCCTTGCTATCAGTGTCATTCCCGGGAACAAGTCGTGACAAGCCTTTAGAAGCATAAGCAAAGCGCTGCGCCTGTAAATCCTCACTCCATCCTCAGTTGCGATATCGACCATTTCAACTGTATCGCCATTCTGCAATAAATAATTAAGATCCTGCATCTCATTTTGTATCAATGCCCCCACAATCGGCAGCTTATGGTCTGTATAATAAACGTCAACCAGGTCTTTGACCTCGGTCCCCTCCGCAACTTCATATTTCCCCTTATCTACTAAGTCAATCCATATCATCTTCGGGCTTTCAGTCACACTAGTCATTAAAATCCTCCCCGTTACGGTTTTACTAATCATTATTATAACATTTACCAATAAAATCTGCTTTCGAAGCAGCAAAAAGGTTAATCACTGCGCTAACCGGATAGTCCAGGTCAATCAGCGTAAAAATTTACGTCTTTTTCCCTGAGCTTCCTGCCGCAGTTCTTAACCTTCTTCTGCGCCGGTTCATTGAAACCTGTTTATTTCACAATTCCTGTTTTGATAATGTGCCTGTTATCTTTGCAGGGCCCCCCACTGATTCTTCAGCCGGACCAGGATCTCATCCACGATGGGAATGACCTCATTTTCGGTCAAAGTTTTCTCACTGGACTTAAATACCAGTCTGAAGGCCATACTCTTGTAACCCTCCGGAACCTGTCCGCCGGTGTAAACGTCAAATACTTCCACTTCCTGCAAAAGCCCCGACTGATCAGTTTCGATCAGCTGCCTGGCTTCAGCATACGTAACTGTAACAGGGAGTACCACAGCAATATCCCTTTTAATAGCTGGATAACGAGTGATCTCTTTTGACATTTTAATGGGCTGGCTCAGTTCGAATAAAACGTCCGCATTGAATTCAAAGGCTGTCACCCTGGATTTGATATTATAGTTTTCACATACTTCTGGATGAACCTCACCGATGATTCCGATCTCCCGGTCTCCTTTACTTACCTTTGCTGTCCTGCCAGGATGAAAGGCCGGGTGTTCGGCAGCTGTGAAAGTGACTTCCCCGATACCCAGACGGGACAGCAGATCTTCTGCCAGGCCCTTGAGGTAGAAGTAGTCCATGGGAACTACATTCTTCAGCCAGTTGGGTTCTGTATTACCAGCCACGACTGCACCTACTTTCAAAACTTCCAGGGGCAATGGTTTATCAGAGGGATAAAACACGGTACCCAATTCAAAGAACCCCAGATTGTCGTTTTTGCGGGCCAGGTTTTCTCTTATATTCTTCAGCAATCCCGGCAGCAATACAGTCCTCATAACCGCTTGTTCTTCTGATAAGGGATTGGCTATTTTAATGCTGTTCCTCAATTTATCATGCTCGTTCAAACAGATCATTCCATATGAAGCGGGGTTTATAAATGTATAATTGACCACTTCCATCAAGTTCTTCGATAAAATATCCTGGATGCGGTCGCGGAAATGCTGTTCGCTATTGAGTCCACCCGGTTGTGTCACCCCATAGGACAAAGTAGCCGGTATCTTGTCATACCCATATAAACGGGCAACTTCTTCGATCAAATCCACTTCCATGGTTATATCCGGACGGTAGGTGGGGACTTCTGTCAGGAACCCTTCCTCGGTTTCAGTTACTTTGAAGCGCAATTTCTCCAGGCAGGATTTAATCTCCGCTTCCTTGATATCCGTTCCCAGCAGATAATTGACACGCGCCGGCCGCAGCAGGATGCTTACCGGTTCTTGCGGCTGCGGATAAGCATCGAAGATGCCTTTTATTACCTCTCCGCCGGCCAGTTCGTGTATCATCTGGGCAGCCCGATTTATCGCGTAGATAACTCCATTGGGATCCACATTCTTTTCGAAACGGATGGATGAATCACTTCTAAGGCCCAGTTTCCTTGAAGTTTTACGAATGTTGGTCCCTAAGAAATTGGCTGATTCCAGCAAGACTATGGTCGTCTGATCATTTATTTCGGTATTTTCGCCCCCCATGATCCCTGCCAGGGCAATGGGTTTCTCTCCATTGGTGATCACCAGCATTTCCTCATCCAATTGCCGGTTGATACTGTCCAGGGTGGTAAAGGGCTCCTGGGCAAAAGCGCGGCGGACCAGAACCTGCCTGCTTCCGCCCAGCAGATCGTAATCAAATGCATGCAAAGGCTGGTTGCTTTCCAGCATCACATAATTGGTGACATCAACCACGTTGTTAATTGGTCTAATCCCGGCTTTTCGCAAAGCATCCTGCATCCACTGAGGCGATTCTTTGATTTTCACATTCTTTAAAACCCGGGCTGCATATCTTTTACATAACTGAGGATCATCTATATTGACTTTTATGTAGTCTTCAATGACCTCATCATTCTCTTTGATAAAAGTTTCCGGTATGGTTAAATCAGCTCCTGAAAGAGCGGATATTTCACGGGCTAAATTGATCCAGCCAAGGCAGTCAGCCCGGTTAGGAGTCAGATCAAGCTCCAACAGTTTATCACCGTCATCTGCGGTTTCGATCCCTTCGATGGCAATGCCTGCCATGGTCAATTCATGCGCCAACTGTTCTGCCGGCAGATCGATTTGTGTATATTTTTTTAATTGGTTTATAGATACGCCCATCACTATCTCCTCCTTTAGAACTGTTCTAAAAATCTTTTGTCATTGTCAAAAAAGAGGCGCAGGTCATTTATACCATATTTGAGCATGGCGATTCTTTCGATACCCATTCCGAAGGCAAAACCGGTGACTTTTTCCGGATCATATCCGCCGTATTTCAGCACATTGGGGTGAACCATGCCGGCGCCAAGTATCTCCAGCCATCCGGTGTGGGAACATACCCTGCATCCTTGTCCTCCGCACATCACACAGGAAATATCAATCTCAACACTCGGTTCAGTAAAGGGGAAGAAGCTTGGCCGATAGCGGACATCAAGGTCAGCGCCGAACATCTTCCTGGCAAATTGCATGAGGATCCCTTTCAGGTCGGCAAAAGTGATTCTCTCATCGATCAGAAGTCCTTCTACCTGGTGAAACATGGGTGAATGGGTAGCATCATCGTCATTACGGTAAACCGTTCCGGGGACGATAATCTTGACCGGTATCTGCGGTACCATCTTCTCCATGGTCCTAACCTGCACCGGCGAGGTATGCGTCCGCAACAGCACTTCATCGGTTATGTAGAAAGAATCCTGCATATCACGGGCGGGATGATGCTTGGGTACATTCAGTGCTTCAAAATTATAATAGTCCAGCTCAATCTCCGGGCCTTCTTCCACGGTAAATCCCATCCCGGTGAATATTCCGGTTATTTCCCTTCTGATGCGGGTAAGCGGATGGATACTTCCGCTTTGCATGGGCAGCCCTGGTAAAGTGACATCGATTTTTTCCTGCTGCAGTTTGATATTGCGGTCTCTCCGAATTATTTCATTTGCCCGGCTGTTAAACTGTGCTTCCAATTTATCTTTGATTTCATTGGCAGCCTTTCCAACTTCCGCCCGCTGTTCCGGAGATAAATCTTTCAAGCCCCTCAGCAATGCTGTTATTTCTCCTTTGCGCCCCAGCATTTTCACCTTATATTCATTTAGTTCTTCAATGGTATTTAAGGCGGCTATTATTGCCTGGGCTTCTTTGTCCAGTCCAGCTAATTTTTCCAACATACCATTTATCCTCCTTGTTTCAGAAAATAAAAAAACCTTCATCCCCAGGGACGAAAGTTACTTCCGCGTTACCACCCTTGTTAACCAAAATTTATGCAAATTTGGTTCACTCTATCGCCTGTTAACGGAGGCTGCCGGCAAGATCTACTCATTCTTTCAATCCGCTGCTCCCAGGTGAATTCACATGCTTAAACCTGATCACGCTTTCAGTCACGGCATGATCTCCCTTAAAGGCAACAGCATATTACTGCTCCTGTTCTCAGCATTTTATTGTGTAATAATCATTTTATAAATCAAATAATAAATGATGCATCCTGACTTTTCAAATAATTGCCACATGTTTTCGGCTTGGTTTATCATAAAGGGTCTACCTCCGCAATAACATTAACGCCGAACTGAAAAAAATTATTTCATAAATTGTATTTGGGGAACAATTATGAACGTGATCTCTGCTGTGATGCTTCTGCTAATATTATACCACATGCAACGGCTGCATTTAAAGAATCTGCCTGAGAATTTATCGGTATTTTAAATTTCACATCACAGAGGTTTTTACTTTTTTCACTAATTCCCCGTGATTCGTTGCCAATCACGATCACTCTGCCTCCTGTTAAATCCTGGTCATATAAACTGTTGGGGCTGTTAACATCGCTGCAATAAATTAAATAACCCTGGCTTTGTAAAGCATGTAACGTCTCCAAAGGAAAATTCGTATATACAGGTATATGCAATATTCCCCCCATGGATGCCCTGACGACTTTGGGACTGAAAGGGTCAGCACAGCCAGGCGTCATCAGGATTCCGTCTGCTCCCAGTGCCCAGCCGCTGCGGATAATCGTTCCAACATTGCCCGGATCGCTGACATCATCCAGCAGAATCAATAATTTTTCTTTGGTAATATTCTTAAAATCATAATCAGGTATCTGTACAACCGCCGCGATCCCCTGCGGTGTTTCCGTATCACATATATCATGAATGAGTCCTGATGCTAATTGATAATACTCGACCCCAGGAACTTTATCCATAAAATCAGTTTGCTGCCATTGGGCATCCAGAAGAAGATAACGCAATAAAAACTTTTGCTGCAGCGCTTCAGCGACGCTTTTTTCCCCTTCAACAATGAAAAGGTTTTCTTTATCTCGGTATTTCTTATTTTTCAGCTTTACTAATTTTTTGATCAGCGGGTTATCCCGGGAAGATATATATTTCATGAACACCTCATTGACAAAGAATAAAAAAGTATGGCCGGCGGCCATACTTAATACTCTATTTTATTATTTGGCAAGGCTGTTTATGGATAATTCAGCCAACCGTGAAAATCCCTGCGGATCGCTTACAGCCAGCTCAGCCAGCATTTTGCGATTAATATCCACGCCGGCAATTTTCAAGCCATGAACCATTTTGCTGTAAGTGGTTCCATTATCACGAGCCGCCGCATTGATCCTGGCGATCCATAGTTTGCGGAAGTCTCTCTTTTTCAGGCGCCGATGGATATAAGCATAATTTCCGGATTTCATGACCTGCTCATTGGCTACCCGGAACAGCTTGGATTTACTCCCCCGGTAACCTTTGGCCATTTTTAATATTTTTTTATGTCTTCTATGTGAAGTCATCCCACGTTTTACTCTGGGCATCTGTAACTACCTCCTATACTTTATGTGATGTGCCCTTTTAATAAGGGATCAATTTGGAAATATTCTTGTTTTCCTGTTCGCTCACCAGTCCGGCCTGACGTAATTTACGTTTTCTTTTGGGGCTTTTGCCTCCTAAAAGGTGACTGGCATATGCTTTGGCTCTCTTTATTTTACCGGTACCGGTCTTTTTAAATCTTTTGGCCGCACCACGATGAGATTTCATCTTAGGCATGATTAGCTTCCTCCTTACTATTATTTACTTCGATGTTTTTATCGGCATTTTTTTCAGTTTTGTCATGGTCTGCTTTAGGCAACAACATGGTAACCATATTCTTCCCTTCAATTTTGGGCGCTCTTTCTACCGTGGAAATATCAGATAGTTGTTCGGCCATTTTAATGGATAACTTCTCCCCTAATTCAGGATGGGTGATTTGTCTTCCCCTGAACATAATGGTAAGTTTAACTTTATCGCCAGCCATCAAGAACTTCCTGGCATTTTTCGCTTTCACCTGGAAATCATGTTCCTCAATATTGGGACGCAGTTTTACTTCCTTGGTGGAAATGGTCGATTGTTTTTTACGTGCTTCTTTTTCACGCTTATTCTGCTCAAACTTAAACTTACCAAAATCCATTAAACGGCATACGGGTGGTTTAGCCGATGGGGCTACTTCAACCAGATCCAATCCCTTTTCGAGAGAAAGCTGCAGCGCTTCCCGAATCGGAACGATCCCTAGCTGTTCCCCGGCATCATCAATCAATCTAACTTCCTTGACCCGTATTTCTTCATTAACTCTCCAATCCTTGCTGATAAGAAGTCCACCTCCTAAATAAAATAAAAGCGAGTTGCATCAACTCGCTTCAAAATCAATAACTATCGACAGATAGGCTGCCCTTTAAGTTTAGTTACTGAATACCTTACGAACCGCAGTAGTAAGGTGAGAAGTCAAGCTTCTGCTTAATCACTAGGGTAGTATAGCATAAATCCTTTCCCTAAGCAATGATTTTATAATACTGCTTTGAAAATTTTGGCTATAAGGATCTGGTTTTCACTTCCTCATCCAGCAGCAAGATAAAATCACTCAGGCTCATAAAGCCTTTATCTCCTTCTTTCCTGTGTCTGACCGCCACCCCTTGCTCTTCGCTCTCTTTGTCACCGATGATCAATTGGTAGGGGACTTTTTGCATTTGTCCTTCCCTTATTTTATAGCCGATCTTCTCACTGCGATAGTCAGCTTCTGCTCTGAAACCGGCTTTCTGTAATTCTTCTGTCACTTGCCGGGCATAATCATGTTGACGGTCAGTAATGGGCAATACCCTGACCTGCACCGGCGCCAGCCAGGCAGGAAATGCGCCGGCGGTATGTTCGGTTAAGATGCCGATAAATCTCTCGATACTGCCATAAATGACCCGGTGGATCATGACCGGACGATGTTTTTCCCCGTCTTCACCAATATAGGTCAAATCAAATTTTTCCGGCATCTGAAAATCCAACTGGATGGTGCCGCATTGCCAGGTCCTGTCCAGGGCATCATGCAGGTGAAAATCTATTTTCGGTCCATAGAAAGCACCATCGCCTTCATTGACTTTGTAATCGATGCCTTTTTCTTCCAAAGCCTGGCGCAGCGCCTCGGTAGCCTTTTCCCAATCTTCATCGGAACCCATTGAATTCTCCGGCCGGGTTGATAATTCAACATGATAAGGGAATCCAAATAAGCTGTAGAAACGATCGACCAGATTGATAACCCCTTTGATTTCATCAATGATCTGTTCCGGCAGCATAAAAATATGCGCATCATCCTGGGTAAAGGCCCGTACCCTCATGAGTCCGTGCAAAACACCGGACATCTCGTGCCGGTGAACCAGTCCCAATTCCCCCATTCTTAAAGGGAATTCCTTATAACTGTGCAGGTTTTGCTTGTAAACCAGCATACTGCCCGGGCAGTTCATTGGTTTAACCGAAAAGTCCTTCTCATCGATTACCGTAAAATACATATTCTCTTTATAATGATCCCAGTGTCCTGATCTTTCCCATAACTCCCGTTCGAGAATGATGGGGGTCTTGATTTCCTGGTATCCGGCTTTACGGTGTTCTTCCCGCCAAAAGTTTTCCAGCTCGTTTCTTAAAATCATTCCCTTTGGCATAAAGAAAGGGAACCCCGGCCCTTCGTCCAGGACTACAAATAATCCCAGTTCTTTGCCCAGACGCCGATGATCGCGTTTTTTGGCTTCTTCCAATTTTTTCAGATAATCGTCCAGCATGGCCTTTTCCGGAAAAGAAGTGGCATAGATCCGCTGCAGCATAGGATTGTTTTCATTGCCCCGCCAATATGCGCCTGCCAGGCTCATCAGTTTAATATTCTTCAACTTCCCGGTGGAAGGAACATGCGGGCCAGCACATAAATCCGCGAATTCTCCCTGTTCATAAACAGTGATTACCGCGTCTTCGGGCAGGTCTCTGATCAGCTCAACTTTATATGTTTCGTCCCGGTCTGAAAAGAACCGGATGGCCTCTTCCCGGTCGAAAACTTTTTTCACAATGGGATAATCCGCCTTGATGATGTTTTCCATTTCCTTTTCGATCAGGGCAAAATCTTCCGGAGTAAAAATATGCTCACTGTCAAAATCATAGTAAAACCCTTTGTCTATGGCAGGCCCAATGGCCAGTTTTGTATCAGGCCAAAGTTTTTTGACTGCCTGGGCCATGACATGGGCAGAAGAATGCCGGTATACATTTTTGCCGGCCTCATCATCGAAATCCAATATTCTTAAAGAGCCATTTTCTGTGATCTGTTCATTCCAATCCGCTAATTTATCATTAAAAACCGCAGTAACAGCTTTGCGGGCCAGCTTCTTGTTCACATCTTCGGCAATTTCTTTTACACTGGTTCCCGGCTGATATTCCTTTTGACTGCCGTCCGGTAAATTAATTAATACCATTGTTAATATCCTCCTTATGTTTTATTTCATAGGAAATATCAGAATAATCGCTACTTGAAGCAATCCAATGATAAATCCTAATACTCCTCCTAAGACCTCAATAAAGGTCAATTCACTGGAAGTAACACTGCGGATCATTTTTTCCAGCTCATCCAAATCAAAAGCATTTATTTTATCTTCAACTATCTGTTGGATGTTGATTTCCTGATTTAAGTACTCACTCCCGGCTTCCATACTTTGTCTGATTATATTAGCCGCTTCCTGGCGAAGTATCTTTTCCAGCAAATCACCAATCAGTTTGCTGACCTTGGCCGGTACGATCCGAGGCAGCAAATCACCTAGCCTGTCCTTTAATATCCCGCCAATTTTATCAGTAAGCGCTTCTCTGATCTCTGGTGTATTTATTCTATCAAATAATTCATCCAGTGACAGAAGTTCCTGTTCAACCAGTTGTCCTACACTGCTTGCAATCTGTGCCTGTCTTTTGGGTAAAACACCCTGTACGGAAAACAAACCGAGATTGACCGGACGTTTAGGCCAAAAAAGCAGCCTGATAGCAACCACATTGGTTATATAACCAATGAAAGCACTAATAATAGGCAATGCCAGCAATTGATAGTTCATTTTATCACCTTTTAAAATATACTTAAAAACTATAATAAAGGCAAATCATCTAATAATATAGATAAAAATAAAAAATCCGGGCCTTGACCCGGTTTGAAGACTGCCAGCTATTTGTGCAGTCCTTTTTCCGCCATGACTTTCATACACCGTTCACAGCCATCACAGGTGCTGATCTTTTCTTTAAATACTTTTTTTATCATCTCCACCGACTCACTGGCGGGTATTTCCCTGGCATTATGCAGAACGATACGGCGGGGCGCAATGGTTATCAGGATACTGATCAGCACATCATCCAGGCTGATTTCATCCATAAACATATCATCGAAATAATAATTCAAATAATTTTCTTCGATTTCTACCCCTTCCCCGTCCCAGAGATAAAACAGTCCGGAATCATACATCATCAAGTTAATTTCAAACAGTTTAGGAACCTGAGTATCTACAAAATAGCGCAGCAAATTTACAAAATCATTATACTCTTTCTCATTGCGCAATTCCTCCCGGGCAAGCTCCACGGCAAACCTGATCTCCCGGTTATACTCTTTGATGCAAAAGTTAATAAACCCTTCGATCACCAGATTGTCATTGTTATTGATATGTTCAAATAATTTGTGCGCCATGCGGTTTTTTCTGCCGAAATTGATCAGCATATTCAGGCTTTCATTATCATTACATTTTTTGAGAAAATTATTGGCTTTCGAAAACACGATGTCTTTATCGGTTGTATTCAATGCCCGGCAGGTCTTGTTTATCTCCTTCCACAACAGTTTCGACTGCCAGTTCCGTATGATATGTTCTGCCAGTACCTCAGACATCTGATGTTTAAAAATATGCACGATATCTTCAGGCCGGAATAAATTATCAGCTTTGTCGCCTTTTAAAACCAGGGAAATATGATCAGTATCCGACTCCCTGTCACTTTCAATATTTGAATAAAAATGATACCCTTTATCTCTAATCCACCGCAGCCTGTCTTCAAAATCACTTAAGAACCCATTATCGCCATGGGCCATAGCTATTTTGAATTCATAAATCATAATCGGCCTCCCATATAAGAAGTTAATTTATTATATGTTTGGCTGATTTTCATTATTCAATTCGCAGGCAAAGAGAAAAGTGGCTAATTTTGTGGATAATCGCATTTTTTATGGCTGTGCATTAAAAAATACCGGGCGATAAACCCCGGTATTACTGTCTTTATATGGTGGGCCGTACAAGATTCGAACTTGTGGCTTCTTCCGCGTCAAGGAAGCACTCTCCCTCTGAGTTAACGGCCCAGTCTATAAAAGAGTATATATAAATCCCCCGGCAAAATCAATAGCACCATGATCAAATAATTTCCCTGACATCAGCTTTTACCCAACTGGCAATGCTTTTAAACCTATAAAAGGCACTTTGAAATCAGGCATAAAGCAAAAATTTCCTTAATAGAATGGTAAAAATATTTCTAATAAGGTGGGGTAACTATGCCTAAATTCTTTGGGTTTTACCAATTTCCTGACAAAGCAAGACTGATACTCATCAGTATGGCCGCAATCGTAATTCTGGTAAGCAGTGTTGTATACGTTCAGGCTTACGGGAAGCAAAAGCCTATTTATGAAATAAAAACGGACAAAAAAATCGTTGCCTTGACTTTTGATATCAGTTGGGGAAACAAAACTCCCATGCCCGTCATCGAAATCCTCAAGGAAAATAACGTGAAATGTACATTTTTCCTGTCCGGGCCCTGGGTCAAACAATATCCTGAAATAGCCCAACAGATCAAAGCTGATGGCCATGAGATCGGCAGCCACGGCTATCGTCATATAAATCTCAGCAATCTAAGTAAAACAGAAATAAAAGATGAAATCATGAAAGCGCATAAAAATATTAAAGAAGTAACCGGGGTCGATGCGAATTTGATCCGCACCCCCAATGGAGATTACAATGATCAGGTCATCGAAGCTACCAAAGAAGTCAATTACCAGGCTATACAGTGGAGCACCGACAGCCTCGACTGGATGAATCCCGGCGTCAACACGATTATTGAAAGAGTCAGCACCCGGGCCCATCCCGGAGATATTATCCTGATGCATGCTTCAGATACCTGCAAGCAGACTGCCGAAGCCCTGCCAACCGTTATTAAAAATTTGAAAGCCCAAGGCTATGAATTTGTCTTTGTCTCTGATTTGTTAAAAGAAGCACCACAGAAGGAATAAAGCGCAAGAAAATAAACCGCAAATAATAAAAGAGATATGGCGTGCAGCCATATCTCTTTATATTCCCAAAGTTTTCAAACATCATTTACTCTAATTTATCCATCATCTCCATGATCATATCAAAGAAATAACTGATATCTTCCTTATCATTGATTCCTGCCTTAAAACCTACTTCAGGGAATCTGCCTCCACTGGTTATTTTTACGTTTACCATATACATAGCCTGATCTATTTCATCTTCGATGGCTTCCAGATCGATATCTTCCCAGTCCTCTTCCATTTCCTGTTCGCCTTCTTTGAACATCTTGGAATTTATTTTGCTGTAATTGGCTTCCTCATTATTCTCAATAATCTGAGATGCTATCCATAATATATCGGCTGTACTCAGTTCCAGTTCTTCTGCTATGCACATTACTTCATTCGCTACCGGAGTAATTCTTAACAAGTCAGATAAATTTACTGGTTCGCCTTTCCCCCATCTCTTTTTCATACGATCACCTCCGCAACTAGTAGTACAAAACCCTTCTCACAAACATATAATACATTCAACCACACTTGAATCAATCTATATCATTAAATTGTACTCATTCCGCCTTGATTATATGTGAATTAACCGCTAAATATATCCCTGTCTCGTCGGAAATAAAATATAGCATGCCTGCCCCGCTTTGGCAATAGTAATTTATATCTCCTGGCTTGCCTGCATCATTTTATCCAACCGCTCCTGCCGAATCCTTATAATATCCGGTTCCACCATCTTTCTTATCCAGGTGTGATTTTCACGGATAAATGCTTCCAATAACTCGGTTTCAACTTCTTTGTCATGCCGGCCTAATCTTATACTGAGACACTGTTTGCCCTGCAGATAAAAATTAAATTCCGCATGGATTTTGCGTCCGTTGAAGTCCAGATAAGCATTGGCTCCAGCTTTGTCACGATCTATAAAACGGAAATTCTCCAAGGATAATAACTCCATAAATCTCAACCCCCCAACTTTCATTCCTCTTATAATGATACTCGATTAAACTTTTGCCTTAAATAGATAATCGCCTTTTTGATGATTTAAATTTTTCTAATATTGGATGAAATAGAGTAGAATAGATTCTGTGGCTATTAAAACTTGTATTTACAGATAGCAGGAAGAAAGGTTTTGTTATGCAGCTCAAAATATCTGATCCGGTGAAAGGTTCAATTTTTGTTTTTATCTCAGCATTTATGTACGCCACCTTGCCGATCCTGACCAAACTGGCTTTTCAATATGGTTTAACTCCCAGTGCGGCTATTTTCTATCGTTATCTGTTTGCCTTTATCCTGTTGTTCCTTTATCTGAAATTATGGAAGAAGGAGCCGGTCATTGCCCCTTCCTTGAAGGTCATCTTACAGGGGTTATTTTTGGTTGCCGGTTCGGTTTTATTTTTCTATGCTTTGCAGTATATTGCGGCCAGCATCGGCAGCATCATCTTCTTTACCCATCCGATTATCGTTGCAGTCCTGGCTATTTTAGTTTACAAAGAAAAATTAAACTTAAAACTGGCTGCAGGATTATTATTAGCCTTGATGGGCATCATTTTGGTCTCGGGAATATTCAGCACTTCCGTAACCATTGCGCCCTTTGGTTTAATGCTGGCCATGATCAGCAGCATTTGTTATGCCTGCTTTGCACTCCTGGGCCAGTATAATGTGGCTAATGTATCACCCTTCGCTTTGACCGCTACTTTTACGTTGACCGGCGCACTGATAGTACCGCTGGTATTTTTCCGCGACCTGCATTTTACTACTTCCCTGACCTGGCCGCAGGTTTTGATTTGTTTGGCAATGGCCTTATTAAATACTGTACTTTCAATATCTTTTTACCTAAAGGGTATGAAGCTGATCGGTGCCACCCGAGCGTCTCTAATCAGCAGCCTGGAGCCGGTTATAACGGTAATACTGGCCATGCTTCTGCTGAATGAAGTCCTATCCCCCCTGGAGGCAGCAGGCGCCGTTCTGGTTCTGATCAGCCTGTACCTGGCCGTGTCTTCCCAAAGCAAGGATTCCCGGGAACAAGAATTCAGAATGATTGCCAAAGAGTAGAAAATCCTGGCTTATCCGTCTATATCATTATCTGTTAATTTGCCAGGATGGTTTACGCCGACGTAATATCCGGGATATTGACCGTCTTTTATTCTGGCGTTAAATTCACTTCGACTCATAACCGCGCCGGTCTGAATATCCATGAATTCTTCTTCATCCATCAAATGATCTGACTTGATTTTTTCGTTGTTATCTTTCTCCATTATTTATGCCTCCGAACTTTTATTTAAGTATATTTTTGCTTCCTGGCCGGTTATCTATGCAATTAGCCCAAAGTTGTTCCCTCCAAAACTTTCATGATAGTATTATGTTATGAAAGGAGGCAGTTTTAATGAACATAAAATTCGAAATCATCGATTTGGTTCCGGACCCATTACTTGTCATCCGCAAAGTCACTTCCGTAAATGACCTGCCCCAGGAAATCGGCAAGGCATATCACCAGATCGCCGCTTACCTTAATGAATTGGGCGAACAGCCGGCAGGCGTTCCTTTTGTCGCATACTATAATCTGGATATGGAAAACCTGGATGTGGAAATGGGCTTCCCGGTAGCCAAAGAATTACCAGGCCAGGGCAATATTACCCCCGCCAGGATGCCGGCCGTTAGAGCTGCAACCTTCACTCACATAGGACCCTACCAGGATATGTCCGCTGGTTATGAAGCCATCAATCATTGGCTGGCTGAGCAAAAAGAGGAACCCACCGGAGTAGTATATGAATACTATTACAATTCCCCGGCTGAAGTACCGGAAACAGAACTTATGACCAAAGTCTTATTTCTGCTTAAATAAATGATTCTTGATTATAAATAATAAATAACCGCAAACAAACTGCTTTGCGGTTATTCTTTTCGGGTGTTCCGCTGCCAGGCCTTCAACTTCTTTATGAATAACCTATTTATCAGTAGGCAAGTTAATTCAGGATGTTCTACTGATACATTGATAATCCAGGTCTGCCTCTCATATAATTTCATGGTCAGAATTTGGGATCAATATATTTTCAGGTTTTCATAATAAGCTCAAGTTCTTACATTCTGATGTCATTATAGGAATTATTTCCCCAATCCACCACATAATGATATATACTGTAAGCATCAGATAAAGGAGAAATAGCAATGTTTCAATCGAAGTGGGTCCGTATTCCCGTAAAAATTCTATTGGTGTGGCTGGTCATATCCATCTATTTTTATTTACAGCACCCGGTGGTTTACCGTTATCAGGATCTTAATGCAAATATCCCTATTGGGGATGCACAGCTCCTGATCCATGAAATCCTGGTCAGTAATCTGGATGAAGACCTACAGCATGACTGGTTAACCGAAGAAGAAAGGCCCTGGCGTATCAAGTTATTGCAGAGAATGTATGAATTAGGGCTTCCTTTGAGCTGGCAAGGACCTGCTAACAAGGTATTGTCATTTTACAGCTGGCCTCCGCTGGCAGAGGATTTCTGGTCATACAAAATATTTGGAACCTATATCTCCCCGGAAGACATTGACATGGAGGAATATACACTGGATGGTTTTTCTCTTCACATTTATCCGGGAATGAGCAGAGGCAGAGGCTGTCAGTGGGAAGAAACATCGCGTAATGCAGCAATGATTTATGCTGGTGGCAAAATAGATCCCCAACTGATAGATAATCCTCTGATCATGACCGTTGCCGACAAAGAAAATGATCGCACTACCAAGCTGATCATAACTCCCCGTTGGCAAAAAGAAAGGCTGACAAACAGAGTTTCACAGATTGAGAGGTATAAAAGTCCCGCTGCGCCGGTGCAAAATTTTATGTTCAAGATTTACAACGGCCAGCCCCAGCAAGCCCTTGAATATGTTTTGCCAAGTCTGCGCAATAACTTTCCTCTTCCTGCTCTTAGTGAAAAGCTCAAGGGGCAGGATATTGAAATAGAAGGACGATTAAGCTGGTTAGATGTATGGAATGACTATCTGAGTGTTTACCAGATGCAAGCGGAAGTGGGCAAGCCCAGTGAGAATAATTTTGTTCCTGTTCAAAAACTCACTTTTTATACGATCTTAGATCATGATGGCAACCATAGAATCATCGGCTGGAAATCTGCAGACTAACCCAGCAATACGGGTCAGCCTAGTTACGATAAATATAAGACTCGATGTTAAAAAATACCGAAGGATTTAAGCCTTCGGTATTTTTATATTTATATATGGTGCCCTAGACCGGGGTCGAACCGGTACGATGTTGCCATCGCAGGGTCTTAAAACAAAAGCATAATTAAATAATGCGTCTGTCTCTTTTAAGATCATAAATAGCCTTATCAATATACCAGGCCATATCCTTATTCGGATGTTTTTTTTTTAAAACTTCAATTTGCCTGTCAAGAACTTCGGCAGCTGCCATTCTGCTATCACCATGTAAGCGGATATACTGTTCTCTTAATTTATAACACTTACGGTCGAAGTAAGTGTTGTCAGATAATAATATTTGATTTTTGTTGGATTTATAGCTGTTTCTGTTATTGTAAATTTTGATAATGTATAAAACTGTTAATATAGCAACAGCTAAAATGATCAAATCGATTAATGGCATAGCATAAAGGTCTAACATGTTCTTCTCCCCCACCTGGAAAAAAATGATGTTGCCCTTATATTACCCTGAACTCGTTTTGCTTTCAAACTCTATCAGGAAAATGAAAGTTGGAAAGGGAGGCTCCATCGTCCACTCTTCTCATTAAAATGGCAGCCATAGAATCATCGACTGGAAATATGCAGACTAACCTCACGTTAAAAAAGATGGATGCCTACATCAAAAAGCAAGTGGTCAAAATCGTGGCCAAAATAAAAAGAGCAAGAAAAAAGCAGAAGCCTGAACCTCTGCAAGTGCCATTATATATGGTGCCCGAGACCGGGGTCGAACCGGTACGATGTTGCCATCGCGGGATTTTAAGTCCCGTGCGTCTGCCTATTCCGCCACCCGGGCATATATATCGTTATGGAGGGCGGGACCGGATTTGAACCGGTGAATGGTGATTTTGCAGACCACAGCGTTAGCCTCTTCGCCACCCGCCCCAATTCCCAAGTTATTGGGTATTACGTCAATGCGCACAAATTATTATATCAACCTTCTTTTTATTTTGCAAGCAAATAAAAAGCGTTCATATAGCACCAAACTGAAAAATCAGGAGGTAAAGATTCGAGCACATGAAGGTTTGCTCCTTTTAACGACAGAAAAAAGAATAAGCCCTCTTCGAGGACTACAGTCTTGCGCTCACATACGTTCGCAGAAAATTAATGGAGCACCCTGCGGGCACAATGATTGTATGTCGCTTTGCTCCAGAAAAAACAATGGAGCCCTCTTCGAGGACTACAGTCTTACGCTCACTTACGTTCGCAGAAAATTAATGGAGCGGAAGACGAGATTCGAACTCGCGACCCTCGCCTTGGCAAGGCGATGCTCTACCACTGAGCCACTTCCGCTGATGATATGGTGCCTCGGGGCGGACTTGAACCACCGACACGCGGATTTTCAGTCCGCTGCTCTACCGACTGAGCTACCGAGGCTGACGTTCTGATGTTAATGAAGAACATAATTATGGCGAAGCCGAAGGGATTTGAACCCTCGATCTCCGGCGTGACAGGCCGGCATGTTAACCGCTACACCACGGCTCCGCAACGAAATTTATTATAGCATCAGCTTAAAAATTAGTCAACAGATTAATAGCTATTTAATCCAAAGGCTCCCTTTCCTGCTCCTGTCTGCTGGTTTATTCACCAGTTGATCTACCTTATCTTCTGGTAAGACGTGAAACATACTTACTGGCATTTAGCCCTGCAACCAGGCCTTCCCCGACAGATTTAGCCACCTGATATGGCTGACCGGTGCAGTCACCGGCAGCAAACACCCCGGCCAGATTGGTTTCCTGCTGGCGGTTCACCTTAATATGGTTTTCTTCTATTTCCAAACCTGGGATCAGCCGATCAGGAGCGGTTTCCCCGCCTAGCACAAATACTCCATCTGCTTTTATCTCCGTACCGTCCTTCATCCTAATCCCTTCAACAAATTGACTGGTGATGAGTTCAGCTGGTTTATTGCTGATGATCTCGATTTTCGCATCCAGCTTGCCCGGGTTTTTGTATAGCGGCACATAATAGACTTTATTGCATATTTCCGCCATGAAATTCGCTTCGGTTTCTCCTTCATTGCTGTGTGCCACAATGATCACGTCATTTCCTTTATACAGGGGGCCGTCACAGGTGGCACAATACCCGAATCCTTTGCCCAAAAATTCCTCTTCGTTGGGAAAAGTGGGACGATAAGGGATCCCGATTGAAATAACGATGCTGCGCGCCTGAATGACTTCCTCCTGGACCAGAATGCTGTAAGCCCCTTCCATTTCATTGATCACCTGGGCTTTGCTGCTGATCAGTTCGATCCCCGTGGTACGGAAATGATCCATAAATTTCCCCAGCAGGTCTGCGCCGCTTATCCCGGGAAAACCTAAATAATTATCTATTTTTTGCGCTTTGTGCAATGGCGGACTGCAATAATCCGAACCAATGACGATTACTGTTTTATTACGGATAGAAGCGTTTACCGCAGCAGATAATCCTGCCGGTCCGCAGCCTAAGACCGCTAAATCATAAATTTCATATTTCATAAGCATCTTCCTTTCATTAAAATAGTTCATAATTTCTTCCTTGGCCAAAATTCTTGCTTCATAAATATTTATTATTATATTATCACTCATATCTAAATCTTTTACTGACTTTTACTTTAAATTATTATAAGATTGACTGTAAGTTAAAGACTAACCAAGGTAAACTTTGGTTTTATCAATTTTTATCTGGAGAAATCAGCATGATCAAATACTTTGTTCAACAAATGGTTAATTCTTGCAAGCCCCGACCCAAATCAGGGATATATTCTTTATTGCTGGTTTTCCTGCTGCTGCTCTTGTTTCCTGCCTACAGTTTTGCTGAGACCAACCAGACTGTTGAAGCAAAAAAAGCTTATCTGATTCTGGTTGATAAATTGTCCATTCATGATATTTCTCCCGAAGTTACTCCCAACATATACAGAATGATCAAAAACGGCGGTTTAGGCCTGGCTACCAGCCGTACTCTAAGGGGCCAGAATAATATGGACAGCAGCCTGACCATTGGCGCCGGCAATATAGCCCGGGCTTATAAAAACGGCATTCTGGCCTTTAACCATGGCGAATCTATTTCTGACCATGGAAAAACAGCCGCTCAATTATATACTTCCCTTACCGGGTATGAGCCGGCGAGCAGTGCGGTACTTTTTGTAAATCTTCCCGAAATCGCAATGGGTTTAAGCGAAGAAAATGTGACTACGATCCCCGGCGCTTTAGGGGAAAACCTGCGTCTTAACAATCTTAATGCAGCGGTTTTGGGTAACAGCGACTATGATGGTATTCAACTGAGAACCGGTGCAGCAATTGGAATGGATGCTGCCGGCCAGATTGCATTCGGTGATGTGGGACCGGATACGCTCACTCATCTGCCGGACCGTTCCATCAACCAGGGCACCAATTATTCGTATTTACTGGAAAAGCTGCCGGCTGCCAAAGAATCTGCGGATCTGATCATCTTTGAACTATCGGATTTAGCCCGTTTGGAAAAAGCTATTCCGGCGTTTCCTTCCATATATGCTGAAGAAAAGTCTGCTTGCTTGCAACAGATTGACCAAATGGTTGGACAAGTAATAAGCGAAGTCGATCCTGAACGTGATCTGGTTTTATTATTTCCTGTTTCCCCTTCCGCTGAGCAGCTGAAACTGAAGGACAGTTTCCTGCCAATCGTTGCCTATGGTAAAAATATATCGCCCGGTTCTCTCAGCTCCGGCTCTACGCGGCGTGATTTTATTATAGCCAGTACAGATATTGCCCCTACCATTCTCGACTTCTTTGGCATCGAAGATGAATTGAATGCTATGATCGGCGTGCCTGTAAGGACTGCTCCTTTTGAGGGCGATACTCTTCAAGCGGCTATGAATGTAGCTGATTCGGCCAGCACTACTACCCGTTTGAGAACCATCCTGGTCAAATCTTATGTGGTTATGCAAATCATCTTTATACTTTTAGCGGTATTGGCTATCTTCTGGTTCACACCCATGCGCAAGGCAGCAGAACCCCTGGTGTTATCGCTGGTCACAGTGCCATTGGTGTTTTTATTTCTGGGCAAACTACCGCTGGGGCAAGATATTTTCTATATCCTCGGCGCTATCCTCCTGGTTATACTGATAACGTATCTGACTGTCAAACTCTTCAAAGGTCATATGTTTAATGCTTTTGTCGCTATCAGTGCCATAACCTTGCTCGTCCTGATTATAGACATTTTGACGGGTACAGCTCTTATTCAAAGTTCGGTCTTAGGTTATGATCCGATGGTAGGAGCCAGATATTACGGTATCGGCAATGAATACCTGGGCATCATGCTGGGCTCGGCGATCATAACTGCCTCAGTATTGTTTGAAAAATATCCTTACCGGTCTGTTTTGGCGGTGCTGATTGTCTTATTCCTGTTTATTTGTTTTATCATCGGCAATCCTGGTCTGGGAGCCCAATCGGATGGGATGATCACCGCTCCGATTGCTTTTGCAGTGACTTTGTTTTTGTTGTCCAATCTTAGATTGCACTGGGGACTTGTGGCAGCTGCTTTTGGTGTAATTATTGCCGCATCCGCCGGTTTAATCGGTTTTGAACTCCATAAACCCGTGGAAATGCAGTCCCATCTGGGACGGGCATTCAATCAGGTAATTCAAGGGGGCCCTGAGGAACTCTGGACGATTTTGCTCCGCAAAGCCAGTATGAATATCAAACTGATCCGTTATACCATCTGGAGCAGGGTGTTTTTAGTGATGTTCCTGGTATTATCGCTCTTGGTATTCCGACCGGTGGGAGCATTAAAGCAGTTACTGCAGGAAAGGCCAATTCTGATCAAAGGTTTCGCCGGTTTGATAACCGGTGCCGTTATCGCCCTGATTATTAATGATTCAGGAATTGTAGCCACTTCAACTACTTGTATCTATCTGGTGATTCCTTTATTATTGTTAATGTTTGAAATACAAGAGAAAAAAACGGAAGAAGATACACCTCCCGTATCGGAAAATAATTAACAGGAAGTAGGTATCATGAAGTATCTAGTAATTTTAACTGACGGAATGGCCGATTATCCGATCACAGAATTAAGCGGCCAAACACCTCTGGAATATGCTCACACTCCTTTTATGGATAAACTGGCTAAAGCTTCTTTAATCGGCAAAGCAGCAACCATCCCGCCAGGATTCCCGCCAGGCAGTGATGTAGCCAATTTATCTGTTTTAGGTTATGACCCGGCCCTTTATTATACGGGGCGTTCTCCCCTGGAAGCAGTGAGTTTAGGGGTTGAGCTTACGGAGGAAGATTTGGCCATACGTTGCAATCTGGTGACTTTATCAGCAGAAGATGATTATACGGCCAAAACCATGCTGGACTACAGTGCTGATGAAATCTCTACTGAGGCTGCTCAGCATTTGATAGCTGCGATCCAGGCAGAACTTGGAGATGAACAATTCGCTTTTTATCCGGGTATCAGCTATCGCCACCTGTTGTTATGGAAAGGCGGTCACAACAAAAGAGTTATTCTAACGCCACCTCATGATATTTCCGAAAGAAAAATAAGCACCTTTCTCCCTCAGGGTGAACATGGCGAAGCCTTGCTTCATTTGATGAAAAAAAGTGCTGTTGTATTAAAGGACCATCCGGTTAATCAGTCTTTAGCGGCTTCCGGGCATAAACCGGCGACTTCCATATGGCTTTGGGGAGAAGGGAGAAAACCTGCTTTGCCCAGCTTTGCAGAAAAATACTCTCTGTCAGGCTCTGTGGTATGTGCAGTGGACCTGGTCAAAGGTCTGGGAATAAGTGCCGGTTTAACACCGGTTCCTGTAACAGGTGCCACCGGCGGCGTTAAAACCAACTTCAAAGGCAAGGCCGAGGCTGCCATCAAAGAACTGGAGTCGGGGAAGGATTTTGTATTTTTGCATATAGAATCCCCTGATGAATCCAGCCACCAGGGGAACCTGCAAAGTAAAACCTGGAGTATTGAACAAATCGACAGCCAGGTGATCAGCACCATTATAGCTGCGATGGATCGTTTTCCTGAGATAAGAATTATGGTTTTACCGGACCATCCCAGCCCACTGTCGATCAGAACCCACAGCAGCGACCCGGTGCCATTTATGATCTATGATTCCCGACGTATAATTACAGACGGTGCCGGTGTATTCGACGAACGCCATGCTGAACTTGGGCCCTTTATTACACCGGGACATACCTTGATGGATTATTTCATCCGCTCGTAAAACACCGGCATTAGTCCGGCAACTGCAGCAAAGACATCAGCGTTTCAGGCATATTGTCACCGGAGCATTCCGTCTTATGCCTGATTTCTTTTGTTTTCAGTTCTTCAATGGCTGCCGGTATATCCTTGCCGGTTAGATCGGCCAACTTTTGTAATAGTTCAAACTCGTCACCATCAGCTATGTCAAGCAGCGCTTCCGCAACGCTCTGCCCAAATTTAAACGGGCTGGCGGTGGAAGCGATGACTGTAACTGTATTATCCCCGGTAGCCTGCCGGTATTTATCCCACACATTCACGGCTACAGCTGTATGAGGATCCAATAAATACTGCTTCGGCTCCCAGACTGATTTGATCGTAGCCCGGGTTTCATCATCACTGCAATAGCCTGCCCAGAATTTATCCCGGATCTTTAACCGGGTTTCTTCGTCGACATCGTATTTTCCCTGCTGCTGCAAATTTTTCATCCACTTGCAGATGCGCTCATGATCGTGCCCGGTAACTTCATATAGCAGCCGCTCCAGATTGGAGGAAATCAATATATCCATGGAAGGCGAAATGGTTTTGGCAAACTGCCGGTTGCGGTCATAAGTTCCTGTTTGGATAAAGTCAGTCAGTACATTATTGGCATTGGAGGCACAAATCAGTTTGTGAACCGGAACGCCCATCATGCTGGCATAATAGGCTGCCAGTATATTTCCGAAATTGCCGGTTGGCACGACGATATTGATTTTATCCCCGGCGTTGATATGTTTGCCGGCAACCAGATCCAGATAAGCCGATACATAATATACGATTTGCGGGACCAGTCTCCCCCAATTGATGGAATTAGCCGAACTGAGCTTCATATTGTGATCATTCAGCCGCTCATTGAAAGCAGGATCGGCAAATATTTTTTTGACCCCGCTCTGGGCATCATCAAAATTTCCAATCACAGCTGCAACATATACATTATTCCCTTCCTGGGTGGTCATCTGCCGCTGCTGCACTTTGCTTACGCCGTCCCGGGGATAGAAAACCACGATCCTGGTTCCCGGCACATCTTGAAATCCTGCCAGGGCAGCTTTGCCGGTATCCCCTGACGTGGCTACCAGAATAACTATTTCCCGTTTTTCCTGGTTTTTGGCTGCACTGATGGTCATTAAATGAGGCAGCAGCTGCAAAGCCATATCTTTAAAAGCACTGGTGGGGCCATGCCAAAGCTCCAGCGAAAAAAAACCCTCCTCCACTTTGACCAGCGGCGCAATACTGGAATGATCAAACTTTTCTTTATTGTAGGCCTTGTTGACACAGGCATCTATTTCATCCGCAGTGAAATCAGTCAGATATAGGGTCAGGATCGCTTCAGCTCTTTGCTGATACGTCATCTGGCTCATTGCGGTCATAAAATCATTTTTTAACCGGGGAATGAAGTCAGGGACAAACAGCCCGCCATCAGGGGCGATTCCCATAACAATGGCTTCAGCAGCTTTGACTGCCGTGCTTTGCCCTCTGCTGCTCTGATAATACAAAGTAATTCCTCCTTAAGTGTAAATGGTTGGCCGGTTTGGTACTATAATATAATAACAGCTAAATATAGACATGAGTGTGCTTTTGCTGTTTTTATTGTAGAATAGAATATACCATAAATTATAATAAAACAATTGATTAGGATAATTAAGCCCCCGAGGAGGTATTGTTTTGCTGCAAGCAATTTTACTCGTTGTACTTCTGATCATTGGTAAATTAGCCTATGACAGTTACATGGAACAGACAGGAAATCGCTCCAACTGGCCCCAGCAAAAAAAAGAAAAGAAAACACGAAAAGGAGATATCATCGACCTTAGTGAAGCATGGGTATCTTTAGATAATTTACCTTTGCGTAAACGGGACAATATTTTATCTACACGGGAATTAGGGCTTTTTAATCTATTCGACCGGCTGTTAGCCGGAAGTAACTTCATTGCTATTCCGAAACTGCGCATGTCAGAGATATTTTATGTGGCGCCGGATGCTGATAAAAGGCAGGAATATCAGAACCGTTTAAAAGATAAAACTGTAGAATTGCTGGTTTGTGAACTGCCAAATTTCAAGCCGGTATTGATCGTTTTAGCCGATAATGATACCGACGCCCGGAAGAAGCAGCTCTCTGACCGCTTTATTAAAAGCGCAGCCCAGGCAGGAGCACTCCCTGTTATCAATATTACAAACGAGCTGTGGGAAGATGAACAAATGCTGATGCAGGAATTAAGAAACCTGGGAATCATTGTGAAGAATTTACATTAGAAATTTTTTAGGTGAGGTTTTTTGCCATAGCTGAGATTCTTGCCGTTACTTATAACATAAGACATGGTGCAAACATTAGCGGTGAGCTTGATATAGCAGCCACCGCGTCGATTTTGGCGCAGATTAATCCGGATATTATCGGTTTACAGGAAGTAGATCATCTGCGTCCCCGCAGCAATTTCATCGATCAAGCCGCTTTTCTTGCCAGAAGCCTCGATATGGAACATATTTTCGGAACCACGATCCGTTACCGGACCGGTGCTTATGGAAATGCGATCTTAAGTAAGTTTCCCATCAAAAGATATGTAAACCATCTATTGCCTTCCCACGGCGAAAGAAGGGCTTGTCTGGAAGCTGAAATGATCATTGACGATAAAGAATTCACCATCTTCAATACCCATCTGGGTCTGGACGCCCGGGAACGCTATAAACAGTTACATGATCTGATCCTTCCCCTGGTAATGCTTAAGAATAATCCCACTGTTTTATGCGGTGATTTCAATGCGGCTGACACTTCCGAAGAAATCAAATCTGTGGCCGGTAAACTGCAGGATACCTATGAACAAAATTCCGGACCTATGGTCAACACTTATCCTGCTGATGATCCACAGATCCGGATAGATTATGTTTTTATTAATCATTTCTGTCGATGCAGTGATTACTATATTGTTGATTCTTCTGCTTCTGACCATTTACCCGCCGTTGCCAGGATCAGAATATGAATCATCCTTTGGCAGACACTTTTGTGAACACTAAAGGTTTCGATTCTTTTTGGCAGCCAGCCTGCACATATTTGATCCCTCGTTCCGTTATTCTGTAAAGATCTGATTTATGAGGGATCTTCTCTGCTTTTTTTTGGCCGGGAATCGCTTTGCGTGTGAAATGAGCGTATGCCTCCTGGCTGCTTTTCAGCATATCTCTGTCACATAGAATCGCCAAATAATATTTTATCTCATTGATACTAAGACTTTCCTGGATATGGTGCCTGATCATGTGAGCTGTGATCCAAACACTGCTTCTAAGCTCGTAAGCAGTTCTCAGGATCTTATTCATAATGATAACATCTTTTTCCATAATTACCCCCCCTAAGAACTAATATATCATGATAATGAACGAAAGTTGAATATTTTATTAACGGAAATTTTAAAAGTATTCAATTTATATTCCTGTCATGTTTTCAGGATTTAATCTAAACATGGAACGATTTGGCAAATTCGCGGTTTATACTTTATTTGGTTTTTGCGAATAATAAATGTAAGTCTATTAGGGAGGAATCGCGATATGGAGTTAAATCAATCAGAAACTTTCAGCCATTGGGAACAATGGAAAAAGACACTTGCCAAGACCGTATCAGTGGCGGAAACTGTAGGGATGTCAGAAAAAAGCATCGACAAAATCGCCTTAAAGATCGGTGATATTCTGACAGACAAGGTTGATCCCGAAAACAGAGAGCAAAGACTGCTCCAGGAATTATGGCGGTCAGGTGATGAAAATGACCGCGCCGTTTTGGCCAGATTGATCGTAGACATGGTTAAAACAGACGTCAGACATTGATCTTATCGTAAAAAAGACCACTGTATTTTCTTTTCAGAAAGCGCAGTGGTCTATTTATTTTCTATTAATGGTCGCAGTGATTGGATCAGAACCGGCAGCCTCTACGTCCCCAACGTAGCGCTTACACCAAAGATTACACCAAACCGAACTGTCTCCTGGCAAAAGTAAATGATCTTAGGATCGCTAAAGGATATACTTTTCGAAATAATACTGGCAGGGATTACCCCAGGAAATATGCATAACCCTTTCTTCGGGAATCATTACAAACGCCGCCAAAGTCTCTGAAGCTGCTTCCGCCGGTTTCCTTTGATCAACATGGCGACAAATCGAGGACGGATAATTATCGTGGTCACTCATTAACGTCATCATTAGCTCTGGAGTAATATGACCATAATTGTCATTAATCAATGCTCTGATTCTCTCAACACGACCCGGACTGTCTGGAACAACTATGCTTGCTAAATCGATGGGTTTAAACCTTTCTGTAAGGTAGTTGTTGGAATGTACTAAAACATCATTTTGCGGCAATATCATTTCATAGTCGTCTTGAATACTCTCAATTCCAATCATCTGTTTTTCTGAAGAAGCCATATGAAAATATCCGAGCCCCCGTGAATTAGCCCGCAGGATTTCCATTGCATCTTCTAATGTCTTCTGTCTCATAGCTTTATCCAGATAAGAGCACATAGGTATGTTAAACATATATTTTTCAACTAAACCCCAGGTGCCGTTGGCGCACATTCCAAAACCTTCAGCATTCAGAGTGTACTCTGCAACACCCCACAAAACCAGCTTCAGCTGCATAACACCGTCCAAATACTCTATTTTTATCATATCCATAGGACATCCCGGAACCCAGTCTATTGTCTGACCAAGTATGGTCCGTCCATTTTCAGCAGCCTGACCAGTCACAGCAAAAGAAGTGCACATACTGGATAATTGATTATAGTATCCTCCCAGATCAAATCCGCATTGAAGGGTAAAAGCTTCTTCAAAACTAATTGCGGCTCCTTCTGCCAGACCCCTCAATTGTTCTACAAACTCCGGGTTAAAGTCCTTGACCTTGGGCAGATACTTCATGGCATTGGCGATAATATCACTTTTTTCAGCATTATTAACCCAAGATAATCCGCCAATTGTCATTTGCAGAGCCTTGGTAATGTTGTCACTACATCCTTTGCCAATCTGGAGCCCTATTTCGTATGGAGTACCCTTGCAATCGATGATATTAAACCTTTTGTGCTGTTTCATTTTAGTCCCCCCTTTTTATCCCCATCCTAATAATATAAACAAAATTGACCATATATGTCTTCAATCCATTTTTTGACTGTTGCCTAATATGCTTTTTTTTGATCATAGCACTACCCTAACTATAATACACTCCTCTGTTTATGAGAGACTCTTAACTCAAAAAGAGGTCAGAAGATAAGTCGAAAGCTATGCAAAATACCGAATAAACACAAAAAGCCCAGCATTGCTGGGCTTCCTATTGTATCTAAGAGTATCTAATATTAGCTTATTAAATGGTCGGAGTGACTGGATTTGAACCAGCGGCCTCTACGTCCCCAACGTAGCGCTCATACCAAACTGAGCTACACCCCGACGCAAAGAATATTGTATTACACCTGACTGTTTTAGTCAAGAATAGATGGGCAAAGTTGTGAGCTAGTTCTGCTCGGTTTCATTTAGATTAAACTTATTATGCAGGGCCAGCACCGCTTTTTTGGTCTGTTCTTCATCAATGATACAGGAAACTCTTATTTCGGAAGTACTGATCATATGGATGTTGATATCTTCATCTGCCAGGGCTTCAAACATATCCGCAGCAACACCTGGATTGGTCTGCATTCCCGCTCCGATAATGGATACTTTGGCTACTTTGTCGCCGTATGCATAGTCTGATGCACCAATCTTTTTGACCAATGCTTCCACCACAGGCAATGCCTTGGGCAATTCGTCCCTGTCTATGGTAAAGGCAATATCGTTATGATTGTTGCGCATGGCGCTTTGAATGACCATATCGACATTTATACCGCCTTCTGCCAGCGCTTTAAAAAGGGTTTTGGCGATTCCGGGCTGATCCGGTACGTCAAAAATAGCTATTTTAGCACAATTTAAGTCATGAGCGATTCCGCTTACCACTCTGTCTTGTTCCATATTGCCTACCTCCGTAATAATTGTTCCGGGATTATTATTGAAGCTGTTTAATACTTCAATGTCTATATTATTCAGCATGGCGCATTCCACTGCCCGGGGCTGCATGACCAGTGCACCTAAGATGGCCATTTCCAGCATTTCTTCATAGGATATGAAGGATAGCTTGCGGGCATCGGGCACGATACGGGGATCCGCAGTAAAAACCCCGTCTACATCAGTAAAGATTTGACAACGGTCTGCGCCAAGTCCTGCCGCTATAGCAACGGCTGTTGTGTCGGATCCTCCCCTGCCCAGGGTGGTTATATCTCCGCCGGGAGTAATGCCCTGGAAGCCGGCGATGATAACGATTTTCCCGCTCTGTAATTCGGTTTTGATACGATTGGTATCGATATCACTGATCTTAGCCTTTCGGTAAGTGGAATCGCTTATGATCCCTGCCTGCCACCCGGTGAGGGAAATTGCATCACAACCTAAATTATTCAGGGTCAAGGCTAATAATGCTGCTGACTGCTGTTCACCGGTTGCCAGCAGCATGTCCATTTCCCTTCCGCTGAGTTTACTTCCGGTAGCTTTGGCAAGTTCGATCAGATCATCCGTAGTATCCCCCATGGCTGAAACAACCACCACGATTTCATTTCCTTCATCCTGCATTTTTTTGATGCGCTGGGCGATGGCTTTGAACCTTTCAATGGTAGCTACCGAACTCCCTCCAAATTTGGTGACTATAAGCGACAATGAAACTCCTCCCCAAAACTAATCTATCTGTACTCCAGTATGGTTGGTTTTTAAATAAAGGATCTGGCTGGAAACGTTATGTTCCGCCAAGGTTTCCGCCATGCTCCGACCGATCATTTCCGGGTGTTCTTCTGCAAAAGCGATGATTGACGGCCCGGCTCCGCTAAGTGCAACACCCAACGCGCCTGCTTTTCCGGCGCTATTTAACACCTCATCGAAGCCCGGTATGAATTGTTTACGATAAGGTTGATAGATCTGGTCGTCCATAGCCTTATTCATATAACGGAAATCTCTGTTAAATATCCCGGCTAACAACATACATGCCTTTTGAACATTAGCAACGGACTGGGCTAAAGTCAGAGTTTCCGGTAATACCTGGCGCGATTTATAGGTGGGCAGCTCAAAATCCGGGACGGCAACGATGATGGTTATATTCTCCGGCATTTTGATCTGCTGGTAATAAATCTTTTCTTCATATTTCATAACCGTAGTCAGCCCGCCAACGATTGCCGGAACCGCATTATCAGCATGGCCTTCCTGGTCAGCAGCCATTTTAATCATTCGTTCAGGCTCAAAATGCTGGTTCAGCAAGTGGTTGCCCAGAAATAAACCGGCAATAATTGCCGCCGCACTGCTGCCCAGGCCTTTGCCAATGGGAATTTGATTGTTGACGGTAAGTTTCAGTGTGGGTACGGTTTCTCCTGCTTCCTGAAATACCTGGTTAAGGCCAGATAGAATAAGGTTTGTATTGTCAGCTGAATCAAGCTGGTGCTTTCCTTCTCCGTAAAACTGGCAGCTGGTTGTTGGAGCACTTACAGCTTCCACCGTTAAAAACAAGTCAAGTGCCAAACCCAGTGTATCAAATCCTGGTCCCAGATTGGCGCTGGTCGCCGGAACTCTTACAGTGATCATGGTTCCTCCTGTATTGTTCTTATACCCCTTCCAACCGGATCACATTGTTTATTTTATCAACAATAGGCATTTCCTGCAGAACGATCAGGGAATCCCGCAGATCCTTTTCTTTGACCTCATGTGTGATCAGGATCAGTTCCGCCATATTTTGCAGACTGGTCTTTTGAAGAACCGTAGCCAGGCTGACATTGTGATCGCCGAAAACGCCTGCAATACCGGCTAAAACACCAGGCCGGTCCGTAACCGTCATACGAATATAAAATTGTGCCTCCAGGCAGTCAATATTATAGGCCGGCTTCTCTTCATAGCATGTACAGCCGATGCGGGTATTGGTATGCTGGCGGACATTGCGTACCACTTCAATAATGTCCCCCATCACTGAACTGGCAGTAGGCATTTGCCCCGCGCCGCGGCCGAAATGCATGATTTCACCCACCGCATCGCCCTTTATAAATACGGCATTGTACACGTCGTTTACCGCTGCCAGGGGATGATTCTTGGGCAGAAATGCCGGATGAACACGGGTCTGTACTTTCCCGTCCCGCTCCTGACCAATGGCTAATAACTTTATAATAAATCCTAATTCATCAGCGTATTTGATATCTTCCGGGGTGATCTTGGAAATCCCTTCAACATAAACATCGTCCAGGGTGACCCTGCTGTTAAAAGCAATGGAAGATAGGATAGCTATTTTCCGGGCTGCATCCAGGCCCTCAACATCTGCCGTTGGATCCGATTCAGCATATCCCAATTGCTGGGCTTCCGCCAATACATCGTTGAAGTCCCGTCCTTCCCGGCTCATCTTGGTCAAAATATAATTGGTGGTCCCATTTAATATGCCAATGATTTGCTGGATGCGGTTTCCTGCCAGTGACTGCTTCAGGGGAGCAATAATAGGAATACCGCCGGCGACGCTGGCTTCAAAATAGAAATCCACATGATTGGCTTCCGCAGCTGCAAATATTTCCTTGCCCTTTACTGCGATGAGGTCTTTGTTGGCAGTAACAATATGTTTGCCCTGGCTCATAGCATCGGTAATGAAACGAAAAGCCGGTTCGATTCCACCGATCAATTCCACCACAATATCTACTTCTTTATCATTTACTATATCTGCAAATTGATCGGTTATCAGTGATTCATCGATTCCTAAAGCCCTGCATTTATCTTTATCGATGTCCATGACCCATTTCAGCTGAATGGGTTCGCCGGCACGCATCGCGATGATCTCGCTATTTTGCTGCAAAAGCTTTACTACACCGGAACCAACAGTGCCACATCCTAGAACTGCTATTTTGATCATGCTTACCTCCTGAGTTGCTTCTAGCATTTTTCAATCTTAATCCATTTGTAGAGTAAAGTCTATAATAAGAAATCTATACCATGATGATTTGTTTTTTCAATGATTTTCTTATTATAATCGAAAGCAGCACAAAGTTAAAGAACCGGCTATCAAGCCGGTCCTGAAATACTTTATTTTATATTTATTATTATATGATGATTACGATCAGCCCGCCGCTGCCTTCATTAACGATCCTTTGCAGGGTATCCTGCAGTTTATGCTGGGCATTTTCCGGCATGCGGTGCAGTTTGTTCTGGATCCCTTCCCTGACCAGATCATGCAGTGATTTGCCGAACAAATTGGATTCCCAGATTTTCGAAGGATTTTCTTCAAATTCATCCAGCATATAGCGGACCAGTTCTTCACACTGTCTCTCTGTACCGATGATAGGCGTGATCTCAGTAGTGATATCAGCTCTGATGATATGCAGGGATGGCGCTTTGGCTTTTAATTTCACTCCAAAACGGTTTCCCTGCCGGATCATTTCCGGTTCTTCCAGCAACATTTCATCCAACTGGGGAGTCACGACTCCATAACCGGTTTCCTTTACTTCTTCCAGTGCTGATGCGATCTTGTCAAATTCTTTTTTTGCCACGCTGAAATCTTTCATCAGTCTCATAATATCGTGATTCCCGGTAACATTGTAGCCGCTGACGTCAGACAGACAGTCGTAGAACAACTCTTCCGGAACAGTTACATCGATCAGCGCTTCCCCGGTGCCCAGGTTCATTTCTTCCAGGCTTACATAGCTTATGTTTTCTACTTCTGAAAGTTTTTCAATGGCTTTATCGATATCGCGTACTTTATGAATTTCGCTTAAAATATCCCGGATAGCTGTTTCCAGATTATCCCGCAGCCAGAACTCTTCATCCAATTCATCGACCCATTTGGGAAGTTTAATATTGACTTCCTGAACCGGGAATTCATATAAAACTTCTTCTAAAACGCCAAAAATTTGTTCCTCAGTAATTCTTGCTGCATCAATAGGGATGACGCTGACCCCGTATTTTTCTGATAGTTCATCGGATAGTGCCAAGGTTTCTTTATCATAAGGATGTACGGAATTGAGCAGCATAATAAATGGTTTTCTGAGCTCTTTCAGCTCAGTGATCACCCGTTCTTCGGGAAATTCATAACTGCTTCTGGGGATATCGCTGATGCTGCCATCGGTGGTCATTACGATGCCGATGGTCGAGTGGTCGGCAATCACTTTCCTGGTTCCTATTTCGGCTGCTTCTTCGAAGGGTACCTCGTAGTCAAACCAGGGAGTTCTTACCATTCGAGGTTCTTCATCCTCTTCGTAACCCAAAGCGCCTTCCACAGCGTAACCTACACAATCGACCAGTCTTACTTTCAGATTCAGGCCGCTTCTGGTAGTGATTTCAACTGCTTCGTTGGGCACAAATTTGGGTTCTGTAGTAGTTATGGTCTTGCCGGCACCGCTTTGGGGAAGTTCGTCCTTGGACCGTTCACGGTCATAAATGTCTTTAATGTTTGGCAGTATCATGAGTTCCATAAAGCGTTTGATAAAAGTTGATTTACCCGTTCTGACCGGACCTACTACTCCCAGATAAATATCGCCTCCAGTTCTTTCGGCAATATCTCTCAAGATGTTGTTTCCTTCCACTTTTCCTTTTCCCTCCCTCTGAGTTAGACTTTAAAAGGCTCCGATCTCCGAAAGCAGAAACCCTTTAAGTAAAATATTCCTCAGGTTATAACACTATAAATATATTTATCAATTTACGGTAATATAACCAGAAAAGAAAAAAAGTGTGGTTGTCCACACTCTTTCAAGATCACCAGCCGTTTACATTGTCTACGACCTCTTCAATTTCGTGTTTTTTCCTCCGGGTCATCAGCAGTTCCACCTCATCTGCCGGCGGATGGTTCCCATACAAAATATAATAGCAAGCCCTTACAATAGGCATTTCCACATTCAAAGTCCTGGCCAGTTCATAGACAACCTGGGTGGTATAAAAGCCTTCCACAACCATACCGGTCTTTTCCAGTGCAGTTTGCGGGGTTTTTCCCTGGCCTATCAAAAAGCCGGCCTGATGATTTCGCGAATGTCTGCTGCCGCAAGTCACGACCAGATCCCCCAGCCCGCTGAGCCCATATAAGGTACGGGGATCAGCTCCCAGCTTTGCGCCAAATCTTATCATTTCATTCAATCCCCGTGTAATGATAGCTGCTGTTGTATTGTCTCCATACCCCAGCCCCCGTGCAATTCCGGAAGCAATTGCCACGATGTTCTTTAAAGCGCCGCCCATTTCCACCCCGGCTACGTCCGGGTTGGTATACACCCTGAAATGAGATGAAATATAAGCATCCTGAATGTCAAAAGCAGTTTCTTTTTTAAAAGCCGATACGGTTACCGCTGTCGGGAGTTCAGCCGCCACTTCCTCTGCATGGCTGGGTCCCGATAATATGGCATAGCGTTTCTTTATGCTGCTGCCCAAAACATCTTCGGCTACCTGGCTCATTCTCATGCCGGTATTCAGCTCCAGCCCTTTTGCAGTGTTGACCAGATACATTTCTTTATGCAAAAGCGGTTTCAGCTTGCTTAAGGTCTCCCTGACACCCTGCGAAGGAACGGCTAAAACAACCATACCTGCATTTTCAACGGCTTCTTTTAAATCAAGGGTGATTGAAACATTATCAGGAAGGATCACCCCCGGAAGAAATCTTTTGTTCTCCCGGGTCGCCATAAAACTTTCAAGCCCTTCTTCAGGCCTGCTCCACAAAGACACTTGATAGTAATTCTTACTGAGCAGCAAAGCTTGGGCAGTTCCCCAACTGCCTGCTCCTAATATACAAACTTTCTCCATATTGTTTCCCCTTTTATTTCTAACGGATCATACTGCTGTTTATTTTTGATTCAGTTCCTTTTCGGAGCCGCTCGATATTTTCTTTATGCTTATATAAAACGATTGAAGCTGCAAAAAAGTAAATGAAAACAATCGTTATATCAGAATCAAAAAGGATCCCCAGGAAAGGCAATGAACAGGCTACGACCAGAGACCCCAGTGATACGTAGCGGGATATAAAGACCACTGCAGCAAAAACCAAAACCAATATGATAAAGATAAGCGGATTGGTATATAAAACGATGCCTGCAGTGGTTGCTACCGCTTTACCCCCTTTAAATTTTAAAAATACCGGGTAGCAGTGTCCGATTATTGCTGCCGCAGAGCAGAGGAAAATTACCACCGGTCCCCCAAAGGAAAACCCGATCCAGGCTGCAGCAAAACCTTTTAAAAGATCCAGTCCAAAAGCTACCAATGCAATTCTCAGTCCCAAATTGCGGAGAACATTTGTGGCTCCGACGTTCCCGCTTCCTTTGGACCGTATATCCATGCCGCCCGTATAATAACCGACTATATAAGAAAAAGGGATAGAGCCTATGAGATAACAAAGCAAAATCAGCAAGACTTCCTGCAAAAGTTTTCCTCCTTTTATTCTTTGGAAACGTTTTGTCTTACAATAAGCTTGATAGGAGTCCCTTCAAAGCCAAAGTTTTTACGCATCACATTTTCCAAATAACGAAGATAAGAAAAATGTACTTCCTCCGGATGGTTGGCAAACAGTACAAAAGTCGGCGGAGAGGTAGCCACCTGCGTCGAGTACATAATTTTGATCTTTTTATTGCCGCCCCCCGGCAGAGGGTTGATCAGCATGGCTTCATTCAATACCTGATTCAGTTCAGAAGTTCCTATTCGGCGGTGATTTTGTTCAGCCACAAAATCAACCAGTTCAATTACTTTGAATATACGCTTTTTGGTTAATGCCGAAACATACATGATCGGTGAATAAGACAGAAATTTCAGATCCTCTCTGATATCTTTGTCAAATTCATTCATGGTGCGCCCGTCTTTTTCAACCAGATCCCATTTGTTGACCACGATAATATTCGGTTTAAACTGTTCATGAACATAACCGGCAATACGCTGGTCCTGTTCAGTGACCTTGTCTACCGCATCGATCATGATCAATGCTACATCAGCTCTCTCAATACTTTTCAGGGTTCTTATAATACTATATTTCTCGGTAGGGATTTTAACACGGGATTTTTTTCTTACTCCGGCTGTATCGATCAGTACATATTTTTTTCCCTGATATTCAAAGGGTGTATCAATGGCATCTCTGGTGGTACCCGGCACATCGCTGACGATCACTCGGGTTTCTCCCAGGAGTGCATTGACCAGTGAGGATTTGCCTACATTAGGCCTTCCTACGATGGCTATCTTGATCGCATCCGGGTCTTCCTGATAATCTTCTGCCGGGCCGAATTTATCCACCACTGCGTCCAGCAGATCGTTGGTATTCATACCATGCATGGCTGAAACAGGAATAGGGTCTCCCAGTCCCAGCTGATAGAATTCGTAATAATCCAGTTGTTTTCCGAAATCTTCTACTTTATTGGCTGCCAATACCACCGGTTTACTTGATCTGCGCAGCAATTCTGCCACTTGCTGGTCCTCAAGGGTTATCCCTTCCTGACTGTCAACTACAAACAGCAGCACATCCGCTTCTTCAATGGCAAGCTCTGCCTGCCATTTTATTTCACGGGTAAAAATATCTCCTTCATCGAAACGTATCCCTCCGGTGTCTATGACGATAAACTCCCGTCCCACCCATTCGGAAGTATCATACAGCCGGTCTCTGGTAACGCCGGGTATATCTTCCACAATCGCTTTGCGGGCTCCTACCAGCCGGTTAAAAAGGGTCGATTTACCGACATTAGGCCTCCCTACTATTGCTACGATCGGTTTAGTCATTTTAAGCTCCTTCCAGGATCGCATCCACCAAACTTTGTGCGCTGCCATCGACAATCTGAAAATTGGCGCCGGTTATTCCGGCTATTTCAGCAATGCTTACATCATCCAATAAAACATCATTGCCATCCCTGAAAACAACTTCGGGAATGATTATATTTTCACCTTTATAATTTATGCCTAAACAATCAATAATATCGCTGCCGGTAAGTAATCCGGTAACCGATACATTGCCGCCAAAAAAGCTGTTTTTGACCGGCAGCACTTCTACAGTAAGGCCGGCTATCGCATTAAGCCGCCTGCTTATTGTGAACATGACCGGCAAGGCTGATTCCCCTGTCAGCAGAAAAACTTTGCGGGGCGGGACCTCCGTTGGCAATTGTGCTTCCAACGCAGAAAAATCATCCAATAAAATCCTGGAAAGGCCGATCCCATTTTCGATCTGGGAATAATCATCGTAATACTCATCCCCAGGCACCGGTTGACCAGCAGCAAGATAAAATTCATCGGCCAGATAGACCAAACCATAGCCAGGTTCTTTGCGGAAACGTGTCTGATATCCATCGATCAAGGTGATTATATCCTGGATCTCTTTCAGGTCAAATACCCGTAAATCGGCCAATTTATTGCGATGGCCGGTGAGGCCTACGGGAACAATGCCAATAGATTGCACGCAGGGATGCATTGCAGCCAGTTGTTCAATGGTATCCTTCAAAATCTCCCCGTCATTGATGCCCGGACACAAAACGATCTGTGTATGTATCATTATATCAGCATCTGACAATCGCTTTAACTGTGCTTTGATATTGGCAGCTTCCGGGTTATTCATCATCTTCGCCCTGATCTCCGGATCCATACAATGAACTGAAACATATAAAGGACTTAACCGCATGGCAATTATTTTTTGCCAGTCACTTTCAGTAAGATTCGTCAGGGTGATAAAATTGCCATACCAGAATGAATAACGGTAATCATCGTCTTTGGTATATAAAGTTGCCCGCATTTTCTCCGGCAGTTGATCGATAAAGCAAAAAATACATTTATTTTTGCATCTTTTCATTTTATCAAAAATAAATCCATTGAAATGCAAGCCTAAATCTTCATCATAATCTTTTTCCAGTTCTATTTCCCACTGCTCTCCATCAGCTTTTTCAATTAACAAGGTTATTTCATCATCACTGGCAAGAAATTGATAATCGAGCATATCATGAATGGGCAGATCATTAATGGAAATCAGCTTGTCTCCTGCCGTGATCCCCGCCTGCTCACTGATACTTCCTTCTGTTACCTTGTCGATGACTGCCATTTTATCCTCCGGTAAATCTGATTTAACTCTTAAACATTATCTATCAAAATGTATTCATTGCGCAAGGTTAAAAAAACGGCAGGAAATCCCTGCCGCTTTCATTTCATACTGGTTTTAGTGTTGTATTATCCGTGCCTCAAATTGTTTTACCTGGTCATAAATTGGCAAGAGCTTTCTCCTGGCGATAAGGCGGCTTACATAGAAATACCAGCGGCCTGCTCCTATAACACCCGCCAGGGAGGTCAGCCACAAAAGCAATTTTTCTTGGGGAATGGTAACAGGCAGGACCACCAGTTCACCGGGTTCACCCCCTAATATATCTCTTAACTGTTCAATGGTTTTTTTCATCATCAGGATATCGGTTTCACAGCCCAGGGCATAGACCATATTATCATTTTGATCCTGCCCCAATAGAATAGGAAAGCCGCTGATTTCCAGTTTAACGTCAGCAAATCCTTTAAGATTTTTAAAGTCTGCATCCGGTTTTTGGCCTAAATAATAGTAACCCGCAATAAGCGCCTGGTGTACACCTGTCATTCCTAAAAAAATAATCTTCATTTATTATTGCGCCCTGTTTAAAATTTTGAACTTGGTCATTTCCACCAGATTGACCAATTCCCAAAAAGCCTTCTGCGTACCCTTGAGCACCACAGGACGGCCAAATCTGGCCGCACCAATTCGGCGTGAAGTAAATCCTCCTAATTTCATGCTCCAGTTTACTCTGCCCATGGTATTCACTGCTACTACTTCGTCCTTTTTGCCCAGCAACTCAGCGATGCCCATCAGCACGTTACTGAACCGGTCTGACTGACTTTTTTTCCCCAGTACATAAACTGCATTGTTCTGATCATCGAATCCCATGAAACGAAGGGAACCGAAATCGTGGTCGGTAGTTTTATCAAAATAAGGCAATGCCATTATTTCATCACTGGAAGGAGTTTTATCGGAGCTTATTAACCCCAGATGGATTGCCGCAGCAGTCACCGAAGAATGGGATCCTCCAAAACAATGATAAATAATGATCATACTGTTCTCCTTAATGACGGCATACCAGATATATACCGTTTTCCAGGTCATGGACCATGCCGCCTAGTATCTTGGCCAGATAAAGACTGGTTTTTTGTTGTTCTTCTTCATCAGCAGCCTTAAATACCGGGCAGCCGCCGCCGCTGACCAATGTATCATTCAATGTAACAATGGCTAAAATCATTTCATTGATCTTTATTTCCATTAATCAGCCGCCTTTCTGCCGTAATAGGCCTTTAATGCGGCCCCCTGGGATGACTCGATAACCGGAACCCGTTTAATAATTTCGATTAAAAAATCTAAATCCGGTTCACTGGCCACTATATAAAGAGCCAAATATCCCTGGTCGATCTGCTTGCGGACAATTGGCATCAAGTCCGGTTCATTGATATCAACCTTGGTACCCAAAATGGCTACGGCATCATGGATGATCGCCTGTCGTTGACCGGGAGAATCCAGGGTGATCCTTGCATTATCATCCTTGGGTTTGATCAGGACCCCCATGCCTTCCCGTAAAATTTTTTCCCTGACCTTGGGCATTCCAACATTCATGATAAAGACATCTTCTACTTTCAGCATCGACCCGGAAAATGAAAGCTTGGCTGCCTGTATTTCCGCAATATCACCAATGACTTTGCCGCTCATAAACTGAAGGGAGGCAAGAATCGCCAGCGGACCAGCGATAAATGCATAGGGCCAGCTGAGAATTTGCACCACGGCACCGGTGACCAGAGCAGTGAAAATAACCATATAATTGCGGGCTTCAAATACCCGGGCGATCCCTTCTATATAATCAGTCCCCCGGGTTATCAGCTTGTTCTCTTCCAGCTTGCCCAGGGTTTCCCGTTCCATATTTCTGATTTCCCTGAATTCCTGAGCAGCCAGCACTAAAAATGTGACGGCTACGAAATCCGGTTTTGCAATGGCAACCACTGCCACTGCTCCCAGGCTGGCAGCAATAAAGCCCAAAGCCAAATGGGTAAGCTGCCCATGGGGGTAGGTGGGATATTGCCGGTAATCACGCCTTAACAGGATGATCCGGTTGAGAAATCCCGCCGTGGTTGCCGTAAGCAGAACGATCAGATATTCCTGCATCAGCGATTTGCATTGCCTTTATTGAGAAAGTAAAACCCGCCGGCCGCAGCTGCTACCACAGCCAGAATTACTGCTATGGTTGTTCCTGCCCCCTGGTTATCGCCGGTAAGTGGTTTTTGCGCTGCTCCCCCTTCACCGGCGTCGGTCACGCCCAAGGCAGCAGGCAGCGTCTGGGCAAATAATGCTACGCCCTTCTCCGCTTGGGTCTTATCATTGGTATGGGCTCCAACTTCAATTAAAACCGCACGGGGGTGCAAATCCTGATTAAATGTTGATTTACCGATGAAGATTCCATTTGATAGCCCAGGTTCTTTTTTGTCCATCAGTGCCTTGATTTTCTTGGCAAACTCCAAATTCGTTTTCATTTTAGGGTTTTGCCGTCCGATGACCAGTTTAATTTTGGTTACATCCTCACCTTTCACTTCAGCCTGGTATTGTTCAGGTGGTGTTGCATCACGATGTACATCCAGAACCAGATCCGGGTTTTTCTTAAGCAAAGTAGCTGCCGTACGGCGCGAGCGGGTATATGCATTGACATCATGAGGATTATGATTGTTTTCGCTGTATTCTACATTAAAGCCCAGCTTTTTCAGCTGCTGCACCAGTGACTGACCTACATCGTAGATCCCTCCACGCCCGGGTTTGCTTTCGGTTCCGTCAGTCGGTACATAGGATTCATCACTATGGGTGTGATATACCGCAATGGTTGGTTTGTTAGCTGACAAGGCTGGAACTTCGCCTGATTTAAAAATCCAGGCTTTACGCTGGGGACTGTATTCCAATACCGGCATGACCTCCTCCCCCAGGTATTTGCAGACAGCAGTTCTGCCATTAACAGCCGTTACCCGGTAACGGGAATTATCCGCTGTGATGTATTCATCGCCGATATTTACCTCCAGCCCTGTCTGGTGGATGGTTTGATTGTTTTCATTAATCAGCGTGTAATATTGACCTGACGGCAGTTCGGTGTTTGCGTATACCAAACCGCTGTAAAAAATCATGTAAAACGCCGTCAGGATAATGATCAATAATACTTTATTCTTTTTCATTTTCTTTGCCTCCCTCTTCATCACTTTGAGGTGCAGGTTTGCGGGCTGGTTCCGGTTCCCGCAAATTAGTCAATAACTCTTCCGGTCGTCCTTCTGTCTGCGGCCCTCCGCTGATCCTTTCCAATACTTCGCCTATTGTCTCAGCCAGCAGTACTGCTAAAATTCCTGCCACAACCAATGAATCAAAAGCTCCGCCTCCGCCTACTGCAACGGTCCCCGGCAGTCCGGTGCGGCTCAGCCAGATAAACTGGGCAACATCCACTGATAAAACGCCGAATACAGCAGCAAAAAAGGCCCCCCGCCGTGATCTGCCGGCCAGATAACCAACTACTCCAGCTACCAGGGGATAAATATAAATTGGATCAATAAAAATGTTTTCCGGTTCTGCTCCCAAAAATCGTGCAGCCAAAAAAAGAACCATTGCAGTTACAGCAGCCGCAATCAGAGCCCGGATCTTTTCCCACGCTGTTCCGGCTTTTATGAAAACGTAAACAGCCAGGCCAATAACTACCAGTGCTCCAAGATTGATGGTCACCCTGGTGCTGACGGGAATGTCAAAGAAACTGCCAATGATGATAGCTGCGATTACAGCCAATGCTCCTTTATCGGTCAGGCGCATCCGGTCTAAAACCCGATGTGCCACTCCAAAATAAATCAGTATGGAAATAACGATAAGGGCAATCAAACCAAAGGGGAAATTGGTCATACAAATTCCTTCCTTTCTTTTTCGTGTTTTGATTATCTTGCCCACTCAAAAAAAGAATATGTAAAACACAAAAGCCACCTCACGGTGGCTTCATTTCTTCATAAAATACCTTTTTTATTGATCTTGAAAATCACTGTTTCTTATTTATCCAGATACCGGGATCAATACCCCTGGCTCGCAGCCATTCAGCAGTTTGTCCTAAAATGATCAAAGGCTGGGCTGCCAGTTCCTTGAGGTTTCTCGACCCGGTCATGAGGGCAGCGGCTTTAAGGCTATATAAAAAACGGTTTAAAAAGGACTCGACGCCTTCCTCTCCTTCAAGCATGTATTTTTTTAAAAGCGGGGCAGCCATACCAATCATATCAGCTCCCATAGCCAATGCTTTGGCGGCATCTAAAGCGCTTCTTATGCCTCCCGATGCAATGATTCGGGCGGGTAACTGCAATGCCGCGATTTCCCCCAGACTCCAGGCCGTCGGTATGCCCCAGCCATTAAATTCATCCTCCAATTGCCCGCTGCGATGATTTTCAATGGCAATAAAATTCGTTCCTCCCTGACCGCCGTTATCAAATATGCGCACACCGCAGTCAAATAATTTTTCTGCTGTTTCCCGTGAGAATCCAAAACCTACTTCTTTGGCAATGATAGGGACTGGAGTATTATCCACGATCGCTTTAACATTAGCCAATATATTTTTGAAATTTCGTTCCCCTTCCCTCATGGCAATTTCCTGAGGAACATTGAAGTGAAGCTGCAAAGCATCTGCTTTGATCATTTCCACTGCTTGAAATGCTTTTTCAGGTGATTCGTTGGCACCAATATTAGCGAAGATCAGGCCATTGGGATTCTTCTCCCGGACAATGGCAAAGGAAGGGCTTAATGATGGTTGTTCAAAGGCAATGTTAAGCGAACCTACTGCCATAGGTATGTTATATTTATGGGCCAGGCCAGCCAGGCATGAATTGATGCTGAAAGCAGCGTCAGTGCCTCCGGTTATTGCATTGATCACTAATGGCCAGGAGATTCGTTTTTCAAGAAAGGTAAGACTTAAGTCAATTTCGTCAATATTTAACTCCGGTACAGAGTTATGCAGCAGAAAAATATCAGCGAATCCATTTCCAGACGGTCCATCGGCATTTTTAACTGAAATATCTATATGCTCATCTTTACGGGCTTTTCTAATAAGTCTAACCTCCCTGCGATCATGTCAGCCTTTTGTAAAGCATCCTGATCATTTATATTTAAAAACAACTCGTCTAAATTACCAAAACAAGCCAGTTCTTCTTCTTCGATGATTAATGCATTCAATTCCTCAAATAATCTGGTTAGTTTTAAACGGTCTGTTTCCAGATTATACTTTAAGCGGGGCAGGCATTTTTTACTGTAAACTGCTGACATTGGCTGCAGATAACCTTTAATTCTCGGAACTACGCTGTCCTTGTCTCCCAGTTTCTCCAGCATATACTCGGCAATACGCATATCTACAAAGGGCATGTCGCAGCCTAAAATAAAGACTTGCTCATAGGCCGCATAGCTTAAAGCTGCATGCATGCCTCCAACGGGGCCTTTGCCGGGATAAATATCTTCATAGACCTTATAGCCGAGGTTTTCAAACAGTTCCGGTTCATTGCTGATAATAATAATTTCTTCAAACACAGGGGTAAACTTATCAATAATGATGTTAATGATCGGTTTGCCATTGATTTTGGCAAAGGCTTTATTAAATTTCATTCGGCTGCTTTTGCCCCCGGCATTTATCACTCCGCTTACCAGCATAAAATCCCCTTCATTCACAGTCCCCCCATATATCAACGGGAAAAAAAGGCTGCCAACGGCAGCCTCGGTTTCTACATCCCTCAACCCTTTGTTCTGGCTGCACAGTCAATGCAGCTGCTGTTGCTGCCAGAAGCTTTACTGCGGCCAGTACTAAAAAGTGATAATAATTGCTTGACATTAACTGAACCGCATGCAGGACATCGTACTTGATCCTTGTCAGCGTTAGATATTAACAAATTAAATTCATATTGACATTCCTTACAGGCAAATTCAAATATAGGCATGTCTCACCTCTGGAGTGCTTATTCGGTTGCAGTGACATCATCGGGGGCAGCAAGTTCTTCCGCTTCCTCCGGCTCAGTAATCTCTGCAACTTCTTCTGTATCATTTATTTCAGCAACTTCCGGTTCAACTGGTTCGTCAGACGGTGTCTCTGATTGTTCCTGCTTCTGCATATATGCTTCAACTTCTTCTGCATCAACATCATCCTGTGCTTCTTTGATGGACAGGCTGATTCTTTTTTGTTCACTGTCAATGCTTAAAACTTTTACATTGACCTCCTGATCCACTTTTACCACGTTTTCCGGTTTATCCACCCGGAAGTTGGCAAGCTGCGAAATGTGCACCAGACCGTCAACGCCCGGTTCAACTTCAACAAAAGCACCAAATGATGCGATCCTCACCACTTTGCCCTGGATAATATCACCTTCATGATATTTTTCCACTACTATTTCCCAGGGGCTTTTCATGAGTTTCTTACGGCTTAAGGATACCCGTTCCTTTTCCCGGTCGACTCCCAAGACGTAAACTTCGATTTCTTCTCCTTCTTGCAATACATCAGAAGGATGAGGAATTCTCTTATAATCCAATTCGGATATATGCAGCAGTCCTTCATAACCGCCCAGATCCAAAAATGCTCCGTAATCGATAATTCTTTTTACTTTTCCGGTACGGATCTGTCCGGGTTCTATGCTGTTCCAAAAGGCTTCTTTCCTTCTGGCTTTCTCTTCGCTAGCCAGTTCTTTCCTGGAAACAACCACCTGTGAACCCCGGCGTTTATTACGGTTAAATTCAATAATCTTAAATTCCATTTCCCGGCCGATATATTCGTCCAGGTTCTTTACAAAACCGTCGCCAATATGAGAGGCAGGGAGGAAGCTGGTTATACCGATATCAACTAACAAACCGCCTTTTACACTGCCAATGACTTTTCCGGGAACAGTCAGACCTTCGTTGAAACTGACCTCCAGTTTATCCATAGCCCGTTTGTTGTCGACTTTCTTCTTGGACAGCAGAATGTTGCCGTCATCGTCCCATTTCAATACCAGTACTTCTATTTCGTCGCCGACCTGTACAACTTCTTTAGCCGAGCTGACTTCCTGGGTGGATATTTCCCTCAGTGGAATTAATCCTTCTGATTTCCCGCCAACATCGACCATTACTTCGTCGTCTTTTACCTGAACAACAGTACCTTTTATCACATCTCCTTTACCGGGAGAAGCAATGTCTGCCATTTCAGCCTCCATGGTGGCGAAAGATTCCTCATTGTTTTGAACCCCCTGGTTCTCCATGGCCTCTGGTTGCAGGGCATTCGGGTTTTCATTCTCCTGATTTTGCTGAATCTCCTGTTCTTCCATTGCCTGGTTCAGTCCCTGGTTCTCCTTTTCCTCGTACGCCGTCATCCTATCCAATACCTCCTTAATAATCCAGTCCGGTGTGGAAGCCCCTGCAGTAATACCTGCATTGGATACTCCCTCAAACCATTCAGGTTCGATATCATCAGCTTTCTCGATCTGAATAGTTTTTGTGCCGGTACTTAAACACTCTTTGGTAAGAGTGGCAGTATTTGAACTTTGTTTATCGCCAATAACCAGCATCAAATCGACCTGGCGGCAAACTTCAACGGTCTGTTCCACTCTTGTTCTGGTAGCAGAGCAAATCGTATTAAAAATTCGTATTTCTTCTGCTTTTGTCAGTAGTGCCTGCGCTATCTCATAAAATTTATTTTCATCCTTGGTGGTTTGAGACACAAGGGCAATTTTGTGTCGTTTATCAATATTTTCAACCTGTTGGAGCTGATTTATTACTGTTGCTTTATTATCACACCAACCAAGAATTCCTATTACTTCAGGATGATTTATATCCCCGTATATATAGATTTCATATTGTTCCTGCAGCAAAGATTGTACTATTTTATGCACTTTGCTGACCAGGGGACAGGTGGCATCAACTATTTTGCAGCCTTTGCTTTCTGCTGCCTTTATTATATCGGAACTTACGCCGTGTGACCTTATAATAATACCACTATTTTCTTCCGTGATTTGTTCCAAGTTATCGACCGGATTGATTCCTTTGGCTTTCAAGTGATCAATTACGGCATTATTATGGACCAGCGGTCCTAAACTGTACCAGATACCAGATTCATCAGCATTGTTTTCAGCCAATTTAAGTGCTCTTTTCACCCCTGCACAAAATCCGGCATTTTTGACAATATGAATCTGCAAATTGTCACCTGCTTTATTGTAATAATTCGTATTTACGAACCTAAATCCTTCTATTTGCATCGAAGTATATTAATTTCATCTGCGATTTGTTGACTAAATTCATCTAACTTTTTGCTGTTGACTCTGGTTTCATTTTCATTATAATATTTTATCGGCTGGCCAAATACAACCTTTACTGTACGAAAAGGCAAAAAGTGCTTGGTGCCTATACAAGCCACCGGGATTACTGAGGTGCCGGTTTTCATGGAAATCAATGCCGTGCCGGTTTGAGCTTCCACTTCAGTACCTTCGCTCTTTCTGGTTCCCTCCGGAAAAATGCCTAAAATCTCACCTTTTTCCAAAATGGCGATCGCTGTTTTTATCGCTTTTAAATCCGCCGACCCTCGCTTAACAGGAAAAGCATTGATGGCCGACATAAACTTGCCAAATAACCGGTTACGAAAGAATTCTTCCTTGGCCATAAAGTGGATCGGCCGCTTGATGAGCACCGCTATCACAATAGGATCGTAAAAGCTCAAATGATTGGCGGCTATGATTTGGGCACCCTCTTCGGGTACATTATGTAATCCTTCGTGTTTTATCCCTAGGAAAAAGAACAAGATTCTGGCGATTGCTCTGACAAAATTATAAACCATATTATTCCCCCTGGATAACAGTTAACATTTTGGCAAGTGCTTCATCTGTTGTCAAATTGGTGGTATCAATAATGATCGAATCACGTAGTATTTTTAATGCACCTACCGGTCTTTGGGAATCGCTCCTATCCCTGCGGTTCAGATCATCGCGGATCGATTCTGCTGTTACTGCATATCCCGCCTGTTTATATTCTTCCGTCCGCCTTCTTATACGCTCCTCCTCTGAAGCAGTAAGGAAAAATTTAAAATCAGCATCCGGCAACACGATCTCACCAATATCACGCCCATCCATCACCACATTACTGGCTTCAGCCATTGCCTGCTGCTGCTTAACCATTATTTCCCTTACCGATGGATAAGCAGCGATTTTCGATACCAGCGTACCGATTTGCGGTGAACGGATCTCACTGGTTATGTCTTGGTTATCACAAAATATTTTTTGGGTTTGGGAATTTATTTGGAAGTGTATTTCTGTTTTCTTCGCCAGTTCACAGACTGCTGATTCGAGATCTATGTCAATGTTTTCTTTTACAACTTTCCATGTAACAGCCCGGTACATTGCTCCGGTATCAATATATATAAAACCCAGTTTTTGAGCCAGTGCTTTGGCCAAAGTGCTCTTTCCTGCACCAGCTGGTCCGTCAATCGCTATCTTCATGAATTTACCACCTGATTTATTTCTATATTATTCTATCACAATGCGATACTATGTGAAACCAGCCATTAAATTACAAAATAGTCCCCTTTACCAGGTCATATGAAACACCGCTTCTGTGCTTTTTATCTCCCCAGAATCTGATCCAGCAGATCCCAGAACTCCGGAAAGGAAATATTCACTGCCTGGGCATTGCGAATAGTGGTTTCCCCCTCACAAATCTGCGCAGCTACCGCCAGACTCATGGCAATACGATGATCACCCCGGCTGTTTACAATGCCTCCTTTTAAAAGTTCCCGGCTGCCTGTTACACTGAATCCGTCCGGATTTTCCTTGATCTCTACCCCTAAACCAGCAAGTTCCTCTACTATAGCTCTAATACGGTCAGTTTCTTTGACCCGTAATTCCTCTGCATTCTTTACCACGGAAGTACCTTGAGCAGCTGCCATTGCCACAGCCAGCACCGGCAATTCATCAATGAGGCGTGGTATCATTTTCCCTTCGATGGTTATGTCTTTCAGGTCAGCACTTCTTACCAGGATATCAGCCACCACTTCTCCGCCGAAAACTCTTTGGTTTTCAATTTTAAAACTGCCCCCCATCTCTTCCAGGACAGCCAGGACCCCATCCCGGGTCGGATTGATCCCAACATCCCTGATAAGAAGTTCCGAACCGGGCACAATGGAAGCCAGGACCAGGAAGAAGGCTGCCGAGGATATATCACCAGGTACTAAAAAATCCTGGGCTGCTAATTCCCGGCCAGGCACCAGTTTGATTTCCCCATCATCAATGGATAGATCCGCTCCCATTGCTGCCAGCATTCTTTCACTATGATCCCGGGTGGGAATTTTCTCCCTGATCAAAGTATCACCATTACCTGTAAGGCCGGCCAGTAAAATGGCTGATTTGACCTGGGCACTGGCAACGTCTGGTATATAGCTGATCCCTTTAAGAGACATCCCTTTGATGGCTAAAGGTGGATATCTATTCCCGGCTCGTCCGATTATTTCAGCCCCCATCAATTGAAGCGGTTCAATGACCCGGCTCATGGGCCTGCGGGAAAGGGAATCATCCCCGGCTAAAACGGTAAAGAAATTCTGCCCGGAAAGCAGCCCGCTTAAAAGCCGCATGGTTGTGCCTGAATTGCCGCAGTCCAGCACTGCTTCCGGCTCTTTAAGTCCGTTAAGTCCCTTTCCTTTTACCACCAAATAGTCATCCTGATGCTTAATATCTATTCCCAGCTGGGTCATACATCTAATAGTAGAATTTATATCTTCTGCCTGTAATATATTTCTGATCCGGCTTTCCCCCCGGGCCAAAGAAGCCAGGATCAAAGTACGGTGTGAAATCGATTTGTCAGCACTGACAATGATTTCTCCTTTTATGCTTTTAGCTTTATTAAGGGTAATATCCATAGTTTCCTCCTTATCGCACCCAGGCTTTGATGGCATATTCTTTTAAGGCCTCAACGGCCATACAGGCTTTTTCAAAAGAAGGTACTCCGATCCTTATGGTACCGCCATCACCATCGCGTACGTGCAATATTTCCAAATCAACGATATTGATCTGCTTTGCGCCCAAAATATTCCCCAGTTTTCCAATGATACCCGGTTCATCCGCTACAATGCAGATCACATCTACAAAGCCCGGCAGCAGTCCTTTACGCATATGAGGTATTTGATTTCTTATTTCCTGTGCCCGCTTCAACTGCCGGTATAATTGTTCATGATGATCACCCTCCAGCATATCCCGGTAGTTGACAAGGTTTTCTATTATTTGATTGAGCCCATCGATAATCGGTTTTTTATTGGAAAAAAGAATCTGCTGCCATAATGCAGGATCAGAGGAGGCGATACGGGTTGTATCCCGAAATCCGCCTGCAGCCAGGGCAAGTTTGTCGCTGTCACCCTGGGTAAGGTCTACCAGGGCTGAAGCAACGATATGCGGTATATGACTGATGGCTGCAGTGATTTCATCATGGTCCCCTGCTTCCATGATCAATATTTTGGCGCCAAGAATACTTAGTATGTCGGTCAATTTGTCAGTTGCTTCCGCAGGGGTTCCAGCCGATGGAGTAAGTACATAAACTGCATTTTCAAACAGATATTTATCAGCGTTGATGACCCCCAGGGCCTCTCCTCCGGCCATGGGATGACCACCTATGGTATGGATGGTTTCCTGCAGCCGGGTAAACCATTCCATAACCTGCTTTTTGGTGCTGGCAGTATCAGTCAGAATGGTTCCGGGTTTTAAAATATCTTTGATTTCATCGATGATCCCCGGGAAGGTATTGACCGGTGTGCATAAAATGATAATATCGGCGTTTTCCGCCCCCGCTGTCAGAGTCACAGCGTGATCAATTGCTCCTAATTCCAAAGCCTTTTCCAGCATTGCCTGATCCTTATCGACTCCGGCAATGCGGTTAACAGCAGATGATCCTTTGAGCGCCAATCCAATCGAACCGCCGATCAATCCTACCCCCACGATCAGGATATCCGGCCGCATCTTATTGTTCTCCGTCATTATGAAGCAGGGCGTGCAATTTTTTGATTTTCCCAACCAACTTGGCAAAATTCTCAGGAGTCAGGGATTGAGGCCCATCAGATAAAGCTTCGCTGGGATTTTGATGTACTTCGATCATGAGCCCATCCGCACCAGCTCCGATGGCTGCCATAGACATAGGTTCAACCAGTTTCCATTTGCCGGTGCCATGACTGGGATCTACGATGACCGGCAAGTGAGTCAGATTCTTTATGACCGGCACAGCGCTTAAATCCAGCGTGTTTCGGGTGTAATGTTCGAAGGAACGTATCCCCCGTTCGCACATAATTACCTCAGGATTACCGCTGGAAATAATGTATTCAGCAGCCATGATCCATTCTTCAATGGTGGCCGACGGGCCTCTTTTCAAGAGAATGGGGCGTTTTATCTTTCCCAGTTCCCGCAGCAGAAAAAAGTTCTGCATATTACGGGCACCGACCTGCAATATATCTACCAGGGAAGCTACCTCATCAATTTGCCTTGGATCCATGATTTCCGTAACCACAGGCAAACCTGTTATCTGCCGTGCCTCCGCCAGTATTTCCAGTCCTTCCATCTCCATTCCCTGGAATGAATACGGTGAAGTACGCGGCTTGAAGGCTCCTCCCCGCAGCATGGTGGCCCCGGCTTCTTTCACTGCCAGTGCCACTTCGATCAATTTTGCCCGTCCCTCCACGGCACAAGGTCCGGCAATGATCTGTAACTGTTCGCTGCCAAAGGACTGATCCCCTACTTTTATTACCGTGCGTTCCGGTTTAAATTGCTTTGACGCCATTTTGAAAGGCTGAGCAATCGGCACCACTTTTTCCACACCCGGCAAGGTTTCCACTAAATCCTGGGTTGCCTGGGTACGCTCACCTATTGCTCCGATGATGGTCCGCTCGACACCTTTTGATAAATGGACCTGGAAGCCTTTCTCCTTTAGTTTTTGACCGACTTGTTCAATTTGCGCCTCAGTTGCCTGAGATTCCATTACAATAATCATAAAAACATCCCTTTCTGGGAAGATGAGAAATACAAAAAGCCACGGAACATTCTGGCCCATGGACTTATGGTCGTTTTTCCCCACCATCCTGCCATACTGCTATTGGTTAATGATTTTACCTGCCATACTACAAGAAAAGAATACCATTTCGACTTGATTGAATGCAATAGCATACTGATTTTTCCTGTGTTAACAAACTTTTTATCATAAACAGACCCAATTAGCAGGATATTTCGACATAAAACAGAAAGAATCAATATAAACTGAAAGGAGTGGTTACATGACTGGTTCTGATGTTGGAGTTTTTGCTGCGTTTGGAGCTCTGATGGGACTTATGTTTATTATCTGTATAGTAATGTATGTTCTGTTTTCTTTGGGCCTATATACGCTGGCTGGCCGCCGCAATATTGAAAATCCCTGGCTGGCCTGGATCCCCGTGGTTCAATTTTACACAATGGGCGAAGTGATCGGACCTGTTAAAATAGCGGATTACAACATCGACAAACCAGGTCTATATCTGCTGCTGGGTATGGTGGGATGCATGGTACTGTCTCAGATACCTGTACTTGGCATAATATTTACGTTAGCTACAGCTGTATTAAGTTTCGGTGCTTTTTATTATTTATTCAAACGTTATACCACCGACAACACACCTATGCTCTATACCATCTTAAGTTTGGTGACCTTTGGATTTCTCGGGGCTATTTTCGTGTTTATGATCCGCAATAATGAAGACCTGAACAAAGGTAGTTCCGCTGCCGTATAGTTTTTTGTCAATCTGTCAGGCTTTGCTTTTGCAAGGCCTTTTTTTTTATCAATAAACAAAGATTTGCCTTTAAAGATTCGGAAGATTATTTTCGAAGTTTGTGAAATATGGTGTTTTATTGTACTATATTATTATTTATATCAATAACCCTTCGATATATTGCCTGATTCAATTATTTATAAATACTTTTATTTTTCCCAGAAATAAAAAGGAGGTTTTTAATGAGTCGTATCAAAGAATTAGCATTAGAAGTAATCTATTCAGTAATACCAATCACATTAGTAATATTCATTATTCAATTATTATTGAAATTTTCTTTGACAGACTTAATACAGTTTTTACTTGGTACATTTTTTGTATGCTTAGGTTTACTGCTGTTTTTCCTGGGCACAAAAATTGGTATAGTCCCAATTGGTGAGATGATAGGTGATCATCTGCCCAAAACAGGTAAAATTCGGCTTATATTATTTATTGGATTTTTGCTAGGCTTTGCAATTACTGTTGCTGAACCTGACGTACAAATACTTGCTACTCAAGTTGATCTGGTGTCAGGTGGCAATGTAACAAAATTAGTATTAATAAGCGCAGTTGGCATTGGAGTTGCTATTTTCATATCCCTTTCTCTTTATAAACTCATTAAAAACATCCATATAAAATATTTTTTAATTGCCAGTTATACAATTGTTTTTTTATTGGCAATTTTTTCACCACCGGATTTTATTCCGATTGCTATGGATTCAGGAGGTGTAACTACCGGCCCAATTACAGTTCCCTTTATTGTAGCCTTGGGGGTAGGAGTTGCCGGAGCATTCGGTGGTAGAAGATCAAGTTTCGGTTTCGTCGGCCTTGCATCAGTAGGCCCCATTCTGGCAGTTATGTTGCTGGGGGTGATTTTAGGACGATGATTATAAGTTTTTTTAGTGGTTTTGATCAAATACTAATAGAAGTTGCTCTGGCTTTAGCTCCCATTTTTATTATTGTTTGCTTTTACCAATGGTTCGTCTTTCACATGGAGTCGGAAGATTTTCTTAATATAATCAAAGGTTTTATTCTTACATTCCTTGGTATTGCTATATTTTTACAGGGTGTATATGCTGGTTTTATGCCTATAGGTCAGAAAATGGGTACTATCCTGGGCGCTTCGCCTATTAATTGGGTACTTATCCCCATAGGTTTTTTACTGGGTTTTGTAGCGATATTAGCTGAGCCTGCAGTGCATGTCATGAATGAGCAGGTAGAAAAGGTATCCGGAGGCTATATCCCACAGAAAATACTGCTTTACAGTGTATCTTTAGGAGTAGCCTTTTCAGTTGCTTTAGCAATGGCACGAATTTTATATGGAATTCCATTGGCTTATATCCTGATTCCCGGTTATTTACTGGCTTTTTTCATGATGCGTTATACCGATGAAACATTTATATCTATTGCTTTTGATTCTGGCGGGGTTTCCACTGGGCCAATGACAGTATCCTTTATACTGGCAATGGCTATTGGCGTAGCAACAGCAATCGAAGGACGAGATCCTGTGCAGGAAGGCTTCGGTTTGATATCCTTGGTAGCTCTGGCGCCTGTTTTAACTGTATTAACATTAGGTTATATCTATGATAAACTTTACAAAAATACACAAAATGATGAGAATGAACAATCAGAAGGTTATTAATACTAAGGGGGGTCAATCAGTGGAAGGCATATTATATGATTTAATAGTCACAATTGTTAATAAAGGCAGAGCTGATAAGATAGTTGAGGTTTCTAAAAAAGCTGGTGCTGAAGGAGGAACCATTATATTTGGCCGGGGTACAGGAATACATGAGCAAGCAAAGCTATTTGGTATTCCAATCGAACCGGAAAAGGAAATTGTTTTAACATTGATACCCAAGGAGAAAACTCAGGTTGTGCTGGAAAGCATTCTTAATAATACTGAATTAAGCAAACCAGGAAAAGGAATAGCTTTTGTTTTGCCAGTTGATAAAATAGCGGGAATGAATCATGATTATTTAAACAAATAACAACTTTCATAGAATAACAAAAGTCAGAATTTGCATAGCATGCAATTTATTCTGACTTTTTCTTTGCGTAATTTTTTTATGATTTACCTAAATAGGCCAGTTTTACTTCCTCTTTCTCAGCCAATTCCCGTCCCGGCCCTTCCAATACGATATGGCCGGTTTCCATCACATATCCGTAATCTGCTATCTTTAATGCTGCAGTGGCATTCTGTTCGATCAATAATATCGTCATGCCTTGATCATTGATATCCCTTATAATTTTAAAAACTTCTTTGACTAATAAAGGAGCCAATCCCAGAGATGGTTCATCCATCATCAGCAATCGGGGACGTGACATGATAGCTCTGCCAATAGCCAGCATCTGCTGTTCACCGCCGGAAAGAGTCCCGGCAATTTGCTTTTCCCTTTCTTTTAAGCGGGGAAAACGCTCAAATATTTTATGGATGTCATTCTGGATCTCTTGCTTGTCATTGCGTGCAAAAGCCCCCATCAGCAGGTTTTCGTGAACCGTCAAATTGGCAAAGATGCGTCGCCCTTCCGGAACCAGCGTGATACCTTTCCTGGTTATGTCCACCGTTGATTTGCCGGTGATATTTTCTCCATCAAAAAACACGCGGCCGGAAGCAGTTGGAACGATATTGCAGACTGCTCTGAGTGTCGTACTCTTTCCTGCCCCGTTGGCTCCAACCAGGGTAACGATTTTATTCTCCGGTACTTCCAGGTTGATTCCTTTTAAAGCATGAATTCCACCATAATAAACCTGTAAATCCTCGATTTTAAGCATCCGTATCCACCGCTCCTAAATAAGCCTCAATGACCTTCTGGTCACTTTGAATTTCCCTGGGGCTGCCTTCTGCGATATTGACTCCGTAATCAAGTACATAGATACGTTTGCAGATCCCCATGATTACTTCCATGTGATGTTCGATCATCAAGACTGTCAAGTTAAATTCTTCTTTGATTCTGGTTATAAACTCCATCAATTCCTGGGATTCATTCGGATTCATACCGGCTGCCGGTTCATCTAGCAGCAATAGTTCCGGTTCTGTTGCCAGGGCTCTGACGATCTCCAGTCTTCTCTGTTTTCCATAAGGCAATGATGTGGCCATTTCATGAGATACATCATCCAACTGGACCTTTTTTAACAGCTCCATGCATGCCTGGTAATGTTCTTGTCTTTCCCGGTTGTATTTTGGCAAGCCCAGGATTGCCTCTACAATATTGGTCTTTCTCCGTAAATGCTTGGAAATCATTACGTTTTCCAAAACCGTCATTGAGTTAAATAAGCGGATATTTTGAAAGGTCCTGGCGATCCCCATTTTAGTAATTTTTGCAGGATTTAAGCCGGTGATATTTTGGTTTCCAAAATAGATCTGTCCTTCTACCGGTTTATAAACACCGGTTATCATATTGAATACCGTTGTCTTACCGGCACCATTGGGACCAATCAAACCGATAATTTCATCGGGGTAGATCTGCATGTGCAAATCAGATACAGCCCTTAACCCGCCAAACTCCATACTTATATGATCTGTGGTCAGAACTGCTTCCTTCACATTGAAGCCCCCCGTTTCTTGAAAGAATGAATTTTATCCAGGAGATAATCCCAATTAAACTCTCTGGTTCCCATCAACCCCTGACGGTAGAATAGAATAACCAGAAGCAATCCGATGGCAAAAATAACCATCCTCATCCCCGGAAGTCCTGGTATCTGGAGCAGCCCAAACAAATCGAAAGGCTGTTCAACTACCCTGAGTACTTCCATTAGAATCGTAATGATCACGGCTGATATGACTGACCCGGTCAAGCTCCCCATTCCGCCCAAAACCACGATCAACAGGATCTGGAAGGTAAATGTGAACCGGAACATAGTGGGGTCAACAGATGTAATGAGAAAAGCCATCAAGGCGCCGGCAATGCCTGCAAAAAAAGCACCAATGGTAAAGGATAGGACTTTATGGCTGAAAATATTGACGCCCATTGCTTCGGCTGCGATTTCGTTGTCCCGAATGGCCTTGAAAGCATATCCCCAATTGCTGTTGATGATCTTTTTCAGGATTATGATCGTGATGATTGCGATACCCCAATAGACCCACAGACTCTTTACCGAAGGGATATTCTTCAGGCCTAAAGAACCATTGGTGATTGAAATGGTATTGGTAACAACAATACGTATGATTTCGGCAAAACCCAATGTAGCAATTGCCAGATAATCATCCCGCAAGCGCAAGGCAGGGATCCCAATTAAAAATCCGAAAATAGCAGCGACGATACCAGCAGCAATTATGGCCGGCAGTATTGGCCATTGCACCTTTGCCAGCACTGGTACGATGGGTTCCATAAAATAAATGATCTCTTTGCTGGCCGGAGACATGGTAAGAATCGCGGCAACATAAGCTCCTATACACATAAAACCGGAATGGCCTAACGAAAACATGCCGGTAAAGCCTAAAACCAGGTTCATACTGATACCTAATATCGCAAATATTGCTGACAGATTGAGTATTCTGATATAGAATGCCGACAGATTATCCTGTCCCCACCACAAAAAGATGCCGATGATCAACAACAGAACAATATTAAGAATAAATTTAATGTTTTTTCTATCGTCCATCCGCTACACCTTCTCTACTGTGCTCTCGCCCAGGATCCCGCCGGGTCTGAACAATAAAATCAAAATCAGTATAACGAAGGCAAAGGCATCCCTGTAACCTGATAAACCAGGCAGAAAGGCCACGATCATTATTTCACAGATACCTAAAACGAAACCGCCGATCATCGCCCCTGGTATACTGCCGATTCCTCCCATTACTGCTGCAATAAAACACTTTATGCCAGGGAATAACCCCATCAGCGGATCGACCTGCGGATACTGCATGCTCCACATTATGCCTCCGACACCTGCCAGCGCAGAGCCAATTACAAAAGTAGTGCTGATAACTTTGTTTACATCAACAGACATGAGGCTGGAGGTTTCAAAATCTCTTGATACAGCCCGCATGGCAATACCCATTTTGGTCCTTTTGACAATAAACATGACCAGTATCAGCAATATAAAAGTTATGATCGGAATAAGTATGGTAAGCGACAGGAATGATATTTCTCCAACTTTGATATTCCAGACCAACTGCTCCGGACGGGGAAATGGTTTTGGTCGGGCACCGATCACTACGATGGCTACATTTTGCAGTAGAAAGGAGACACCGATCGCCGAAATCAGCACCGATATCCGCGGTGAATTTCTTAAAGGCCGATAAGCTACTTTTTCAATACTTACACCCAGCAAGGTAGTCAATACAATGGCCAGAATAAAGGCCCAATACCAAGGCAAAGTAAATATCAGTATGCCATAGAAAGCAATGTATGCTGCTACCATTAATAGATCTGCATGGGCAAAATTGATAAGCCTGATGATCCCGTAGACCATGGTATACCCAATGGCGATCAATGCATACAGACTGCCCAAAGTAATGCTGTTGGCCACGTTCTGGAGAAATATATCCATGGACAACTGCTACCACTTCCTTTACATAGATTCGTGCTTAAATAAACACTCCCCTCCTCTGCAAGGGAGGGGAGTATTGAGTGAATTGATTGTTTTATTTAGGATCGACCTTGGCTTCGTAAACGAACTTGCCATCCATAACTTTCTTGATAACAGCAGTCTTCGTGGCATCCCCGTTTTCATCCAGGGTGATGATCCCGGTTGCGCCTTTGAAGTCTTTGGTTGCTGCCAGCGCATCTCTGATGGCAACACTGTCAGCTGATCCGGCTTTTTCCATAGCATCAAGGGCTAAGATATAAGTGTCAAATCCCAATGCTGCAAATGCATTGACTTCCTTGTCGGGATAGGCTTTTTTGAACTCATCCAGGAAAGTAGTTGATACTTCTGTAACCGGTTCTTCAGCTGTAAAATGGGTGCTGAAATAAATATCTTTATACTGGGTCACTTGATTCAGGAATTCTTCCGCTTCCCAGGTGTCACCGCCCAGAATAGGTACAGTGATTCCTAATTCTCTGGCTTTGGCAACTAAAATGCCGCATTCCAGGAAGTTCCCCGGTGCAAATATAACATCAGGATTCTTGGATTTAACTTCCGTAAGCTGAGCGGAAAAATCTTTGTCTCCGGTGTTGTAATTGACTTTTGCTACGATAGATGCATCCCCATTGGTAGCTTTGAAAGCTTTTTCAAAATAGCTGCTTAATCCCACAGAATAATCCTGTTGTACGTCCTGAATAATGGCAGCTGTTTTAGCTCCCAGAGTACCTGTTGCATAGTTGGACATAACAGTCCCCTGGAAGGGATCGATAAAGCAGACCCGGAAATAGTAATCATTGTCCAGAGTAACAGCCGGATTGGTTGGTGAGCATCCAATCACCGGAACTTTTGCATCAAGGGCAACCGGTCCGCCGGCCATTGATAACGAACTTCCATAACTGCCAATGATCACATTAACCTTTTCTTTACTGATCAGTCTTTCTACCGCATTGGCAGCTTCCTGTTTTTCTGATTTGTTGTCAACAACAACCAGTTCAACCTTCTTGCCTAAAACTTCAGGATACAGCTGATTGGCCAGTTTAATACCTTCTACGGTCATTTGGCCGCCGGCAGCATTGGTTCCCGTCAAAGGTTCATAAACACCAATTTTGATTACATCTGCTGCCGGTTCTTTGTCTGAATCCGCCCCTTTGTCTGCAGCTCCGCCGCACCCTACAGCCAACATAGACAGCGCAACGATCAAAGCTACAATTGTGACATACCTTCTTCTTTTAATACTTAACAAACGTCCCGCCTCCCCTTTTTTGATGACATGCACTTATGACATGTTATTTAGGTTCATTTTATCACATTTTATCGTTTCTACTTGTTATTTTCAAAAAATTCAAAACGGATTTCTATACCAATTATCTGATCTTGCCGGTTTGCAGAATACCGTAAATCAATCTGTTTATTCACCAGGTAACCAATCATCATTGTATAATAACTTTATCTGCGTTTACAATTTATATAAATAACCAGAATAGGCAAGGAGGTTAAGCAAATTGAAATTTTTTACTGAATATTTATGGTTTAATACGGCTGAAAAAAAGGAATATATTCGTATTACGGAGCAGATAAAAGAGATTTTATACAGAAGCGGGATTAAAGAAGGCATGGTACTTGTAAGTGCTATGCATATCACTGCGGGGATCTATGTCAATGATAACGAAAGAGGCATCATCAAAGACCTGGATAATATGCTGGAACAGCTGGCACCATTTGGTCCGGATTATCTGCACCACCGGACCGGCGAAGATAATGGTGATGCGCATCTAAAAAGTCTGTTGCTGCACCATCAGGTGATATTGCCGGTAACTGAGGGAAAGTTGGATCTGGGTCCCTGGCAGGAAGTGTTTTATGCTGAATTCGACGGGCAGCGGCGCAAAAGAGTCATCGTAAAGATCATGGGCGAGTAATTATTGCTGCATTTTTTCAGCCAGGTCTTTTCTTAAGATTTGGGCTTTTTTAAGATAGATATGTTTGATTTCGTCGGGCTTTTTGTCACAGTTGACATGTACCATTGCCCTGATGCATAAAGGCAAGGCCCCCTGTACATCAATCTCCTGGAAACACATGAGAGGAACTGTTTCCCAGTCTAATAACCGCCGGGCTTCAGCGGGGAAAGCAGATTTGATATCATTGGTAACTGATAAAAACACACTGACAATGTCTTCTGTCTCAAATTGGTTTTCCAGCTGGATTCTTTTTAATAACTCAGCAGTTGCTTCAATGACCAGTTCCTTGTTGTCAGCCTCTACTGTTATCGCACCCCGGATACCTCTTACTAACATGGTATTCTCCTTTTTCAGTCAGAAACGGCTCTATGGCCAAGACCAATGGCGACTTCATCCAAATGTAAGAGTCCAATCCCCATAAATATTGCAACACTGATATGGTCCTGGTGGCGGGCAATACCGATTTTGCCTCCTACGTTCAGACCCAGGGCTTTGGGCATGATCTGGGCTAATGCTTCCCGGGCAGCACCTGCAACTGCTCCCTCATCCGCATGGGTTTCTTTAATTACACCTTCTCTTTTGGCAGCGACTACTGATCTTTCGACGATCTTGCCTACTGAGCCAATAAATTCTCCCCCGTAATCAACCGCCACTGCCCTGACCTGAGCATTTTCCCATAAAAATTTCTTCAGGCTGCCTTCCTCCTGCCTGGAGGTTGTCAGCGCCATTTTGATTGCAGCGGTCGCTACCACTTTACTGCCGATTTCCAACTGCCATACCACCTTTGGTTTATAGATAGTCTTATTTTACTATAACTTTACCAATCATTACTATGCTCTGATTGGCAGAATATGTTTTACCCGGTTCCGGCCAGGCCATATTCTCCGAAGCTGCCTTGATGGCAAATTCAACCGGAAAATCATAGGCAGTACAATCGATTTCAACTATATCACCAGCCATTAAGGGAATTTCCATTTCCTTTTGGTCAAAAGATGCCCATTGCTGATCATTAATCAATATTTTTGCCTGGGGAAGCGATGAGAATTGCTGAATTGTTAAAGTCATAACGGCCTGGGGAGAATCGATAGCAACCGGCTGGTTTTCCGTAGCTTCCTGGCTGCCTGCCACCGGGTATTCCAGGCTTTGTCCTTCCATCCGTTCTGCCCAGCTCAAATAAAGGCGGGCAGGTTCATGGACCATCAGGCCCTGGATCACCACCAACAGGACCATCCCCAGCACAATTATCCTGATCATGATTCTTTCTATTTTATCAATCAGTTTTTTCAAGACTTCTTCTGCACCTCCCGGCATCTTTCTCTTCTATCTTATGCCCGGAGCTGCCATAATATCCTTGAGCCTGAAACCAAACGCGGCTTCATCCAAACTAAAATAAATATCCGGTCCTCAAATACTGCCTTCTATTTCCAATGATCAATTTTCCTCTGTATATAGCTCTTATAATTGGATAATCCTTCATTGGCTTTTAATATGATCCTGTCGATATCCGCCTTTTTTATCTCCAGTGTCTCCGGAGCAATGGTTTCGATGGTGCGGAATTCTTCTTTCATGGAAAATTTGATGGCATCTGCAATGGAATCTGCATAAAAAGAAATCGTTATCGGTGCATATGTAGTTGATTTCCCGGTAACATCATCGGTAACAGAATATACTTCCTGGCCCATATCGATTTCTTCGATGAGAATCCCCTGGATAGGTATGTTTCGAAATAGCGCAGCTTGCTGCTGTCTGATTTCTTCCGCCATTTCTTCACTGGTTTTGGAACCAAAGAACAGTATCCCATTTTTCTCTCTTCCTACATAATCAAACCTTACCCGCATCCGAATTTTATCCATTATGCTCTCTCCCCTCCTGGTAAAGGTATAAAATACGAAATAATGATCAGCAGTTCTTTATTTAAAATGCGCCTTAAGTGTTTTTCCGTTACGGATTGGGTGTATTCTGCGATATCATAATCAATTTTTTTACTTCCTGGCTGTTTAAATAACGATATTCCCCGTCCTTAAGGCCTTTAAGCGTTAAAAAGCCTACCTCCGTTCTTTTCAGATGAATGACCGGATGTCCTACTGCCTCCAGCATTCTCCGTACTTGTCTTTTTCTCCCCTCATGAATGATCACTTCCAACAAGGTTTTATCACTGCTATGTTTTAATACATGAACTCCAGCCGGAGCGGTCATTCCATCTTCCAATAAAATCCCCTTTTGCAATTGCTTAATGGCATCTTTGGTTACCTTGCCCTGAACCAGCGCTTCATATTTTTTATCCATTTTATAGCGGGGATGAATAATGATATTGGCAAAGTCCCCGTCATTGGTCATGAGCAGCAAACCTTCTGTATCGAGATCCAGCCGGCCTACCGGATATATCCTGCTTTTTTCTTCTTTGATCAGATCAGTTACTACCGGCCGTCCCCAGGGATCGCTGACACTGCTGATGTAACCTGCCGGCTTATATAACAGGAGATACACCTTATCCGCAGTCTGCAGCATATGTCCGTCAACCTCGACCTTGTCCTGCAGGGGATCGATTTTGAAGCCTTGTTCTTTTATTATATTTCCATTGACAGATACACGGCCTTCAGCAATCAGTTCCTCGCTTTTACGACGTGATGCGACACCTTGTCCGGCCAGATATTTCGCCAATCTCAACGTTTTATCCTTCCTTTGCTCAGCCGGTTTATTCTTTGTTTACCTATATTTCTCTATTTATTAACTTTATCCTTTCCTTTGTTACTGATAATATAACAATATGGTCGATTTCCTGCCATCTGATGTTTGACGGGGGTATATGTATGAAGCTCGAGGACAGGGCACTAGGTGCAATGACCGGCCTGGCTCTTGGGGATGCTTTAGGAGTTATAACCGAAGGGTTAAATGCTGAACAAATCCGCAGTTATTTCGGTTATATAAATGACTTCAATACTGCTTCATTGATGGATAAACTGATTGAGCAGGCAGATGACGAAAGAAGTATTAATGCGCTGCAGCGGTTTATTGCCCGTTTGCCTTTACCGGGACTTTACAGTGATGATACGCAGCAAGCCTTGATCATAGCTGATTGCCTTATCAAATGCAAAAAGATTGATATAGATTATATCGCTGCCGCCTACCTCAAAATGGCTTCTTATCCAGGACAGGCTTCACTGGGTCTGTTCAGGGGGGTTGGCCCGGGATTTAAAACGGCAGTCAGGAATCTTAAACAAGGCAAACCTTATACAGCCTGCGGCGCGGTGAGCGCAGGCAACGGTGCTGCCATGAGAATTACCCCTTTGGGAATTTATTATCATCATGATCATGAATTACTGGAGAAGGCCATAATCGATGCCAGTTTGCTCACCCACCGTGATATTCGCGGTATTGCTGCTGCCGGAGTTATTGCTTTCGCGGTAGCATACGCCATTGATCATGACCCCTGCCATATCGATTACAGCGAGTTACTTGCCGAACTGACTGTATTGGTTGGCAGTCTTGAAAAGCGTTTGTCACTTGATTATCCCTCCATTGTATGGGAAGATTCTACTGTTGATCAGGTTTCAAAATCCATGGATATGCTGCACAGCCTGCTGGACAGAAGTCAGGATGAAGCAATCGCGCACATGGACAGGTGGGCTGCTGCCATGAGCAATGATCCTGATTGCAGGCACAATCATGCTTTTGCACTTGGTTCGGTACTGTTCAGTCTTTATTTGTTTATCAAACATGCCAATGATCCTGAGAGTGCGGTCCTTACTGCTGTCAACGGCGGCGGAGATACGGATACCATTGCGGCGATGACAGGATCTTTATGCGGAGCCCTGCATGGTGCTTCCGCTTTTCCTTCTTCCTGGCACCAGCAATTGGTCAACCGTGAACAAATTGAGTTACGCGGCCGGGCATTGATAAACCCCGGTTTTGACCTTCTGCTTCTTATGGATCTGTTTGAATTGGAGAAAGCAGCCTGTAAGGAGGAAAATGATTACCGCAGGAAATACCGGCAAATTTTGCAGGAAAAGTACGGCATTTAACCGTATTAGTAGTTAGATTTAAATTATGGAGGAAATTATGCAAAAAAACATCGATAAAGATAAAATCGAGCAGGCTGTAAAAATGATCCTGGAAGCGATCGGAGAAGATCCTGGGCGGGAAGGTTTATTAAACACTCCCCGAAGAGTTGCCAGTATGTACACCGAAATTTTTTCCGGTATGGAAGAAGATCCCCGCGATCAACTGCAGGTATCCTTCACTGAATACCATGATGAATTGGTCCTGGTCAAAGATATACCTATTTACTCTATGTGCGAACATCATCTGCTGCCCTTTTACGGCACTGCCCATATTGCTTATATCCCCAAGGGTGGGAAAGTCGTCGGTATCAGCAAGCTGGCCAGGGTCGCTGAAGTTTACTGTAAAAGACCCCAGCTCCAGGAAAGGCTCACTTCCCAAATCGCTGACTGTATCAATGACACATTGAATCCCTGGGGGGTTGGAGTAGTGATTTCCGCTGAACACATGTGCATGACCATGCGGGGGGTTCGAAAACCCGGTTCAGTCACAGTCACTTCAGCGGTAAGAGGTGTCTTTGAAAGCAAAGCATCAACCAGAGCCGAATTTTATTCCTTGATCGGCTACAAATAAAAAAACCGGCCAAAAGGCCGGATTTTTTATTTAGAATAAACCTACAATCTCTCCGTCCGCTTTGATGTCTATTTTTTCTGCCGCCGGGGTTTTGCCTAAACCGGGCATGGTCATGATGGAACCGGTCAATGGCACGATAAATCCTGCTCCGGCAGAAAGTCTTACCTCTCCGATCTCCACTTTGAAACCGCGGGGTCTTCCTTTCAAATCAGGGTTATCTGAAAGAGAGTATTGGGTCTTGGCACAACATACCGGAAGATTTCCGTAGCCCAGTTCTTCGTATTTGCTGAGCATTTCGTCGGCAGCAGCCGAATAATTGACTCCGTCAGCTCCGTAGATTTCACGGCAGACTGTTTCAATTTTTTGCTTGAGTGGCAGTTCCAATTCGTAAAGGGGCTTGAATTGGCTGGGTGATTCAGCTGCGGCGATGACCTGTTCTGCTAACTCCAGTCCGCCTGCACCGCCTTTGGCCCAAACTTGTGATAAAGCCACTCTGGCACCCAATGCTGCACATTTTTGTTTGATCAAATTAATTTCTTCCGGTGTATCGCCCGGGAACTCATTGAGAGATACAACCACCGGCAAGCCGTATTTATTGATGTTTTCCAGTTGTTTCTCCAGGTTTTCAATGCCTTTTTCCAAAGCAGGCATGTTGATTTCGCTCAAATGCTCTTTGGCGACTCCGCCATGGTTTTTCAGAGCCCTTACGGTAGCTACCAGGACAACAGCATTTGGTTTCAAATTACCGAAGCGGCAGACAATATCAAAAAACTTCTCTGCTCCCAGATCAGCACCGAATCCCGCTTCTGTTACCATGTAATCGGCTAATTTCAAACCGATTTGCGTAGCCATTATACTATTGGCACCATGGGCGATATTGGCAAAAGGTCCGCCATGGACAAAGGCAGGAGTATTTTCCAGCGTCTGCACCAGGTTCGGTTTAATAGCATCTTTCATAATCAGGGTCATTGAACCGGCGGCTTTTAAGTCATCTGCGGTTACGGGTTTGCCGTCATAGGTATAGGCAACCACGATTCGTTTGAATCTGGCTTTTAAATCCATTAGATCAGTAGCAAGACATAAACAGGCCATTACTTCCGAGGCCACGGAAATATCAAATCCTGATTCACGCGGTACCCCGTTGATTCTCCCCCCCAGACCGATCACTATGTTACGCAGGGCTCTTTCATTCAGATCCATCACCCGGCGCCATACGATCCTTCTGGGATCAATATTCAATTCATTCCCCTGGTGGATATGGTTGTCCAACATGGCAGCCAATAGATTATGGGCAGTGGTAACCGCATGGATATCCCCGGTGAAATGAAGGTTGATGTCCTCCATCGGTACCACCTGGGAATAGCCGCCGCCGGCAGCCCCTCCCTTAATTCCAAAACTCGGGCCTAATGAAGGTTCTCTTAATGCTATGATGGCTTTCTTACCCAGAATGTTTAATGCTTGTCCCAACCCTACGGTGTTGGTGGTTTTACCTTCTCCTGCCGGGGTTGGATTAATGGCTGTCACCAATACTAGTTTTCCGGATGGTTTATCCTTAAGCCGCTCCCATACCTGTAATGATATCTTGGCTTTATACTTGCCGTATAACTCGATATCATCGGCATCAAGCCCTATACTTTCTGCAATTTCCATTATCGGTTTCATAGTTGTGCTTTGGGCAATTTCAATATCACTTTTCATTCTGTTTCTATTCCCCCTAATCATTTGATTTTTTATCCGCAAGAGAGTCAGACTCCCTTAACATTCCTGCTTTTAATTGGTTTATTGGATTTGGAGCGAAACAACATTTAAAGCCTTTTCTTTAGATGTTCCGGCTGATTCAATCAAAAATGCCAGCTGTCTGCGCATACTTAATACATACTCTTCATCTTTGAGGTAAGGCAAATTGATTTTAACATTAAGCAGTGAGCTTTGCAGGCCTGCCCATGCAAGCTCTGCTGCAACACCTACATCACTGCTCACATTGGTATTACATCCGCTGGCGATCTCCGCTGCCAAATCGAGAACTTCCTTACAGTTAACAGCTGCCTTGTATGGTACCTCCGCTGCCCGGCGGAAACTTTTCTGCATTGCTTCTGTCCTTATGCCAGCTTCGGTTTCATTTGCTTTGGGCAATTTCATGGCGGCAATAACTTCGTTAAATGCTGCCGCATCTTCATCGACCTGCACAGTGAGCTGCTGGTAAAGCTGGTCACTGCGACTGAGTATATCCCGCATTTGAACTTCGACTGCTTCATACCCTTTTTTCCCGATCGTCAGCCGGGCAACCATGGAAATCAAGCAGGCCCCCATGGCTCCTGCCAGTGCTGCTGCCCCGCCGCCTCCAGGAGCCGGCAAGTCTGATGCCAGATCCTCTAAAAAATCAGTTATCTTCTTTTCAATCAGCAATGGCCAACCTCCCTGTCAAAAATAGTTATTAAAATAATCGTGCTCAAAAATTCAGCACGATCAAACAAAAAGCTATAATCTTTTAGAATTATATCACTAGTTTAATAGGAATCAAATTGAATGAGAAAAATTGTATGAGAATATATGCAAAAAATTATCGAAATAACAGATTACATATATATAATGAAGCAAGAAATCCGGTGATGTCAGCAGTCAATCCGGTTATTACTGCATAGCGGTATTTTTTTATACCCACGGAGCCAAAATAAACCGTCAAAACAAAAAAAGTCGTATCCGTGGTGCCTTGCATCACTGATGCCATTCTGCCGATAAAAGACTCCGGACCGTAAATCCTCATTAATTCGGTGGCCATGCCTAAAACCCCGCTTCCAGACAGCGGCCGCATGATAGCCAGCGGCAAGATCTCAGATGGTGCGCCGATCTTCGTGGTTAAAGGGTCCAAAAGCAAGGCCAGATAATCCATCGCACCTGAAGCCCGGAACACAGAAATCGCGATCATCATACCGGCTAAAAAGGGAATGATTTTAACGGCGGTGCTGAAACCCTCTTCAGCACCGGCTACAAAGGCTTCGTAAACCGGTACCTTTTTGAAGAATCCATATAAGGGAATCAGGAGCAGCAAAAGCGGAATTGCCCACCGGGATATAACGGTCAGTGCGCTTAACAGCATTTAACCCTTCACTCCCCAGCGGCTTTTTTTCCGGAACCACCAATCCAGGGACATGGCTATAACCATGGCGGTGGAAGTGGCAAATATGCATGGACCGACAATTTCGGTGGGGTTTGCTGAACCAAAAGATAATCTTACCCCGATTATCGTAGCAGGTATCAAGGTAACACAGGAAGTATTTAAAGCCAGAAATGTGCACATGGCTTCTGATGCTTCTTCGGAGCCTTTATTGAGCAGCTGTAATTCCTGCATGGCTTTCAGGCCCATTGGTGTAGCTGCATTTCCCAATCCCAGCACATTGGCGCTGATATTAAGAATAATCGCCCCCATGGCAGGATGTTTGGGTGGAACACTGGGAAACAACCTGATCATGACAGGTCTTACCAATTTCGCTAATGCGGCTATTAAGCCCCCCTGCTCAGCGATTTTCATAATACCCAGCCATAAAGCCATGACACCAATCAAATCAAAGCAGACTTTAACGGCTCCCTGGGCTGCCGACAGCGCTGCTTCAGTTACCACTTCAATATTACCGTTAATAGCCGCAATAACGATACCGGAAGCCAACAATAACAGCCAGATAACATTAAGCATACCATCCCTCCCACTGCACTTTTTAAGAGGGTATGATATGCCCGTGCAAATTAGAACATGGAGCTTTTTGTCTGTGAAATAACGGCTTTATCTATTCAAAGGTTTCTTCCATCCGGCTGTGATGCCGGTTTTTCTGCATAATATGCTCGATTTTATCGATGATCTGAGGAGCAATATCCACAACCCTTTCAGCCAAAGGATTGCCGGTAACCGATATTAGCCTTACATCGTTCATTCTAACAACCAAAAATCCCACTGGTTTAACTGATACGCCAGCACCGCTGCCGCCGGCAAAGGGAAGATTTCCATTCTTGCTGTCCTTGCTGTCGGGCTTGTTGATATCATATTCTCCGCCTCCGGCGCCAAACCCAAAGGCCACCTGGGAAATGGGAATGATCACACTGCCATCATTGGTTTCCACCGCATCGCCTACTACTGTAGTCACATCAACCATTTCCTTAATACTTTGCATAGCTGTTTTCATAAGACCCTCGATAGGATGGCTTTGTTTTTCCTGGTCTGTATCCATTTATATACCCCCTGACAATTATAAATAGTATGTAGACTGCTATAAAAATAATATGTACGATTCGTATTTTAATTATGCAATGCAGAATGGTCGTGAAAATTTCCTGACTATAAACCGGATCCACTTTAAGGTGTAAATGCTGCATCCGGCTGTTTATACTGATCATACTGGAGAAGATTCCCTTTATTGCCCACAAAACACCAGTAAAGATTCCCGTATACATTGCATCCTGCAATCCGATCTTACTCTCCCAGTTCATTTCTTCAACGATGGCATAACGGAAAAATGTCTTGATAAAAGTGCGGTAATCATGAAATCCCAGGCGGATCAGATATGCTTTTACATCATCATGTCTGGATCTTCTTTTCAATCTGTCAGAAAAGGTTGCCGCCCTGTCAAGAGCAGGAATTATATCAACATCAAGGTTTTCATAGTAATATTCCAGATATCTGCAGTGAGGGCTCAGGTAGGTAAAGGCTTGCATTGTAAATGACAGGCCTGTTTCATTTCTATTCAGGGTCAACTTGAAACTGAGACGGGCAAAAATAAAATAGCTGAACAAAAAAATAAGCCCGATTACGCTTACCAGAACCCACATGGTCATATCTCCCGTTTTTCCATATTGTTCCCAGCTAAATCAGGCTTATGCAAATTTACTTTTGTTCAGGATTAAGTTCCTGGATAAAACTCTCTATGGTGGTTTTGATTTTATTGATCTCATCTTCTACGATGATATTGGATCTTCCAAGACGGAAGGTAGGACAGGCTAAATTATAGTCAATGATTTTCCTGCTGATTTTCTCCAGATCCATACGTCTTTCGAAATAAAAATGTTCTTTGCGGCTTTCATATCTTTTCCGTGTATTTTCACTGTGTTTTTTACTGCCGTAATAAATAGCGCTGTATTTTTTGAATAACTCCAGCTCTTTGTTCAGGTTTATAAAATCCTGGTCAATTTCTTTGCCTAACTCAATCCAAAACGGTGCAAATCCATTATCTTTTAAAATTTTGTATGGCATTCTCAACTCCGGCGGCTGTAAAGGATTCTCTTCCAGGTTCAGCTTTTTGCCGGCGCAGCTTAAATTATCGAATTCTCCTCTTTCCTGAGCCTTTAAAATCTGCTGTTCTACCAAATCTTCGGTGCTGCTCATATATCTGGCCAGTTTTTTGGCCTGCCCTGCTTTGACCTTTATTTCTTCTTCCAGAGAATCATACGACATCCAAACCCTCCTCCAGCGGCGGCAAATCTTTTAAACTTACCAGGCCAAATACTCTAAGAAATTCTTCCGTAGTCTCATATAGTGTTGGCCGTCCTAAAACTGCCTTTACTCCCGCTTCTGCAATCAAATTTTTTTCCAGCAGATTAGCAATAATACGTTCCGATTTAACACCCCGAATCCTTTCGATCTCAGCCCGGGTGATGGGCTGAGAATAGGCAATGATAGCCAGAGTTTCCATAGCCGCAGGAGTGAGACGTTTTTTCTGCGGTTCGGCCATTTTGACCAGATAATCAGAGTATTCAGGATTGCTGCACATTACATAACCATCATTCACTTCCTTGATCATCAGGCCTTTACCGGGAACATTATATTCCGCCATGATTTCCTGCATGATATCGATGACATCAAACAAGGGTACTTCCAATATATCGATTATTTCATCCAGACCGACCCGACCGGTACGGACAAATAGAATCGCTTCGATGGCCCCTTTAATTTCATCCCGCATTAACATTTTTATGCCGCCCGCCTAAAAATAATTTAATACTGCCAAATTCATTTTCCTGTACTGCTTGTACTTTTTGTAAACGCATTAGTTCCAATAAAGCTAAAAATGAAGCTGCCAATTCCCTCTTGTTTATCATACCACTTAAAAATTCCTTAAAAAATATTCCCTGACGATGTTTTCGTACCACAGCCAGGATTTCTTTCATTTTCTCCCCTACGTCAATATCATCCTGGGGAATTTCTACCCGAGGGATCTGCTGGGCTTTCTTTAATAAACTATAAAATAATTCTGTTAATATGTTTATATTGGCAGTTAACTCGCCAGGCGGTGAGAACCTGGTATCATCCTCGCGGAAAAAATACCGCCGGATTTTTCCGTCTTTTAGCTCCTCCAGTTTCTCTGCTGCCATTTTAAATTTCCGATAATATAACAGCCTCTGAACCAGCTCGGTACGCGGATCTTGCTCTTCTGTCAACTCTTCTTCATCTTCCGCATGCCTGGGCAGCATCATTTGGGTTTTCAAAGCCAGCAAATATGTAGCCATGATCAAAAAGTCACCCAGCTTTTCCAAATCAAAGTCACCGGTGATGCTTAAATATTCCATGTATTGATCGGTGATCGCGGCGATAGGAATATCATAGATGTCGATTTGATTTTCATTGATCAGATATAGCAGCAGGTCAAGAGGTCCGTGAAAAGAATCCAATTCTACCACATAATCCATCAGGCTTCTCCTTAAAACACAATATTAAATAACAGGTTGTACAGTATGGTTACCAGCGGCAATAATATCTTTCCGGTCACCCCGGTGATAATAAGCAGCAAAAGTAGGATTGGTCCGTATTGTTCCAGGGAATACATCAATCGTGTCCCAGCGTCCGGCAACAAACCAGCCAGAATTTTTGATCCGTCCAGGGGGGGAACCGGGATCAGATTGAATGCTGCCAAAATCAGGTTGATCTGTATCAAAGGGATCAAAAGCGCGAGTACATAGCCTGCCCATACATTATCCTGCAACGGAACTAAGATTCGTAATGCGATCATGCCCGCCAAAGCCAGTAATAGATTCATGGCAGGTCCCGCCAGCGAAACCAGCATCATCCCCTGCTTCATGGTGATATTCCGGTTAAAATTCACGGGGTTTACCTGCACCGGTTTGGCCCAGCCAAAATGAGCAATAATCAGCATAAAAAACCCCATCCAATCAATATGGGGCAAAGGATTCAAGGTGAGTCTCCCCTGAAGATAAGCGGTATCGTCACCCAAAATATAAGCCACCCTTCCATGGGCATACTCATGGAAAGTTAGTCCGATCAATATAGCCGGCAGCCAAATCAAAATTTCTGCTATCTGCTGCAATTTAAACTGAATCCTCCTTTAATAACCTGTGTATAAAAACAATTTCCTTCTCTTTGGAAGTAATGATCCCGTTTAACCTTAAACGATATAATTCACTCAGGATCCTGCTGTAAATTGGTCCCGGTTTTATTCCCATGGCTTTTAGATCATAACCGGTAGTTTCAACTTTCACAGACTCCTTGGCTTGTAAATAGTCGACAGTAAATTGCCAGCCCTTTTCGGTATTCAGGCAAAGCAGCAAATATAATAGCGTTTCATTGCAATAACCGGCGGCAATGGTATCGATATCACTAAACTCCTTTTGTCCCCCGCTGTCAATGCTGGCTGCCAACTGGCTGGCCTCTCTTGCTTCTTCTATAAGTCTTACGGTATATCTATCGAATTTATATCGTGTGCTTACTTTACTGACTGATTCTTCGGATAGTCCTTCCAGAATGATCACCAGATAGATAAGCCAGTTTTTGACTTCCCGGTGAGAAAAATGTTCCGCTGCCCAACCGCTTACTATCGGAACCCTTTTCAAGCGGGTATAGTTTAATTTGTCCAGGTCCACTTCCGGCAAGATATACTGCCAGACTCCTATTTCACCCATTCTGGTCAAGGCCGGCAATGGATTTCGTTCACTTAATATAAGCATAAGTTCCTGGAGTATCCGCTTGTAAGACAGTTTCCTTAAAAGTCTTCTGGCAATAGCATCCTGGGCAAAACGCAGGGTATCCGATTCTATCTTGAAATTATACCGCTGTTCAAATCGGATCGCCCTGAGGATCCTGGTTGGATCTTCAACAAAGGACAAATTATAAAGTATGCGGATGCAGCCATTTTCTATATCCTGACGGCCGCCGAAATAATCGATCAATTGCCCGAAACTCCCCGGATTCAAGCATATCGCCAGGGTATTAATGGTAAAATCACGTCTGTATAAGTCTTCCCGGATGGAGGATTTCTCAACTTCCGGCAATGCAGCCGGGAACTCATAAAACTCTGTGCGGGCGGTAGCCACATCTATTTTATTGCCATCCGGCAGAATAATAATAGCGGTGCCGAATCTCTCGTGGACTCTTGTCCTGCCATGTATACGCCCGGCCAGCTCTTTTGCCAGCGTTTCGCCGCTGCCTTCCACAACCAAATCCAAATCATAATTAGGTACACGTAAAAACAGATCTCTGACAAAGCCTCCGACACAGTATACTTTCATATTCAACTGCTGGGCTGTCTCCCCGGCCTGAACCAAAATTTCCACCAGCTCTCTGGGCAAGGTGTTCTTTATCAGTCCGGCCAAATTGTCTTCACGGACATTATCACTGCTGTAAAGTATTTCATGATCTTCAGGGTAATCATCACCATGCAGGAATCGCAAGATATCAGTTCTTGATATAATACCTGCCAGTTTGCCATTATCAATAACCGGAAGCCGGCCAATATCTTTTTCCACCATGATCTTCTGCACTTCTGCCAGGCTTGTAGCTGGATCCACCGATAAAACAGCTGTGGTCATAAAGCCTTTTACCGGGGCATGCCCCAACTCATGCTTCATGGCTTTATCCACATCCCGAAGGGAAATCACCCCCACGATCTCTTCCCCATCAATCACCGGCATACCGGTATGACCGTACCTGAGCATCAGTTTGCCTGCTTCTTCCATGCTGATATTCATGGAAACTGTTTTGACCGGAGAAGTCATGATATCCCCGGCTAATAAAGCAGGCGTTGCCGACCGGCCCGATTCCTCAAGAATGATTTTCGTTATATCAGTAAAGTCCACCTCTTTTAACATGGCAGAAGCAGCTTTTTCATGACCGCGTCCGCCCAAAGGCTTTAATACCTGGTTTACCTTTATATTATCGGTTTTACTGCGTCCCACTACATGGATCTTGCCCTGCATGGAGGCTACGGTAAACACCGCGTCACAATCCTCCACTTCCAATAAGCGGTGGGTTATGATGTCAAGTCCGGGTATAAAGTCTTTGCACTCAGCATGGGAAATAACGATGGTGGTGTTTTCGATACTGTAATTCTGAGTATTTTGCATTAAAGTCTGCAATAAATCCCGTTGCTCACTGGAAAAGGGCCTTTCCATAAAATTTGCCACTACCGAAAGGTTGGCACCTTTCTCCAGTAAATAGGCGGCTGCCGCCATATCCCGGGCGGTGGTTGTGGTAAACAACATGCTGCCGGTATCTTCATAAATACCTAAAGCCATAATCGTCGCTTCAAAAGTGCTGATCTCAATATGTTTTTCCCTGATCATCTCGACCAGGATGGTGGTTGCGGCACCTACCGGCTGAATATGAGTAATACTGCCCTGAATGTCACCTGCCACATACGGGTGATGATCATAAATATGAAAATCCATCCCTTTTCTTAATGACAAATCTTTGAGATAACCCAGGCGATTGGCATTGGCAGTATCCACCAGAATCATTCTTTTAACCTCTGCTGAATCAATATCGCGGGGCTGTTTGATCAACAGATGGTCTTTATATAAGGCCATAAAGTTTTTGACATTACGGGATAACGTTCCGGAAAAGACCTTTACCGCTTTCGGGTAAAGCTTTTCAGCCGCAACCATACCTGCCAGGCCGTCAAAATCAAGGGAATTATGTGAAGTAATGATTTCCAAATAGTTTGTCTCCTCAATGTAAGATATTTAATTATATCATAATAGACCGGCGTTAATAAGAAGCTGCCGCAAATAAAGAAAGCGGCGACTGCCGCTTTTCCTAATATCGATGAAGTCTTTAGAAAATACAAATGATGGCATTATTTTTTGAGCCGTCCCGGGATCCTGTCATTCCTGATCAGATCTTTATATGTCTCGCGTTCAATGATAACATCGGCATTTCCCTGATTGACCAGGACCATAGCCGGTCGGGGCTGACGGTTGTAATTACTGGACATTGAATAAGTATAAGCGCCGGTAGCAAATACAGCCAAAATATCCCCCGCTTCAGCTTGCGGCAGAGCAACATCCCAGATCAGCATATCGCCTGATTCACAGCATTTTCCGGCTACCGACACCGTTTCATCAGCTGCCAGCTGTGCCTTGTTGGCAATTATCGCCGAATGCCTGGCATTATACAGCGCCGGCCGGGGATTGTCATTCATCCCTCCATCCACCGCTATATACTTTCTGATCCCGGTAACTTCTTTGGAAGAACCAATGGTATATAATGTAACTCCGGCCGGACTGATCAATGCCCGCCCGGGCTCTATAATAACGCGGGGCATTTTGAGCCCGGCTTTCTCTGCTTGTGCTTTTACATGATTAATAATGACTTCTGCCCATTTTTCTGTTGTGGGCGGTAAGTCACCGGGTGCATAATAAATACCGAACCCGCCGCCCAGATCCAGTTCTGCCAGTTCATAACCGGTTTCTGCTTTGATTTTCTTCATAAACTCTATCATCAGTTCAATGGTATGTTGAAAAGACTCAGGCTCAAATATTTGGGAGCCAATATGGCAATGCAGTCCCTGCAGAAAAAGGCCCGGACATTGCAATGCCCTTTTTACTGCTTCCCAGGCCTGCCCGTCAGTGAGTGTAAAACCAAATTTTGAATCGATTTGCCCGGTTTTAATATATTCATGGGTATGGGCTTCGACCCCCGGTGTTATTCGCAGCAAGATATCAGTGATCAGCCCTTTTTCCCGGGATAGATTATTTAAAAGTTCCAATTCATAAAAATTGTCAACAACGATCCTGCCAACACCTGCTTCTAAAGCCATGTTTAGCTCTTCCCGGCTTTTATTGTTGCCGTGAAAATAAATCCTGTCTGCAGGAAAGCCGGCTTGAAGTGCAGTGTATAATTCTCCCCCTGAAACCACATCCAGCCCCAGACCTTCCTCGTCAATGATCCGGCAGATGGATAAACAGCATAATGATTTACTGGCATACAACACCATTGTATCTCCGTAATTTAAAAAGGCATCCCGGAAACTTCGGCAATTATCCCTGAAGCCTTGTTCATCGATGACCCATAAAGGCGAACCGTAATCCTTAACCAAATGCAAGACATCGATCCCGCCGATTTCCAGGTGACCTGTGTTATTGATTTTCATCGTTCCGGTCAAAAACAAAAGTATTCCACCCCTTTAAGACTTGTAAATTCTTGTTATTTTACCATCATAGATTTATTGCCGTCAATGAGTCCGGCACAGATATACACTATACAATAGTTATGATATGTTCCATGGTACTGAATTTGTCCATACCAGTTATAAAGAAAGCAATAAGGATTAAGGAAGCGCCAACCTTAATAAAAGGTTCTCATTGGTCATATAACAAGCCCTGCATGATCACCGTACCTGAGTACGCATCAATTACAGGGCTTGGTTTTGGTTTAATTTTAAATTTTTAAATCGATCTGCCGCTTCCCGACAGGCAAAACCGGACGAATACCAAAGTGCTTTTATCAGGCTGCCTTGTTTTTGATTTCATAAAGCAAGGGACTGGAAATAAAGATGGATGTGTATGCCCCAACAACAAAACCTATCAGCATTGCCAGCATAAAGAACTTAATTGTAGCTCCGCCAAACATAAGCAGCGCTATTAAGGGCAAAATGGTTGTCAGTACGGTATTGATAGTCCGGTTCAAGGTCTGCATCACACTCTTGTTAAGCAGCAGTTCAAAGGATTCTTTCCTTTTCATTCTTATATTTTCCCGGATACGGTCAAAAATAATGATCGTATCATTAATGGTATAACCGATAATTGTGAGAACAGCAGCTATAAATGAACTGGAAATTTCCCATTGGAACAAAGAGAAGATTCCTAATACCACCAGAACATTATGAAGGATCGCCAGGACTGCTGCTACTCCATAAGCCCATTCAAATCTATAGGTTATATAGATCAGCATCAATATTCCGGCAATAAGCAGTGAAAGCAGTGCATTGCGGGTAAGTTCACTGCCAATCGTCGCGCCTACACTTTCAGCTCCTAAAAACTCAACCTTCTCAAAATTATCTTTTAGTGTTGCCATCAATTCATTGGTTTGCTCCTGATTAAGTTCGCTGGTCCTGATATAAAAGTCATTGCCGCTCTTTTGAACTTCAGCTTTTTCCAAATTCACATCTGCCAGCACTTCTCTTACATCAGCAGGATTTACCTGCGCCTTATCTTCGATTCGGACATTTATGATCGATCCGCCCCTATAGTCGATTCCCAAATTCAGGCCTTGTGAGAACAGCGAAATAACACCGGGGATAATCAGAATTAATGAAATGATATAAAATATTTTACGTTTCTCAATTATTTGCATCTTCTGCACCCCCTGTAACCCCATAAAACTTGGGTTCCTTTGTTATATTAGAGAACAAGATCAGCATATACCGGGTGAAAGTCAATACCAGGAGAACACTGGCAATGATACCAATCGATAAAGTAACTGCAAAACCTTTGATTGGTCCGGTGCCAAAATACATCAATACTCCGGCAGCAATAAGTGTCGTCAGGTTTGAGTCAAAAATGGCCCAGAAGGCTCGTTTAAACCCTGCCTCAATTGCCGCCCCCAGGGTTTTGCCAAAACGAAGTTCCTCCTTGATCCTCTCATAAGTCACAACATTAGCATCAACCGCCATACCAACCGAGAGAGCCAAACCAGCAATACCCGGCAGAGTCAGAACCGCTCCCAAAAGCGACATGGTACCTAATACCAGCATCATATAGATTACCAGCGATAAATCAGCAATCAAACCTAGCAGACGATAATACCCCAGCATAAATATCAAGACAGCAATAAGACCAATGATTCCTGCTTTGAGGCTTTTATCCAGTGAATCAGCACCTAATGTAGGCCCAACTGATCTTTTTTCCAAAACATTAAAAGATACCGGCAAGGCTCCTGAACGGAGCTGTACTGCCAGGTTCTGCGCCTCTTCCGCGGTGAATTTACCCTGTATTACAGCGTTTCCGTCGGTAATCGGTTCATTGACATTAGGAGCACTGATGACCTGATTATCAATGACGATCAACAAAGGTTTGCCAACATTGGCCCTGGTTGCTTCAGCAAAAAGCTGCGCACCTTTTTTATCAAACTCCAGTATAACTTCTGCGTTACCGGTACCGGACCGATCCATACGCGCTTCTGCATTCTGCAGGTTCTCTCCGGTCACCAATACATTTCCTTGTTCGTCCTGGAATTCCAATTGGGCAACATTCTTTAAAATATCAACGGCAGCCTCCGGATCATCTTCTCCGGCTATTTCAATAACAACTCTGTTATTTCCCTGGGGATATAAAGTGGTTTCTTTTACGCCCAGACTGTCTACGCGGGTACGTAGTATACCCAGGGCTTTGGTTATTGTATCTTCAGTAATTGCTTTGCCTTCTGTCTCCTGGGCTTCAAGTACGACGCGCAAGCCTCCCCTTAAATCCAGACCAAGATTTATGCTTTTGGCTATCGGTTCGGCTGTGAAATATCCCAGTAAAATAATTGTTATAGCGATCGCAATTACTGCCACGATACTAGGTTGTCTTTGCACTGATTGATCCTCCTTCCAACAATTAATCTATTATCAATTATCTATTATAAAAGCTTGACCCCATTGATCATCAGCTGAAATTCACAGCCTAAAAATTTGGCCGCTCTGCTGCATAATAACATCCGGTGCAAAAATATTTCAAAATATTCCATAACCGGGCAAATATCAGTATCGATGGAAATTTCAAGCATAATTATTTTCTTTTCTTCATCGATATTAAGAATCGAAGAATCCACTGCATAATTTACCCGATCATGAATATCAAAATTAGCGACATCCGGATTTCTCACGCGGTTACGATGAACATGGGACTTATCCGCCAGAATCAGAGCTGCTGCCACCTCACTGATGGGATGTCCGCTGCCTTCGTCGTGATTTCCGATGGCTGCAGTAATGATCGCAATATCACTTGCCGGCATGCCCATTCTTTTCAGTATCTCCATGGCGATCAGCGCACCGCTTTGGCTATGGCCCTCGCGATTGATTACATTTCCCAGGTCATGCAAATAACCTGCGATTTCTGCCAGATCACATAGTTTTTTATCATAACCCAGTTTGTGAAGAATCTCAGCGGACAATTGGCTCACGATTGCCAGATGGATTCTTCCGTGATCCGTAAACCCAATCATCTCCAAATGTTTATTACCTCTGGCTATTAAATCGGTAATTAACTTATTGGACTTGATCTCTGACAGGGTTACCATTAGTTTACTTTGTCCTCATAGGCAATTGCCTTTTTGATAAACTCAACTTCAGTATTCTCACTTACTCTTAAAATAACAGTATCTTCTTTCACCCGTACGACTTCACCGCGCATTCCGCCTATTGTCGTTACCTTCATTCCTTTTTTCAATTCTGATAAAAAATTACCATGCTGTTTTTCTTGTTTCTTGCGGGGCATAATGATAAAGAAATAGAATATCGCGATAAAAACCCCGAAATAAAGCACCAAAGTAATCCATTCATTATTCATTCATTCACAACTCCTTATTTTTGTTTAAACTTTATTTAGTTTCGCTATTGACCCACAAAATCCTTTTTTATTAAATCTGGTAATACTCCATAAATCTGTTGTAATATCCAGAGAAATCTTCTTCCTGGATGGCCTTTCTTATATTTTCCATTAATTTAGCCAAAAAATACACATTATGATAGCTTAAGAGCCTCAAAGCCAAAATCTCTCCTGCTTTTAGCAAATGTCTTATATACGCACGGCTGTAATGATTACACACATAGCAGTTACAGTCAGTATCAATAGGAGAAAAGTCCTCTGCAAAAGCAGCATTTCTGACTGTTATCTTGCCCCTTCTTGTATAAGCTGTGCCATGTCTGGCTAATCTGGTGGGCAGGACACAATCAAACATATCCACCCCCCTGCGTACACCTTCCAGCAAATCTTCCGGAGTACCCACGCCCATTAAATACCGCGGTTTATCAAGGGGCAGCAGTGTATGAGTCAAATCAAGCATATGATACATTTCTTCCTTACTCTCTCCAACGCTCAGCCCGCCGATGGCATAACCCGAGAAATCCATTTCTACCAGATCTTTTGCGCTCCTTTGCCGTAAATCAGGAAAAACATTGCCCTGGATGATACCAAATAAAGCCTGATCATGCCGGCAGTGTACTTCTTTACATCTCCGTGCCCATTGTGTGGTTCTTTTTACTGCTGTTTCCGCTTCTTCATAAGTACAGGGATAAGGTGCACATTCATCGAAACACATGGCTATGTCAGCACCCAGCTTTTGTTCTACTTCCATTACTTTTTCAGGGGTCAGAAAATGTTTGGAACCATCGATATGCGAATTGAAATAAACTCCTTCGTCCGTAATTTTTCTGAGTTTGCTTAAACTAAATATCTGAAATCCGCCGCTGTCAGTTAAAATGTTGTTTTGCCAATTCATAAAGCTGTGCAGTCCGCCCGCTTTATCGATCAGATTTTCACCCGGCCGCAGATACAAATGATACGTGTTACTCAGGATAATTTTGATATCCATTTCGTATAGATCCTCAGGGGTAAGGGTCTTAACCGTCGCCTGGGTCCCAACCGGCATAAAGACTGGGGTATCAATGGTTCCGTGGGTCAATGTAAGCTGTCCCAGCCTGGCTGAACTATTAGCATCCTGTTTCAGGATTTTAAACTGCAGCATTTAAAAAAGACCTCCTGCTCGTGCCTCATCTTATTTAATAAACATGGCATCCCCATAACTGAAGAATCGATAACGCTGATCCACCGCATGGCGATATGCTGCCATGGTATTTTCCTGACCGGCAAAGGCTGAAACCAGCATAATAAGTGATGATCTGGGCAGATGGAAGTTGGTGATCAGCCCATCTATGGCTTTAAAGGTATAACCCGGGTAAATAAATTTATTCGTTTCACCGCTGGCGGCAGAAAAACCACAATCCTCATTATATACTGTTTCGAGGGTTCTTACCACCGTTGTTCCAACTGCTATGATTTTCTTGTGGTTGCTTCTGGTTTGATTCAGCAAATCGGCTGCTTGCCGGTCAAATTCATACACTTCGAAGTGCATTTTATGGTCCCTGATATCCTGTGTTTTCACCGGCCGGAAGGTACCGATCCCCACATGCAGAACCAGGTACACGATATGAATGCCTTTACTCACTAATTGATCCAGCAGCTGGTCGGTAAAATGCAACCCTGCTGTTGGTGCGGCTACCGAGCCGTCATTTTTTGCGTATACGGTCTGGTAACACTCCTGATCCATTATTTCATCGGGCCGGTCGATATAAGGCGGCAGAGGGATATGCCCATGACGGCACAAAAACTCATTTTCGTCCTTACAATTACAGATTCTCACCATTCGTCCGCCGGCTGTGTCAGTTTCCTCCAGAATCTCAATATATTCATCAGCAGATTCAAATCTTACGATCTTACCCGGCGGAAGTCTGCGGGCGGGCTTTACCAAAGCCTCCCACTCCCCTCCTCTTTTCCTCAGCAGGAAGATCTCTGCCCTGGCTCCTGAATCCCTAAATCCAACCAATCGTGCAGGTATGACCCGGGTTTTGTTCAGTACCAGAGTATCACCGGTTTCCAAATACTCAATAAGGTTTGAAAACACTTGATCTTCCATGCCGCCACTGCTGCGGTCCAACACCAGTAACCGGGAAGAATCCCGGGGAGTAACCGGGTATTGGGCAATCAGTTCGGCAGGGAGGTCATAAGAATAGCTGTCTATATCATAAATTTTTTGGTCATCCGACATGTTTATCTCCTGCTGATGAAATTAAAAAGAACGGTCAACAAAATACTGATTATAATAGCTGTAGTGACGGGAAAATAAAAGGTGAAATTTTCTTTTTGGATCAGGATATCCCCTGGTAATCTGAAACCATGAAAACCATATTTCGAAAAAAGCAGCATGACAGCGCCAACGATGATCAATAAAATACCCAGGGCAATAACTATTTTGGCAAGTCCGCTATATTGCATAAGTTACTAACCTTTCACCTTTTTTTGTTTAGGCCGGTAGCGTTCATATTCGCTGTATAAACAGCCGCAGTACTGCTGACGGTATAATTCCATTTCTTTGGCTCTGACGCCGGTTTCGCGGAAACCCTCCCGAAAATCAAAATACAGGAAAGGCACTTCATACTTGGCCGCCATTGCTTCTGCCGCCTCAATAATCATCTCATGCTTCTGGTATTTGCTGACCAGCAAAGTAGTGGTAAAATAATCGAATTTCCCCTTCCTGGCATAGCGGGCTGTCTGTTCCAGCCTCATGGTATAACAATAGAAACAGCGATTATTTTCCCTGAAAGAAACATTTTGAAAATAGCTGGCCGGATCATAGTCATTTTCATAAATCACATTTAAATCAGATATCTCAGCAAACTTTTCCAGGCTTGCTTTTCTGTTATTATATTCAGTAAAGGGATGAATATTAGGATTATAAAAAAAGCCGGTAACCTGGTACCCTTTTTCCCGCAAAACCGGAACCGGATAGGTAGCACAAGGGCCGCAGCAGATATGCAGCAATACTTTGCTCATCTCATTTTTTCACTCCTGCTTTGTTCATGTATATATATTTACCCATTCTTTGCTTATGTTTCAAAATTCAAGTCTGGCTGTGCGGTGCCGGCAACGGTATAACCCAGATGTTTATAGGCTCTTTCCGTGGCGACCCTGCCCCGGGGTGTTTTTTGGATCATACCCATTTTCAATAAATACGGCTCATAAACATCACTGATGGTATCAGTTTCCTCTGAAACTGAAGCGGCCAGTGTTTCAAGTCCTACCGGCCCTCCGGCAAATTTTCCAATAATTGATTCCAGGATCATTATATCCAAATTATCCAGGCCTAAATGATCGATTTCCATCATTTCCAGCGCCAGTAACGCCAGTTCCTCATCAATTTTCCCCTGCCCCTTAATCAATGCATAATCTGCCACCCGACGCAGCAATCTGTTTGCCACTCTGGGGGTGCCGCGGCTGCGCCGGGCAATTTCATAAGCTCCCTGGGTGTCGATTGCAATTTTTAATATTCGGGCAGCCCGGTTGATAATGGTTGCCAGCTCTTCAATACCATAAAAATCAAGCCGGCAGTTTATGCCAAAACGGTCTCTTAGAGGAGAACTCAGCAAACCAGGACGTGTAGTTGCCCCGATCAATGTAAAAGGGGGAAGATCAAGCCTCAAGGTTCGGGCAGCCGGCCCTTTCCCGATGACAATATCGATCACGAAGTCTTCCATAGCGGGATACATGATTTCTTCCACGCTTCTGTTCAAGCGATGGATCTCATCAATGAATAAGATCTCTCCCGGTTCCAGATTGGTCATTATCGCTGCCAGATCTCCCGGCCTTTCAATGGCGGGGCCCGACGTTTTCCGAATAGGTTTCCCAATTTCATTGGCCACGATGTTGGCCAGGGTGGTTTTACCCAATCCAGGAGGTCCGCTTAATAAAACATGATCAAGACTTTCCGCCCTTTCCCGGGCAGCAGCAATAAAAATAGCGATATTTTCCTTAACCTTGTCCTGCCCTATGTAATCCGCCAGATTTATCGGCCTAATGTTTACATCAAGATTCTCTTCATCTGATAAAGCTTGTCCCGAAATGACCCTATTATCCTGCAAATTCTTTACCTCCTGCTAAGAATTTGTAAAACCAATTTGATATTTTCTTCTGTAGTGCCATGAAGACGATTGTTTTTCTGTAAGTCAGAAACCACTGGTATGATCTCATTTCTCTTAAATCCCATCACTTCCAGCGCTTCAATTACATCTCCCAGTTGTGGTGCCCCTGCTTCAATATCAACCTTAAAAGTATCTCCCAGTTTATCTTTTAGTTCAAAGATTAATCGCTGGGCAGTTTTTTTCCCAATCCCGGGGATAGCTGTCAGGGTTTTCTCATCCTGACTCAGCACCGCTGATAAAAATGCTTCCGGTTTCACGGTGTCCAGCACATTCAAAGCATTCCGGGCACCGATACCCGATACTCCCAGCAGTTTCTTAAATAAACTCAATTCTGAATGATCTATAAAACCGTATAGTTTAAACTCATTATCCAGCACTTGTAAATGGGTATAAAGCATGACAGTTTCACCGATGGGCGGCAGCTCACCAATCAGGGAAGGATAAATGTTGACGATATAGCCAATGCCATTGCAATCCAGCCAAACACTATCATCGCTGATCTGAAATAATTTTCCCCTTACAAAACCAATCATTTTAAACCACCTTTATAGATTTTGGCCATCCGGCATGAATGGACATGACATATGGCAATGGCCAAAGCATCTGCGGCATCATCCGGTTTAGGCAGTGTGTCCATATGTAAAATCGACTGGACCATGATTTGTACTTGTTTTTTATCCGCTTTTCCATAACCAACCACTGATTGTTTCACCTGCAGCGGAGTATACTCAGCTATTTCCAGCCCTGCTTTGGCTGCAGTCATCATAATCACACCCCGGCTTTGAGCAACAGTAATAACCGTTTTGGCATTTTTAAAATAATAAATTTGCTCAATCGCTGCTACATCAGGCTTATAAATGGTTATGATTTCGTTGATCTGATCACAGATCTGGCACAAACGGTCGGACATTGCCGCATTGGCTTCAGTAGTAACAGTTCCGTAACGAACCAATTCAATACGGCTGTTAACTGCTTCTATCAGGCCAAATCCCGTAGTTGCCGTTCCCGGATCAATACCTAATACTAACACCTTATGACCTCTTTCAATGAATGAATCAATAAATTAATCTTACTGTAAATTAGTCAAAATCTCTATAATTAGCCAAAATAAAATGGCAGAGCATTTCTTCTCTGCCATGAATATTACCGGTTTGTATTCTACAGATATTCATCCAAATTTTCTAGAGCATCATTTAAACGCTCCATATTTTCAAATTCATACTCACCCTTTTCTATGGCGTTTCTAACCTGTTCAGGAAGCGAGTCGATCTTGATTTCGGTAACGCGCATCAGAACATCCTCATCACGATTCGGCCCTTTATATACCGCAACTCTTCCCTTATATTCCTTCAGCCGGCATTTTTCTTTGTCTACCGTACACCAATCGTTTATTTTATGTTTTATGGACAAGGTATTGCCTTGATAAGATAATTGGTAGCCGTTCTTCACAGTATATTGCTTTTTCAGTTCCTCGAGGCTTTTGCCGATCAAGGCAGCCTGGTCGTCAAAGGGAGCAATAATTACATGTCCGCATTTACTGAACTGTTGTTCATATATAACGCCATCGTCATATTTGATCAGATTGGCTTCCATATTTTGCACAACCGCTTTTTCAGTACTCTCTGCCCTTTTCAATTCAAGGTTACTGTATAGATTAGCCAAATAAGCTCCCAGGGCCAGGCTCAGCATTAAAAAAATGAGCAGGATACCTGGAATCAAACGATTTTTCACGCTTATCACCTCTGTCAATATTGTTGTCCGGAAGTGATTAATCTATACGATTCCTGCTATTTTTTGGTTGATAATAATTTCACAGCTTAATACATCACTTTATATGTGTTTTTGGCATTATTTACTGCATGAATTGCATTGCTTTTTATACAACTGGTATGTTATTAATATGGTAGATAAAGTCAAAGTTACGTCAAGTTTATTTGAATTTTCTATCAATTGTTAACAATTTAATTGTTCTTAATTCTTTTGGCAGTACGGAACATATTAATATTGAGAAATTATACGAGGAGGTAATCGAAATGGAAAAAACTTTAGATGAAGTGTTAAGTGCATTAAATTCCGGTAACATTTTCGATGTGGAGTTGGCGTTTGACGAGTATTATGAAAGCAATGGCAGTTTTGCTTGGTGTGAAGAAACCGCTGATATTGAATCCTTTGACTGCGTAAGTGTTCCTGTTTTGTCAGGTAACAGCTACTTCAGAGGAAACGGTAGTATGGAGCATGATTGGGAACGTTTTGTTAATGACATCCAAACCGGTAAAACTATGTTTTGGGATTCTTATGATGATTTTATTTTAGCTGATCTGGCTGACACTAAATCCGATTATCACAGCGCCATCAGCAATAGACATCTGGCAGGCAGCAAAACCCTGGAAGAAACCCTGGCCGAATTTGAAAGTTGGGAAGGAACCCCGGTGGATATCTTATCCCTCTATGGTGATTACGAATACGGTCACAATATTTTTGAAGGCGACTTCGATATGGACGTACCAGTAAGAATCTATGCAAGTGATGAAGAAGTGATCGTTAAAGCGAACTTCCCATGGATTAAGTCCAACAGCGCGGAAAATATTTATCCTGAAAAGCTGAATTTAAAAAGCGTTTTATCAATTCTACCCGTCAGAGTAAACTCCCAGGAAGTCAAGGCCAGTTTTGTGAATGGTGAATTTAAGCTGGAGTTTCCCAAAGAACAAAAGCATATCCAGCAGCAGGAAAACTATAAGTAGCATGAAAAAACTTTAAAAAGAAAAAGCGGAGTTCAAAAGAGCTCCGCTTTTTTTATTCTTAATTAAAGTTTTTCCATTATCTCATCAGAGATATTGGCATTGGAATAAACATTCTGCACGTCATCATGGTCTTCCAGTAGATCAATCAGTTTAATGATTTTGGCGGCAACCGCCTCGTCATCAACATTAACCATATTATCGGCCATCATGATGATATCCGCCATTTCTATTTCAATCTTGTCCGCTTCCAAGGCTTCCTTGACTTCCATCAATACTTCCGGTGCTGTAATGATCTCATATACATCTGTTTCAGATCTTACATCATCAGCTCCTGCTTCCAGGGCTTGCATCATAAACTCGTCTTCATCCATGGTGACTTTCTCCTTACTGATCTCCAGGAATCCGACTCGTTTGAACATCCAGCCTACACATCCGGTCTCACCCAGGTTGCCGTTATTCTTGGAAAATAAATGTCTGATCTCAGAAGCTGTCCGGTTACGGTTATCAGTAGCGATCTCCAATAAGACTGCAACTCCCCCGGGAGCATAGCCTTCATAAATGATTTCTTCATACATATCGCTTTCGGAATCTCCCAGACCTTTTTTAATGGCTCGGGAAATATTGTCGTTAGGCATATTGATGGCCTTGGCTTTTTGAATAGCCAGTTTCAGCTTGGAGTTGGAATCCGGATCACCCGAATGGCCAGTACGTACAGCAATGGTTATATCTTTTGCGATTTTGGTAAATTCCTTGCCTCTTTTCTCATCTGAGCGAGCCTTTTTGTGTTTTATGTTGGCCCATTTTGAATGTCCTGACATGATACTCCTCCTTGTTACTTATCTTGGAATGATTGCTATGGGAGGCATTTGCCGTTTATGCTCAGAAGCTTTCATCATTTTTTGAATCTTGCTGATTACTTCCGGTTCTCCTTCGCCGGTTTCCAGATACCTATCCAACTGAGCATAAGTAAACCCCATTTCATTTTCATCGGTTTGATCAGCCCACAACCCAGCCGAAGGTGGTTTTTCTATAATGAAATCCGGTATCTTAAGGTATTCAGCCAACTCATATACTTCTTTTTTGAGCAAATCTCCTAATAATTGCAGATCAACAGCACTGTCCCCATATTTGGTTGAATAGCCAATGTTGATTTCACTTTTGTTACTGGTTCCTACTACCAGATAATTCCTGGACTGGGCTGAATAATATAAAGTAATCATCCGAAGCCGCGGTTTTATATTAGCTCTGATCAGTTTTCCCCTATCGCCTTCGGTCTTGATAAATGATTCAAATTGCGGAATCAGCAAGTTATAAGCATTTTCGATTTCAACCATGCGGGAAGGAATATCAAATTGGGCTACCAATGCCTGACTGTGAAGTAAATCATTGACCGGACTATGGCAAGGCATCATCAGAGCCAAACAGTCATTTGGAAATGCTCGCTTGGCAATTACCGCTGCAACGGCTGAATCCACTCCCCCGCTGAGACCAAATACTACCCCTTTGGCCCCGGCTGCAGCCACCCTTTCCTGCAGCCATTTTACCAGATGCTGCACGGTTGCTTCACAGTTCATACCTAACCCCCCTATTCAAAGACAATTAAATAGTATCTGATTTTCTTGTGTCTATCAACTTGCCCCCGGATAATTTACAAGAATTTTTCCCTCTTGTGAATGATTCAACATAACATAAAACAATCCTGCCTCATTTATGTAAATCAGTTTTTACAGCTTTAAAGCGGGATTATTTCAATATTGCCCCAGGCTATCATCCGATCATCTTTAATTGCCAGAATACTCAAGTTTTTATCTAACCCTTTTATATATTCTACTGCCCTTTCCAGGGCAAATTTATGTTTGACCAAATTTCCGGCCTGTGTTGCTGCTGCGTCAGCCATAACAGCTGTATCACCTGTTATTACTACTGCGTCAGCAACACCAAAACTCAGACTGTGGCCGACGGTCCCCGAAGAGGTGCATATACCAGCCGGGGTAGCTTCCGGGTGAATTTTGATCCCTATTTTATAACTGAAGGGCGAATCGCCTGCATATACAGCAATCAGGCGTTCCCGGGTAGAGAGTATATAAATATCCCCTCCGTTTTCTACAATCACATCAGAAGAATACTGTTTCATGATCTGACCGATATGATCAGCAACTGCTCCGGCAACTGCTGCCATAGGCCCTACTCCAGCCACTGCCGCTGCCTCTGTCATCTTTAATGCAATTTCTGGTGCCTCCGGATCGATTTGAATGGGTACCAATGACGTCTGAAACTGTGGATGAACCTGAATATATTCCTCCAACTGTCTGCGGATATGAATGACTTCCTTGTAACATAATGAAACAAGGCTATCGGAATAGACTTTATTCTCTATCCCGATAGCCAGGTCAGTTTCTTTGACTTTGACATTAAAATATTTCAGGTCCTGACCCATCTGAAGCAAACGATAATCCCTGTCACCAAATCCCTTTTTTCCCTTTTCCATAAAATATCTCAGACTGCCTCCCTGACGTCAAAATGGACAATGATGGCCCGTGTCGGGCAGCATTCCAGGCACATGGAGCATAAAACGCATTTGGTGTCATCAAAGGATACTAGCATGGTTTCCCGGTCAATAGCCAATGCTTCGGTAGGGCAGAAGGAAGCGCAGGCGCCGCATTGGATACATAAATCGTCGTGCCAGACCACTTTTTCACTCAGTGGTTCAACAATTACCCCCAGGCTTTTTAAAAACTTCAGCCCTTCGTTATATTTTTCTTTGTTTCCTTCCAGTTCCATGACCAAATACCCTTGTTTCAAAGGGTTTATATCCGCTTTTAATATATTGACGATCAAATCATAATTTTTAACCAGACGATAAATAATAGGCTGTTCCGACTGAGCAGCAGAGAAATAACACACGATTTTATTTTTCATTACTAATCCCTCCTGTTACCATTTAAAGAAATTCCCCCGGGATTTCTGTCGGGAATTGATTTAAACTCTATGTCTGCCTCTGCTCCAGGCAGCGGCGCCACCGGACAGGTAAGTTCAAATTTTCCCTGCTTGATCCAGTCTTTTAAAGTGGCGGCAATGATTCTGGCCCGTGGGTAGCTTGATTGCGGAGTAGTGACTACTTCCTTGCCTTCTATGACCACTTTTCCTTTTTTCAGATCAGCAACACAAGCAAATCCCAGATCAATGGGTTTGGAATAGGGGTACCCTTCCCTGTAATCCACCACCGGACAATAAATATCTTCATCTTTCACCGCAGTGTACATCAATATCTCTTCATCCAGAATGGGGATTGGAATACCGATGCCGACTGCCAGGGTTGCTCCATATCCGATATAACTCAATCCGACTACCCAGTTGGCATCCATTTGCTTTAAGTCACCGATTACCGCCAGGGTTCCGGCAGATACTTTGGGCACGCCATTTTCGCCCCTTAAAATATTGGGGTGATGCTGGGTACCGTTCCAGGCAACATAACCGATCCCGCCGCCCAGAAAAATCCGTGTGCCGATGCCGATGGTCTTATAATAGGGATCATTTAACAAAGGACTGAGTTGGCCGGCAGTTGAGTAACTGGCATTCCCCATATGGGGTTTTAAAATGCCCATATAGGTGTAAATGGTTCTATCGCCCAGGTTTACAGCACAATTGTAATTTTGATAAGCATTGCGGGGATTAAACATGAAGGCATCATTGACATCATTTAAGGTTATTAGTGTATCCACTCGCTTATTGGGATAACAATCAGTTCCATAGCCTTCTGCTTCCAGACGGATCTCTTTCCCAGCCAGCAGATCATGGATCACATGGCCTCCGCCATAAGAAAAACGGCCGGGGAACACTTTATTTTCCGGATCGGTTTCCGGCAGCTGTCCGGCGCCTATATAAGCATCCACCGCAGCAATGCCGGTATATGCTTCTACACCATTTAACCAGACTTTTTTCATTTTGATGCGGGGTTTGGCATGACCAAAATTTATAAAAGCTCCGGAAGAACACATCGGTCCGAAAGTTCCGGTTGTTACCACATCGATCTCCCGGGCTGCCGCTTTGATCCCTTTTTCCTCAACCACTTTGATGACTTCTTCCGCAGTGACAACTACGGCTTCACCGCGCTTGATCTTTTCATTGATTTCTTCGTATGATTTTTGCTGAGCCATTAATTCTCCTCCTGACTTAAAAGTTTCCCGGCCGTCTTCACGGCAGCCCTGGCATCTTTAGAATATCCATCTGCACCAAGGCTTTGGGCATATTCCTCAGTTAAAACTGCTCCCCCGACCATCACCCTGCATTTCAGTCCTCGTTCCTTTACCAGCAGAATGACATCCTTCATTTTCGGCATTGTGGTAGTCATCAGGGCACTTAAACCGATAATATCTGCCTGCTCTTTTTCAGCAGCATCCACAATATCAGCTGCTTTTACGTCTTTGCCCAGATCAATAACCTTATACCCATAGTTCTCCAGCATAACTGCGACAATGTTTTTGCCTATATCATGAATATCCCCTTCAACAGTAGCCAGCACGATCACTCCCATGTTCTGTCCGGCTTCTTGAGAGAGGTATGGTTTAACGATGGCAAAGGCTTCTTTCATGGTTTCCGCTGCCCGCAACAGCTGGGGCAGGAAATATTGCTTGCGGTCATATAATTCCCCGGCCATTTCGATTCCGGGTATCAAACCATGATTTACAATATCCAGCGGATCCATCTTGTCATCATGAAGCGCATGGTTCATCAATTCAGCAATGATTTCTTTATTGCCCTCCAGAACAGCCTTTTTCAATTTATTTTCCATCTTGCTCTCGCCCTGAGCATATGGTTCCTCCGGTTTTATTTCAGATGCCGGACTTTGCTCACCCATCAATTCCGGGATATTGCATCGTTGACATATATCATGCCGGGCTGCTGACGGCGGTCTTTCGTTTGCGGTTACATCTTTATAGGCTTTGATAAAGGCAGCGCTGTCTATGTCGCGGTTTAATAAAACCGCTGCAGCTCTGGTGGTATCCATCATCCTTTGATCAAAGGGGTTGATGATGGGCAGATCCAACCCTGCCGCCCAGGCCATAGCCAGATAGGCGGAGTTGATAATATCCCGTCCGGGAAGGCCATGGGATACATTGCTTACTCCCAATACTGTTCCTGTATTCAGTTCTGATTTAATGACCTGCAAGGCCTTTATGGCTTCCATCACCTGAGCTTGCTCAGCACTGGCGGTTTTGACCAACGTGTCAATAAAGATATCTTCCTCACGCAAACCATATCCAATGGCCCGTTGATATATTTTCCGGGCAATGGCTACCCGGTCTTCTGCCTTGTTCGGAATACCCTTTTCATCAAGGCAGAGTCCCAATATTGCTGCTCCATATTTTTTGGCTAAAGGAATCACTTCCTGCATTTTTTTCTCTTCACCGGTGGTGGAATTGATCAGGGCGCGCCCCACAAAACTTTTCAGGCCCCTTTCGATGGCATTGATATCTGAAGAGTCAATAACCAGAGGGATATCAACTGCTGCCTGAATATTGTGGATCGCTTGTTCCATGGCCAATGATTCATCTATCCCCGGGACTCCCATGTTTACATCCAGAATGGGGGCTCCCATTTCCGCCTGTTTACGTGCTTCTTCAGTGACTACCTGCATTTTCCCGGCCTTAATGTCCTCGGCCAGTTTTTTGCGGGCAGTTGGGTTGATCCTTTCCCCAATAAACGCCAGGGGATGATCTTCTCCTATAAGTACATGGCGTGTACGGGAAGCCAGGGCAGTAATCTTTTTATTTTTTCTTGATACCGGGCCCAGTGATTTTAATACCCGGGCTATAGCCTGGATGTGCGCAGGTGTGGTCCCGCAGCATCCGCCAATAATGTTGGCCCCGGCGTCTCGCAGCCTGATAGCATATTCAGCCATTTCCTCCGGACTGTCCGGGAAAACAGTCTGATCATCAATCAAGGCCGGCAAGCCTGCATTCGGTTCAACCGATAAAAAGCAATTGGAATATCTGCCCAAAGTTTCGATCACCGGCAGTAATTCTCTCGCTCCGCCGGAACAATTAGCCCCAATGGCCAGAGGTTGAAAAGCTTCCATGATAACCAGGGCAGTAAGAGGATCTGTTCCCATCATGGTAAGCCCCCCGGCTTCAAAGGTCATATGTGCTATAACCGGCAGCCTGGTATTATGATAGGCTGCAATAAGGGCAATTCTCATTTCGCCGATATCGGTCATGGTCTCAATGGATAAGAGGTCTGCTCCCGCTTTTTCACAGGCAACTGCCTGTTCTTTAAAGGCTTCATACATCAAATCAAAATCAGCATCGCCAAGAGGATGCAATAATTTCCCGGTAGGTCCTATGGAAGCAGCCACCAGAGCTTTATTTTTGGCAGTCCTTTTGGCTGTCTGAATGGCTTCGCGATTGATCTCTTCCACCATATTTTCCAGTCCGTATTCTGCCAGTTTCAAACGATTGGCCCCGAAGGTATTGGTCTGGATAATATCAGACCCTGCCTGAATATACTGATAATGAATATTTTCCAGGACTGAAGGATTTTTTAGACCGTAAAACTCAGGGCACTCACCTGTCTGCATACCTGCGTTCTGCAGCATCGTCCCCATAGCTCCGTCCAATATAAGAATTCTCTCTTTTAACTGCGAACCTATATCCAATGTCATAAAAATCCTCTCCTCCATTTGTCTTTTAACCAAAAAATGAAATAAAAAAACTCCCTGTAAGAGAGTAAAGTTTCTCTCTTATCTTTCAGGATATGAACCTGCAGGATTTAGCACCATACTCGTAAAGTTGGTTGCCGGGTTTCATCGGGCCAGTCCCTCCGCCTCTCTGGATAAGAGTATTTAATTTTTATGGGTTATTTCAGATGAATCATCTGCTGCTTACGGTTCAGCGTCGGCTTCCTCTTTCGCAGCCTTCCCGTCATCTAATAAAACTTGATCGGTATCTGCTGCTTCACTATGGTCAGGATCAGCTGCCTGGTCAGTTGCTGCTTCTTTTTGCTCAGCAGTGTTTGGAACTGATTCTTCCGATTTCAGGACTGCCTTGAGCAATTCTTCCTTGTTGGTGGGAATACTATTTGTGTCGATATTAATGGCGTCCTGGAATTCTTTTTGCACGCCTGAGGTGTATCTTTTTATATCACCCATTGTTTTCCCTATTGTTTTGGCTACTTCAGGAAGTTTTCCCGGCCCAAATACCATTAAGGCTACAAATAATATTAAAATTACTTCCCATGTGCCAAAATTACCAATCAGTGCAAATAACATTGGGGGCCTCCTGCCTGCAAACCTTCAAACCATATCTAATATCACATTTTACTTGTCTTTATTCATATTGGCAACTTATATTTGACGGATAAAAAATAGGCTGGTTAAAGTAACCAGCCCCTTCTTAATAGTTTTACCCGGTTATCTCAATTCAGTAGGCACAAATGCATCGATCAGACCAATAATAAATGCTGCAATCAATGCTCCAATCAAACTTACTGAAAAATAATCAGGGATAATAAACTGGGTAATATATATTACAACAGCTGCCGTGATAAAACCGACTATCCCCCTGGATCTTGGTGATATCCTATCGCCCAGTATAGCTTCAACTATATATCCCAGTACAGCAATAACTACAGCTGTTATCAATGCCCCCCAGAAACCGGATACACTGACTCCGGGGATCAAATAAGCGATAACCAGCAAAACCAGTGCGGAAACTATAAATCTCACTATCATTCCCAGCATTTGCAGACCTCCCTTCGTAATAAATAAAAATTGAACCTTTTTTCATTTCGTATATTTATACTGCCAACTTTGGCAACAAAATATGTAATAAAATTGTTTTACCTCAACGTTTTTTAATATTTATTTCTAATTTCAGGCATTTTCACTATAATTACTGTCATTTATCCCTTAGATAATGACGCAAGCAGGAATTTGCAATTTCTTAAGCGAAGAGTAAAAAGCAAACATATATTCGGAGGAATGCTATGTTATCCGTTCTGAATACGCTTTTCATTAATGGAATAGAAGCGCAGCCTGTTAAGGTAGAAGTTGATATCCAAAACGGATTGCCTGATTTTCAAATTGTTGGGTTAGCTTCAATGGCAATAAAAGAAGCCCGTGAAAGAGTCCGCTCTGCTATAAAAAATTGTGATTATCAATTTCCCAATCAAAAGATTATCGTTAATCTGGCCCCCGCAGATTTGAAAAAAGAAGGCACTCACTTTGATCTGTCCATTGCCCTTGGAATTCTTATCGCTTCTGAACAGGTAAAGGCTGCTGAGGATCAGTTATTCTACCTGGCTGGTGAATTATCCCTCGATGGCAGTGTTCGTGAAGTTCCGGGCATCTTACCCATGGCTCTGGAACTCATTAATTTACCTCATCCGGTGCAATTCATTATTCCAGCAGGGAATGCCCCGGAAGCAGCATTGGTCAGCGAGCAATCTGCCTTGCCGGTACATCACCTGACCCAGGTCATTCACTGGGTGGAAGGAGAGATTTCTTTGGAAAAGGCTGTTGCCGATGTTTCGTTGAGCCAGGCAAATCTTTCTCCGGGGGATTTTACCGAGGTCAAAGGGCAGGAAACAGCCAAACGAGCCATGCAAATAGCAGCAGCAGGAATGCATAATTTACTTCTGATCGGTCCCCCGGGAGGCGGCAAGACCATGCTGGCCCGCCGGGCAGTTTCCATTTTTCCTGATATGAACAGGCAGGAGGTTTTGGAATCCACCCGTATCTATTCAGTTGCCAATTTACTTAACAATGATCAACCGCTCATTAATACAAGACCTTTTCGTGCCCCGCACAAGAATGCATCAAGCGCCAGCATTGTCGGGGGCGGGCGAATCCCAAGACCGGGGGAAATAAGCCTGGCCCAGAATGGAATATTGTTTTTAGACGAGCTCCCTGAATTTAACCGGGATGTGCTGGAAGCTTTACGGCAGCCTTTGGAAGACAAGGTCATAACCGTGGCCCGTGCACAAGGCACTTACACTTTTCCCGCCAATTTTATTCTGATCGCAAGTATGAATCCCTGCCCCTGCGGCAACTATGGTTCCCAATTGGAATGCCGCTGCACGCCGATGCAGATACAAAAATACTTAAACCGTATCAGCGGACCGCTTTTAGACCGCATGGACCTGCATGTGGAAGTGCCTCGGGTCAACTTTGAACAGTTAAGAAACCATGACCCCGGTGAAACTTCTGCCCAGATAAAAGAAAGAGTGACAAACGCCCGCGCTTTACAGGAAGCAAGATTTGCTGATCGATCTTATAAGGTAAATGCTTTGATGACACCCAGTGATATTAAACGGCATTGCATTTTAAATCATGAAACCGAGCAGCTGTTAAAATCAGCTTTTCAAAAACTCAGTCTCAGCGCCAGAGGATATAATCGTATCCTGAAGGTAGCCAGAACCATCGCTGATTTGGAGAATGAACCCGCGATACAGATCCAGCATATAGCTGAAGCTCTGCAATACAGGAGCCTGGATAAGAAATACTGGATGGCTTGATACCCATATTTGCAAGGAGGGATCTTTTTGACAGACCGTTATATATTATCTATTGATCAGGGAACCACTGGTACTACGTGCTTATTGATCGATCACAGCGGTCAAATTGTTTCCCGGGCTTACCGCGAATTCTACCAGGTCTACCCGCAACCCGGCTGGGTAGAACATGATCCCCAGGAAATATGGGCTGTTACGGTAAGCGTTGCCAAAGAGGCTATTATGCGGGCTGATTTGCACAGCGGACAAATTGCAGCCATTGGCATTACCAATCAACGTGAAACGACGGTGGTATGGGATAGAAACACCGGTGAACCGGTCAGTAATGCGATCGTATGGCAATGCCGCCGCACGGCACCTTTATGTGAACAATTAAAAGCGGAAGGCTGTGAACCGATGATCAAAGCCAAAACCGGTCTGGTCATTGACGCTTATTTTTCAGCAACCAAACTGGCCTGGATCCTGGAGAATGTACCTCATGCCCGACACAAAGCCGAAGCGGGAGACCTGCTGTTTGGCACCATTGATTCCTGGTTGGTATGGAAACTAACCGGGGGCCGGGTGCATGTAACCGACTATTCCAACGCTTCCCGCACGATGCTGTACAATATTCATCAATTGCAATGGGACCGGGAATTACTTGAAAAATTGCATATTCCTCCTGCTATGATGCCGGAAGTTGTTTCTTCCAGCGAAATTTACGGTTTAACTGATGCAGATATTTTAGGCAGTGAAATACCTATTGCCGGCATGGCCGGTGATCAACAGGCAGCTTTATTCGGACAGGCTTGCTTTCAGGCCGGGATGGCTAAAAATACATACGGCACCGGTTGTTTTCTGCTGATGAACACCGGGAGTAAACCGGTTACCTCCGAACATGGATTGTTGACCACCATTGCCTGGGGCATAAATGGTCAAATTGATTATGCTCTGGAAGGAAGTGTCTTTATCGCCGGTGCCGCTGTGCAATGGCTGCGGGATGAATTAAAGATCATCAGTCATGCGGCTGAATCAGAAACTATGGCAGGCTCTTTACCTGATAACGGCGGCGTTTATATGGTCCCTGCCTTTGTGGGACTCGGTGCTCCTTATTGGGATATGTATGCCCGTGGGACCATAACCGGACTTACCCGGGGCAGCAAGCGGGAGCATCTTGTACGAGCCGCGTTGGAGTCAATCGCCTATCAGACTTCTGATGTACTGAAGGCTATGACTGATGATTCAGGGATCCAATTAAATGCTCTGTATGTAGACGGCGGAGCAGCTGAAAACAATTTCCTGATGCAATTTCAAGCTGATATACTGAATGTAGATGTAAAACGGCCTTTGGTAACTGAGACTACTGCAATGGGCGCTGCTTATCTTGCAGGTCTGGGTGTTGGCTACTGGAACAGCCAGCAGGATTTGATGGAAACAAAAATCATTGAACGTTGTTTTCGACCTGCCATGGCAGATGAAGAGCGGTCCTCATTGCTGCAAGGCTGGAAACATGCGGTTGCCAGTGCGCTATCCACAAACCGATAAGAAGGAAGTGTAATAAATGAGTGATTTTGAATAGTTTAGCCAAAAGGCTCTTATATATGTTTCAGAAGCCAGGTTTTGATCACCTGGAGGACTTGTTCTCTTTCTGCCGGGGTTTCGTTCATGGTTTCATGATAAAGGTTATCGAAAATATATATTTCCTTATCACGGGAGGCAGCTTTTTGCATAACTTCCTCACTGCCCCGGTAATCGACGATGCCGTCTGCTTTGCCATGGATGATCAAAAGGGGCAGCACAATCTCTGCTGACCTATTAAGACATTCCTGCCCGGCAGCGATAAACTCCGTGTACCATCTGGCTGATACCAAATCATGTACCAGAGGGTCATCAATATAATCCTTTACCACCTTTTGATCGTGGGATAATAATTTGCTATCCAGTCCGGTAGGCATGGACAAAGAAGGCAGCACCCGTGAAAGGACCAATGCCACTTTAGCCTTAAGGGGCGGAACTTCCACCTTGCTTTTTAACCCCGCCGATGACAGGATCAAGCCCGCAAAATCCTGTCCATATTTAAGCACATATTTGAAGACGATTACGCCCCCCAGACTATGCCCCATTATGATCATTGGTATCCCGGGATGATCCTTTTTGGCTGATTGGACCAGGAGATCAAAATCATCAATATATTCATCAAAAGACATAACATGCCCTCTTTTCCCCGCTGACCTTCCATGGCCGCGATGGTCAAGGGCATATACCGAGAGATCAGTATCATCAATGGCCTGGAGCAGATTCCCATATCGGCTGCTGTGTTCCCCAACACCGTGGCAAAGAACGATCACACCCCGGGGTTGTGGCTTTTGCCGTGTCTGAAAAAACAGTTTCACTCCGTCGGTGCTTGTCATTTCTCCCGTTTGGTGAATGTAACTTGTCATACTTTAACTTCCTCCTTTACTGCCTTTCTTCTCCGCTGTCTGGTTGGTTCGTTATACTCTGAATAAAGGAATTGACCAGATTAATTTTGCCGAAATCGCCTTCGGATGGTCCGTATAAAACTGTTTCTTTACCCAATAACCTCTCCCGGATTTCTTCCGGTTCAATGCCCTCTTTATATAATTTTATAATTTTCTCCCCCAGCTCTTCCCAGTAAGCAATTTTTCTTTTAAGAGCCGCTTTGGCATTTGAAACCACTGTTCCGGAACTGCAGTACAGGGTGGAAAATTCGTATTGTAACAGCTTATGCAAGGAGGCTAACATCTCTTTTATATTCTCATCACTTCTTAATGTCGGCACTTTTTCACGCACAAAAACATCCCCGGCAAAAAGCCATCCCTGCTCTGGTTCAAGCAAGCAGATATGATCAGGACTATGTCCGGGTGTATGGATGATCTGGAACGTATATCGCCTGGTTTTTAAAACTGCTTCCAGTGGAAGGACTTTGGAGGGAGGCGGGTCTCCCCAGGCAAAATGTTGGTAATATCTCAGTCGTCCGGTCCAGAGAGCCGGGTTTTCGATCAGCGGCATGGCCAGAGGGTGAGCATAAATGTTTTGAATCCCTCGTTTTTGCTGGAAAACAATATTGTTGCCAATATGATCTTCATGATGATGGGTGTTAACGATCTGCTCAATGGGGAAATCTGCAAAAGCAGCTTCGATCTCATCGGCAACATGGACCGGCCCGGTATCGATCAACAGTCCGTCGATATAATAGCTGGCCATGGTATAAACCGGTTGTCCATCAATGAGCCTGCCCATGATGAACTGGGTTACGTCTCCGTAACGCTGGGCATTTATCATGGCACACCCTCCCTTTTTTAATCATCATATTATACTTCGATATTATTATCTACTTGTTGGATTTATTGTTATGATATAAAAAAACCTATTTCATATTAAGGAAGGAGAGATTTTTTATGGAAGCGCGTACAATAAGCGAGACAGCAACATCCTTAAGTCAAATTATTCTGCCTTCACAGACAAATCCGGCCGGGACCGCCCATGGCGGGGAATTGTTGAAAATGATGGATAATTGTGCCGGGGCTTGTGCCACCAAGCATTCACGGGCCATTGTAGTGACAGCAGCAATCGATGGTATAAATTTTCATGCCCCGGTTTTTATGGGCAACCTGGCTACCTGTAATTCGCACCTGACCTATGTGTCCAATTCATCAATGGAAATCGCTGTAAATATTGATGCAGAAGACTTGCTCCAGGGAACGCGTCAATGCTGTATCACGGCATATTTCACTTTCGTGGCTCTGGGAGAAAACCTGGAGCCGATCAAAGTACCGCGCCTCAGACTGGAAAACGCTATGGAAGAAGAAGAGTTTGAGGCCGGCCGGCTCAGAAGCATAGCCAGAAAAGAAAATCCCAAGGTATGCTGGCTTTCGCTTTATTAATTTTTTCCCGGAAGCATCCACAGTTGAACCTGAATAACACTTGCTTCAGCAATGACGAAGATACCCGTACAGTAGCAAACCGTCATAAACGATTACGACGGTTTGATTACGCTTTGTATTGCTTTCAAAGTGAACTTATTTTTGTATTTGCTTCATCATGCAAATTTGTCTTAAGTTATCAAAAAGTTCCGCTACGGTAATGACACCTACTCCTCCGGGAACCGCACTGGCAATGGCCGCCTTTTCCTTGGCCTCCTCATCTACATCTCCAAACATTTTTCCGTTTTCATCAAAATTGATGCCGGCATCAATGATAATGGCATCATCTCTCACCATATCCGCTGTGATATAGTTTCGTCTGCCCAGGGCAGCCACTAAAATATCCGCGTTTAAAGTTTCCTTTTTAAGGTCTTTGGTGCGGGTATGGCACAGCGTTACCGTGGCATTCTCTGTGGTCATCATCACTGATAAAGGATTCCCCACGATGGTGCTGCGCCCTACGATGGTTACGTTTTTCCCTTCTATCGCGATGTCATGCTCCTTCATGATCCTGATGATGGCTTTGGGCGTGGAAGGTTGTATTCCCTGCTGGCGGCTGATCAATTTCCCCAGATTATAATTGTGGACCCCTTCTACGTCCTTGTGGTAGGCTATTTCATTGATTAACCGGTTATAATCAAGGTGTTCCGGCAGAGGCTTTTGCAGCATGATCCCATCGATGGCCGGATCTTCATTCAAATTGCGGATAAATCTTATAACCTGGCTTTCTTCCGTATCGGCCCCCAAATGCAGTACATCAACTTTGATGCCCGTCTCCCGGCCAAATTTCACGATCCCGTTTACATAAACCTGTGAAGGCGGATCGTCTCCCACCAGTATGATGGACATACTCATCCTGTTCTCTTCTGCAAACTGCTGGATTTCCTTCTTTAACCTGTCCCTGATCTCACGTCCATAAATTAACAAAGTATCCCCTCCAAATTAAGATTGTTCTGCTCTTATCTGCTTCAAAATTTTTATATCCTCATCCGCACCTTCCAGTGGTGTTTCCAGAATAAAAGGAAACTGCGCAAAGAAAGGGTGGCTGAGTAAAGCTTTAAATCCCTCCTGGCCGATAAACCCATGTCCGATATGACTGTGCCGGTCTTTTCTGCCGCCTAATTCTTTCATACTGTCATTGGCATGTATAAGGTATATTTTATCTTTTCCGAAAGAATCCTGCATTTGGCGGATAATATCTTCCAGCCCTTCAGCGGTGGTACAATCATATCCGGCAGCATAAGTATGGCAGGTATCATAGCAAATACCTATTTTATCACTGTAATCTACCCTGTTAAGTATTTGATTTAATTCTTCAAAGTTGCGGCCAATTTCTGTTCCCTGCCCGGCCATGGTCTCCAATAATATGCGGGTATGGCCTTGATGCTTCTTCAGTACCAGATTCAATAAGCGGCTGACATTTTCGATCCCTGCCGCCGGATCAGCTGTGGTATACGAACCGGGATGCAAGACCAGAAAGTCCGCCTCGATCAACTTGCATCTTGTCAGGTCTTCAGATACCACCTGCAGGGCATATTCATAAACTTCGGATTTGGCTGCAGCCGGATTACAAACATACGGGATATGGACTGTCACAGGTCCAATGCGGTTTTCCTTAAGCGTCCGGATAAAATAATCAGTTTCTTCAGCCGTTAAGTTTCTGGCTCCGCTCCCCCGCGGGTTTCTCAGAAATATCTGTATGGTCTCCAAACCTCTGGCTACCGCTTCATCGGCGGTGGCCTTTAATCCTTTGCCAATGGACAAATGTGCCCCGATCGGTGTTTTTCTGTAAATACTATCCCCTCTTTTCAAGCTAAAAGGCATCTTTTATATGATTGATCTTTTCCTGACCATCTGTCAGCAAAATGGTAATTACATCAAAATGCATTTGGGCGAATGAATGTTTCCGGTTGTTCAAATAAATAAAGGCGGCTTTTTTCAAATGCTCGATTTTTTTATAGGTGATCGCCTCTTCCGGATAGCCGAATTTCAAGTTGGTGCGGGTTTTGACTTCAACAAAAACAATATCCTTTCCCTTGCTGCAGATCAAATCCAGCTCCCCAAAGCGGGTATGATAATTCCGCGCAATCACTTTATAACCTTGAGCGGTCAGATACTGTGCGGCTATGTTTTCCCCCCGCCGCCCCAACTCTTTTTTCATACAATCTCTCCTGTCCGGGCCAGTAACTTTTGACGCGCAGTACAGATAAAATCCATTGAAAAAAGGCATGATCCCGATTGGATTTAAATTTCAAACAAAACTTGCTGATTTATCGACTCTCCACTCACCAAAGTCTTGACCGGTTCAAAACTGGTACGGTGAATCGGACAGGCTCCAAATCGGCTGAGCATTTCCAGGTGTTCGCGGGTCGCGTAACCTTTGTGTCTGGCAAACCCGTACTGCGGATATAGGGAATCAAAGCATTCCATACACTGATCTCTTTCAACTTTTGCCAGAATGGAGGCACAGGCAATGGATATACTGAGACTGTCCCCCTTAATGATCGATTGGCAATCGATTGACAGCCGCGGAAGTTTCATAGCGTCCACCAGCAGAAAATCCGGTCTGATCTCCAGATTCATCACTGCGGTTTGCATCGCTTCCCGGGTAGCATTATAAATATTTACACTGTCCAGATAAGCCGGTGATATGGAACATATTGCCCAGGCCAAGGCTTTTTCCTTTATCACAGCGGATAAAGCAAGTCTCATCCTGGCTGTTAATTTTTTGGAGTCGTTGACGCCGGCCGCATAAAAATCGGGCGGCAGTATCACAGCTGCTGCCACTACCGGGCCAGCCAGAGGCCCTCGTCCTGCTTCATCGATACCGGCCAAAAATTTATAGCCGTTTTGATAAGCTGCCTTTTCAAATTCTTTCAGCTTCTCTATTCTTTCATGCTCCACATCTGCGTTTAAATTCTTTTTACCCACAGATTTACTACCTTCTCCCTTAAAATTCCCGCGCTTGTCTAATGATGGTATCAGCGATCATTTCCCCTTGCAAGAGCGCCTCCCTGATCCCTGCAGGCTGGGCAGCATCTCCGATAACATAAACATAGGGCTTAAGTTGTGCCGGGATTTGTTTAAGCAGGGTATCTTCTGCTTCAAAGCCCACCGCGGCAATAACATGATCGGCGGCAACAAGGGTTGCTTCCCCCCGGGAATTGGTGACTGTAACTTGCTCAGGCTCAATTTTTACCACCCGGCTTTTTTTCATAATAATAACTTGCCCATTTTGCAGTCGATCCAACAATACCCGCCGATTTTTCCTCTCCAGATTTCGCGCCATCGTTTCACTTTCTTCCACAATGATCACCTGGTTATCAAATTGGAGGAGATGATCTGCCAGTTCGCATCCATTGCTGCCGCCTCCAATGATAAGAATGCGGCTGTTCCTTATCTGCTTTGGCTTTTGATACACTGCTCCGGGAAGCCGGCAAAACTGATCATTCCATCCTTCAATGGCTGGTTTGATTGGCTTCGCCCCAGTGGCTATAACAAGATAGCCGGGCGTCATTGACTGAAAATGTTCCTGGCTGAATTTATGGTTCAGGATCACATCTGCCCCGCTTAAATAAAGCTCCCTGATGAGATATTCTTTCAATTCATTGATCCTTACCTTATAGGGCGGTTGCATAGCCCAATCCAGCATGCCCCCTAACTCAGCTGATTTTTCGTACAAGGTCACCCGGGCCCCATATCGCCTTAAAGCAATGGCTGCCTGCATACCGGCCGGCCCTCCGCCTATTACCACCACATGGACCGGACCAACGTTTCCGCAATATTTTGCAGCAAAGTCTGCTTCCTGCCCTGCAGCCGGATTGACCGTACAACTTATGCTGTACCCCTTATAATGACTGCCGATACAGTTATTGCATAAAATGCATGGCCTAATCGCCTGACTATTACCCGTCCTGGCTTTGTTCACCCATTGGCTGTCAGCCAGCAGACTTCTGGCAATAAAAACAAAATCCGCTTTATTCTCCGCAATAATTTTTTCCGCCATAGCCGGTTTCCTGACGATCCCGCCGGCCATAACCGGGATCGATACTTTTTTCTTGATGGCCTCAGCCAGGTAGATCCGCCAGCCGTCATTGTAGTAAGCAGGTTCTATACAATTAAGGCCTGATTCGTAAATTCCCGCTGAACAATTGATAATATCAACGCCGCTTTCTTCAAGCATAGCCGCAATTTGTTGTGCTTCCTGTATTTTCAGGCCCTTTTCGGTAAAATCATCAATATTTAACCGCACAGACAGAGCCAGCTGGGGCATGCGTTTTTTTATCTCCTTACATATTTCAAGCAGTATGCGCGCACGGTTTTCCAGCGAACCCCCGAATTCATCGCTGCGCTGATTACTTTCAGCTGACAGGAATTGATTCAGCAAATAACCATGGGCAGCATGAAGCTCAACACCTTCGAAACCGGCTTGATGCGCATATTCTGCCGCGGTGACGAATTTGCCGATGACATGTTTTATTTCAGTCAATGACAATTCCCTGGGTATTTCTTTGATCATTTTGCAGGGTATAGCGGAAGGCGCCACCGGGGCTTTTCCTCCAGTTACCAATGAGGTGGCCTGGCGGCCTGCATGAAGCAGCTGGATAAAGGCTCTGCATTGATAAGCTTTTATAATATTTGACAGCCTTTGCAGGCCTGATATGTATTTTGGATGATCAATACAAATCTGCCCGAAACTTTCTTTGCCTATCGGATCATCAACCGCCGCTGCCTCTACTATAATGACGCCGGCTCCTCCTGCCGCCCGCTCGCGGTAATAATGAATGAGCCTGTCTGTAATTTCCCCTTCTGCTGAAGCATAACCTGTGGATAGTGCCGCCATTACTACCCGGTTTTTGGTTTTAAGCCCACCGATCATACCCGGTGAAAATAATAGTTCGTAGTTTTCCATCCTTTTGAACCTATCTCGCTGAATCCCTATTGATTCAAAAATTGCTGTGTGGGGCCTAACTGTCTTTGGGTTGCCTCCAGGACTGCTTTTAAATCAGGGAGGTCTTTTGCTGTCAGAATCGGTTCCTTCCCCTCCTCAATCTTTTTTATGGTTTTTTCTACCGGTACTACCCGGAAATACGACTTACCCGTATCATCTTTATAGTAATGCGAATAAGTGGGAGTGTATGCAACTTCTGATAAAACCGTTTTCCCGCTGGCAAGATCCTTGCTGAATTTTACTTTTAAAACAACCCCGCTGTTGCGTTCCAACCCGGTTTGGTGACTGATAAAATTGCCCATCGAATAGATAACGAATTTTTCCTGCCCATCGACTTCAATCACTTCCATGGGTTGAATAACATGTGGATGACTGCCCAGGATGATATCCGCCCCGGCAGCAAGAAACTGCCTGGCCATGTTCTTCTGTTCATTGGTGGGTTGCGGGCTGTACTCCACACCCCAGTGCAAAACCAGAACCACAACATCCACCTGGGGTCTTAAGGCTTTGATATCAGCCAGGATTTGTTCCTGGTCAAGAAAATTAAAAAAATAAGGATGCTCTGCCGGAACCGGTAATCCATTGGTACTGTAGCTATAAGCCAGGTATCCGACCTTCACACCCCGGATATCTTTGATCAGAAATTTTTCCCGGTCTTCTGCCGATAAATAGGTCCCGGCTGTATCAAGCCCCTGCTCATGCAGGACCTGCATGGTTCTGACTGCGCCATTAAAGCCCTTGTCCAAAATATGATTATTGGCAGTAATGATCAGGTCAAAACCGGCATCTTTAAAAGCCTCCGCTGCAGCATCGGGACTGTTGAAAAGCGGATACCCGCTGTATCCTGCTGCTGCACCGGCCATGGGTGCTTCGAAATTAGTGGAACTATAGTCACCTTGTTTGATCAGATCCTGTACATCCGCAAAGAAGGTAGGAAAACTATAGGACCCGTTTTCCTGCAGCCCGGACCATATCTGGGTATTATGCATCAGGCAGTCGCCCGCTGCTGTTAGTGTAATCGTTACATTTTGCTCAGGAACCTCCGCAGGTTCGTCCACGTTTACAGGCAGCGGTTTTTGCCTTCCCTGCTGCTGTTCATATGCAGCAGCAGCTATGATCAATACGATCGCCAGAACGATCGAAACCCGGGTAAGAGTGGTTTTCAACTCACGAAGTCTCCTCAAAAAAAATAGGAAAACGATTTCTCGCTTTCCTATATTCTAACCTTAATCATATGATTAGTCTAAATTGAATTTATTGCGGACTAGTATTATTTTGTCAGCTCCATTTCCCATTCATCTTTTCCATCACGGATGATATTTAGTTTAAAGCCCTTTGACACCGCCAGTTTACTTACGTTTTCTTTCGATACCTGGCTGGTACCAGTCACACTTATTGCCTGGCTGCCCTGATCCATTAGTTTCTTAACTTTTATGACCGGCATAGGGCAGCTCAGTCCACTGACATCAATCTTTTCCATATCTTAAAACCTCCTATGCCTCTCTGTAACTCCAACCGATCCAAAACATAAATACAATACCCACGATACAAGCGATCTGCCCGTAGATTCCTACTCCGGCAGCAGAGGCAGCAAACATAAAGTTGTGGGCCACAGCTGCGCCGGTGATCATCCCAAATACAACCGCCCCGGCATCCAGATCACCTTCACTGGACAGCACAAGTTGTCTTAAGGGGCACCCGCCCAGTAAGGTGGCAGTCAACCCCACTAAATAGAGGCCGAGGAAATTCCAGATATGCATGGTATGAGCGATAGGCTGCTCAGCAAATCCGGGTTTGAAGAATCCATAAAAAATATTTAAAATTAATGCTCCGGCAAAAATGCCCAGGAAACCTAATAATAAATAATTGTCTTTTATTAGGATAAAATCTCTGAATCCTCCGCTAAGGCACAGTCTGGTCCGCTGTGCAAGAAATCCCACTAACAGACCGGCGATCAATGAAATAGCTATTGGTGCTGCCATTGAACCAGGACCTTCCTTACTAAAGAAGATCGGTCCTCCCGCGTCCGGATTAAACACAGTAGCTTTCAGCAGCAAGAAGAGCAGCAAAGCTGCGAACAACGGTATAATATACCCGCCGGCATTGGAATGACTGTTTTCCGCTTTGCCAAGATTAAAACCTTTGCGCAGGAAAAATACTCCGGTAGCCACTCCGGCAATGAATCCCAATAATCCTACTACTGCATTGTAATCTCCCCCGGCCATTCTCAGGATATCCCGCAAAGGACAGCCTAAAAATACCAGGGCTCCAATCATCATAAACATACCCATGGCGAAACGAACCAGAGTCGATGAACCGCCCCGGGCTTTAAATTCACCGGCAAACATGGATGTAAAAACAGCCCCCAGGATAATGCCGATGATTTCCGGCCGGATATACTGCACGACACCCGCCCTATGTAATCCTAAGGCACCGGCAATATCACGTTGAAAGCAAGCGATACAAAATCCCATGTTGGGCGGATTTCCCAGCTTGACCAGTGTCGCTGCGACCCCTCCGATGATTAAACCCGCACATAAAATAAACCACTTTCTGTTATCCATCTCCTAAATATAACCTCCTTTAATTTTGATAACCATCAGTTATATCTCCGATTAGTTGTTATTATTAATTGATATACGCCTTCACCGGTAAAATTCCTTTTTTAAAAAATAATTTTTCGACATAAAAATAAAAAACTGTTCTCATATTATGAAAACAGTTTTCTTTGCCAGGTATTTAATGTCGATTAATCCAGACTGAATCTCCCTAATTTACCTTTACGAAAATCTTGCAGCAGCATCGTACATGTCTTTTCCAGATCAAGTTGTCCGCCTTTTAATAAATGGCCTCTTTTTCGGGCGATATCCTCCAAAAGGGCTGTTTCTTCTTTATCTATACTTTCCAATTTAAACTGGTTCTTTAATACCTGCGGCCATTTTTGCACTAAAACACGAAGCAAGTATAATGCAGCAGTCTCTTCCTGATAAGCATTTTCCCCCACAATATTTAACAAAGCCAGTTTCAGTCCTTGTTCTTCGCTTTCAATTTTGGGCCACATCAAGCCTGGCGTGTCCAGTAGTTCCATATCTTCTCTTAACCTTATCCATTGTTTTCCCCTGGTTACACCTGGTTTATTGCCGGTTTTGGCTGCTTTTTGTCCCACCAGACAGTTTAAGAATGTAGATTTTCCAACATTGGGGACCCCGGCAACCATTATCCTGGCCGGTCTCACCCTGCGTCCTTTATCAAGCATTTTTTGTGCCTGTTCCTGATAACTCTTCATAATGGTCTGCAGGACTTCTTTGGAACCTTTTCCGCTGATGGAGTCGATTCCTACAGCCCACCCATGTTCCTGCCTGAGCATATCCAGGTATGCGGTCGTCACCTCTGGTAAAGCGAGATCAATTTTATTTAATACATAAATGATTTTCTTTTTGGCCGAAATGATTTCCAGTTCCTTGTTGCGGCAGGAAAAGGGCGCTCTGGCATCAAGCAGAATCAAAACGATATCCACCAGCTTTATATTGGCCTCAATTTCACGCCGGGCTTTGACCATATGGCCCGGAAACCAGTTTATGCTCATAATGGATCCCTCAGTTTATAATGGTGAAAAAAAAGAATACCCGCAGGTATTCTTCCTTTTTTGTTATTTTTTAAATCTGCCTTTTTCCTTAACTCTTGCTTTCTTGCCAGTCAGCTCACGCAGGTAGAATAACCTGGCCCGCCGAACTTTACCTTTGCGGGTCACTTCTATTTTGGCTATTTTGGGGGAATGCATCAAAAATGTCCTTTCAACTGCCACCCCGTAAGTAATTCTTCTGACGGTGAAAGTCTGGGAAAGTCCGCCGCCTCTGATTTTCAGCACGGTTCCTTCATAGATCTGGATTCTTTCCCGGGTACCTTCTACGACTTTTACATGAACTTTAACCGTATCGCCAGGCCCAAAAAGAGGTAAATCCTTCTTATAATACTCTTCTTCAATTGACTTAATAATATCCTGCACCTTCGGCTGCCTCCTTATTATCAGGTGTTCGTACATCTAATGCAATGCAGCGGACCACCCCTATTTAAACAGAACAAAAGTAGTATATCACAAATAACAACTTTGCTACAAGTTTAAAATGTATTTAAAACCAATAAGCCCCCAGCAGCCTGTCCAATATTATGGAAACAGCGCTTCTGACGGATAAATGATTGTAGGAACGCTCCGGCTCGATGGGTTCCAATACATGATCACAGTTTATGACCAAATCCTTATCGATTCCCCATCCTGTACCGAACAGGATCAGGAAAGATTTTTCTTCGTCATAGATCCTGTTTTTCATAGACAGATAATCAGTAGACTTGCCATAATCACGGGCATCTGTAGCAATGATTACAGGCTTTTGACCATCCCTGGCATTGATTTTATCAATAACCTCTTGTAAGTCTTTGCAAATGTCCAATATGGTAAAGGCTTCTTTGCGATCAGCATTATATTGGCCGCCGTATCCATCCTGCCAATAAGATACGATATCCTGGATCAGTTTCTTTTGATTTGGCGAGGGGTGGACAACAAAAAATTTCTCCACATCATAGGTACGGGCTGCACGCGCGATGTCATGCAAATCAAGGTTGGTGACTGATGTGGTTACGATATCCAGCCGCTTATTATACATGGGATAATGGAGCAATGCTATATATACTTTAGCTTTTCTCATGGTCTGACTCCCTGTTAAATAGAATCTCAAGCAGCAGTTCTTTTTCTTCTGCTGAAAATTCCCTGTCCAGCAATAGCTGAGGATGTTTGAGCAAAGTTCTAAGCAATCGCTGCTTCAGCCGCCATCTTCTTATTCTCTCATGGTGGCCGGAGAGCAATATTTCCGGCACTTCCTTTTCTTGATAAACAGCCGGCCTTGTATACTGGGGGTATTCCAGCAGCTGATCGGCAAATGATTCATCCCGGGCTGAATCATCGTCCCCCAGTACTCCGGGAAGTAACCTTATCACCGCATCTGTAAGGACCATAGCCGGTAATTCACCGCCGGTCAATACATAGTCGCCAATCGATATTTCATCGTCTATAAAAGACATGATCCTTTCATCTAAGCCCTCATAATGACCGCACAGTAAAATCAGATGCTGATAGCCGGAAAGCTCCAGGGCAATGCTTTGATTGAGTCTGCGGCCCTGTGGCGAAAGGTAAACAACCCTGGCTTCAGGGCTTTTTATATTTTCAATCGCCTTAATAACCACATCAGGTTTTAAAACCATCCCGGCCCCGCCCCCATAGGGGTAATCATCTACCTGCCGATGTTTGCCTTCAGCATAATCCCTGATATCAAAGATATTGATTTTTACCAGCGTTTTTTCCACCGCCCGTTTGATGATGCTTTCCGCAAATGGAGAAGTGAACATGGCGGGAAAAAGCGTCAAAATATCGATTTTCATGTAACTAACCTTCATCATCAATAATGCCAGGCAGCAAATCCACCAGCATGGTTTTGGCCTGCAGATCTATGGAGACAATGACCTGTTTGATGGCAGGAATAAGGATCTCCTTGTAGGATGCAGACTCCACCACATACACATCATTGGCTCCTGTTTCAATAATATCGGTTAACTCTCCCAGAAAACCTCTCTGCTTGTCAAATACCTTCAAACCCTGAAGCTGAAAATGATAATAAGAGCCCTCCGGCAGAGGATAAACCTCGGTTTCATCGACCTGCAGCAAACTGCCCCGGTACTGATCCGCTGTTTCCTTGTCGTCGATTCCGCTCAATTTCAGCAGCCAGCCTTGACCATGGTTTTTTACTGCTTCTACTGCTCTGGTGGAAATTTGCCCCTTATAATTGATGTGAACTTGTTTCAAACTTTTAAAACGTTCGGGAAAATCTGTGAGAGGTATTATTTTGACTTCACCCTTGTAGCCAAAATGTCCGACAATCTTCCCAATGGCAATCAATTCTGCCGCCAAAATTACACCTCCTGCTGTTTGATACGGTCGATAATTAAAATAGGGCTATAAGCCCTATTTCATAATTTCTATAGAGACTCGCTTTCCTTCCTTGGCAGCTGCAGCCTTGCTTAAAATACGCATTGCCTTGGCAATTTTGCCCTGTTTGCCAATTACCTTCCCCATATCTTCAGGTGCAACTCTTAACTCAATAATGACTGAATTATCTTCTTCAATTTCTGTTATATCCACTGCCTCAGGGTTGTCCACCAGAGATTTGGCAATATACTCAACTAAATCTTTCATATTCTGATCACTCCCTGCCCACACTTATTTACGGCTGGCTGCAAACTTTTCCATAATGCCTTGCTTCTGCAACAGAGATTTTACTGTATCAGAAGGCTTGGCTCCATCTCCCAGCCATTTCAGTGCTAACTCCTCGTCAATCTTTATGGTTGCCGGATTGGTTGCAGGGTCATAGTAGCCAATTTCTTCAATAAACCTGCCATCCCTTGGAGATCTGGCATCAGCTACTACTACACGATAAAACGGTTTTTTCTTGGCTCCCATTCTCTTCAGTCTGATTTTCGTTGCCATACTGGTCACCTCCTTAATCAAATATATTGTATTTCATTCCATAAGCCTCTCATCCGGTTAAAACGGAAACTTTATGGAGGGCATACCTTTTTTCCCTTTTTTGCCTGTCATATCAGTCAGCTGCTTCATCATTTTTTTGGTTTCTTCGAATTGTTTCAGCAGGCGATTTACTTCCTGTACTCTGGTACCGCTGCCCCTGGCAATTCTCTTTTTGCGGCTGCCGTTTAAAATAGCCGGGTCTCTTCTCTCAGCCATGGTCATTGATTTGATTATGGCTTCCACATGCAGCAATTCTTTTTCATCGATTTCACCTTTCATTCCTTTGAGCTGCTTACCCATACCGGGAATCATACCTAATAAATCTTCCAGCGGCCCCATCGACTTAACCTGCTGCATCTGATCCAAAAAATCCTCCAGGGTAAATTCCTGACTGCGGATCTTTTGCTGCATCTCTTTGGCTTTTTTTTCATCAAAATTGGCCTGCGCTTTTTCAACCAGGCTCAAAATGTCTCCCATTCCCAGTATTCTTGAAGCCATGCGATCCGGATAAAATGTTTCCAGGGCATCGATCTTTTCGCCGACCCCCACGAATTTTATCGGGCAGCCTGTAACAGCTTTGACTGACAATGCGGCACCGCCGCGGGTATCTCCATCTAACTTGGTAAGGATTATCCCGGTCAAGCCTAACTTTTCATTAAAACTTTCGGCAATATTGACCGCATCCTGTCCGGTCATGGCATCTACCACCAGTAAAATTTCTTCCGGGTTGACTGCCGCCTTGAGCTGAAGCAGTTCATCCATCAGTTCTTCGTTGATATGAAGTCTGCCGGCGGTATCAAGTATGATTACGTCGCGGTTATTGGTTTTACTATACTCCACAGCTCCTTTGGCAATATTGACCGGATCTCCCTGACCCATGGAGAAAACCGGAACACCTACTTGTTCTCCCAGCACCTGCAGCTGTTTGATGGCTGCCGGGCGATAAATATCACAGGCAGCCAGGAGTGGACGGCGGCCGGATTTAATCAGATTTTTGGCCAGCTTGGCCACAGTGGTGGTTTTACCGGCTCCCTGTAAACCAACTGCCATGATCACGGTTGGCGGCCGGGTAGACATCTGCAGTTTGCTTTCCGAGCCGCCCATTAATTGTGTCATCTCATCATGGACTATTTTTACAATCTGCTGGCCGGGAGTAAGGCTCTGCAGAACTTCTTTACCCACAGCTCTTTCCCGGACTTTGTTGGTAAAATCTTTAACCACCTTGAAGTTGACGTCTGCTTCGAGCAGCGCCATGCGCACTTCCCGCATGGCAACTTTCACATCTTCTTCGGTGATCTTCCCTTTACCGCGTATTTTTTTTAAAATATCCTGTAATCGATCAGATAAGCCTTCAAATGCCATTCTTAATGCTCTCCTTTAATCCGACTCCAATGTTGTTCTGATAATATTGACCGCTTGCGCAATGTCTCTACGGTCCAGTTCCTCCCCTTTGTTCAGCAGCATATATACTGATTTCAGTTCTTGCTGTGTGCGTGAGAATTTCTCAACCAGATGCAGTCGTGCTTCATATTCTTCCAGTAAGGTTACAGCTCGTTTTAATAAATCATATACTGCCTGGCGGGAGATATGTAAATGTTGAGCAATTTCAGAAAATGAAAAATCGTTTTCATAATGCAGATTAATGGCCCTTTGCTGTTTTTCCGTGAGCAAAGGCCCGTAAAAATCAAATAGTAATATGATATGCTCTATTTTTTCCAACACAGCATTATGTTCTCCGTCAAGGTAATTTACTTTACATTAAAAAATCTTACTATTCTGTTTGGATAATGTCAAATTCTATTTGTATTTTTGCTTAATTAATAAATATACCTTACAATAAAAATATCTATTGGATTCCTGAAAATGGGTTTACACTACTTACAAAAGGGGCGATCAGGTTTGAACGAGAAAATTGCCATCATCACAGACAGTGGCTGCGACTTGCCGCTTGAACTGGCTGAAAAATATGATATTAGAGTATTGCCTTTAAAGGTTATTTATCCTGAAGGGGAATATTCGGACCGGGTTGATATCCAACCGGAAGAAGTATACCGGGATATGCCGGCCAGAATTCCCACAACTTCCATGCCTTCTCCGCAGGAAATTAAAAACCTGTTTGAAAAAGTGCGACAGGAAGGTTTTACCCAGGTCCTGGCCGTTCATCTGTCAAGCAATCTTTCCGGAACTTATGATACAGTCAAAATGATAGCTAAAAATTTTGAAGGTCTGGTTATCAAAACTATTGATACCAAAACCTTATCTATGGCTTCCGGGTGGATGGTTTTGGAAGCAGCCCGCAACATCGCCAGCGGATTTTCATTGGAAAAAGCAGCAGAAAACCTGCAAAATATCAGACCAAAAGTCCATGGTTTTTATGTGATCGAAACTTTGGAATACTTGCGCCGCGGCGGCCGTATCGGTGCCGTAGCCAGTATGCTGGGTCAGTTTTTACACTTAAAACCCATCATTTCAGTTGATCCGGATGGAAAATATTTTACCTTCTGCAAAGCCAAAGGCAGGCGCAAGTCCATTGAAAAACTAATTCAGATCGTAGAAGATAAAGTAAAAGATCAGCAAATCAGACTGGCTGTTTTAAATGGAGGTTCCGGTTCTGAATTCGATGCATTGGTCAATCGTTTAAAGGACTTGCCCAATATAAAAGATTTTGTTATTTCCGAGATCAGCCCTGCCTTAGGGGTGCATACCGGTCCAGGCCTGCTGGCGATTTGCATTCAGGAAATTTAGTAACAACAAAGGCTGAGTATAAAACTCAGCCTTTCAGTCTGCCGATTCAAACTGCTGCACAATCGTTTATTCATAAATCAACTTGGAGGTTGGCAATTTATCGCGGAGCATCTCCTGCATTTTGCCAATCTTTTCGGTTGTTCTGCATCCACACTTTACCTGCATCAATGGCCTTTCTGACCGTTTTAGGGGCCGGTCCGCCTGTTACTTTGCGGCGGGCGGCACAACTTTGCACTGCAATGTATTGGTAAATATCTTCTTCAATCAACGCGGAAAATTCCTTATAGCGTTCTAGCGGAATCTCATCCAGTGACTTACCTTCCCCGGAGCAATATAACACTGCCCTGCCCACGATGGCATGAGCATCCCGAAAAGGTACGCCTTTGGCAGCTAAATAGTCTGCCAGATCGGTGGCATTGGTGAACCCCCCTTTGGCTGCTTCCGCCATTTTGTCTGCATGAAAGTTCGCAGTTTTTAACATGGGGGTCATGACCATCAAGGATTTTTTCACGGTATCTACTGCATCAAAAAGGGCTTCCTTATCTTCCTGCATGTCTTTGTTATAAGCTAAAGGCAGTGCTTTCATGATGGTCAGAAGTGTGATTAAATCCCCGTAGACACGACCGGTCTTTCCTCTGATCAGTTCTGCCAGATCAGGATTTTTCTTTTGCGGCATGATACTGGATCCGGTTGCAAAGGCGTCATCCAACTCAATAAAAGCAAATTCCTGGGTAGACCATAAAATAATTTCCTCAGCCAGACGCGATAAATGCATCATCAATATACTGGCGAAACTGCTGAACTCGATGGCAAAATCACGATCGCTTACACCATCTAAACTGTTTAAAGTCGTAGCTGCAAACCCCAATTCATCTTTGACAAACTCCCGGTCCAGATCAAAGCCGGTTCCCGCTAAAGCCCCTGAGCCAAGGGGCATTACATTGGTTCTATGGTAGCAATCTTCCAGACGTCCGCTGTCGCGCTTCAACATTTCAAAATAAGCCATTAAATGGTGGGCCAATGTAATTGGCTGTGCTTTCTGCAGATGGGTATACCCTGGCATGATGGTATGTATATGTTCCTCTGCCAGCATAAGCAAAGTTTCCTGCAAATCCCAAATCAATTTTTTGATCTCATTCATTTCATCTTTCAGATACATTCTTAAATCCAATGCTACCTGGTCATTTCTGCTGCGGGCTGTATGGAGCTTTTTGCCTGCAGTTCCGATCTTAGCCGTCAGGAAAGTCTCAATATTCATATGTATATCTTCCGCTTCAACGGTAAATTCAATTTGCCCCGTTTCCAGTTCCTGCAGGATCTCCTGTAAACCTTTTACGATCAAATCTCTTTCCTCGGCGGAAATGATCTCTTGTTTGGCCAGCATACGAGCGTGGGCTATACTGCCGGTGATATCCTGCTTATACATGCGGTTGTCAAAGGAAATAGAAGCATTGAAATCTTCAGTCAGCTGATCACTTTCCCGGGAAAATCTTCCGCCCCACAATTTCATATTTGCACCTTGTATGATGAATTACATAGGGAACATCATACATTTTCCTTTCTTTAATATCTTAGATAACCCTATACTATCTGCAGACGCTGTGGCTTGGTTGTTACACCTACGGCGGGATTTTCCCGACTG
>Ga0209613_1000092_pt1 | contig 120632 bp, 121 predicted proteins | sample BioC13SIPDNA_2_FD_185747 | JGI IMG/M metagenome (GOLD analysis project Ga0209613, IMG submission 185747) | Anaerobic biogas reactor microbial communites from Washington, USA - Biogas_R2_A C13 SIP DNA (SPAdes) (version 2) | ecosystem: Engineered > Bioreactor > Anaerobic > Unclassified | place...
CTTTATCAATTTTTTTAAACACTGCCAAGTTTCCACCTGACCCCTTCTGTGGTATCTTCCAATATTATACCGGTTTTCTGCAGGCTGTCGCGAATTATATCAGCTTTGTCATACATTTTCTGCTCCCTGAATTGGGTACGCAATTCCAACAGTTTATCCAACAGTGTTTCCAACGGAGGAGCTTGTTCATAACGGAAACGACTGCCATTCTCCAAATCTTCCACATTAACTTCCAGCATGCGCAGGTAATCCCTTATTGAGTCAGCTAAGGCAAAGTCTTTTTCTTTACGGGCCTGACGCCTAATCCGGGCAATTATCCCCAGAAGCTCATCGATTAGTTCTTCTTCATAATCATTGTTTTTATGTTGCTCAATACCCAGCAGGCTTATTAGTTGTCTGTAAATTACACCTGCCTGATAAACAGCCTGTCTATTGGCAGCCTCATTGCGCTGCTCAGCAATAAATAAATTGATAGCGTGAGATATCTCAAACAGATAACCAATTGCCCGGGCAGTGTTAAAATCATCATCCATGGCTTCAACAAATTTGTTTTCCAATGAATTAACCGTTTCTATTAGGTTCTTACCGGTTAGGGATAATTCCACCGGCGCTCCATCCACCTCACCCACAAATTCATCCAATAGTGTCAGCGTGTTACGCAGTCGGTTCAAAGCCCGACGGGCTTCTTCCAGCTTGGTATCATCAAAATCCAACGGACTGCGATAATGAGTAGCAATAAGATAAAAACGGACCACATCCGGCGGATACAGTTTTAATATATCCCTTAACAAAAAGAAATTACCCAGTGATTTGGACATTTTCTCTTTATTTACGGTAATAAATCCGTTATGCATCCAATATCGTACGAACGGTTTGCCCGTCAGAGCTTCTGCCTGGGCTACTTCATTTTCGTGGTGAGGGAAAATTAAATCACTGCCGCCACCATGAATATCCAGAGTTTCACCCAGATAACGAGTGGACATAACCGAACACTCAATATGCCATCCGGGTCTACCCTGCCCCCAGGGGCTTTCCCAGGAAGGTTCACCCGGCTTGGCAGCTTTCCACAGGGCAAAATCGCCTGGCTCCTGTTTACGTTCGTCTACCTCTATGCGGGCACCGGCCAGCATATCATCCAGCGAACGTCCGGATAGTTTTCCATATTCCGGGAAGGAACGTACCCGGAAATAAACATCTCCATCAATGGGATAAGCATTGCCGGAGGAGATTAGTTTCTCTATAGCAACTATTATATCCGGTATATGCTCACTAACCCGCGGATGAACCAGGGCTCTTCTGATCCCCAATTGGTCAGCATCGATAAAATATTCTTCAATATAACGCTCAGCCAGTTTAATGGGGTCGGTTCCTTCTTCAATAGCCCGGTTAATGATTTTATCATCTACATCGGTAAAGTTTTGTACATAGTTGACCTGATATCCCCGGTATTCCAAATAACGGCGTACCGTATCAAATACCACCAGCGGTCTGGCATTACCCAGATGTATATAGTTATAGGTGGTAGGTCCGCAAACATACATGTTTATTTCATGCGGTTTCAATGTTTTTAGTTCTTCTTTTTGCCCGCTGGCTGTATTGTATATCCGCATCAGGATTGGCTCCTTTCTCATGATATTCAAGTCTTTGTTCCAGTTCATTAATTTTGGCCTGCATAGCTGCCAGCATATCAGCAATCGGGTCAGGCAGCAGATGATGTTCCAGGTCTACTTCCATGCGTCCATCTTCCACTCTGGCTCCATCCTGAACAACTAATCTGCCTGGTACCCCCACCACGGTAGAATGTGGAGGGACTGCCTTCAGTACTACAGACCCTCCTCCAATTTTAGCATAATCGCCGACGGTAAAAGAGCCCAATACTTTAGCACCGGCACTGATTACTACATTATTGCCGATAGTAGGGTGACGCTTGCCTTTAGCTTTACCAGTGCCTCCCAATGTAACCCCCTGATATATGGTAACATTATCTCCTATCTCGGCAGTTTCACCAATAACTACTCCGCTGCCGTGATCAATAAAAAAGCCTCTGCCTATTTTAGCTGCCGGATGAATCTCAATGCCGGTTAAAAAACGGCTGATATGTGAAATGAATCGGGCAATGAAATATAGTTTATGACGATAGCAAAAGTGCGCTATGCGATGGTTAATAACTGCATGAAATCCGGGATAGCAGAATATTACTTCCCATACGCTGCGCGCAGCCGGGTCGCGTTCAAATATTACCTGTATCTCCCGTCTTAAAGTTTTAAGCATGTTGCTCCCTCCCCAATTAATATAAAAAACCCTTCGTCTGCATAAGAGACGAAAGGTTTATACTTCCGCGGTTCCACTCTAATTAGAGCAAAATAAACTGCTCCACTTAAAAATTTTAACGGCTCTCGCCGGATATGCCTACTTTTGTTTCAACATACCTGCTCCCGGGTGCATTTGGGCGCTCTCATACTGTGAAAAGGCTCTCAGCCAGTGACCTTCTCTCTCTGGCAGCGATTAACGCTTACTCCTCCCGTTCCTGGCAATTATAATATTCAGGTTACTTGCATTATATGCAGGGATGGCATTTATGTCAACCTGATACCATGACAGTTCAATTAGTGAGAGGGTTATGCAATAACATCGAGGAGATTACAGCAAAATAATCCTTTATTGAGTTTTGGCAGTTTAATCAAGGTTAAATTTGTTTTGAGCAGCCTGCAGGCGTTTTAGAGTATCAGCTTTGCCCCAGACTCCGATTAGATAATGCAGGTCCACTCCATGCATTTGCCCGGTAAGTGCACAGCGCAGCGGCATGAATACTTCCCTGGGCTTTATTTTCAGTTCTTTACCAATAGCTTTCAGATAAGCTTTTATTTCATCCGGCTGTTCAAATTCGGGCAGGTTGGCAGCAAAGTATTTTAATACTTCAGATACTCCCTCCTGATTTAAAACTTCTACAGCTTCCGGTTCATAAACGGGTTCCCCTAAAAATACTGATAAATATTCATTTATATCTTCCAGACATACCAGCCGGTCATGAACCGCTTCCATTAAAAATGTATGTTCCCTGTTCCCCAGGGCTTCAAACCGGGATGCCAGCGGGGATTTTTCAATAAAGGGTTTCAGACGGGTATGCAGTTCCTCTATATCCAATCGCTTTATATATTGCTGATTAAACCAGTTTAGTTTGTCAATATCAAATACTGCCGGACTGCGTGACACTCTGTCCAGCGTAAAGGCAGTAATTATTTGTTCCTGACTGAGAATTTCTTCTTCTCCCGGTGGAGCCCAGCCTAACAGGGCCAGGAAATTGAACAGGGCCTCCGGTAAATATCCCTTTTCCCGATATTGTATAACCGATGTAGCTCCATGGCGTTTGCTCATCTTCTGGCGATCATTACCCAGAATCAGCGATATATGAGCAAATTCCGGCCGCTTAAAACGAAGGGCTTCATAAATCATTAATTGACGGGGAGTATTGGTCAGGTGTTCTTCGGCCCTCACCACATGAGTAATCCCCATCAATACATCATCTATTACTACGGCAAAATTATAGGTGGGTATACCGTCTGATTTCATAATAATAAAGTCGCCTACCGTCTCACTTTCAAAAGTTACCTGGCCTCTTACCAGGTCATTTACCACATAGACCTGATTTTCCGGTACCTTGAAACGAATAGTCGGAATTATACCGGCTTTGCTTTTCTCCTCCTGCATAGCCGGGCTCAGTGATCTGCATCGGCCCAGGTATCTGGGGGTTTCTCCTTTTTCTATCAGCTGCAGCCGTTCTTTTTCCAGTTCTTCTTCACTGCAGAAACAGTAATAGGCATGGCCGCTTTCCACTAATTGCTGAGCATAAGCCTGGTACATTTCCAGCCTTTCCGTTTGACGATAGGGATCATTCTCGCCTCCCTTATCTATACCTTCTTCCCAGTCCATCCCCAACCAGCGAAGTGATTCTATTATTTCGGTTTCATATTCCCGCCGTGATCTGTCCAGATCAGTATCTTCAATTCGTACCACCAATTGTCCCTGTTCATGCCTGGCTATCAGATAATTGAACAGTGCGGAACGAGCCCCGCCAATATGTAAAGGTCCGGTTGGACTGGGGGCAAATCTTACTTTCATTCTATTCATGTGATCCTCCCTTTGATTGATGGATATTCGATTTCTACTGCCCAAAGCTGTAAGCGGGTATATTTATGCCCAAACAACACTTAAGCCTTTTACAGCAGAGTCCAATTTTATTTATTATTATCGTATAACAAGGCTATTGCCTGAGCAGAGATACCTTCCTGGCGGCCTTCGTAACCCATGCCTTCGGTGGAGGTAGCTTTTACTCCTACCTGACTGATGTCTATATCCAGACAGCGGGCCAAGTTTTCACGCATGGCGTTTATATAGGGTGCCATTTTGGGCTGCTGGGCAATAATAACACTGTCTATATTAGAAATTTGCAGACCCTGCCCGGTAATTTTCTGTTTTACTTCCGCTAATAGAATCAAACTGTTTATTCCCCGGTATTGAGGATTATTATCCGGAAAGTGCCGGCCAATATCACCTAAAGCTGCTGCCCCCAGCAAGGCATCACAGATTGCATGAACCAGTACATCCGCATCCGAATGTCCCAGTAAACCATAGGTATGAGGAATATTTACTCCCCCTAAAACCAGTGGTCTTTCCTTTACCAAACGATGAGCATCATATCCAATCCCGATTCGCAATAGTTTATGCCCTCCTTATATGGCGGGATTCCAAATAACTTTCAGCAATAATCAGGTCTTCCGGGGTGGTAATTTTCAAATTGGCCTGCTCTCCGGTAACTACTTTAACCCGTCCCATATATTTCTCAAATAATACCGCATCATCAGTTCCCTGAAAATTTTCCCTTAAAGCCTGCTCATAAGCTGAGTATAGTTGGGAGTAATTAAATATTTGCGGGGTCTGTACCGCTATTATACAGGTTCTGTCTAAAGTCTGGTTAACAAAATTGTCCTGGTCAACCGTTTTTAGTGTATCACGGGCAAAAACACCGGGAATAGCTGCCCCCCATTTCTGTGCCTGTATAAATAATGCCTCCAGCAAATCAGACGGGAAAAGTGGCCGTGCACCATCATGCACCGCCACATAATCAGTCTGGTTATTATATAGTTCCCGTAAACCTGCCCACACGGAATCCTGTCGTTCCCTGCCGCCGGCGATCACTTTGGATACCTTTCGATATTGGTATCTTTCAACAATTTCTTTTCGGCAATAATCTATTTCTTCCGGTTTTGCCACAACCACAATTTCATCAACCAGGCCGGACTGTTCAAATGAATCCAGCGAGTAAGCTAATATAGGCCGATTTTTTAACAACATATATTGTTTATTAACCGTACTGCCCATCCGGCTGCCGGTTCCAGCAGCTGCTATGACCACCCGCAGGTTGTCAGCCATATAATTTCACCTCTTGGCCGTGCAAGCCAGTCCCCATATCCGGTAAATATTCTTCCTTGATTTTGCGGGTAAATATCATGCGTCCGGCAGCAGTTTGAAAAACACTGGTTACTACTACTTCCAGGTCATGACCAATCTGTTGTCCGGCGTCTTCAACTACTACCATAGTGCCGTCTTCCAGATAACCTACTCCCTGACCATTTTCGCGACCTTCTTTGATAATAGTAACCCGCATGGTTTCACCCGGATAGACAATCATTTTTACTGCATTAGTCAGCTCGTTGATATTTAATACCTTGATTCCCTGTAAATCTGCTACTTTATTTAAATTATAATCGTTAGTGATGATACCAGCCTGAAGCTGTTTGCACAGTCGTATTAATTTGGCATCGACTTCTTTTTCTTCCAGGATTGCCGGGTCTGTAACTTCTATTATATCAATTTTTATATGTGAGTGTTTCTGCATTTTTGACAGCAATTCCAGACCCCGCCTGCCTTTATTGCGCCTGATCGGATCAGCGGAGTCAGCTATATGCTGTAATTCTTCGATGACAAAAGTAGGTACAATTAAGACTCCCTCCAAAAACTTGCTCAGACAAACATCATAAATACGCCCATCAATAATGGCACTGGTATCAAGAACTTTATTTTGTAAATTTAATTCATGGTCCCTGGTATCGGAAAATTCACTCCGCAAAATACCATTCCATATTTCCGGTGCCCGGCGACTGCCAATACTAAGTCCCAGATATACGGCTACAATCAGCACTATAATGGTCAATGCCGTGCCTAATCCACCCAGCAGTGACAGCGGAAAACTGGAAAGCACTGCTACGGTGATGCCGGATAACAATCCCAGGGTTCCACCCAGTAACGCCTCTAATGATGTATTATCTACCCGCCGGTTTAAATCTTTAAAAAAGGCGCGTATCTGTTTGAGTGTCCAACGGGTAAAAACATAGCAGAACAAAAGGCTTCCTATTCCGATTAATCCTAAATAGTGGTAAGATAAATTCCAAATCATATTTGCCATATAAGCTGCCCATACGCCGGTCAAAATGGCCATTATTACCACCGGCCCGGAATACCATCTATGGTTTTTCATTTTTATACACCTCCTCTTTTATTTTGACGCAAAATATGTTATATTATACCAGTCCTGCTATTTTAAGTAGGATGGCCATGTTGCGGTTGGTGCAAATTGCACTTTTATTCATCCAATCTTATGCCCGCTTGAATTGACAGGCTATTTATCGGGGGATATAATGATTATTAATCACCGGGTAGGGGAGGCAGGTTCGCTGATGAAAGACTTGATATGTGATGAGTTTCAAAATGTAGTTGGTGATTTGTTAATCAGACATCATAGCATTTTAGATATTCTATCAAAATTATCTGAAGCCAATTGTCGGGTAAATCGCGCAGTAGTTAAATCAGTTACTGATTGCGGTTGTATGAGTGTAGAGGCAACCAAACTGCAGATCCCTGACAATATTAATTCCATTGACGAGTTACGCCGGCATATGGATAATCATTTGCGCGGAGTAATGTGTAACAATTGTGAAGATGTCATAATTAGTGAATTAGGTAAATTACTCTTCTATTCCGCAGCTTTGTGTAACACCTTAAATATTAACTTGTATGATGTTTTTATTACCGAATATAAAAAAGCTTCCGCCCTGGGAGTATATAATATGACCTAGGATTAAGGTTGGAATTAAATTAAAAAACCGCTTACAGAGCGGTTTTTTTTAATGATATTTTTAATTTATATTTTATAACTACTACCCGGTTTTAACCCATGTATTCCAGCAGTAGTTGTTCCTGCATTCTTTTCAGGCCGTTTTTAATGGAGCGGGCTCTTACTTCGCCTATCCCTTCAACATCATCAAGCTCTTCAATGGTAGCATGCAATATCTGACTCAACAGGCCAAATTTTTCTACCAGGTTATCAATAATGGAAACCGGTATACGGGGCAGCTTTTGTAACATACGGTAACCGCGCGGAGATACCTGCTGATCAAGATAACTGCTGGTAGTTCCCAGACTTAACATTTTTGCAATGAATACGGAATCGGATATATCCTCTTCAAAAGCACGCATCATGTTATTCATTATTTCTTCCGGAGTTTTATCCGTATTCTGTGAGTAATCCTGTATGATATATAAGGCTTCATCCTGAACATTAGCCACCAGTTCTTCAAGCTGCATCTTAACCAGGCGTCCCTCAGAGCCCAGTTCTACCAGATAGTTTTCTATTTCCTGCCCAATATTTAATACTTTCATACTACGGCGTAAAATCTCACAAACTTCAGATACAGTTACCATGTCCTCAAATTCCAATTCTCCCATGCGCTGCAGCTCACGAGATAAAACATTACGATATTTTTCCAAAGTCTGCAGGGCTTGATTGGCTTTGGCCAGAATGGTCGCCATATCTCGCAGGCGAAAGGTATTGGCAGCCTGATACAGGGTAACTACCTGCCGGCGTTGGGAAATTGCTATAACAAATTCACCGGTTTGCCGGGCTACCCGTTCTGCAGTACGATGTCGTATGCCAGTTTCATTGGAGGGAATATCATCAGGGTTAAGCTGGGCGTTGGCAATTAAAATTTTGCTGGCATCTTTGTTGAGAATAATAGCTCCATCCATCTTAGCCAGTTCATACAGCCGTGCCGGAGTAAAATCACAATCAATGCGAAAACCGCCGCTTACAATATTCATTAATTCCGCTGAATCTCCTACTACGAGGAGTCCACCAGTGTTTGCCTGCACTACATTTTCTACCCCCAGACGAAACAGTGTCCCTGGAGCCAGCATTTGCAGATATTTGCGAAAATTGCCCTGATATAATTCATCTACCATCTTATCCCTCCGTAATCCTTTCTATAAAATCATCAATGGTCCTGACTTCCACACATTCAATTCCCGGCAGGTTGGCGGCTGGCCGACCAGATATGCTTTCAGGTAATATTACCCGTTTAAATCCCATGCGCTCAATTTCCTTTAATCTTTGTTCAAGAAAAGGAACCGGTCTTATCTGACCGGATAAACTAAGTTCACCCAAATAAACAGTGTCATGCGGCAGTGGTTTATCCCTGAAACTGGATATAATAGCCGCAGCAATAGCCAAATCAACTGAGGGGTCTTTAAGAAACAGTCCACCGGTTACTTTAAGATATACGTCCTGACTGGCCAGCGGATAACCTCTTCTTTTTTCCAGTATGGCAATGATTAATGATAACCGGTTCTGATCAATTCCGGAAGCCATACGCCGGGCATAAGCCGGACCTGACACAGTAACTAAAGACTGTATTTCAATTAACATGGGGCGACTGCCTTCAAAACTGGCAGCAATGGCTGTACCAGTTGCCATATCTCTTCCCGAGCTCATAAATACATAGCTGGGATCAATTACTTCCATAAGTCCCTGACTGCTCATCTCCATTAGCCCAATTTCATCAGTGGACCCAAAGCGGTTTTTTACTCCTCTCAGCAATCGAAAGGCAAAATTTTTCTCACCTTCAAAATATACTACTACATCCACCATGTGCTCAAGCACCTTGGGGCCAGCCAAGGCACCTTCTTTGGTAACATGACCTACCAGGAAAAATGCCCGGTCAGACTTTTTGGCATATTCCATGACTCGTGCGGTGCATTCCCGAAGTTGACTTACACTGCCCGGTATAGAAGAAATATCCGCGGAAAATACTGTCTGGATGGAGTCTATAATAACTACTTGCGGAGTTATTTCCCGTAACAGATTTTCCAGGGCATCAATATCCTGATCTGCGGATAAATATATATTTTGTACTGCCTGTATTCCCAGGCGTGTTGAACGCATTTTAAGCTGTTTCAGAGACTCTTCTCCTGAAACATATAGAACCCGCTTGCCATCACGGGCAATAGCATCTGCTACCTGCAGTAATAAAGTAGATTTGCCAATTCCCGGATCTCCACCCAACAGGATAAGTGAACCCGGCACAATACCGCCCCCCAGCACCCGATCTAACTCACCAATACCACTGCTAAAGCGAAAGGTATTATCAGAAATTACGGAATCCAGAGAAACTGCCTGTGATTTGCTTTTTATAGCCCGGGTATCTTTGCGGTCAGTGATTTCTTCTATTAAAGAGTTCCAATTGCCACAACCCGGACACCGGCCCATCCATTTTAAAGCTTCAAAACCACAACTGTTACAAACATATTTACTTGATAATTTTGCCACATATATCACCTGATAAATATTATACTCCATGTAACACAATAGGGCATTAAATCATTTTCTGTCTTTTTAAGTCAAGTGTTGGAAATTAAATTAATAAGTAAGGCTCCCCGCCGTGAGGAGCCTATGAGAATTACCCGATTATGATTTTGAAATTACAATTTCATCTTCCCGGGCATCAATGATTATTTTATCTCCCGGTTGCACAGTTCTCTTAAGAATTTCTTCTGAGACACTATCCTCAACCAGATTTTGTACCGCCCGTTTCAATGGTCGTGCTCCAAAAACGGGATCATAACCCTTTTTCAAAATGAGCGCTCTTGCCTCATCAGTAACTTCAACTGTAAACCCATTTTCCTCAATACGCTTCTGTAAATCTACCAACAATAAATCTACTATCTGCTTAAGTTCTTTTTCATCCAGAGATTGGAATACGATAGCTTCGTCAACCCGATTTAAAAACTCCGGTCTGAAAGTGCGTTTCATCTGATCCAGCATTTGATCCTTCATTTTATTATAATCAGCCTCGCTGCCGTGCTCACTGGTAAACCCTACTTTTTTAGAGGCCCGGATAGATTCAGCACCCACATTGGAAGTCATAATTACTACGGTATTCCGGAAATCAACTGTACGTCCCTGCCCATCAGTCAGACGCCCATCTTCCAGGACCTGCAATAATATATTAAAAACGTCGGGATGAGCTTTTTCTATTTCATCCATTAGTATTACTGAATAAGGCTTACGGCGAACTTTATCAGTTAACTGTCCTCCTTCTTCATAACCGACATAGCCGGGAGGTGAACCAACCATACGCGCTACTGAATGTTTTTCCATATATTCGGACATATCCAGACGAATAATGGCATCTTCGCTGCCGAACATGGCTTCTGCCAGTGCTCTGGCCAGCTCAGTTTTGCCCACCCCGGTCGGACCTAAAAATACAAACGATCCGATGGGACGCCGGGGATTTTTCAGCCCGGCGCGTGCCCGGCGAACTGCCCGTGATACTGCCTTAACCGCTTCTTCCTGACCAATAACCCGTTGGTGCAATACTTGTTCCAGATTTATTAAACGCTGACTTTCTTCTTCGGCCAGTTTACTGACCGGAACCCCGGTCCAGCTGGATACAATTACTGCAATTTCCTCTTCGGTTACCAGACCAACTTCCAGGCTGCGCTTATTAATCCATTCCTTGCGCTGGTTATCAATTTCATCTCTCAATTTTTGCTCAGCATCCCGCAGACTGGCAGCCTGCTCATATTCCTGAGCGTTAATAGCTTCTTCCTTCTCATTTATTACTTCTTCCAGGCGTTGTGACATTTCTTTTAGTTCATCAGGCAACACATAATTAGCCAGGCGTACCCGTGAAGAGGCCTCATCAATCAAGTCAATCGCCTTGTCCGGCAGGAAACGGTCACTGATATAGCGCGAAGACAAATTAACTGCGGCTTCAATAGCTTCATCAGTTATCTTCACCGTATGATGCGCTTCATAACGATCACGCAATCCTTTTAGTATGGCTATACTTTCCTCCAGATTAGGTTCATCTACAATAATTGGCTGGAACCTTCTTTCCAGGGCCGCATCTTTTTCTATATACTTGCGGTATTCGTCCAGGGTAGTTGCCCCCACACATTGAAATTCGCCGCGAGCCAGTGAAGGCTTGAGAATATTAGCTGCATCAATAGCTCCTTCTGCAGCCCCCGCACCTACAATAGTATGCAGTTCATCTATAAACACGATGACATCCCCGGCACTTCTAATTTCATTGACAATTTTAGTTAACCGATCCTCAAATTCACCCCGATACTTGGTTCCTGCTACCATAGCGGAGAGGTCTAACGCTACTACCCGTTTATTGCTAAGGGTTTCGGGCACCTGATTTTCAACAATGCGTTGGGCCAACCCTTCTACAATAGCAGTTTTTCCTACTCCAGGATCACCAATTAAAACTGGATTATTCTTGGTTCTACGGGAAAGCACCTGAACTACTCGCTGTATTTCCTCATTACGCCCGATAACCGGATCCAGCCGCCCCTCAGTGGCATCCTGAGTCAAATCACGACTGAAGCCATCCAGAGTAGGGGTTTTGCTTTTGGGTTTGCGTTTACCCTGGTTTGGAGGAGTTGTACCCGGATTTATCTCCTGGTAGGCAGGCTGACTTATACCCGGTTGGGTTTCACCCCCCAGCAGATGCATAACCTGTTGTCTTAAATCATCCAGCTTAACATTCATAGCCAGCAATACCTGCCCGGCTACACCTTCTTCCTCCCTTAACAAGGCTAACAGAATATGCTCGGTGCCAACATAATTTACCCCCTGTAAACGGGCTTCATCATAAGCAAGGTTAATCACCTTTTTGGCCCGGGGAGTAATCGGTAAATCGCCGTCAGCTTCTTCCATCTGCCCATCATTGGTTCCCATTACCTGAATTATTTCTTCACGAACTTTTTCCAAATCGATACCCAAACTTAATAAAGCTCTGGCCCCAATTCCTTCGCCTTCTCCCAGTAATCCCAGCAGAATATGTTCAGTTCCAATGGCAGCATGGTTTAATTGACGAGCTTCATCCTGGGCATGCATAATGGCATTACGAGCCCGCTGTGTAAATCTGCGAAACATATAAAATCCCTCCTACTCATCTGCAGTCTGAACAGGATTCTGACCTGACTGCAGTATCTCTTTTATAACCTTGGCCCGATTAACATCACGACCAAGCGGGTCCATCTGATTACCGGCTCTTTTTTGCAAATGAGCCGGACGAATGGCTACCATCAACTCATTAAGCACTGAAAGACTGATTTCCTTAATAATTCCCAGATCGGCTCCCAACCTTAAGTCTGATAAAAGGGCCAGAGCCTCATTGGAAGTAATCATACGGGCATTGGTTAAAACTCCATAAGCCCTTCCAACCCGGTCTTCTATTTGTATACGCATATGCCGGTTAAGATTATCCCGTAGTATCTGTTCCTGTTGTACAATCTGACGGGTCATGGCTACCAGATTGCTGCCAATATCCTGTTCCATTTGTCCCAGGGTTATCTGATTGGATAATTGAAAAAAATTACCGGTAGCTTCGCTGCCTTCACCATAAATGCCTCTCACAATCATGCCTAATTGATTAATGTGTTGAACCAGCTGATTTAACTGCCCGGTAATCGCAACAGCAGGCAAATGCAACATTACTGAGGCTCTCATGCCTGTGCCTGCATTAGTAGGACAGGAAGTCATATATCCCCTTTGTTCATCAAAAGCTATATCCAGTTGTTCTTCCAGGAGATCATCAATTATATTGGCCTGATGCAGGCATTCCTGTATCTGTAACCCGGGCAACAGACACTGGATTCTCAGATGATCTTCCTCGTTAATCATAATTGATATTAATCCATCCTGATTTACCAGTAACCCGTTATATGATTTATTAGATTGCGCATGTCCGGGACTGACCAGATGTTTTTCCATTAAAATATTTCTATCCAACTCAGACAACTTATCAAAACCAAGCCAATCCATATCTTTAAGTAAGGATTTTGAATCTGCCTGCCAGGTCTTTTTTATTATATTTAAAAAATCCAGGCCGGCTTTTTCATCCAACCTTTGCGGGAACGGCATATTCTGCAGATTTCTGGCTAACCGCACGCGACTGCTAATAACGATATTGGATTCCGGGCCTTGCTCCATCCAGCCAACATAAGTACTATTCAATAATTCATTATTCAATACGAGCTCCCCCTTTAACCCAATTCCTTTTCCATGTTTTTAATCGAGTCTCTGATTTCAGCAGCCAGTTCATACTTTTCTCCGGCAACCGCCTCCTGTAATTGTTCTTTGAGCTTTTCTACCTGTTTTTTAATCAGAACTTTTCCTCCACCGCGGGCAGGTATTTTTCCAATATGCTGACTGTTTCCATGAATACGCCTTAGCGTAGGTTCCAGTTCCTGAGCAAAAGTATTATAACAATCAGCACATCCCAATTTTCCGGTTTTAGTTATATCGGCAAAATAGCTGCCGCAACTGGTGCACATCCTGGCAGATGCTTGCGTTTCCTTGGCTCCTGACAGATTAACCTGATAGCCCAGGAAACTGCCTAATAAATTAGGAATTGAAAACTCATCCGTATTAAATAACATAGCTCCTTTTTTGGCAGCACAATATTCGCATAGATGAGTTTCTTCCTTTTTGCCATTTAACATTTGGGTTAGATGAATAGTTGCCGGTCTCTGATTGCACTCTTCACAATTCATCCCTGCACCTCCTTAGTCATTCAGGTTAACATAGTCAATTATGGCCTGTTTTATACCATCAAAAACCTGGCTCATTTGTTGATAATTAAAGTCTTTAAATGCATTAGTCATAAGATAAATTAATAAATCTTTTTCGGCCTGAGAAATCGCCTTATAAGCTACCAACTCATCAATAAATCCGCACAATTCAGTAAACTCCCGTAAACTGGCGGTATCCTCACAGCGGGTTATACGAACATAACCTTTGCCTCCCCGGCGACTGATAGTTACATAACCATCCCGTTCAGTAAATCGTGTAGCCAGTACATAGGTAACCTGGGAAGGCACACAACTGAACGTCTCTGCCAACTCCGCTCTCTGGATTTCAATCTGGTTGGTTTGACTGCGGTCAATTAATACTTTGATATACTGTTCAATTTTGTCAGCCAGACTTTTTTTCATAACTTCTCCTCTTTGACCTTCGTTGACTTTTATTTATTGTAATCCATGCGGTTATTGAGGTAAAACTTTATGGCAGGTGAAATTAGTTCTCTATTCCCGATTATTTGACTATTATTAACTATTCCTCATTATTTCTATTCTATGCATTTTTTACGCAATTACACGCATCGAGACGCAGGGACGAAGGATCTCTTTTAAAGGCAGTAATATTGGGTTTTGGCCAACTAGATTCTTCACTATCGTTCAGAATGACATGTAAAAAAGGACCCTAAATGTCATCCTGAGGAGCTGCAGGCGACGAAGGATCTCTTTTAAAGGCAGTAATATTGGGTTTTAGCCAACTAGATTCTTCACTATCGTTCAGAATGACATGTAAAAAAGGACCCTAAATGTCATCCTGAGGAGCTGCAGGCGACGAAGGATCTCTTTTAAAGGCAGTAATATTGGGTTTTAGCCAACTAGATTCTTCACTATCGTTCAGAATGACACGCAAAGGAGGACTTTTTCAGTGATCTCGGACCGTCCCTGCGTCTCACTCGTCCTCGCCTGTGCTGTTATTCCCAGGAGAGTTGGATTTTGGAGCCTTCGGTAATGGGGGTAGTGAAACCGGCATCGTTATCATCTACGCGCATAATAAGTTTGCCGCCTGGATAAGGTTCCAGATCAATAACCCGAAATACATCACTGAGCATAGCTGAGGTTTCACTTTCATTAATAGTAATTGTCATTCCGTCGTGCAATTCATCCTGTAACTCTGCTGCTTTTCCATCAACATATACTGCTACTGAGCGTGCTTCCAAAAATACCGGTTTTGCATTGACAGTAATATTAATACCCGGTGAACCCCCATTACTGAGCAGGTCAGAAATTTGAGGTCTTAATTTTTCAATACTGTATTCCAAGTTGGCCCCCGCTTCTACCAAATGTTTTAAGTTAGCTATTTCCCCGTCTACTTTTGCTTTTACCGGTATCCAGCGGTAAGATACAGGTTGCCCGTTTAGATTGTAGTTATATACTCTTTCTATCATCAGATGGTCTGGTACTCCGGCAAGTCGTAATATGTTTTCAACGCTGTTAAAACTGGCAAATTCCACTTTGGCCCGATCCGGCAGTTCATCATTTAATTCCAGTATGCGGCCGTCAACTTTGACTTTTGGCTGTAAAGAGGTCACGGTACCATTGATAATTATACTGCCTGCAGTTGATGGCAGAAGTTCTTTAACTAATACCCGGGCATCCCTTCCATCTATACCCCGAATAAATTCAATTGTATCACCATCATTAATTACCGTCTCCAGTGAAGCTTCCTCATCGTTTACTTTTATAAGCGGGGCAGTTCCTATCTCCCCCCTGAATACTTTAACCAGCCCGTTAATCTCAATGGTTTTTCCCATTCCCGGTTTGCCATATATATTAGTTAGAGATATTCCTGAACCCAGCAGGGCCGCCGCAACTGTCAGATTCCCGGTATTCCACAGCGCAATTTCCCGATTGTTTACCAATACTTTGATAAAAGGGATCGGCTGTATGGTCAGTGCATGATAAGCAATACCCAGCGGAGTTACTCCCTGCGGCCCCCGCAGATAATCAATATCAACCACAATATCCTCAAAAGCCTCCGGGGTACGAATCCCAATTCGATTCTCAGGTATATCCATGTCACGGGCAATTATTTTGGTTATGCCGGGAGTAAGACTACCCCCGCCAACACAAAATACTGCATCCGGTGGTTTTTGATTAAGCCGTAAGATGTTATTGGCAATCTGGCTGCCCAATTCCTCAACCCTGGGCTGCAACACAGTCAAAATTTCCTCAACAGGGATAGATATTTCATTGCCCAATACATCAATAAATTGAACTGTTTCCTGATTAATAAGACGGCGCTTCAGCATTTCCGCTACATTGAAGTCAAGTAAGTAGTGAGTAGCCAACAATTCAGTTATTTCATCTCCCCCGTTAGGTACCATGGCATAAGCATATATGTTGCCATCTCTGACCAGGGCAATATCTGAAGTACCGGCGCCAATATCAACCAGTGCCAGATTCAGCAGACGCATAGTGGGTGGAATAGCTACTGCCAGGGCTGCAATTGGTTCCAGGGTCAAACTATATACACTTAATCCAACCCGTCGCAGGACGGATAACAGACTGTCAACTACTACCCGGGGCAGAAAGGTAGCAATGATTTCCACCTCGGTTTCTGCTCCCACCTGTCCTATTAAACTTCCTATAGGCTGATTTTCCAAACTGTACTGGATTACGCTGTAACCTATACAGAATAGATGGTCATTTTCATCCTCTTCTTCCTGGGTCAAGTTATATTGGGCCTGTTGAACCGCTTCAATTTCCAGTGCAGTTACTTCTTCCCGACTAATTTCCTGTAAGGGTATTCGTTTTTTTCGGCAGGTCCCCCGGGCAATTTTTAATGAGCGTCCGGCAGCTGCTACCGAAGCCTTTCCCAGCGGTTGACCAACAACAGCCTCCAAAGTTTGTTTGATAAGCAATAGCTTTTCTGCTACTGCTTCAACATCATGAATCTGGCCATCAAGCATAGACCGGGTAGTATGTTCCCTCATATCGCTGGCAATTATGCGATAACCGGCATCAGTTTTTTCCATTACAACTCCAATAATTTTTCTGGTGCCAATATCCAGGGCCAGTAATTTTTGATTCTCCACATTAAGCCTCCCCCTGTTATTCAGGTATAATTCCCCTATTAACCATCTCATATATTTCTAAGCGTTATTTCTCCATTTGGTTTTTAACACCAGCCATATAAAGCGGGGCAATACTGTCTGGCGCTTTAGTCTTGATGGTTCTGCCATCAGTCGGTACAACCATTCCAGATTAAGTTTTATTATCCAGTCGGGTGCTCTTTGTTTAATGCCGCTTAATACATCAAAGCTTCCCCCAACTCCCATACAAACTTTGGTCTCCAGCCGGGGAAGATTGTCTCTGATCCAGTATTCCTGTTTAGGGGCTCCCAAACCAGCAAAGAGTAATGCCGGGTTACTGTTTATAATATCGGCTCTTATTTGCTCATGGTCTTCCGGTCCGAAATAGCCATGCCTGATACCGCATATTTTCAGCCCCGGATAGCGTTGTGTAAGGTTTTCAGCGGCTGTTTGTGCCACACCCGGAGCAGCTCCCAATAAATAAATCGGCCAGCCTTTATCAGCTGCCCGCGAACATAAATTCTGCAACAAATCAATACCGGTAACCCTTTCTTTTACTGGTTGGCCCAGCTTTCTGGAAGCCCAGACAATTCCTATCCCATCAGGGGTAACCAGATCAGCCCGGTTGATTAGTTCCCGCAATTCATGATCATAGTAAGCATGATATAATATTTCCGCATTTAAGGTGATAATTTGGGCGGCAGTATCACTATTTATTAAACTTTCTACCTTATCAACCGTTTGCTGCATATCCAAATTGTCAATCCTGCATCCCAAAATCCGGGTCTCCATTAATAATTATCCCCCTTAACTTGTATACCATCGTTCTATCCTAATTAGCTTTTCGCCTGCTGTTTTCCTGCTTCTTTGCATTTCCTGATATAACTTTGCAAAAAAAAACCTGCCAAAATGGCAGGAATTTAAATCTTTTTTAAATTACTTTTCCAACTTCATCAATAGCCACCTGGTTTAGCTCATCCTCAGCCTGAACAACTTTCTGCAGAGCCTCATAGGCTCGCACTGTACTAATCAAGGTAACCATTTCCTCTACCGCGTTAACATTGGATTGTTCCAAAAATCCCTGCTTTATATCAGGATTATCTACCCGCTCAGGGGCCTCAGCATTAAACAGATTGTCGCCCAGTTTTTCCCACCCTTGTGGGTCTTCCAGACGATATACCCCTAGCTGGGCGTATTCTTCATTTTCATAAGTAATTATTCCCCGTGAGTCAACGCTAAATTCACCTTCCATGTAAATAGGTTCATCATTAATATCAAGTACGGGAAAACCGTGACTGGTAGTAAGCATTCCGCCATCTTCGGTTATCGATATTTTGAACTCTCCGCTGCGGGTATAAAGAATGCCGCCGGGGGTTTCTACTGCAAAGTATCCGTCACCGCCCAAAGCCAGGTCAGTATAGTTGGAAGTCCCTTTTAGATGGCCCAGGCTGTAATCGGTATGAATGGTACTGGTCGCGGCTCCTGTACCGACCGTTCCTGCAACAACTGGTTTTTGCGCTATTCTTCTGCCACTGGAATCAGTTTTTACTTCTCCCAGGCGACTCATTAGCATTTCCGGAAAGGCCCCGGTAACTGTAATAGATTTTTTAAACCCGCCCGTAGATACATTGGCCAGATTATTAGCCACTACATCCTGTCTGACCATTTGATTCATCATTCCCGCAGCCGCAGTATATAATCCTTTAATCAACTGGTTTGCCTCCACCAACTATTTATTTATGTATATATCGAATAAGTAATTAAATACCTTTAACTACAGGATGCGTTTGCTGATTTTACTTCCCGTTCTGGCTAACAGATTCATTTCATACAGTGCTTTCCCGGTTCCTATAGCTACACAGCTAATTGGATCCTCGGCAATATGAACTGGCAGATTAGTCTCTTTGGATAGTAAAATATCCAAGCCATCGAGCAGGGCTCCTCCCCCAGTCATTACTATTCCATTATTCACAATATCGGCAGCCAATTCCGGGGGAGTTATTTCCAGGACTTTTTTAACTCCTTCAATAACCGTAGCTATCGGTTCCTGCATGGCTGTCCAGCTTTCAGCCGCAGTAATATTAATAGTCTTGGGTAACCCGGTTAGTAAATCCCTGCCTCTTACTTCCATAGCATTATCTTTATTTTGCGGAGTTACATAAGCAGTTCCAACTCTAATTTTAAATTCTTCTGCCGTTCTTTCACCAATCATGAGATTGTATTCTCTGCGGATATATCGAACAATTGCTTCATCAAATTTATCTCCTCCTATACGCAGAGATGTATTACACACAATACCTCCCAGTGAGAGTACGGCAATATCAGAAGTTCCTCCACCAATATCCACTACCATGTTACCCGTGGCTTCAGAAATATTTATTCCTGCCCCCAGGGCTGCTGCCAGGGGTTCCTCAATTATAAAAGCTTGTCTGGCCCCGGAAGATAATGTAGCCTGACGCACAGCTCTTTCCTCTACATCAGTAGCACCAGTAGGTATACAAACAATTACGCGCGGTTTTAAAAACATACGATTACCGATGACTTTGCGCACAAAATAGGTCAACATTTTCTCTGTGGTATCGTAGTCTGCAATAACTCCTTCTTTTAATGGCCGTATTGCAACAATATGACCTGGAGTTCTGCCCAGCATCTGGCGGGCTTCTTCGCCAACCGCAATAACTTTATCAGTATTACGATCTATAGCTACCACAGAAGGTTCATGAAGTACAATTCCCTGACCTTTTTTAAATACCAAAACGCTGGCAGTTCCCAGATCAATACCGATGTCCTCTTCAAAGCACATATTTATCGGTGCCTCCCTATAATACTTCTTAATCTAGCCTTATTTTATCTTATTCGAATTTTTCTGGCTATGAAGATTTTTTAATACATCTGCATTTATCCCTGTTGACCGGCATATTTCTGCCGGGTAGCTTCACCACCCCGTATATGCCGTTCAGCTTTATTCTGTTCTAATATCTGTTTTACTTCTTCGGCTAGCAGCCGGTCTATCCTGGGTAATCTTTCCGATACATCCTTGTGTACAGTACTTTTACTAATTCCAAAAACTTCAGCGGTTTGTCGAACCGTGTCTGAGGTTTGAATAATATGATGGGCAATTTTTACTGCCCGTTTTCTAATATAGTTTTGCATAACTTGCCTCCCCCGTTTAATTAATTAAATATATTCAACCGGGAAGGTTTTTAAGAACATCAGAGTTTTATTTTTACCAAATAAACCCCCGAATAATAATTTGTAAGGATTTGATCATAAGATTTATCGGTCAAGGCTAATCCATTAGCTCCATATTGGCACATGCCAACCCCATGCCCGTACCCGTGGCTATTAATAATCACTCCGTTGGAATCAGTTTTGAATTGCATCCAGGTTGAGGGTAAATCCAGATCATGACGAACAGTGGCTGCCTTAAAATGCCGGCCATTTATTATTACTTCGCGGGCGCGTCCTGCCGGCCTGTAAGGGATGACCTTTATTTCGTATATTTTTTCTTTCAGGTTTAATTTTTTTCGAAAATCTTTCCAGGAAATATTTTTATGATAATTAAAATACCGGGATTGGGCACAATAATTACATTTAACGGCCTTTAAATAGGGTATAGAATTCCCCCAGGCCTCTTCAGCATCTGCAGTATAACCACCACAAGTAGAATGATATAATGCATCAATTAGTTTGCCATCATACATTAATACTTCTCCGCGGGTAGCGTTTACTGCCTCAGCTATTTTATTCCAGAGTTTATCTTGCTTATCTCCATGACGCCGCTTAAATTCATCATGGGAACAATATGCCTGACAGGTATTAATATCATCTGATAAGTCTGCATTTAGAGGGTAATCATGCTGTTCAAATATTTTGCGTAATGCATAAGTTCTGGCACAAACCGCCTGAGCTTTCAGGGCTTCCAATTCAAAACCGGCTGGCATTTCAGCAGCAACGGTACCAATAATATATTCTTCCAGTGGCAGTTCGATAAGATTATGTTGCTTACTGATATATAGTTTAATTTTCAAGTCTTCATAGGTATCTGGTTGATTATATTTGATTAATAATGTTACTGAAATTATTATAATCACACTTATTAGAAGTATTAAAATCAGCTTTCTATTCTTATCCATAAAAATAGGTATGAAAAAAGCATGGTATTAATGCTAATACCATGCTTTATATTCTGCTAATTTTAGCTCCCAGATTATTAAATTTTTCTACTATGCCCTCATAACCACGGTCAATGTGTTCACTATTCATAATGGTAGTTGAACCCCGGGCAATTAATCCGGCAATTAATAATGCCGCTCCGGCTCTTAAATCAGTTGCTTTAACTCGTGCACCCGTCAGACTTTTTTTGCCTTTAATAACTGCGGTCCGACCTTCAGTTTTTATTTTAGCACCCATACGCAACAACTCAGCTACATGCATAAAACGGTTTTCAAAGACTGATTCAGTAACAATACTGCTGCCATTCGCTTTAGTAAGATAGGCCATAAATTGTGCCTGCATATCAGTCGGGAAACCTGGATACGGCAATGTTTTTATATATACCGGTTTAATTTCTTTATCCCGCCTGACGGTAATCTGTTTATCACCTTCTATAACTTCAGCACCGGTTTCAATTAATTTGGCAGTAATAGCTTTTAAATGCTCAGGAATTATATTGTCTATAATTACTTCCCCTCCAGCCGCCGCAGCGGCCAGCATATACGTTCCGGCTTCAATGCGATCAGGAATGGGTGTATATTCAGTAGAAGTTAGTTTTTTCACCCCTTCAATTTTTATTACATTGCAACCGGCTCCAGTGACTTTTCCTCCCATGCTATTAATATAATTGGCTAAATCAACAATTTCCGGTTCCAATGCCGCGTTTTCAATATAAGTGGTACCTTGCGCCAGCGCAGCTGCCATCATAATATTTTCTGTGGCCCCTACACTCGGAAAGTCAAGATATATATGGTTTCCCTGTAATAAATCAGCTCGGGCAATAACATCTCCGCCACTCATATTAATTTTTGCCCCCAGAGCTTCAAATCCCTTTAAGTGTAAATCAATGGGTCTGGTACCAATTGCACATCCTCCAGGTAAAGATACTCTTACCATACCTCGTCTGGCTAATAAAGGCCCCATTACCAAAAATGATGCTCTTATTTGTCTTACCAACTCATAGGGCGGATGATTACTGCTTGCTCCTCCAACAAATTGCAAACTTCTGCTGCCTTGATCAATTGAAACTCCTAAGCTGGATAAAACCCTGGTTATTACTTCAACATCTTTAATATTCGGGATACGATTGATTTTACGAGGCTCATCAGTTAATAATGATGCTGCCAGGATTGGTAATATTGCATTTTTTGACGAACCAACTTCAACTTTTCCATATAAAGGTGTCTGCCCTAAAACTTGTATTTCCACCTCCTACTTACCACCCCCTTCTTAAATAGTACTGCATTTACGAACTTTGCTGACCTGAATATACTGATTAAACCTGATATATTTATCTCAGGTTTAATCAGTTAGTAATCTCCTAATATTAATGGAGATCCTATGTAAACTCTGGTGATATTGTCCTGAGGGATATTTTTTAGTGCTATTTGCAAATTATAATTTTTGCCTTGAAAATTAGTTTGCGGCAATACTTTATCACCCATTTTACTGTAACAACTAATGCTATAGGTAAGATTTTCAGTATATTCATCTACCTGATCTGCTTTTAGATTATTCATTAAAACCTGACCAATCAAAGCATGATCATCGCACTGGATTAATGGCTCAATCTTACCGCTATATAAATAATAATTCTTCCATTTCAAAGTTTTTATCTTTTGTAACCTTTCGGCAATTTCCATTAAATCTACCTCCGGATTAAATGTCTCGGCTCGTATAATAATATTAGTACGGTTATTTATATAATCCGACTGCAGGTTAAAATGATAACAAATATCATTATTTTTACAGCTATAACTAACTTCAGTTGATTTATCATTGTAATAATAGAAGATTTGCGAGTCCTGAATTTCGATTTGTAATTGTTTGGTTAATTTTATGAGGTATTCAGTCAAATCTTTTTCGTTGTTATTTGTATTTAGCATTGCCCAACAATCCAGCCTCGATTCAAGAGAATTTGCACCGATAGATGCAAAAGCTAGTTGAATTGGAGAACGCTTTTCCCATTGTTTAGCTAATGAATATTCGATACTATAATTGGCGATTAAAACCATTAAGGCAAAAATCGTTAAATAGATGAGTCCTTTCTTCATTAATTATTCCTCCCCAATTATTTTTTGTAGTTGAATTCTTGCCATACTCACCTGAATTTATTCGATAGCTGCCAGTAATTTTCAATTGGTGGATGGATAATTAAAAAAACAACCTGGCTTAGTTACCAGGCTGTTCATCCATTTCGTTATCAGTCTCATCTATTGGTTTTTCCATATTCTGCTGTATTTTAATTTGTCGCTCTGCTTCAAGTTGTTGGAGGTATTCCTCCTGTCGCTGTTTGGCAATAAGTGCCTTTTTTTCAATTCTAAATGATTGTCGCCAGATCAATACCCCCAGCATAATGGTAAATACCAGTACAACAATCATAAATATAAGAAAAGCGGACTTCATAGAGTGCCTCCCAAATTTCCTGCCCTTAAATTCACGCAGGCTATTTGTCTTCCTTGTCTTCGTCCCCGTCCATGTCATCTTGCGGGTCAGTATTACGACTCAGTCCAATGTTATTAATCTGTCCCTGATACCGATTCTGTTCCTGTTCAGCTTTGCGCTGCGCTCTTCGTACCTCCCGGTCCTGATAGCGTTTTTCCCGGTGCTGCTGCTTTTGTTCTTTGACATTTTCCGCCATCTTGACCGTGGCTTGCCACATAATTAAATAGATAATGCCTTTAAAGAGATAGTAAATCAATACCAGGATAAGTAGAGTTTTTGCCAATGAACCCATGTCAAATACCCCTTTTAGTCCCCCCGTTACAGAGCTATTTAATTAGCACATCATCCAAAGCCGGAAGATTCAACTTCCGGCTTTGAAATAAGTTTTTTTAGTCCAGTTTTTCCCCTGCGGCCTTCAACCGCGCAATTGCTCTATTCAAGGATAGCTGCGCTCTGGCGTAGTTGATGTTATCATCCCGATGTTCGATACGCTCGCGAGCCCTTTTGGCAGATTCTTTAGCACGCAGTACGTCAATTTCTGAGCCCCGCTCGGATGTTTCAGCCAATACCCGGGCTACATTATCAACGACTTCCATAAAACCACCGCTAACGGCCATTTTCTTTTCTGCTCCGTCTGGTTCTCTATAGCGAAGTACCCCAATCGTTAGTGCTGTAACTAACGCCGCATGGTTCACCAATACACCCAACTCGCCGTCAACCGCCGGAACAACTACAAACTGAACCTCATCCTTAAACACAATTTGTTCTGGGGTCACTATTTCCAGCATGAAGGTGTTGTCTGCCATACACTACGCCTCCAGTCTTTTTGCTTTGGCGATGGCAGTATCAATATTACCTACCATGAGGAAAGCTGCCTCAGTCAGATTATCATGTCTGCCCTCCAGCACCTGGGCAAAGGATTCAACCGTATCAGTAACCGGTACATACATACCAGGCTGTCCGGTAAACTGCTCAGCAACATGGAATGGCTGAGACAGGAAACGTTGAATCTTTCTGGCCCGGGCAACAATGAGCTTATCTTCATCAGACAGTTCGTCCATACCCAGAATGGCGATAATATCCTGCAGTTCTTTATAACGTTGCAGAATCTGCTGTACGCCACGAGCAGTATAATAATGCTTGTCACCCAATACCTGCGGATCAAGAATACGGGAAGTTGAATCCAGTGGATCAACCGCCGGATAAATACCCAGCTCAGCAATAGAACGAGCCAAAACCGTAGTCGCATCCAAATGGGCAAAGGTGGTTGCCGGTGCCGGGTCAGTCAGGTCGTCAGCCGGTACATAAACAGCCTGGGCTGAAGTTATAGAACCGCTGCGGGTACTGGTAATACGTTCCTGTAATAAACCCATGTCAGTTGCCAGTGTGGGCTGATAGCCAACCGCTGAAGGCATACGGCCCAGAAGTGCGGATACCTCATTGCCGGCCTGAGCAAAACGGAAAATGTTATCAATAAATATCAGAACGTCCAGACCGGATTTATCACGGAAATATTCTGCCACTGTCAATCCGGTCAAACCAACGCGTAGACGCGCTCCAGGTGGTTCATTCATCTGACCGAAGATCAAAGCACATTTATCAATAACGCCGGATTCTGTCATTTCACCCCATAGATCGTTTCCTTCACGGGTACGTTCACCCACGCCGGTGAATACTGAGTAGCCACCATGCTCGTAAGCTATATTACGAATAAGTTCCTGAATAATAACGGTTTTACCTACACCTGCGCCGCCGAACAGCCCAATTTTACCACCTTTGGCATAAGGGCAAATCAAGTCGGCAACTTTTATACCGGTTTCCAACTGCTCAGTAGCGGGCAGCTGATCAACCAATGCAGGTGCTTTACGATGAATTTCCCAATGATCAGAGGCTTCAACCGGTCCAGCCTCATCAACTGGCTGACCTAGTACATTTACGATGCGCCCCAGACAACCTTCCCCAACCGGAACCTTAATAGTTGCTCCAGTATTGGTTGCCTTCATACCTCTAATAATACCGTCTGTAGGCTGCAGCGCCACACAGCGAACCGTATCGTTACCCAGATGCTGCATAGCTTCCAGAGTAACATCAATATCACGGCCACTGTACATACTTTTATCTTGCTCAGTAGCTTTTATGCTAATAGCATTCATCAAGTCCGGTAATTCTGCAGGCTTGAAACGGATGTCAACAACCGCTCCGATTACCTGAGTTACCTCTCCGTATGTCACATTAGCCATTCTCTACTTTCCTCCTTTATTCAGAGCTTCAGCGCCACCGACGATATCGAGGATTTCATCAGTTATCGCCGCTTGTCTTACATTATTCATTTTTAGAGTCAAACTATCAATTATTTCCCCGGCGTTTTCAGTGGCATTGCCCATAGCGGTCATTCGAGCACCGAATTCACTGGCTTTGCTCTCCAGCATAGCGTTATAAATCTGACTGCCTATATATCTGGGCAGCAAGGTCAGGAGAATTTCTTCAGCACTCGGCTCATAAATATAATCTACATAACGTTCTTCAACTTCCTCGTCCTGTGCAGGAGGATCAATGGGCAGAATTTTAACAATTGTCGGTACCTGCCGCAATGCGTTGATGAACTTGCCATAAACAACATAGACCTCATCCAACTCTTCGTTTTCGTAAGCATTGATAATATACTGCCCGATTTCGCGGGCATCAGCATAGCTTACATTATCACCCAGGTTAACAAACTCAGCATCAACTTCTCCGCGTTTACGGAAAAAGTCTCTCCCTTTGCGGCCTACGGCAATAATCCCGTGGTCAACATCACGTGTTTCTTCAGCCATAGTTTGAGCAGTCAGGCGAATAATGTTACTGTTAAATCCACCACAAAGCCCACGATCTGCTGTAACCACTATATACCCGACTTTAAGGATGTCTTCCCGTTTTTCCAGCAGGGGATGGCTTACATCATAAGCAACTGCTGTCAGGCGCGTCAGCGTTCCCTGCAGGGTTTCCGTGTAAGGCCGGGAAGCCTCTGCACTTTCCTGCGCCCGCCGTAACTTCGCAGCCGCCACCATTTTCATGGCTTTGGTAATTTGCTGAGTGTTTTTAACACTGCGTATTCTGCGTTTTAAGTCTTTTACACCTGCTCCTGCCATCTATCTCACCACCTAAACTGCAAAAGTGGATTTAAACTCTGCTATGGCCTTTTGGAGTTTTTCTTCCGTCGCATCGTCCATTTTACCACTCTGCCTTATGGTGGTCAGAATTTCAGCATTAGCACTGCGTATGAATTTTAAGAAATCACTTTCAAATTCCTGCACCTTTTCTCTGGGTATATCATCCAGGTAGCCATTAACACCAGTGTAAACAGATACTACCTGTTCTTCCATGCTCATGGGCTGATACTGCTTCTGGATAAGAATTTCGGTAACCCGTTCACCTCTGGTCAGTCTGGCCAGAGTAGCTTTATCCAAATCAGAACCAAACTGAGCAAACGCTGCCAGTTCGCGATATTGTGCCAGGTCAAGTCTGAGCTGACCGGCAACTGACTTCATAGCTTTGGTCTGAGCTGCACCACCTACGCGGCTGACTGACAAGCCGGCATTGATAGCCGGGCGTTGTCCGGCATAGAACAGGTCAGTTTCCAGATATATCTGTCCATCGGTAATGGATATAACATTGGTAGGAATATAGGCAGATACGTCACCAGCCTGAGTTTCAATAATAGGTAATGCTGTAATTGAACCTCCACCCAGTGATTCATTTACCTTACATGCTCTTTCCAATAAACGTGAATGCAGATAGAATACGTCTCCAGGATAAGCTTCACGACCAGGCGGGCGACGCAGCAACAAAGACATTTCACGGTAAGCTACCGCGTGTTTGGAAAGGTCATCATAAATAATCAGTACATCAGCACCATCAGCTTCCATAAACTCTTCGGCCATCGCAACTCCTGCATATGGTGCCATATACAGCAATGGTGCAGGCTCAGAGGCAGTTGCCGCAACAATGATGGTATAATCCATAGCGCCCATTTCTTCGAATTTTGCCGCGATCCCGGCTATGGAGGATTGTTTTTGTCCAATGGCTACATAGATACATATCATATCCTTTTTTTCACGCTGATTAATGATAGCATCTATAGCAATAGCACTCTTACCGGTCTGACGGTCTCCAATGATTAATTCACGCTGTCCGCGACCGATGGGAACCATGGTATCAATAGCTTTCAGTCCAGTCTGCATTGGTGTGTTAACTGGTGAACGGGCTACAACTCCTGGTGCCACACGCTCAATAGCGCGGTATTTATCAGTGTTAATGGGACCTTTGCCATCAATAGGCTGTCCCAATCCATTTACTACCCGGCCCAGCATAGCTTTTCCAACCGGCACTTCCATAATTCTGCCAGTTGCTTTTACTACGTCGCCTTCTTTGATGTGATTATATTCTCCCAGCAAAACAGCTCCCACGTTATCTTCTTCCAGATTCAGAACCATTCCGAAGGTTCCGCCGGTAAATTCCAGCAGTTCACCGGCCATAGCGCCCTGTAAGCCGTAAACACGAGCGATACCGTCACCAACATAGATAACAGAGCCCACATTGCTGACCTCGACCTCGGATTGGTAGCGCTCTATCTGCTGTTTTAATATCGCGCTAATCTCTTCCGGTCTAATACTCATTTATGTGCTCACCCCTATCGATTAACTTATCTTTACTTGTTTCAATTGTTCTCTTAGCATGTCCAGCTTCTTGGCTACGGTGGCATCTATGACCTGGTCCCCCATGCGTATTTTTACTCCCCCGAGCAATGTTGGGTCAACCTTTAGCTTAAGTTGCACCGTTTTTCCGGTTGAAGCGGAGAGTTTCTCAGCCAGAAGTTTAATATCCTCTTCTGAAACTTCCCGGGCAGAAATTAAGTCTGCCATTGCAATGTTACGGGTTTCATCAGCCATTGCTTTGTATTCATCCACGATTAAACCAATATAATTCCCACGCCGTTTATCAATGATCATGGATAGAAAATTAAAAGCAGTCGAAGATATCTGACCAGCGAATATTTTTTCTACTAATTCCTTCTTTTCCTTGGGTGGAATTAACAGATGATCAAAATATTCCTGCAGGTGTTCAGTTTCCGATATAACCTGAACTACCTTTTCCAGTTCCTGCTGCAACTGATCCACCTTACCGGTTTCCTGGGCTATGCTAAAAAATGCTTCGGCGTAACGCCTGGCAACACTTTTATTTAACATAATAGATCGCCCGCCTCATTAACAAAATCTTTGACCATCCGTTTGTGGTCATCTTCATTAATAGCTCTGCCCAGTACTTTTTCGGCTGCAAACATAGCCAATGATGCTGCAGTATCCTTTAGTTCCAGCTTGGCCTGTTCAGTAGCTGATTTAATCTCAGCATGAGCCTTATCCTTAATGTTTTGAGCTTCTTCCTGAGCTTTGGCTGTGATTTCAGTTTTGGCAGTTTCTGCCGCCTTGGTTGCCCGAGCAACAATTTCCTGGGCTTCCTTACGGGATTCAGTCAGGTTGGTCTGTGCTTCCTTTCTCATTTGCTCGACTTCAATTTTCATTTCTTCTGCATGTTTAAGCGACCCTTCTATAGTAGTGGAACGCTGTTCCAACATTGCATTAATAGGATTAAAAGCAAATTTATAAAGCAGTGCTAAAAGTACAAAGAAGTTTACCGCTGTCCAACCGATGGCATATAGGTTCCCAAATTCCGGTGTTTGCCCTGCAGGCGCTTCCGTAAGCGGGTTGCCGTGGCCTGATGCCATACATATGGTGGTAAATCCTAATACTAATATAGTCGTCAAAAGGAGCACTGTCAGGTAAAACCGTTTGTTTCTTAACACGGATGTGCTACCTCCTATCTCTTGAGCAAATAGTTTTTGGGGCAGCAGAGCCGTTGCATAAAACAGCAACTCAAACTGCCCACAAACTCATTCCCCTCGCAGCAAACTAGATCTTGCCTACCAGCATGAATGCGATAAGAAGACCGTAAATGGTCAATGTTTCGATAAAAGCGAAGGTTATAAACATCAGGGTTCTTACGTCCCCTCCGACTTCCGGCTGTCTGGCTATGGCTTCGATGGCCTTACCACCTGCCATTCCCATTCCAACGCCGCCTCCGAGACCTGCTATTGATACGGCTAAACCAGCTCCTAATGCTACGCCCATTTTTTCCCCTCCTTTCATCAGTTCGTCTTGACAATGCCCTTGCAGACATTGTATCTATGGGTTAATTTTAATGACCCTCTCCGGTAGCTGCAGCTATATAACTAGCTGACAAAATAGTAAATACTATGGCCTGGATAGCACCCAGCAGGACGCTAAGTCCCATCAAAGCCATCGGAATTAAAAACGGTACCATGAAAAGCATGTAAGCAATAACCATTTCTTCACCAAAAATGTTACCGAATAGACGGACGGTCAGAGACAACGGATGAGTCACCTCTTCAAGCAGATTCAACGGTAGCATTAGTGGACTGGGACTGATGAAATGGCCTAAATAGTGCATCCCATTTTCAGCAAACCCAGCTATATGCACCGAAAAGAAGGTAATTATGGCCAGTGTCATAGTTACATTCCAGTTACTGGTAGGCGGCTGGAAGCCTTCGATTCGTGCGGCCCCAGGTATAAGACCGCTATAGTTGCTTAGCAGAATAAACAGGAAGAAGGTAGTGAGCACCGGTGCCCACTTCTTGGCGACATGTTCTTTATCCATGAGCTGGGTAAAGAAATCGTAAGTCCATACAATTATCATCTCAAAAGCATTTTGAAGTCCGGTTGGAACTACTTGCATGTTGCGGGTAGCAAAATATGCAATCAATCCAATCAGAGCAATAACACCCCATTCGGTTACAATTATATGGTCTACCGGTATTGGTCCTATATGAAAATAGGGTGCATCCCACATCCCAAAAATCATTACTCTATTTCCCCCCCTTCCTATTTTGTTGTCGTTCCGGCTTGTGCCCTCAAACCAGAGTAAACCTTCAATCAGAACCGGTGGGCTCTGAATGATATCATCGTGAAGATTTACTTAATCGTCATCAGCGGTCCCTCTCCCCAAACCCCCCGAATCAGATTTGGTATTCAGCTTATCCCACATGGCTTTCATTCCGGTGGCAACACCAAACAAACAACCAAGCACAGTGAGCCACGGGCCTGTGTCAAATCGCCCATCCAGCCAGTGTCCCCCGAGTATGCCTATGGCAACAGCAGCGGCAACCGTGGTAGCCAGATTAATTGCATCACTTAAAGATTTTGCCCAGTGTTTCTTTTTTTCCGCCATGCCCTCACCTTTCAGGATATAGCCAACAATATCCTCTAACTGTATTCGTCATTAAAACCCAAAATCCTTTTTTGTGATTTTTGAAATTTTAACCCTTTTGATTATATTTTAATTCGATTAATAAAATAGTTTGGATGATAAACCAGTCCCGACTCACTCCGTAAAATAACGGAAACCGACTTGGGCAGTTTGTTTTGAGCGTCGCGTACTGGATAAAGCAGATTATTTGACCAATTTTAAACAAGGTTATCTGTTAAAAGGCAGGATTCAATAACATCAAATAAGGCGAATAAGCTGGAACTTTCTAATTAATAACGGCATTTTATCCGGTATGCTTCGACAAATACCCTTTGTGTTCCAGCTTTGTCCAGTGTTCTTTTAATGCTGTATCAATATCAACCCCGAATTGTTCTTCCATAACAAACATCATCGTAACTGCCGTTTGAGCAACATCCAGCAACTCACGGGCAATTTCCCGGAAAATAGTCTCTTCATCCCAACATACAGTTTCTCCACTAAGGCCCCGGTATTTACCAATTACCTGAGCCAGCTCTCCGGCTTCCTCCATAAGTTTAAGTGCTGTAGATTCCAACGTAGGGTTTAACTCATTTAATCTTGGTAAGGATAATGTTTTGGCTTGCATATCTTTTGCTCCAATTAATAATAAATAATAATTAATCTGAGTAATTATATTACTTCCATTCAGATTAAGTACTCTTTTCTATAACTACTAATTCAATTCCTGCTTCCTTCATAAGATCAAGAGCTATATCATCCTGAAAATTTCCCCGGTGGACTACTTTTACTATACCGGCATTAATAATCATACGGGCACAAATAATGCAGGGCTGATTCGTGCAATACATAACCGAGTCCTGGGTAGGTATACCATAATAAGCAGCATTAATAATAGCATTTTGCTCGGCATGAACCCCTCGACACAACTCATAACGTTCACCGGAAGGAATATCCTTTTCTGTACGCAAACAGCCGGTATCTTCGCAATGTTTTAATTTACGCGGAGCACCATTATATCCGGTTGCAATTATGCGCTTGTCTTTTACCAGTACTGCTCCCACCTGGCGTCGCAGACAGGTGGAACGGGAAGCGACCAGATCAGCCGTTTCCAGAAAATATTCATTCCAGCCCGGTCGGGTATAATTCATGTTCCTCACTTCTCCTTATATGCCATACAATGGATATTTATCACACAATTGTTTTACTATTCCGCGGGATTCTTCTAGTTTATCTGCTTTTTCAGGATTATCCAGGGCCATGGCCATAGCTCCGGCCAACTCTTTCATATCTTCAACCTTCATTCCTCTGCTGGTCAGGGCCGGAGTGCCAATTCTGATACCGCTGGTTATCATGGGCTTTTCCGGATCAAAAGGAATGGTATTTTTGTTAACGGTTATATTAACTGACTCCAATATTGCCTCCGCCGCTTTGCCAGTCAATTGCTTGGGTCTGACATCAAGCAATATCAAGTGGTTGTCCGTGCCTCCTGATACCAGTCTGAGCCCATTATCCTTCAGAGCGGCAGCCAGGGCCGCGGCATTATTGATAATGTTCTGTTGATAAATCTTAAAGTCAGGATTTAACGCTTCCTTAAAACAAACCGCTTTGGCAGCAATTACATGCATAAGTGGTCCGCCCTGTATTCCCGGGAAAATAGCCTTGTCAATACGGGCGGCCCATTCTTCCCTGCAAAGTATTAAACCACCCCGGGGACCTCTCAGGGTCTTATGGGTAGTGGAAGTAACAAAATCAGCATAAGGAACCGGGGATGGATGCAGACCTGCCGCCACCAGTCCGGCTATATGCGCCATATCAACCAATAAAAGTGCCCCGGCCTCATCAGCGATTTCCCGGAACTTTTTAAAATCAATAATCCGAGGATAAGCACTGGCCCCGGCTACGATAATTTCAGGCTGACATTCCAGGGCCTTTTTCCTGACAACTTCATAATCTATGGTTTCAGTTTCAGGATCAACTCCATAATCAACTACTTTAAAATACTTACCGGAAATATTAACCGGACTGCCATGGGTTAAATGTCCGCCATGGCTTAAATTCATACCTAAAATAGTATCTCCGGGTTGCAGAGCCGCAAAATATACTGCCGTATTGGCCTGAGCACCGGAATGAGGTTGTACATTGGCATGCTCAGCACCAAATAATTCTTTAACCCGATTGCGGGCCAGGTCTTCAGCTATATCAACATATTCACAGCCACCATAATAACGTTTCCCCGGATAGCCTTCCGCATATTTATTGGTCATTACTGAACCCTGGGCAGCCATTACCGCCCGGGACACAAAATTCTCTGAAGCAATTAACTCCAGTTTATAATTCTGTCTTTTTTCCTCCTGAGCTATAGCATCAGCTATCTCCGGGTCCACGGATCTGACATATTGTTCGATATAGTCCACTAAACTGACTCCTCTCCTTTAGTTCTTTTCCAGTAGATGAATCTTTTCTACCCGGCGGGCATGTCTACCTGCTTCAAAAGATGTATTAAGAAAAGATTTTACTATCTCCAGCGCCATACCGGCTCCAATTACACGCGATCCAATGGCTAGAATATTGGCATTATTATGCTGTCTGGCCAGGCGGGCAGTAAATTCATTTTCACATACCGCTGCCCGGATACCATTAATCTTATTGGCAGCAATGGAAATACCTATTCCGGTTCCGCATATTAATATGCCGTTACACCCGCGGCTTAAAACCTGTCCGGCGACTTCACGGGCAATATCCGGATAATCAACCGATTCTTCGCTGAATGTACCACAATCAACTACTTCGTAACCTTCATTCTTAAGCCAGGTGATTATTTCCTGCTTGAGAATGAGACCGGCATGGTCGCATCCAATTATAATCTCCATTCCATGTCACCTCATATTTTCCAAATAACTAAATAATCGGGGCATCCCCTGTTTTAACTGTTGCAGAGTAACTTGATAAGCTGGCAGACCCTGACCATAGGGATCAGTAACATCAGACTCAGTAAAGCCGGCCAATTCTGAGAAGGTATATACCCGATCCCTGGCAGCAGGATATAAGTCCAGCAATTGTTCATAGTGGGTCTCAGTCATGGCAATAATAATATCAGCCCTATTTACTGTCTGTTCGCCTATACTTTGCGATTGATGTGAGGTAAGGTCAATATTTTCATGCCGCAAAACCTCAATTGCTTCCCGGGAAGCAGATAATCCATCCACAGCAAACAAGCCCGCTGAGTCAACCCTATAAAAGTCCTGTCTGGATTTTTGTTGCATGATTTTTTCCAGAAGAGCTTTAGCCATAGGGCTTCTACAGGTATTTCCTGTGCAAACGAAAAGAACCCTCTTCACCCTGACATTCCCCTCTTATAAGATTAATTTTACTGCCAGGGCCAATAAAATAATACCCCCCGCTAATTGAGCATAGCTGCCAATAACCCGGCTGAAAACTTTTCCGGCATAAAATCCGGTTAATGTCATAGCCCCGGCGGTAATTCCTACAATAAATACAGTTGTTAATACAGGCACCTTTAAGGTACCTAACCCAAAGCCTACTGTCAAGGCATCAATACTAACTGATACCGCCAGAATCAATATACTGCCCCAATCTGCTGCCGAGCGCTGCAGGGAGGCTTCACCCGAAGATGTTAAGGAGCTTTTCCTGACCGGCATTGTCTGCACCTTCAATTCCCGATAACCTTTAATTAATAAATCAAAGGCAATATAAGCAAGTATCAGAGCACCAACCCGGGCTGCCCACACCCCTAAAAACTGGCCTGCTGCCATGCCCAGGCCGAGACCAATCAACGGCATGATTATATGTAATAATGCTACTGTAAATGCAAACCTTATTTCATAGCCCCTGGTTACTCCCTTAAGTCCCATACCCATGGAAAGTGAAAAAGCATCCAACCCCAGTACCAGGGCTACCAATATTACAGTAGTCAACTGTTCGGCCATGTTTTAAAAACTCCCTTGCTGCTTAATGACGGCTATTTGTTTTATCCTGTCAAGTATTGCTTCCTGCCGTGAATCCCCCGCCTCTGGCAACGGTGCAAACAGCAGCGCCTCTATACCTTTTCTCTCCGCGTCACGCAATACGGTATATAATCTATTAACTTCACCGTGCAAATAGTATTCCGTGTTTATATTACCTGTAAAATCGTCAGGTTTATGAGACCAGAATACTATCGCCAGACTGAGTCCGGTTTCATTATAATATTGTACTAATTTACTAAGGTTATCCATATCATCTGCTATTCGGACCAGACTATGTAACCTGATACCGGAGGAAGCAGGTATTTGGGTACCGGTTTCTATTCTCTCACCTAAAACCTGTTCCAATTCTGCTATGCTGACTCCGCCCAGGCGTAACACTATTGGTTTATTGCTCATATCCAAAACAGTTGACTCGACTCCCAGACCAGTCCTGCCCGCGTCCAGAACTGCGGCAATTCTGCCCTGCAGATCCTCTTTTACATCCTCGGCACACACCGGACTGGGACGCCCGGATAAGTTAGCACTGGTGGCTGCCAATGGTCCACAGGAATCGATCAATGCCCGGGCAACCTGATGCTCAGGCATTCTTAATCCTACAGTGGGTTTGCCGGCCCGTACAATTTCCGGAATCTGAGGCCGGGCGGGCAAAACAATCGATAACGGCCCGGGCCAAAAATGCTGCATCAGCAGACGGGCCTGCTCCGGTACATCTTCCACTAATTGCTGCACATGTGCAAACTGGCTGATATGAACCAGCAAAGGATTAAGGGGAGGACGGTCTTTGGCAATATAAATCTTTTCCACGGCCTCGGCGGAAAATGCACTGGTACCTACACCATAAACGGTTTCGGTCGGAAAAGCCACCAGTTCTCCCTTCTTTATCAGTTCAGCAGCCCGGTTAATTATGTTTTTATCAGGATTATACTTATCTATCTGCCAATAAACTGTTTGCAAAGTCTTAATCCCTTCTTCCCAAAAGTATCCGATCATGTCCGGCATAATCCGGTATTAATTCAACCTGAACAAAGCCGGTCAACATTTCCCGGGCAGCCTCCCCCTGAGCGGCACCAATTTCAAACAGTATATAGCCCTGTGGTTTTAAATAATTACCGGCAACCGAGATTAATCTGCGATACGGCTCCAGACCATCTTCTCCACCCAACAAAGCCAGTTCCGGTTCAAACAATCTTACTTCAGGAGACAATGACTGGTATTCCAGCTCACTGATATAAGGTAGATTAGCAACCACCAAATCAAATCTTTCCTCGTCAAATGGTTCCAGTAAATCTCCGTGGAAAAAATCAATCTTTACTCCATGCTGTTCAGCATTTTGACGAGCGATCTCCAAAGCTGCGGCAGATATATCTACCGCCTTTACTTCAATTTGAGGAGCATAATAAGCTAAACTAACTGCAATGGCACCTGACCCGGTACCTATATCACATACCCGGGCTGTTGTCCGTGACGATAAAATTTCCAGGGCTTTTTCTACCAGCAGTTCAGTTTCCGGGCGGGGAATGAGCACTGACGGAGAGACCGAGAATTCCAATGACATAAATTCTTTTACTCCTAATATATATGCTACCGGTTCCCCTTTAACACGACGCTTAATTAATTCCCGATACTGGCCACGCTCCTGTTGATTAACCGGTGCCTCATAATGAGTATACAAATAAACCCGGTCCTTATGCAGAACTCGGGTTAAGAGAAGTTCGGCTTCCAACCGGGGCTCTTCAATTCCCTTTTCGGCAAAGTACCGGGTAGTCCACTCCAACAATTCTTTTATATTCCAGACTTGCGCCACTTAATCCACCTGCTTTAATCTCTCTGCCTGATCATGAGTAATAAGCGCATCTACAATCTGATTAAGCTGCCCATCCAAAATTAAATCCAACTTATGCAGGGTTAGATTAATTCTATGATCGCTTACCCGTCCCTGCGGAAAATTATAAGTACGGATACGTTCACTGCGATCACCGCTGCCGACTTGATTCTTGCGGTTTCCAGCCAACTCGGCATTCTTCTCTTCTTCCATTATCTCTTTAACCCGGGCACGCAATACACGCAGAGCCTTGGCCTTATTCTTATGCTGTGATTTCTCATCCTGACAGGTTACCACTATACCAGTAGGGATATGCGTAATCCGTACCGCCGACTGGGTAGTATTTACTGACTGCCCCCCCGGACCACTGGAACAATATACATCAATACGCAACTCATTCTGGTCAATTTCGATCTCAACTTCTTCCGCCTCCGGTAATACTGCTACCGTTGCTGCTGAAGTATGAATCCGGCCACCTGACTCAGTACTGGGAATTCGCTGCACCCGATGCACCCCTGACTCATATTTAAGCTTGCTATATGCTCCCCGTCCATCAATAACAAAAATAATTTCCTTTATTCCGCCAATATCTGTATAATGCGAATCCATTATTTCTACGCGCCAGCCATGTTCTTCGGCAAAACGCGAATACATTCTGAATAAATCCGAGGCAAACAGGGCGGCCTCTTCCCCCCCGGTCCCGGCCCTGATTTCCATAATAACACTCTTCTGGTCATTGGGGTCCTGGGGTAGCAACAGCACCTTCAACTGCTGTTCCAGTTCTGCCAATCGTTCCTGTAACATTTGACTTTCTTCGATGAGCATTTCCCGGAAATCCTCATCCTGATCTTCAGCCAGCATTTCCCGTGATTCTTCCAATTGCCGGGCTACAGATTTATATTCCTTAAAATGACTTACTACTTCATCCATATCTGCCCGGGCTTTGGCATACTTCTGAAATTGATTCTGATCAGCCAATATCTCCGGACTGCTTAATAATTCAATTAACTCATCATAACGATCCTCAAGACTTTGTAACTTATCGAGCATTTTTTATCCTCCTCAAATAAAGGGTAACTTAATGAGCAGCTCCCAATGGAGCTAAAGAGTCATCCATAATTATAGACTGATCATCTGCTGCCAGCACTGCTTTTAAAGCGGCCAAAGCAACTTCCAGCTGCGTATCATCCGGCTCCCGCGTAGTCAGACCCTGTAACCATAACCCAGGGGCAATAAGCCAGCCGGCCCAGCGATTCTGATAAAACCGTCCGGAAAACTTGATAAACTCATAACCCAGACCGGCTATAACAGGCAACACCGCTAATCGCGTCCAGATTCTATAAAAGAGAGTTCCCTCTCCTAAGAAAACAAACACCAAAATCGACAATATCATAACAATCAATAAAAAGCTGGTACCGCAACGGGGATGACGGGTAGAATGACGACGGGCATTTTCAACCGTCAGCTCTTCACCAGCCTCAAAAGTCAGAATGGACTTATGTTCCGCTCCATGATACATGAACACCCGTTCAATCTCGTCCATACGGGAAATTGTATAGACATATAACAGGAAAAAAGCAATCCGGAGCATGCCCTCCACCAGATTCTGGGCAACCACTCCACCCAACCAGGCCTGCGTAAAATGAACTGCGGCTGTAGGTAAAATAACGAACAGCAGTATAGCCAGTCCAAAAGCCAGCAATCCGGTAACCAGCATTTCCATGGGAGTAATTTCTTCTTCTTCCTCATCCATGGACATATTGGCCGATTTATTCAACATGCGGATACCCAGAGCCATGGAATCAATGAGCACAAAAGTCCCCCGAATAAAAGGCCATTTCAGGAATGGATAACGGGAGGCGATACCGCTGACCGGTTCTTTTTCCAAATCTATTTCTCCATTGGGTTTTCGTACTGCCACAGCAGCATTTTCGGGGCCACGCATCATAACCCCTTCAATAACTGCCATACCTCCGTACTGGAAACAAGGCTTCACAACATCCACCTGCCTTCCTATATAAAACTATACATAAAAGCGATATACAAAAATAGCAGAGGAACTCCTCTGCTATCAAGCATTACCCGCTAGTTTAAGCCATACTTCTTTTTGAACTTATCAACTCGTCCGGTGGTATCTACAAGTCTGGATTTATTTCCGGTATAAAACGGGTGGCATTTGGAGCATATCTCCACTTTTATGTTTTCCTTTGTAGAACCAGTTTCAATCTCATTGCCGCAAGCACATCTGGCTAAGGCCCGATGGTACTGAGGATGTATATTGTCCTTCACCGTGTTCACCTCACTTTGGGAAAATATCTATTAATACATAACATTTTGCCTGTACTAAAGCAAACTGCAAAAAAAATTATAGCAGTAATCATATCAAAATACAAGTAAAAGAATGCTTTCTCTTGTTAATCGAGAGTTTTGCATAATTAACTTTTCTTTAATTATCATACTACTTCTAAAATGTCATCCTGAGCGTTAGCGAAGGATCTACGGTGTTTATGAGACTCTTCGCTATCGCTCAGAGTGACAGTATTGAAGGATTTATTTGAATTATGCAAAATTCTCACCCAGCAATATCATAGTATTTAAAACCTTCTATTTAATGTCTAATCTACTATAGCTATGAATGTAAATCTGCAAAGTATCAAATACTAGTTAGAGATTAGGTTTATATTAAACCGGCTTTTAAATTCGAACACATATACAAAAGGAGGGACCAGTTTTGGCATTAATAGGAGACCCCTTTGTCGCTAATGTAAACAAACAAATGACGACCGCGGAACTGATTCAAGCTCTGCGGGTAGATATTGTCGGAGAAATGGAAGCGATCATCGTTTATGAAGCTCATGCCAACGCCACTACCGATGAAAGGGTTAAAAAAGTTCTGATCCACATTGCCGACGAGGAAAGGCATCATGTTGGAGAACTGCAGCAACTGCTGTATATGCTTAATCCGAATGAGCAGAAATTTGTGGACCAGGGAATGCAAGCCATACAACAGCAGCAATCCCAAAACTTTCAAGGTTCCATGCAATAGGAATACAAAATCTTTATTACATTAATTTAATCACCGGCAACAGCGTCCACTACCAAAGAAGACCTTAGCCGGGAACTGTAATTTAAGAGATTAACCATGAACCCCGTACTTTAACAGGTACGGGGTTTTTTATGTTAATGCCAATCGTGTCAGTAACTCTCCTACTATTCGGGGGTGGGAAACATGTAAGCTTTTCGGTTATCCGATCGAGCCGAGCGAAATTAATAAATAAACCTCGGGTATATTCAGAACTTATGTTCTATGTTAAAATATGATAGGAGTTACCGTTAGGCGGTTGGTCACTTCCCGGCAAGGGGGGTGATACTTATGATTACATATAACGAATTGTTTCAATTCTGCCTGGTAATCATAGGAGTTATTACCCTGTGTATACTGCACAGAAAATAACTAGACCGCCTTTGTGTAAGGCGGTCTAAACCTTTTCAGGACCTACCTCCTCACGACAAGCGGTAACTCCTTTTGTATTTATATACTAACATGCAGGAATATATTAGTCAAAGCAGGACGCACCTCCGCTGCAATCAACATTTTATAAAACGTCCCCCCGTCTCCGCCGTCTCCGTTCCTAATCTTCTACACTATCCTTTGTCGGCAATTCTTCTCCTTCATCCCGACTATAACGGTACTTAAAAAACTGCTGACCAAAGAAGTTATCGTAATTAGTGAAATATTTATCGCCGTCTTCGTCATTAACCTTATTGCAGAACACGAACATTTTCGCATCCAGGTTATCCATCATGTGTAATAAGAAAGCCTCCGGAAACAGAGGTATAACCGGTGAACCAAACTCCAGACTGCCATGGTGGCTTAAAATCATATGTTTAATCATTAACTCCAACTCTGCCGGAAATTCACCCGACTCCCGGCGAATATCATTAATGGCAGTATTAATTCGCTCTACTCCCAAAATAATATGGCCGACCAACTTGCCTTCCACAGTGTAATCAGCAACTACTTTCATCTCATATTCATCCATTTTGCCTATATCATGCAACAATGCTCCGGCTACCAGCAAATCCTGATTTACCATGGGATAATTTTTGGCAGACTCCCGGCATAACCTGGTCACGGTTACCGTATGTTCCAGTAATCCTCCCGGATAATTGTGGTGCACTTTTTTAGCTGCAGTTGAATGAAAAAACTTCTCCCTGATTTCCTCTGTAAATATCTTTTCTAACAAGGCTTTTATATTCGGATCATTGATAGCCGCCAGCATTTCTCTGAATTCAGCAGTCAGAGAAGCAATATCAATATCAGGTTTTTTTATGTAGGGAGTAATATCCTCATCCAGAACTTTTATGCGTCTGGCGGTTACCTGGACACGATTATTATAATTACCCATATCACCCAATAAACCAATCAGAATACCATTGTCCATATCTCCGGTAACGGAGCAATTATCCCATACCACTACATCTATTTCATCACTGGCATCGCCGATTTTTAAATTAATAATTTCCCGGCCATCCTTGCTGCGCCGCGAATTTTTCTCCAATATCAGGTACTTCCCCCAAACCTGATTTCCGGGGGCAATGCTCTTTAATTCTTTACAAGTAAAAGGTCCCTTCTTATCCATTAAATCTCCTGCTTTCTATATATCTATAATAGTGGGGGTGAGGGGTAAGTAGTGAGGAGTAAAACAAGCAGATTCACTTTTCTGAACCTGACTTTAACCTGACTCTCACTGTTACATCTATTTTAACTATTCAGCCTCCCTATGACAATTGCCCGGTCATTTCACTCACCATAAAAACCCAATACCAAATTAATCAAATAAAATCATACAGAATCATAATAATCAGCGTAATAAAAAATCCGTGAAAATCTAAATAATCCGCGTCTATTAAAAATTACTAACAAGACTATCTCATAACCAGCTTCTCACTCACCATAAATAACCTTTCGCCATATTAAATAATAAAAAATCCGTGAAAATCTTATTAAAATCAGTGTGAATCTGTGTCAAAAATAATTAAAATAACCGTCAGGTTCAGTCAGAATCAGTCAGGCAAAATCCCCTTTCAGGGACACGGATGCTCCGCCCATAGGGCTTCGCAATTAATGTAGCAGGTTCAAAAAAATTGATAAAACTTCCTTATAACCATAATCTCCCTCACCATAAAAAACCCGATGCCCATTAAAAATAAAAAATATCTGTGGAAATCCCTTAAAATCAGTGTTATCAGTGTCTATTAAAAACTCTTTCTCGACCCTCATCCCCAACCTCACCACAAACAAATTGGCCCTTATAATCATAATAACCCGCGGAAATCTGCGTCCATCTGCGTCATCCGCGTCCATTAACCGGATGAGTATAGGACCCGACTTTAACTGCGGGGGCTTCCCGGGCCAGAATGCTCAACATGGAGATGATGCCGACGCCGGGTTCTTGCTGAGCAAAATGTTGCTGAAAATAATCGGGGTCAATATTCAAATTGCGTAACTGAATCATATAAAGAGGATACTTTTGCACAAAATCCAACAGCAGCTCAATTTCACCCTCCTGATCAGTAAAACCGGGGTAAGTCAGTAAATTAAGCGATACCTGTACCCCATTATCCAAAGCCGCTGCAATGGACTCCCTGACATCCTGCAAATTATAACCACGGGGCCGGTGATAGCGGTTATAGTTATCCTCATTAAATGAAAACAGGGTAACCCGCATAGCATCCAGTCCTGCCTCGGTGATCTGCCTTATCCCCGCAGTATATCCGGCGTTGGTATTAATATTTATCGTCCCCTGCGGGGTAATATGACGCATCAGTCGGATAGACTCAGACAATTTAACCGCACTCAAAGCTGGTTCCCCTTCGCAACCCTGACCAAAACTAATAATTGCTTCCCGGGCATTAGTCAGATGATAAGCACCCAATTCAACAATCTCACTGACTTCAGGAGAAAATTTCAGCCGTTCCTGTGGTGAATCCACCCCGGAATGGTTTTCGGAAATACAGCCGATGCAATCAGCATTACAGGTGGGTGTAGTAGGTATGCCTCCCTCCCAACGCTCATAAAAGATATTCTGGGCAGTGAAACAACCGTACTGTAAAGCGCAGCGGCCAAGCTGATGTACGATTCTATTATGCGGAAACTTTTTCAGCATACCATCTATTCTGACTGGTAAGCGCTCTGTATTGTAAAAAGCAGGATGCCATTTACGATACTGGTCAGTCTGGACAGCCGCCACATAAACCTTTCCCTGCTTCATTCCTACTGCTGCATAGCCAAACAAAGGCAAGCTCTTTCCGCTGCGGGTGTTAACACAGGCCGGCAATAATATCCGGGTAAATCCTTGTGGCAGCAAAGCAGCAACTGCAAATGCATGCCTGCCGCTGCCGGATAAATCCGATTCAAAATAGGTTAATTTTTCAAAGGCATCAATACCAACTGGAATATGATCAGGAATCGTCACCAGGGAGGCCCCTTTGGGCAGCGGAATCATCTCATCGGTCAGCGGCTCTACCCAATCTCCGCCGGTTCGTCCCAACATGGTTATGGCAGGATATTCCAGAAGTTCATCTTTCTCGTTGGCGTATAGAATAGAATACATTTTAATCCTCATCCTTATTCATTTACTATAGCCTAACTTATGTCAGGACATAAAAAAAGCCCCCTGATTTATATGAGGATTTTGCACATAATTTACAATTTCCTGATATGTCACTCTGAGTGATAGCAAATTCCCAGCCCCTTCAGCATTGTCTCAGGGTGACATCCATGAAAAACACTTGTTATTTATCCAAATGCAAAACTCTCTTAGAGAAGGCTTTAAACAAACTCTAGCGTGCCAAATAATTTAATGGATTGAGGCTCTCTTTATCATTGCGTATTTCAAAATGTAAATGTGGACCGGTAGTCCTGCCGGTCATACCTATATAACCAATAGTCTGGCCACGATATACCTTTTGTCTTTCACTTACAGCTGTCTTTTGCAAATGAGCATACCAGCTCTGTTTGCCATTCGCATGTTCGACAATAATGGTTCGGCCGTAAACTGGTTTTACACCGTTAAAAACTACTTTGCCCGGCCCGCAGGCTTTGACCGGGTCACCTATATCGCCTGCAATATCTATCCCATGATGAAAACCTGATTTTCTCCAGCCAAAGCCGGAGGTAATTACCCCCATTATCGGCCAGGAAAAAACCCCGGTTATGGTCATTCCCCGGGAACTAACCTGCGGAGTCATCGGCTGCCCGATTTCGGGAATAATCAATTGATCTCCTATAGCCAGTCTGGTTGGATTTTTACTGGGATTGACACTTAGTAAACCATCCACGCTTACTTCATAACGGGAAGCAATATCCCACATAGTCTCACCTTTGCGGATATAATGAATTCGTCCCGCTGAAGAAGGTATTTTCAGTTTTTGTCCTACTGACAAAATGGTATTATCATCTACATGGTTCAGGGCCATCAGTTGTGACAGGTTCACATTGAAACTGCGTGAAATATTCCATAGGTTATCGCCTTTTTTTATCTGGTAATAACGAACCATAGTATTGGCAGAGGAGCTTTTTGAATGGTTAACCGGAATAAAGTTTCCACGGTTTAAAGTTGAATATGCCGGGTTGAGCATAGTTCCCATGAAAAAAATTATCAGGGTTAGAATGCCCGTTAATCGGTAATACACTTTTACACCTCATTTCTGCTGCCCAAAACGGGCTTGTACTTATTTTTGACAGAAATGAGAAGGTTTATTCAGGTTATCTGCCCCGATAACCATTTGATTTCCCGAATACATGCGGGGCTGCTCTTACTACATCACTATTGGATTGTGTCTTTTTCAAAGTATCAATCATCATTTGCATAGTTTCAACCGGAGATGATTCGCCGAAATAATTCCTTAAATTCCAGCTTAAGTCCATTTCTTCACTGGTCAGCAGCAGTTCTTCTTTACGCGTCCCTGAGCGTTTTAAATCTATAGCTGGAAATATTCTGCGTTCTGCCAGCTTGCGATCCAAAACCAGTTCCATGTTGCCCCGACCCTTAAACTCTTCAAATATTACATCATCCATGCGCGAACCGGTCTCAATCAGAGCCGTTGCGATTATAGTCAGACTGCCGCCTTCTTCGATATTACGGGCTGCGCCAAAAAACCGCTTGGGTTTATCCAGTGAAGCGGGATCAATACCACCGGAAAGAGTTCTGCCGCTGGGAGGTACCACCAGATTATGTGCCCGGGCCAAACGGGTAACACTGTCCATCAGAATAACTACATCTTTTTTATGTTCTACCAGACGCTTGGCTCTCTCCAAAACCATATCCGTTACCTTGACATGATTCTCCGGAGGTTCGTCAAAGGTTGAGGAAACCACTTCCGCTTTGGTTGAACGCTGCATGTCAGTAACTTCTTCCGGACGTTCATCAACCAATAGAATAAACAATTCTATATCCGGATGATTAGTGGTTATCCCCTGAGCAATTTTCTGCAGTAAAATAGTCTTACCGGCTTTGGGCGGTGAAACAATTAACCCGCGTTGTCCTTTACCTATCGGGGATACCAGATCAATTATACGCGTGGAAAACTCTTTGGACTCAGTTTCGAGAGTAATTCTTTCGGTTGGATAAAGTGGAGTAAGGGCATCAAAATGAATTCTTTTTACCGAATCATCCGGTGAAAACCCGTTAACATCCTCCACTCTCAGCAAAGCAAAAAATCTTTCACTATCTTTTGGTGATCTGACCTGCCCGCCAACCCGGTCACCGGTACGTAATTCAAACTTACGAATCTGCGAAGGGGAAACATAGATGTCATCCTGACTGGGCAAATAGGTAAAAGGCCTTAAAAAGCCGTACCCATCCGGCATAATTTCCAATACCCCCGAAGCCTGCAGTAATTCATCAGCCTTGGTTACTGCCTTGGTAATTTCGAAAATCAGTTCCTTTTTCCGCAATTTGGAATAGCCGGTTAAATTGACATCCCGGGCAATTTGATACAACTCCAGAATAGTCTTGTTTTCCAGTTCCGAGATATTAAGGTTAGCCAAAATTTTCCTCCTTTCAAATATATCCCATTAATTAAATAACTATTAAAGAAATTAATACCCAACTGAAAATAGATAAAAGCACACTTATGTAGTCAGCTATTTAGTATTTTCCAATTAAAACCTGACTCGTTACTCATTAGGGAAATTTTTATCCTGAGCCAGAAGGGTTTTTATACGTTGGTCTTTAAAAAGGGGTTTCCTGTCCAGATTATGATTGGCTTCTATATGACGAATGGTGCCCGAAGTACTCCGCATAACCAGTGTTTGCGTAATAGCCCGGCGTTTATAATAGCGTACCCCTTTCAGCAGAAAAGAATCGGTAATGCCTGTTGCTACAAATATAACATCATCAGACCTGGCCAATTCATCCAGGGAGAAAACCTGATCAATGCGGGTTATGCCCATCCGATGACAACGATCTATTTCACTCTGTTCCTCCGGCCATAATCGCGCCTGAAAATCTCCCCCCAGGCATTTCAGGGCCGCAGCCGTAATAACCCCCTCCGGTGCTCCTCCGATTCCCATCAGCATATCTACCCCGGAATCATCATAGCCGGCAGCCACACCGGGAGAAACATCTCCGTCAGTAATAAGTTTAATCCTGGCCCCTACCCGCCTGATATCTTCAATTATCTGCTCATGGCGGGGCCTGTCCAATACTACTACGGTTACTTCACTTACCAATTTACCCAATGCCCGGGCAACCTGACGCACATTTTCCCTGACCGGTGCCTCCAGGTGAACCCGGCCTTTGCATTCTGCCCCCACAGCAATTTTTTCCATGTACATATCAGGTGCATGCAATAATGATCCCCGGGGAGCGGCTGCCAGTACAGCTATCGCTCCGGTTAAACCCCGGGCCACAATATTGGTTCCTTCCAACGGATCAACGGCAATATCTACTGCCGGCGGCACACCCATTCCTACTCTTTCACCAATATACAGCATGGGGGCTTCGTCCATTTCTCCTTCACCAATAACTACCAATCCATCTACTGAAACCGTATCAAACATAGCCCGCATGGCAGTTACTGCTGCACCATCAGCTGCTTCTTTATTACCCTTACCTACCCAACAAGCTGCTGCCAGAGCAGCTGCTTCGGTTACCCGGGCAAACTCAAGGGCTAATTCCCTTTCCAATCAAAACCCTCCCGTCGTTTCTAAAAGGCCTGTTTCCAGTCATTCATAAACTTTTCTATTCCAGCATCAGTCATAGGATGCAAGATCATTTGCCTGATAATTTTATAAGGTATGGTAGCAATATGGGAGCCCATTCTGGCTGCCTGGACAACATGCATCGGATGCCTGATACTGGCAGCAATTACTTCAGTTGTAATTTGATATTGATCAAAAATAGTAATGATATCATCCAACAGCGCCATACCATCATTACCATTATCATCAACCCTGCCCAGAAAAGGACTCACATAAGAAGCGCCCGACCGGGCTGCCAGTAAAGCCTGATTAGCTGAAAAAACCAAAGTAGCGTTGGTGGGGATGCCCATTTGCTTAAAAGTGTGAATGGCCTTTAATCCCGTTTCAGTAAGGGGGACTTTAATAACTACATTGGGATCAATCTTAGCGAGGTCTTCACCCTCTTTTATAATACTATCATAGTCCATAGATAAGACTTCCGCACTAATCGGACCATTAACAATCGCACAAATTTCACGAACCACCTGACGGTAGTCCCTTTTTTCTTTGGCTACCAGGGAGGGGTTGGTTGTAACCCCGGCCAGGAAACCCAAATCATTGATTTCCCTGATTTCTTCTATATTAGCAGAATCAATAAAAATACGCAAAACCAAACCTCCTTCATGAATCATAATATTTATACTGAAGGGTCCCAGACCATATTCATCCTATTGGGAAACAAACCAGCCAGCCAGTTAAGCTTTATTACTGCTGCCGAAAACCCTGATTTTCTCCCTGATAATTGCAACGGTTGCTTCACGGGCAGGGCCTAATATTTTACGGGGATCAATCTCGGTTGGATTAAGGTCAAGTACGCGACGCATTTCACCCACAAATGTTTCCCTTATGTTAGTATCTATATTGACTTTGCAGATACCCAGGGAAATAGCCTTTTGCACTGATTCGTCCGGTACTCCCGATGAACCATGCAAAACCAGCGGGATTTGTACGGCTTTTTTGATCTCTATCAGACGATCAAAGTCCAGCCTGGGCTCCCCCTGATATTGACCATGAGCAGTACCAATGGCAATAGCCAGACTCTCAATTCCAGTTTGCTGCACAAAATTTATCGCTTCGTCAGGATCAGTAAACATCGCTTCCCGCTCACTGACATGAATATCATCCTCGGTTCCACCTATTTTCCCCAATTCAGCCTCTACAGAAATCCCCAGTGGCCGGGCAACTTCCAAAACTTTTCTGGTAACAGCGATATTTCCCTCCAGGGGCAACTTGGAGCCATCAAACATAACCGATGAAAATCCACTGTAAATACAGCGAATTACCTGTTCAAAGTCAGTTCCATGATCCAGATGCAGCGCTACCGGTACATGAGTATTATTGGCTGCAATTTTAACCATTTGAGAAATAAACTCCAGACCGGCATAATTGATTGCTCCCTGACTGGCCTGCATGATTACCGGCGAATTTTCAAGTTCAGCCGCCTGTACAATCGCCTGAATAATCTCCATATTATTGGCATTAAAGGCCCCTACTGCATATTTTCCCTGATCCGCTTTTCTTAATAAATCGTTTACTGGAACCAGCGCCATTAAAAACCACCTCTTTATTTATTGTACCCGTTCCATCCTTAATTCATTAACTAAATCTCTTAATACCATTATGTCAAATGGTTTGGTAACACATCTTTTTACTCCGGTTTCCAGAGCAAGTTTAACCACATCCATTTCTCCATAAGCCGTCATCATTACAATATACATATCAGGAAAGCGGGATAAAATCTGCTCCGAGGCCTCCAGACCATTCATATTAGGCATTTTCATATCCATTAACACAATATCCGGATCAACCCGTTCAACTTCTGTAATTGCTTCCAGCCCGTCAGCGGCTACGAAAACCTCCCATGACTCTCGCTTGAATAACTCTTCTAACAAACGCCTGACCCCTTTTTGGTCATCTACAATCAAAATGCGATTGCCCATAGGTTCCTCCTCATGCCGTTAAAATATTTATTAAATTTCATGTTCGTCACTTAATTAAGAAAATCCTGCCGGCAAAATAATTATTTCAATAAATTTCCAGATTAGAACCCTTTGTATGTTGTAGCAAAAAGTACCGCCATACATATTAAGACAAACACCAGTATAATAAATGGCATAAACATCAACAAAACTGCCCTGCCGGTACTTATTTCCAAAGCTTCCCGAACTCCTAACAGCTGCAGAATAAACACCCATACGGCTATAAACAGGCTGAGTATTATGCCTATCCATTCAAGTCCGGTTATTGTAGCTGCATACCCCAGTGGCGGGGCTAATACTGATGGCAGAGAAGCAAAACAGGTATTGGTTAATACGCCTCCCGCATTAGCCTTTTCCCAGAATATTTCACTTAATAAGGATACAAAACCGCTCAGAAAGAATATGCTCAACACTGACATTACCGCACTCATTATAGTAATTACTAATATTCCCTCACCAAACTCTTCCGGCATAATAGCCGCATTATTCTTTAATTGTGCAGTTTGAAAAACAACGGTTATTGTTAATACAAGTACCAGCAGTAATATTGCCTGCCCGTATGGTTTATGGTCTTTTAAATAACGAAAAGTATTAACCGGGTCAAATAAAACTCCATAAACACTATCAATTGCTGACATTCTCTCCCCCCTTTTGATTTTTATTCCCCTAATACTTTAACTGTACTGATGAAGATGAATCCGGAAAAATATTACTTGAAACCCCCGTAAACAAACTGTCCCAGAACGAACTGCCACTTAAGACTTCCACCTTATAATTTTCTCCCAGACCACCCTGTTCCGCCGCGATATCCAGAGCATCATAATAATTACCCAAATAGTCTACCAGTCCCAGTTCCAGGGCCTGTCTTCCGGAAATAATTCTGCCGTCTGCTATTTTTAATAATTTATCCCGACTGATTTTTCCCTCCCGACCTTTTAAAACCTGTTCAATAAATTGGTCATAGGATTCACTTACAATATCCTTTAACAACTTTCTCTCTTCATCGGTTAATTTTCTGCTCGGAGAACCTATATCTTTCAGACTTCCACTTTTTATTACCTCTTCACTGATCCCAATTTTTTTATACAAAGCTTCCAGATTGGTAAACTGCATAATAACACCAATACTGCCCGTCAAGCTTCCTTCATTGGCAACAATATAATCACTGCTGCAGGCAATCCAGTAACCGCCTGAAGCACAGACATCCCCCATGGAAGTAATTATCTTTTTGCCGTTCTGTCTTAATTTATCAAGTTCAATAGCTATCTCCTGGGAAGCTACCGAAGTTCCTCCGGGACTATCTATACGCACAACAACTACTTTAATATCGTCGCGTTTGCCCACTTGTTGAATAATATTCATAATTCTCATTGAATTGGCACCGGTTGCTCCCATCCATGAATCAACGCCCCCTCCGGAAATTGAACCATTAATCTCAATAACTCCCACGGTTGAGGCCGCACCAATCCCCCCCGATTTAGTCGGGTTGCCAACTGATTTAATGGCCATAACCGTCATCACCAATAAAAACAATAAAAATAAACCTACTACCAACTTTTTCTTCATTACTGTTCCTCCCCTGCTAAATAGCTGGTATGATAAATATCTCCCTGTTTGCCTGCCCGTCCGCTTTTTTTATATAACCTGACCGTGCTGTCCGCCACTAAAGTTTTACGGACCGGCAGTTCTACTTCATCACCGATATTTACCTCTACGCCTCTGGGTATTTCAATTAACGCCATTTGCATAAACACCTTGCCCCGGATGGGATAACTTTTACCTTTTATTCGCACTGTCAATTGGAATCGCCTGATGTTCAAATAAGCCAGCAGCATTTTAACCATTCTCTTAAATAAATCCAGCCAGCCAGTGGGCTGATTAGCTACTTCCAGTGCCAATCCGTCATGGTAACCGGCCGGAATTACAGCTACCTGAGCATCCCGAGTCAATCGCCAGGTACGGCTATAACCCAGATAATCCCCGGCTTTATGGTCTTTTATGGCTATCACATGGGTCTTGAATGTATAAGGATCAACCAGTTTAAGAGGGTTTTTGATATTTCCCACCGGATGCTGACCGGAGAGCAGAGTCCCAATTCGGACTGCATTCAGATGCATATCCGGATATTTTAGAAACACTGCACTATTGGCAACATGTTTAACCGGAATATTATAACCCTCTTCTTCTAATTTCTGTACAACTCTTTGAAATCTTTTAAACTGCCTTCTGGTATAACGGGAATTCGCTGCTCCTCCTTCCGCCATATGAGTATATATTCCTTCAATATATATGTTGGAACAGCTGCTTAATTTCTGGCAGATTTCGGCAGCCTCCCCGGCATTTAATCCAAATCTGCCCAACCCGGTTTCAATTTTAAGATGAACGGTAACCGGCTGGCTTATTCCGCCGGCAACCTCCTCTAACAGCCTGGCATCATAAAGAGAAGTAATGGTCATAGTAATATGGTTTTCAACAGCTTCTTTTATCTGATAATAATCAATCAGGGGTGTAAACAAAAGGATACTGGCCCGAATACCTCCATTGCGCAGCTGCATGGCTTCAGGCAAATAACTGACCGCAAAAAAATCTACTCCATTTTGATAAAGAATCCGGGCAACCTCAGTGGCACCGTGGCCATAAGCCTGAGCCTTTAATACTGCTATCAGACGCACCTGTTCCGGTACCTGCGAACGTACCTGCAGCAGATTGAACTTTATGGCATCAGTATCAATTTCCACCCATTTGTCATAATACACCATAACTTACCACCTTTAACGGCGTCGCGCTTTCAGGTAAATGGGCAAAACATGATTAAACAACCAATAAAATACAGGTGAATAGATCTGATCCCACTCCCCGATAAACTCTGTAAATTCTCCGCCAAAACCTTTCTTGAAACGGTATAATCCATAAAGAGGATTATCCTCGTCCAGGTCACCTGATACCCCGCGAAAATCATAAAGGGTGCATCCCTGCTCTCTGGCCCAGCGGATCATCTCCCATTGAATTAAATAATTGGGCATCAGGTTGCGTTGCCGGTTGCTGGAGGCGCCGTACAAATACCAGGCTTTCTCACCTGATATCATAGCCAGGGTAGCTGCAATAACTTCCCCTTCGTACTCAGCCAGAAATATTTTTGCAAAACCGGACTCCACCATATAGTCCCATATCCATTCAAAATACTCATAACCGCGGATTAAGAATTGGTCTCTTTGAGCAGTTTCCTGTAAGATTTCATAAAATAGGGCCAAATCAGCTTTATTTTCTCCGGGTCTGATTACTACTCCTTTACGGCTGGCCAGACGAATATTATAGCGCCATTTGCTGTGCATATTATCCAGCAAGGTATTCTCATCTGCTGACAAGTCCAAACGAAATACAAACCGGGGCTGAACTCCATCAAAATCGAGACCGGTATCATTTTTTTTCAAACCGCTTTTAAGCAGAACTTTCTCTAACTGACTATCACCAATTGGCACATCCGGATCAATTTTTAAAAAAATGGCTCCGTTTTCACCGGCAACTTTCCTGGCGCCTTCAAAAAGCACTGCGCAAAGTTCTTCATTATCAGCATCCACCACCGGTCCCCTTGGCGAATAAAAAATACACTTATTTAACCCTGGCAGTGGTATGCGGCGTTTCAAAATTAACAGTGAGGCCTCAATGGTTCCATTCTGCTCAACAATTAACGGCAAAGACTCCCAGCCCATACCTTTTTTAACCTGACCCCATTCCCATAACTGCAGAAAATGTCCGCGGGGATGAGCTGCTACAAAATTATTAAATATATCTTTTTCATTTTTATCGATTACTCTGGTAGTATACATAAGTCTCTCCTTCAACTTTTTACTGCTTGTATGAATAATATTATTAACCATTTCCTCTCTTACTAATTCTGCGTTTAAAGTCCGAAGCCTGCTATTCATGTATAATTTCGGCAAATCAACTTACCTTTTTTCTGCTGCAAACCCCCGATGTACAATCGCATCTTATTAAAGGAAAAGCAGCCTCCGGCCCTTCAGCCACAAACCAATTTAAATTTTACAGCAAATTAAATTCAGAAATTTAATTACTAAAATTATATCGCGAGAAGGATTATGGATTTTTTGTCCGAATATTCTAATATGTATGATTATTATAAACAGTATCTCCGCTAGAATACTGTACTGGCAGGATGACTAAAAAGAGGGGGGTTTATACAGATGTCCAGGTATATGGATGAATATCGCCGAAAACTAATCACTGCAGAAGAAGCTGCCCGATTAGTTAAATCAAATGATCTTATTGATTATGGAATGTTTGCAACTAAACCTATCGATTTTGATGCAGCTCTGGGTAAAAGAGCCGGAGATGGACTGCAAAACGTTAATATTCGAGGTACGGGGACCGTTTTACCGATACCCGAAGTAATTAAGGGTGACCCTGAACAAAAAACCTTTCAGTATTTCTCCTGGTATTACACTGCCCTGGATCGGAAGGCGTGCGATCTGGGTCTGGTGGCCCACAATCCCTTTAACTATCATGAGGCTACTTCATTAGCGTATAGTGAAGATTTTAAACATCTATGGCCAAATGTTTGGGTTTCCCAGGCGACTCCGATGGATAAACACGGCTGTTTCAATTTTGGACTGGGAAATTCCCATAATCGCGGATTGGCATTAGCCAGCAAGATTGCCATCGTAGAAGTAAATGAAAACATGCCTTACTGCCCGGGTGGTAATGATGAATATATTCATATCAGTGAAATCGATTATATAATTGAAGGCACCAACCAGCCTATTTTCACAACGCCACCATCTCCGGACCCCAGTAAGGAAGAATGCAAAATTGCCGAGTTTATTGTTGAAGAAGTAGTCAACGGCGCCATGCTGCAACTGGGTATTGGAGCCATGCCCAACCTTATTGGAAATATGCTGGCCGCCTCTGATGTAAAAGATATCGGTATTCAAAGTGAGATGTTCTGCGATGCATTTGTAAAAATGTATGAATCCGGCATCGTTACCAACGCCAAAAAAGCATACGATATTAACAAGAGTACTTATTCCTTCTGTCTGGGCACACAGGAAACTTATGATTTTCTGGACGGAAATCCCCGCTGTGCGTCCTGTACCGTAAACTATACAAATAATCCGACAGCAGTTGCCCTTCACGATAATGTTATTTCCATAAATAACATTCTGGAAGTTGACCTGCTTTCCCAGGTATGTTCTGAAACTTCAGGCTTAAGGCAAATTTCCGGTACCGGCGGACAGCTGGACTTCGTAGTTGGCGGTTTCCACTCCAAAGGCGGCAAGAGTATTCTGGCCTTCTCTTCAACCTTCAAGGATAAAGAGGGCAACCTGCACTCCCGCATCAGGCCGCTGCTTACCCGCGGAGCGGTGGTAACTGTGCCACGCACCCAGGTTCAGTACCTGGTAACTGAATATGGAAAAATCAATATGAAGGCTCTTTCTACCTGGGGAAGAGCGGAAGGATTAATCAATATCGCTCATCCGGATTTCAGAGAAGAACTGATAAATGCGGCCAAAGAAATGAAGATCTGGTCCAGAACCAACCGCATACCCTTTTAAACTAAACACACAAGCGGGCTTTAATAGCCCGCTTTTTTAATGACTTAATAGACACAGCAACATAAATTGTGTTCATAGCCAAAGGCTTGAACACATATGAAGTCCCCGTTAGGGGGATAACACAGATATTAAAGGATTTTCACTGATTTTTTTGTTTTATTAATGGCTTAGGCTTTAAGCTATATTGGTTGTTAACGATAGTGAACATCACTTGGGCATAGCCTGAGAAGTCCTCAAAGAGGGAAATTTAATAGAATTAATTCGGAATTATAATATTTATGGTGAGTGAAATGTCATTTATAAGATAGGTTTTATAAGTTTTTGAACCTGCTACATTAATTGCGTAGCCCTATGGGCGGAGCATCCGTGTCCCTGAAAGGGGACTTTTTTCTGACTTTCCCCGGACTAGACCTGACAGTATAAATATTGAAAAATATAACCGTCAGGTCTAGTCAGTAAGAGTCAGGTTAGTCAGGTTATAAATTTTTTAAAATTCCCTTGTTAATAACAAATAATTCTCATTTTAAATCAATTAACTAATATTTGAGAGTTTTGCATAACAAATAAATCCTTCAATTCTGTCACTCTGAGAACATTAATCACACCCGGAAGGGTGTATCAGTAGTACCCATTAGGGTGTAGTCCCTCAGGGGGAGTCTCGTAATCGCAATCTTATTACACATAAATAAAATCTGCGTAAATCTGCGTCAAAACCAAAGGAGGCCGAAGGCCTCCTCTATGACACAAGCTGCATTAAAACAAGTTCTGGCTAAAACAAACCTTTGCCTTGCTGATATTCCAGAGCGCTTTTTACCAGGCCGAGGAATAACGGATGCGGCCGGTTGGGCCGGGATTTTAATTCGGGATGGAATTGACAGGCTACAAACCAGGGGTGATCAGGAAGCTCTATCATTTCTACCAGTCTTCCATCCGGAGAAATACCGCTAATCTTTAATCCGGCCTGTTGCAGCTGTTCCCGATAATCATTATTTATCTCATAGCGATGCCGGTGTCTTTCATCCACCTGGTCAAGTTGATATACCTGGTGTGATTTACTTCCCGCTTCTATCTGACAGGGGTATACTCCCAGACGCATAGTTCCACCTTTATTTTCAATATTTTCCTGGTCAGGCATTAAATGAATTACCGGATAAGCCGTATCGGGAGCAAACTCTGAACTGTTGGCTTCAGCCATTCCCGCTACATTTCGGGCAAATTCAATTACTGCACACTGCATCCCCAGACAAATGCCTAAAAAGGGAATTTCATTTTCACGGGCATAACGGGCAGTAATAATTTTACCTTCAATACCCCGCTCACCAAAACCTCCCGGAACCAATATGGCATCAATATCTCCGAGCAGCTCCCCAACATCTGCCCCCTCCATTTGTTCAGCACAAATCCATTTTATATCTACTTCACAATTATATTTAAACCCGGCATGCTTCAAGGCCTCTACAATACTGATATAAGCATCGGGAAGTTCTACATATTTACCCACTAAAGCAATGGAAATTCTGTGATCCAGATTATGTATCTTTCTTACCAGTTCCTCCCATTCAGCTAAATCTGCCTGATGGTTTTTCAGAGTCAGGCGATAAATTACTTCCCTGTCCAACCCTTCATCAGCTAACATTAAGGGGACTTCATATATGGAACCGGCATCCATTAACTGAATAACCGCCTGACGATCAACATCACAAAACAGCGCCATTTTGGCCCTTAAATCTTCAGATAACTCTTTTTCAGTGCGGCAAACCAAAATATCCGGTTGAATACCAATGCTTCTCAGTTCCTTGACGCTATGCTGAGTAGGCTTGGTTTTTAATTCACCGGCGGTTTTTATATGTGGAACCAGGGTTACATGAATATACAGTACCCGTTCTTTACCCAAATCAAATTTTAACTGACGAATGGCTTCCAGGAACGGTAATGATTCAATATCACCTACCGTACCGCCAATTTCAGTTATAACTACATCAGGACTATTCTGCCGTTCCAGCATGGTAATACGTTCTTTAATTTCATTAGTTATATGGGGAATAACCTGTACGGTTTGTCCCAGATATTCTCCCCGTCTTTCCTTGTCCAATACCGCCTGATAAATCCTGCCGGTGGTACAATTGGAATAACGGGTCAGGTTTTCATCTACAAACCTCTCATAATGTCCTACATCCAGGTCAGTTTCAGCACCATCATCAGTTACAAAGACTTCCCCATGCTGATAAGGACTCATCGTTCCAGGGTCTACATTAATATAAGGATCAAACTTTTGTAATGCTACCTTTAATCCACGGCTTTTTAACAACCTTCCCAGAGAAGCAGCTGTTATGCCCTTGCCCAGTGATGAAACTACACCTCCGGTTATAAAAATGTACTTTGTCAAAATAAGCTCCTCTCTTTCCCTTGCCTGCCCAGTAAAAATAATTCTTATTATAGCTTAACTACTTCGAGTGGTATAATCCAGTACAATTATTTGTAAAGAGTCAGTTATTTTATCACGATTTACTTCCAGAAATGGCAGCTTGATCACCTGGTTAAACCTACAGGTAAATGCTTCTACCGGTGCCAGTTTAAAAGATAGATGGGGAGTCTGGAAATGCATGGGTATCACAATTTTGGGGTTTAATTGCTGTATAACCTGAAAAGCGTCCTCGGCATCCAGCGTAAATTTTCCCCCTACCGGAGTAAATAATATGTCTACCTGACCAATTTGAGCAATTAATTCAGTCTCCAGATGAGCTCCCTGGTCACCCAGGTGTACCAGACTAATATCTTCGGCCATAATTTTATAAATATTATTACTCCCCCGGTCCGCTCCGTGATTTTTGTCATGCCAGGAACTGAAACCGGTAATAGTAATTTGCGGAAAGTTAAATTGGCCTGCTTCTTTAATTATTTTCGGATTACCCTGTAAAACATGCACCGCATTATGATCCCAATGATCATGACTCACAGTGGCTATATCTACCGGTTGTTGCCAGGGAGTATAGCCGCTTCGCTCATCAAAGGGATCAGTGATAATTGTCTTCCCGGCAGTTTCAATAATAAATGAAGCATGCCCAAGCCAGGAGATAATCATAATTCTAACCTTTCTGGTTTACTCGATTTAAATCAAAAAACCAGTAACCTTCGCCCTGATAAACCAGACGGTTATCAAGATTTAATCTGGTATACATCGAAGTCAGCGCAGCGTTGTCTTTTTTACGGCTCATACACTCGGTTATCTTTTCGAGCAGATCCCTGTAATACATAGCTTCTCCATGTTCAGACAGTATTTCTACCGCCCAGTCTGCTTCACTCTTTTTTCCAGTCTGCATTCCTATCCCTCCAGTTACATTTGTTCCGGGGCACTTACTCCCAGTATGTTTAAAGCATTCTTAACCGTAATGCGTGTAACACTCATTAATAACAATCTGGCTTCCTGTAAAGCCTGGTTGTCGTTGATAACCCGATGATGATTATAAAAACTGTGAAACAGTCCGGCCAGCTCCAGTACATAACGAGCAATCCGATGCGGAGCCATAGTTCGGGCAGCTACAATTATTTCTTCGGGAAAATCTGCAATCTTTCTCAGCAAATCCAGTTCCTCTGGTTCCTTTAACAAGGCCGCATTAATATGTTCAACTGACGGCAGAAAAATACCGGCTGCCTCTGCCTGACGAAATATGCTGCAAATCCTGGCATGAGCATATTGCACATAATAAACCGGATTGTCCTGGTTTTGTTGTTTGGCCAGTTCAAGGTCAAAATCCAGATGACTGTCCGGATTACGCATGACAAATATAAATCGGGCCGCATCCCGGCCAACTTCTTCAATTAATTCATCCAGAGATACAGTCGTACCGGTGCGCTTGGACATCCTGACCACATTACCCGAACGCAGCAGTCTCACCAATTGCATAAGCAGAATATCCAGCTGGTCAGGATTATAACCCAGAGCTTGAATGGCTCCTTTCATACGGGCTATATGACCATGATGATCTGCCCCCCAGACATTTATTACCCAATCAAAACCCCGTTCAAACTTATCCTTATGATAAGCAATATCAGCTGCAAAATAAGTGGGTAAACCATTGGCCCGTTTTAAAACCTCATCTTTTTCATCACCAAATCGGGTTGATTTAAACCATAAAGCACCATCCCGCTCGTAAACATAGTCTTTTCTTTCCAGTTCAGCTATAACCTCATCTATTTTTCCTGACTGGTGCAAAGTTTTTTCACTAAACCAGACATCATAATTAATGCCAAATCCCTGTAAAGTTTTTGCTATATAAGTTACTTTCTCCTGCAGAGCCTCTTCTACCAGGCGCCGGCGGCGTTCATCCGATGATAAAGCCACCAAATCCTTTCCATAGCGACTAATGATTCCTTTTACGGTATCGATTACATCCTGACCGGCATATCCGTTTTCCGGAAACTTTACATTATAACCGGTTAATTGCAAATATCTGGCTTCCAGAGACTCAGCAAAAATCTCAATTTGATTACCGGCATCATTAATATAAAATTCTCTTTCTACATTATAACCGGCTAAATTTAAAATATTGGCCAGACTATCACCAATCGCTCCGCCACGGGCGTTGCCCATATGTAAATTACCAGTAGGATTGGCGCTGACAAACTCCACCTGAACTTTTATATTTTGGCTTTCATTTTGACCGTATTCGTTTCCCATGGTTTGAACCAAAGCAGGAATCCCAAACAACCAGCTATTATCAATATAGAAGTTTATAAACCCGGCTCCGGCAATATCTACCTTCTTAACCCCGGCCTGGTTAACCGGAATTTGAGCAACAATAATTTCAGCAATTTTACGAGGCGGCATTTTGGCCTGGCGGGCTAATAACATAGCCACATTAGTAGCAAAATCACCATGCTCCTTTTCCCTTGGTATTTCGATAACATAATCAGGTATGGTGGAAAAATTCAGCAGGCCATCTTTTTTTGCCTGTTCCAGGGCAGCAACAATCGTCTTATACAGGGAATCCCGCAACCTTTGTATGGGGTTCATGTTGACCTCCTAATGTTTACAATAAAATCTTAGCCAGGCTCTATCAAAAATATCCTACCACTACCCGGCATAATAATCCAAATACTAATAAAACCAATCGTTAAAATAATACTCCATATCGCGTCCGGCTTCTTCGCGAATGGTATCCAGCAAATTACTGCTGTTGGCTATCTGAAACTGATAATCAGAATAATAGCGTTGCAGTACTCTATTTACCTTTTCTGCACCCAGTTCCTCTTCCAGGCCGAACCAGAAAGATTCTCCCCCGGTGTAAGCGGTATGATAATACTCACGCGTTGAATACATATCACTTAACTCCCGGGCCAGATTCACTGATTCCTCAGCTGGCGGTGTTATCTTCTTTCCCCCGACCTCGGCCAGATATTTATAGGCTCCCCAGTTAGCCAGGCCTTCATCCAGCCAGGGCTCACGGATTTGATCATTACCGACTACACCATACCACCATTGGTGAGCAATTTCATGAGCCAGGATAAACTCACTGCGCTGCTGATTGGCAGTCGACCCCAGAAATGCATCCTGCAAGAAAATCAGTCCCGAATACTCCATACCGTGAAAACCCTTCATGGGTACAAAGGCTATTTTAAACTCGTTATAGGGATAAGGGCCCCAGGTTTTGGAATAATATTCGATTATACCGGCTGCCTGTTTCAAAACTGACTCCATTTGCTTTTCATGACCAGGCGGGCTAACTACAGTTATAAGCAAGTCATCATAATTGTCATACATTCCGTTGTAATCATACATGATTCCCAGACAAAAATCACGCGCGTTTTCAGCTGCAATTAAATAATCCTGGCGTCCGGTATCTTCTGCACTTCGCTCAATAATAGTTCCCGTTGACACCATACCATAATTCTCCGGAATATTTAACCCCACCAGGTAATCGGCACTATGAAAACAAAAGGGGTCACCGAAAACAGAATTATAAGAGGTTAGCCAGCCATTACGGTCGGCAACATTTAACAAAGGATAGAAGTTACCCAACATATAAACCTGGTCACTGTAACCAAAGCGATATTCTGTTTTAGGTACCCGGGTACGCCACTTCATTTCCACCCGTAAATCCTGACCTTTTTTTATCGGTTCAGGAACAAGCACCTGCATGGATACGCCTTCTTTACGATATTCTGCCATTTTACCATTTATCATTATACCATCAATGTCGATCCAGCCTGCATCAAAACCGGCATAATAAGCTGAAGCCGGGGCCGGACTGCTTTCTGCCTGTCTAAAAGCATCCGGATAAATGGTAAATAGTAAATCAGATAATACCCGTCCGGAAGTATTTACTGTAGTCAAAATAGTGGTTCCATATATGGAACGACTATTAATATCCAGATATAAATTCATTTGATAAACGGTTTTTCCTGGCGCCGGGAACAGGTTTTCTTCTTCCACAGGGGGTTTATTCGCGGGTTGGCTGACTTCCTGCGCTGCCTTTTTATTATTTTGGTTGATATAAATAAAACAGGCGGCACAAATGACGCCTATTATAACTACTATTAAAATCAGCTTGTTTTTTTCCATCTCTAAATTCACCTGTCCCTGCTGCAAGATAATTATGATTATGATACATTACTTATGAAATGATCCTGTTGTAATTCTATTTCCAGATAGTACAGGAATTTTATTACCAGAGCTGAGGCCTCAGCCCGCGAGAGTGGCTGGTTGGGATTAATTCGGTTGCTGGTATCACCTGATACCAGACCGGTATTCCAGGCTACATATATACTGTCTTTAGCCCAATAGGGTATATTCGCATCATCAATAAAAGGGGTGGCAAACCCCGGGGAAGGAGCACGATTCTCCCACCCCAGAGCTTTTATCATAATAGTAATTGCCTGGGCGCGGGTCAGAGGACTTTGCGGCATAAATAAATCTGCTGATACCCCACTGACTATTCCCCGATTAACTCCTTCTTTTACATAGTTGTAATCCGGATGAGTAACGGGAATATCACTGAAAATTGCGCTCTCGGTATTTTTATTTCTACTGGTACGGCTGGATTTAGGTGGTTCAGCAATCCTGATTTGAGCGCCTTTTACAACCGCTCTGATGAAATCAATTCTGGTCATCGGGGCGTCAGGAACGAAAAAGGGCGGTACTCCTTCAAAAATATCCAGGGCATATGACTTCTGTATATCCTCTTCAGCCCAGTGACCGCCAATATCCCTGAATTTGGGGACTACCATGCGTTCAATGTGTGGTAAAAACTCCTGGGTTAAATTTATATTTCCCCTCAGGGTTCTTCCGCTGGCCAGTGGTAAATTATATTGATATTCCGAATACATATCCCGATTGGTAGTACGGGTATGGGCATGCTCAAAACTACTCAGATTCGGTGTATGTGGAGTATAAATCAAAGACCTGGTCTGACTGTCTACCGAAGAAATATCGACTACGCCCTGATTTTTGGTTGCATTTCCTGACCAATCAAATATCTGTTCGATTTGCTGTTTTTCGGTACTGCCCCAAAAATTATGGTAACCAATAGTATTGCCGGTAATATCGACTACTACCTTGCCTTCATCCTTATTTATCGAATAAATCTTACGGGCTTTTAAGGTTCCGGCATGATAATCCGAGGCAGGACGATTATCAATAATATCTGATTTGGAAAACTGGTAGTCCTCTAATTTGTAACGATTTTTATCCACTTCAATTTGTTCTTTAAACTTTTTTACCGTAGTCTGAGAAGTAGTCTGCCCTTTATCCTCATGGGGGTATAATATGGTTTCATAAGTTATATTGCGTGATAATTCCACTGGCAAGTTATTACTGTCAACACCTGAGAGAGTTAGTTTATATACGGTAGTAGCCTGGTTACTCTTACTGGTAGTTTTAATGCTGACATTCTTGCCACTACCGGAAACCACTACCGGTTCTCCGGAAATGAATACCACTTCTTCATAATCATACTCGTTGTTTACCCCGCCACTAAAATCAGGAGGAACGGCCAATGAATACGATACATTAGTAACTAGAAAAAATCCTGTTATGAATATACAAAAAAGTTTTTTCATATCTGCCTCCGCTGGTCTGAAATTTATTATTTAACAATAACTACCCGGGCCAGGAAATCATCCCGCACTACATATAAGCGGTCTCCGGTTTTTATATCTTCGGGTGGGATTATATGCCCGTCTTTTATAATCATAGCTTTTTGCAATCCCATCCGCACCGGACTGGTTTTAGGCATCCAGGACTGCTTATGGGCGCTCCAGTCAACTGCATCACCCAAACTTAATGCCCATCCCACCAGGCTGTCATCGGCAATCGAAACTGCCCGCCCGGTTGTAACCCGCTGCTTTAACAACGAGTCCATGGTTTTTTGCAGAGTTATAGCACAAATACGGTCTCCATCAGTATAGACATAAGCATACCATTTCTTCAGATTATTCTCTTTGCTGCGCTCACTATCCTCGTCAACCGCATAATCCCCAGCCTGCAATTCCATGGTTGTCAGGCGGCGTCCGCTATCCAAATCAAGAATATTGCTATCCTCGTCATAAAATAATTCTTTTTCACTGTCCAGAGCTTCCCATTCATGCTGATTAAGCAGGAATAAATCTTCCAGCCATAAACGGTCATCAGCAATCTGCTCTACGCGTCCGGCATAGACATAATTCTGACCCAGCGTGGAATGATTAATATCCACATTATTAATATAAATAATATTGGCACTACGATTGGAACCCCGGTTATCAGCAATGATAAAAGCATCATCATTGGGGCTGAGTATAGACCGGTCCTGCAGACGGCCATTTTTAATTATGATACTGCCGGCATTAAAGCTTAAGTTGCGATTGCTGGCCAGTTCAAAAGAATCCGTATACCAGTTGACCGAAGTAATTTTATCCGTAAATGCTGCTTCGGTACCACTTTTTATTACCAAACGGTCAATCGACTCTTTGCCCATAAAATTCTTGATTACCATATATATGGTCTGATTGCGATAATTTTTTATGTTATGTGGTTTTACCGGCTGTCCGGCATAATATACCTTTAGCTGGTCGTTATAAGGAACTTTCATATTAGGACTGTTATCAACCCAGCCTCCATTATGAAAAGCCTGCACATTCTGCAGCTGCATGGCGTTGCTGTATCTATCCACTGACCCCAGCCTGGCGCGATACAAATCCTTTACCAGGATTGATTCGCCTTCGACTTCCATCCGCCCGATCATATCCGTATAAATATCATCAAAATACAATCTGACTCTATCACCGGTGTACAAGCTGGAAGCAGGTATGATTTCACCTTTACGCATTATCAGAGCCGCCGGTGACAGATAATAATTCACCTGACTGCCATCTCCCACGTTAATGGTAATCTGTTCACTATCAATCATGGCTATGGTACCTTTGCGCATCTTGCTTCCAGGAGTAATATAGCCCAGACTGCCTGTTGACCAGGCTTCCAGAGACATTAACTGTCTGCCCTGAATCACACCATACACTTCCATACCGGCATGTAAATCTTTCATCCCGACCAGGCGCTGATCAATCATATAAGTTACATGGGGATGCAAGGTTAACTTAAACTTGCTGCCCTGATAAGTCTCAATTTCAGCAGTGGGACCCTGTTCCTCTCCATCACCCGGATCTACTGCCAGCAGATACCCCTCAATAAATCCCTGCGTAAACGGGTTGGTTTCCACCGCATACAAAAAGGCTCCCGAACCCAGCAACAGACCAATAACCATGATTATACCCAGTGCTTTTTTCATAATTACCTCCTGCTTCCCATCACTGAATAAAGCCCGGTGCGATTAATAGCTCCGGCACCGGCCGGCAGGCCTGCGGTTCCGGGATCAATGTCCACCCACTGACCGGAAGCCTGATCATAACGCTGTATCTTCACCTGGTTTAATCGCCGCCATTCAGCTTTTTGCTGATCATAATCCAATATCAATGATAACTTGCCGCCCAGATAACTGAAATCACTCTGCTCCTTACCCTTGTAGAATAATGCGTTTAGCTGATATACCGGTGACAGAATATTGCCCGAGGCAGTTCCCGGATTACCTTTATAGGGACTGATACTGAACTTGACTCCGGCATCCTCACGATTACGATTCTCGCTAACGCGGGAGGTGTTAAAAACTGCCGGATTAAAGCGCAGATTAAAATCGCGTCCCCTGACTTCAATTTCCGGTGGCCTGGAACTGGAAATCATGTTTGCCGGAAGATGAACCACTGCTTCGGTAGCTCCGGCCAGAGCATCACGGGTCAGATCTATTACTATCGGCCTGCTGCTAAAATCTTTACTCCCTATGGTAATCCAGGCAGAATTGCCTAACTTTTGCATCACGGTTTTTTCGCCAGGTTTACCATCCGGATCAGGAATTCCTGTTTTTCTGCCGGTCTTGACCTGGTTACTTTCAGCTGATGGCCCGGAAGAACCAAAATTCCCGATTGCTTTAATAATAAACTTATAACGGGTATACGGCTTGATATCCTGTAATAACCAGGCAGTTAAGTGGGTGGAACCCACAAAATTAACCCGATCTTCCTCAACTACATATATTTCATATTGAGTAGCACCGGTAACCGGATTCCAGACAACTTTAATCGCCCGGTCAGTATGATAATAACTGTCATATAGAATTTCTGCCCAGACTTTGCCGGAAGGTGCATCTATTTCCGGCAGCCCGAACATAATATCCTCGAAAGGAGGACTGGCACCTTTATCAGGGTTAACTACAATTAAGCCTTTCATATCCAGCTTCCCTGCCGGAGCTGTCAAAGTCAGAGTTTCCGGGTCGATAAGCTTGGCAGCCACTTCAACTCCCGACTGCAATATATAAGCATCCAGCACCTGACTGGTGTAGTTATCTTCAGTTTTGGACTTCACCCGGTAAATAACATTACTGCTGTTTTCTGCTGCCGGAACGGTCACCGGCATAAATACAACTTTGCAACCCTCCATAAAGCCTGAACCCTTGAGCTTGATTTCCTGATTGCCTTCCACCGAAATAACTGTAATGCGGGTATTTTCAGTGGGGTCAGCAGCATCAACTGCTGCGGTTACCAGCGGTGAACTAATATATGTAAATGAACCCACCGGGTCAGTAATTTCTCCATCAGGATTTTCCACTCTGACACTGAGATTTCCCGGACTGTTTACCGGAGTCAGCGCATAAACAGTCTTGTAATCAACTACCTGAATACTGGATGCTTCCTGCCCGCCAAATTTAACCGATAATTTTTCTCCCTCATAACCATCTATGCTTGCCCTAAAGTCCAATCCTTCTATTTTGACTCGGGTTCCCCCCGATACGGGTCCCATTGACGGATAAACTGCGGTAATCTGAGGCTTGGTTTCACCCCTGGTAAACTGCAGATAAATATTGTCGGAGTCCAATCCGGAAACTGGTTCATCGGAACTGGCGGTTCCTCCATCTTCATTCATAACTACCACCCGATGTAACTTGCCAACTTCACCTTCAGCCACATCCGGCATTATGAATGTCAGCTTGTTGGGCAAAGTATAGGTGATTTTACTGCTGTCCAGATTTATAATACTGCCAATCTGTATGCGGGCATTTTCACGAAAATCCTCCCCAAAAACACTTACTTCACTCTTGCCTTTATAATTCATTCGGACAACTTTTACCTGACGGCCATCAATAGTCATATTCTGAGGATACCGCCCATCACGGGCAATATTGGTAATCTGAGGCCGGCTATCAGGATTTTTATAAATAAACCGGCTAACCGCTGTAGCCCCATCAGGATTTATCAAAGTTAGAGCTACCTCACCCACAGTATAATAGGTAGGAGTGACCACCTCTATTTGTTCTGAACTTAGCAGCGTAGAGTGGGTGGCATAACCACGATCCACCCGCAGGCGATTACCCGGATCCTGTACCACCTGAATCTTAACCAGTTCATAACCAGGGTATGAATTCCCTTGCTCATCCCGCAATAAGTTCAGATTAATAAACCGCTCCTGTCCATCATAGCCGATAAAAGTCCGCCTATATGATTCCTGCGGACCCGGGGTCAAAGTAAGGGTAATACTCTGCTGATTGGCATCATAATCTGCCTTCAGAAATCCGGTAACTTCCAAATTGGGTACTCTGCCCCCTACTATATCAGCAACGGCGCTCAGAGTGCCAAACCGTAACAGAGGTCTTTCTTCAGTAATCACAGTTCCATCCGGTTGCAACAAATTGATCCGGGTGGGGTTAAAACCGGTACCATGAATTTCTACATTTTCGCCTCCCTGTTTTCTGCCTGTATCAGGAATAACTTTTGTAATTTGAGGCTTGGAAGTTGAATAAATATAAGGTTTGCTATTGGAAATACCATAATCGTTATTTACCACATAAACCTGAACTGTCCCGGCTCTGCCGGAAGGAGTAGTTACACCCAGAAACCCGTTGCCAAAATCCAGCACTGCTGCCGGGGTATTCCCAAAATAAACCTGAGGTAATATCTTGATATCATTGCCGTTTAACTCGGAAATATTGGAAAACTGGCGTAAATCGGTCCACTCTCCATCACCATTCAGGTCATTTAACAGGATATCAACGCCTTCATCATATTTGAAATTGGCATTCACATCTTTATATGGCTCATAAAAACGGAAATCCCGCCCGATAATCTGCACATATTCCCCGCCGGCAGCGGAACCTCCGGTTTTAGTCAACTGATCAATTACCGGCTGACTGGTAGGCACCACATAAATAAAACCCTTCTCAATACCGGTACTTCCACCATCCGAAGGATTAACCACTACTACCGGAACGGCCTTGCTGTCCATTCCCGTTTCCTTGCGTAAATCACCCGGATAAGCCGGCATTTTTATGCGTACACTCTGGCCATCGGGGTTTACATAAGTATCTGCTGCAGCCACTTCGATTCCATTTATAAAAACCCGGGTTTTTATGGCCCCGGTATCTTCGAAATTCTCTCCCTGAATTTCCACAAAATAGCCACCGGTAGTTGAACCCTGATCAGGTACAATACTCTTTATAACAGGTACACGCTGCGGACTACGGTAGAACTTAAAACCATCTTTCAGAGTTACGCGTTTGGTATCGGGATTTACTACGGTAACATCGTACAAACCCTGTACCCCCAGGTCAGGAACCGTAACCAGAATTCGTTTGCCGCCGTCCACTACGCGGGCACGATTTCCGGTTATCAGGCCACTATCAGGATCAATATAATAGGGGGTCTTAAGGGTCAGCACCGTGGCACCTAAATTTACAGTACTGTTGCCTGCGGTAATATCATAGATTTGCCCATCGGTAGCCTTCGCTCTTATACCCGTTCCTTCAACTGACAAAGTATATTCCGTAATACCATCGGTAAGAATTGTTTGTCCCTGGGGGGTTGATTTTAGAATATAAAACTTCCCGGCCGCTTCATCCTTAAGCAATACACTATACCAGGCATCATCCAGGACCACCTGCCCCGACGAGATGCGTAAAATCTCATGCTCGGCCGGAGCACTGTAATTTTGCAGAGCGATATCATTGGTATTTGGCAGATAATAATAAGTATTTACATCCTTTTCACCCAGTAAAACCCGGGCACCTATCAGACGGTAAATACCAATACCTTCTTCACTGCTGGTCGGATCAGGAGATAAAAATACATCTCCGTTTACGAGCAACAAAGTTCCAATCGTACCTTCCGGTGGGGAAACTGAAGTTATTTTTGGCTCGGTCTGAGTTTTTACATAGATAAAATCAGCCGAATCGGTTCCACCCTCAGGGTTAACTACTACCAGACGGGTAATACCCTCCCGACCGGGCGGAGCATCAAAAGTAATTAACTGTGAAGAAGGATCCCTTTTTATTCCACTTATTTCTACTCCGTCCAAATAAACTTTCACATCGGCCTGAAAATTATAACCGTTTATTTTTATACCTTTTTCTCCAATTGTAGCTCCCACATTGGGAACCACTGAATTAATTACCGGGGTTTTAGATTCCTCAACCGTTACAAATTGAATCATATCATCCTTGCGAACCGGGTAACCATGCTCATTGGAACTTTTTTTCGGATTGGTTATTTCAATATAAGCAGGAAAATTGAGGCGTTCCTCCAAAACCGGTAATCCATCAGGAATACGCAAAACAATGCGATTTCCACTTTCCTTGCCCGCAGAACCATCAATTATGGTGGAGTTATTCAGCACTTCCATACTGGCGCCATTGATACTGCTCCAAACACCCGTAGCCGGATTCTTTATTTGTATATTGTTTTTATTCTTGCCTTCCCGTTTCAGAATAATTGAACCGCCCAAATCCACTATGGGATAATAAAGCTGCTCGTCACCGCCAACCGGCTTATATTTACTTACCATAAAACTGCTGCCCGAAATACTGATAACCATATCTTCCTTGGTAACATAATTGCCCATCTCCCGGATTACATGAATCTTCTCCGGGGTTACTTCACTTGCTTGCGGCTCATTATAACTTTTTATATATAAAAATCCATTTTCTTTTATAGCCAGTTCGCGGAATTCATATTTTTCGGTGGGACTAACTTGCAAAGTAGTAGTTATATCCACTACCACATCTTTGGATGGGTCATTGGCAACTTCACTATCAGCTATAGGTTGTGTAATTACATGCAAGGTATCATAACCTTTATCCTGAAAAGCCTGCTGGCTAACATCCTGAAACTCAGTGTCCTTGCCAATAATTACACGAAGCGTACGGATTATGGTAACCGCCTTAACCCCGCCACCGGGATTATAAGTTCCCGTACCGTAATTAATCTGCAAAATCTTTTGATCTGGTGAAGTGTCAATTATACGGTTGGGATTGGTAATGGTCAGATTATCAACATACAGTTCATCCAGATTATAACCTACTACAGTAACAGCATTACTGCTCAGGTTAGGTCCCTGGGATGGAGAAACCGAAGTGATTTCCGCCGCATCAGCTGAGCTGATAACGATAAATTCCCCCGCCAATTGCTGGCGGGTAATATTATTGCGTAAATCCTTTCCAGCCGGTGGATTGGTCATAAAGTTGGTAAGGTAAACCTGATAAGTACCGGGAGTAATATCAGGTACTTTTACCTTGATAATATCCTTGCCGCTGGGGTCAGGTATGTATTCGTGATCTGTACCCATATTGGAAGTATATAATGGATCACTGCTGTTTCGCTGGAAAAAAACCGATGCCTTATCTAAATTATCGGCCTGAAAAAATACGGTGGTCCTGCCCGGTACACCTTTATTGGGATACATCTCCAGATCAGGTACATTCATAAGCTGAACCATTCGTATCTGATTCTGATATAAACGGCGTATTCTAACCTGTTCAGTTACATTGGCCACCCCGGTATTAGTGCGTGTAAATATCAAATCATGCATTCCCGGATCACCGGATACATTAGAAACAGTAATGGCCGTATCCAAACGGCTAACTGTTCCGTTTAGGGTTCCATTACCGAAAGTTAATACATCGCGATATAACCCGGCGGTTTGTTCAGCCAGGTTTGAACCGGTTATACTAAACTGATCACCCATATATACTACTTTGGGCTCCACATTATTTACCGTAGCAAAATCCCCATCATCTGCCACTACTTTAATGCCGCCAACATAAACCCCATCATCAAATATAATGGACCTCATTTCCGGTCCGGTAAGTTCAAATTTTACATAACCATCAAAATTATTAACCCGTTTCCCAATTTGGGTACCCAGTATTTTACCTCCACCGCCTCCGGTAGTAAAAACATTAACTACCACATCCTGCAAACCGCTGCCATTTATCTCAATTACACCACTTACCGTCTCCAAGGTCTCGTTATCAGTCCGTTCAATATATAAACTTCTTATTACCGGGTCAGCAGCCAGTACTGGAGCAGTCAGGGCCGGGAAAAAGCTGACCATCATTAAAACAAACAAACCCCAAGCCAGTGGTTTCCTAACTTTTTTCATAATTTACCCCCTGAACATCTATAAAAATAACTATGACACATCAACTATAAATATATAACTCGGAATAATTATCGATATTTGCAGTAAATAACTTGACCGGTTCTCAGATATGCAAATTAAAAATGTCTGCCAAATTCATCATTTTTCACATAAATAATCGCTGAAAGAAGCAGCCATGAAAAATTGAAGATAATTATGGAGAGTGGGATTCCAGTGGTGAGAAAGGCTATTTATTAGATTCCGAATTAATCAAAAAATAAATCATACAAAATCATAATAATCAGCGTCAAAAATACTGTCAGGTTAAGTCAGGGAGGTCAGTAATAGTCAGGTTCAAAATGCCCCAGCCCTGCTAACCATGAATTAGATTACTTTATAAAAAAATAATTATAAATAACTGCGAAAACCCGTGCCTATCCGCGTCTATTTATGGAGAGCGGGATTCCAGTGGCGAGTAAGTCTTGTCAAATTTTTTTGAACCTGATTCCAAATTAATCAAAAACAAAATCATACAAAATCATAATAATCAGCGTCAAAAATACCGTCAGGTTAAGTCAGGGAGGTCAGTAATAGTCAGGTTCAAAATGCCCCAGCCCTGCTAACCATGAATTAGATTACTTTATAAAAAATAATTATAAATAACTGCGAAAATCCGCGCAATCTGCGTCTATTTAATAGGTTACCACTACATATATACCGCTTTGATTGTGGCTTAATTCGGCCCAGTGATCCCAGCGGCTTATATAAGCGGGATGTTCATTCCAGGTGCGCAACTCTTCATCATAACGCAGCACTTTAAACCGCATGCACTCCTGCGGATTAAAAGGAATGCGCAAATTATACTGATCCAAACGCACATTATGCAGGCTGACTTCTATAAAGGGAGAACAGGCCTTAAACGGCTGTATCTCTTTATACAGCCCGCCGGTTAGAACCGGGGCGACGCGGCCTGTTCTAATCACAGCCAAATCATCTCTATAATCCTTCATCCGCAGGTCAAAAAAATTGCATACAACCCAACGCGATAAGGCCTCCAGTTCCCTGTAAGTGGTATCATCATCCAACCGAATAAGCCTGCTCAAACGATATTCTCCCAGCAAATAGTCGGCATCCAACTGCAGATAATCAATTCTTTTATACCCTGATTTTAAACTAATCGCATTATCAATTACTCGTACCGAAGCACCCTGACTGCTTCGATAATCAGTTCTGATTTTTTGCCCTTCACGAAAAATATCCCCATTGGTTGAGGCTACTACACTAAGGGCTCCGTACAATGTCTGCCCGCAAGCCTCACTATTTTGTACAGTTACATTATAAATTCCGGGCTCCAACCGCTTGCTGCCCCGTGGCAACAGCACCTGCAGATATTTTTTGTTCTGAGCATCAGTTTTCACTTCAACCCGATAAGCTAACCCATCGTTAAACTTTACGGTTACATTATTATTAATATTAAAATTGTCTCCATGGATAAGAACCGGTTTTCGTTCATCATAATTCTCACCAACCGACCCGGGTGAAATTGAGTGAACGGAAGGTATAGCCATAGTGGTAAACCTCCAGGTAACCGCCTGGTTTCCCTCAGTTTCGCTAAATTGAATTATTTCCGGTTTTATATTCACTATATAGGTAGTCTGAGGTCGCAATTCTTTAATGGGAACATAAAGATAAACTCTTTTATTGGCAGCATCTTTTACAAATAAATAAGTGGCAATAAAAGTCTTCTGCTGCTCCTCTTTAAGGGTTGCCGCATAATCCAATACCTGCATATCAATCATGGAAGCCATGCTGCCGCCTTCTGAATAAACATTACAGGCTTTTACCAGATCTATAAAATTACTGTTTACTGTCGCCCGCGCTTCTATATCTGAAAAGGTCAAGCGGACAAAATAACGGGTGGTAGTATCTATGGGGGTAATAACCCGGGGAAACAAATCACTATTATCAAACCATTTGCCTTCTGCATACGGTTCCCTGGCTAATAAACAGGCAGTCTCTTCAGCTGCTGTTAACGAGGTGGAAATGGCCAATAAAAAAAATACTCCGAGGGCAATAGACAAAGCTATTCTTTGTACATTAATATCAATCATTTTATTCACCTCCCGCAAAACATTATTTCAGTTATCGCTTTTATTATTCTTTCGCTTTAGTTCTCACCCTTAACGGTTAATGGGATATTATCACTTAAAAATGTTTCCACTTCATCAATTACTTCTCCCAAAGCTTCTATTACCAGGGGGTCAAACAGGCTGCCGCTGGATTTTTTCATTACCTGGAAGGCCGTTTTATAATCCGGTTCTTGCCCGGAATCAGGAAAAGCAGTTAAGGCATCAAAAAAATCAGCCACGGCAATAATACGTGCCAGCCAGGGAATATCAGTATGATCCAATCCACGCGGAAAACCTGTACCATTGTAGCGTTCATGATGATATAAAATGGCCTCCCGTATAGCTTTAAACTCATCGGTTTCAGGCAACATCTCCACTCCGGTCTGAGGATGAGCCTCGTCTGATTCCTCGCCATCACTCCGGCGGCCAATATCATGTAACCAGGCTGCTGCCAGCAACTGGCGTTGCTCATCATTATCCAGGCCGAGTTTATTGCCTAAAAGACGAGCAATACCGGTAACCCGATAAGTATGTCCGATAAACTGAGGGTTGAATTCTTCCAACGCCCTTAATGCCACCGCCAATATCTGCTGCCAGTATGATTCCATTTGCTCACCAGCTTGTAAAGCCTGTATCCGGGCTGAAGTCATTTCAGCAAAATAAGTCATGTGTTTAATTTCATTATCGTTAAAAGCAGCAGACTGCTTTTCGCGAACTATATACAGCAAAATTTTTCCATCGGCAATGGGTATCGTCATCACCGGTTTACCAGGATAATCACACCCTTCCTGTTCCGATTCTGACACTTCACGGCACATTTCACGGGCTTTCTGCCAATCAGGTGGATAGATATAGCGGTTTTCCATATCCCAGGCAGATTCCCGGACTACCGCAAAGCATTGCTCACAATCAACCATCTGCGGAGCTTGAACAACCAACCTGTCCAGAATATCCTGCACAGAGTTCTGTGCGGAAACCCTTTTCAAGTTTCGCAACAGTCTTTCCAACTTTTCCAGCTCTGTAATTCTCCGATGGCTGAGGGCCAGATAATAACTGCCTGCCAGGCCGGTAATCAGCAGCAGTAATCCTGTCATCCAGGGGGGAACCAGTTCACTTAGAGCCAGAGCGGTTACCAGCGAAGTATAAACTATGCCAATTAAGAGTAAATGCTTAGCTTTCATGTTTCATCCTCTTTTGAAATTAATTTCCCTGCTTTTAATTTTAGCATACCATAATCTTCTGTTTTCATAACATTGCTCATAAATGTTCAAACTATAAAAAAACAAAAGGACGGTTTAAGTATGGAAGAAAAACATGTAAATCTGCTTTTGTTCAGCGGAGAATACGATAAAGCTTTAGCTGCTCTGATAATCGCTAACGGAGCCAGAGATACGGGAATGTCAACCACCATGTTCTTTGCTTTCTGGGGCTTAATGCTATTACGTGACCCGGATAAAATGAACCTGGAAACTAAAAACACCTACGAGAAAATGTTCTCGGTAATGACACCTAAAGGAGCTGCCGACTTACCTTTATCTAATCTTAATATGGCGGGAATAGGGAAATATATGCTGCTGGAAATGATGGAAGATAACCATACTCCTCAGCTGGTAGACTTTTTAAATGGTGCCCGCAAAAAAGGAGTAAAATTTCTGGCCTGCAAGTTATCACTGGAAGTAATGGGTATCACTGCTGAGGAACTTCTGCCGGAAGTAGAAATAGTCGATGTAAAAGAATACCTGCGCGACGCTTCCTCTGCCGACATTCAGCTATTTATATGAAAGTGAAACGGATTCAGACTTCTGAACCTGACTCTGCCTGACTTATTCTGACTTGAATTGATTATACTGAACCTAACGATTTCCTATATAACCTAAATCAATAAATAAAATCTGTTTTAATCTGTGCCCGAAGGGTCTGTGTAATCTGTATCTATAAAAAATAATACTCAGGTTAAGCCAGTTAAAGTCATTAATAAAAATAATCATACAGAGTCATAATAATCAGCGCAAAATCTGCGTCAGAAAAAACCGTCAGCAGTCAGTTTAAGTCAGGTTCTAATAAATTTGATGAAGCGTACTCAATTAATAGGATTTAACTCAGTCGCCTGACCCCTCACGCTTCACGCTTCACGCTTCACGCCTCACCCCTCATTCCTTATCAGACCAGGTTCCAAAATCACAGTAGTAACATAGTATAGATAAAATATTACTATCAGGATGGTGGAATATGTCCGGTGGGTTTCCCTATAAGACCTTCAGGCGCGAGGTACTTGGCGCAGACCTTTTGGTTCCGGCCCTGCGAGGCAGAAATATACCCTATATTCATTTTGACAATGCTGCCAGCACCCCGGCTCTGAAACCAATAATGGAGCAAATGCAGGAATTCCTGGCCTGGTATTCCGGCGTTCACCGGGGTACCGGTCATAAATCAATACTATGTTCTAAAGAATATGAAAAATGTCACACGCAGATTGGGCATTTTGTCCAGGCTGACCTGGAACATGACACCGTTATTTTAGTTAAAAATACAACTGAAGCCATAAACAAACTGGCTTATCGGCTTAATTTCTCTGCCGATGATGTAGTTGTTACCAGCGAGATGGAACATCACTCCAATGATCTTCCCTGGAGAAGACATGCTCGGGTAATTTATACCCGCGTTGATGAAAAAGGTTTATTGGATTATGAACACCTGGAAACACTTCTCAGGCAACACTATCCCCATGTAAAACTGGTTTCCATAACCGGTGCCTCCAATGTAACCGGACATCTGAACAACCTGGATTTAATTGCCCGCCTGGCTCATGAATATAATGCTGAATTTATGGTTGACGCTGCCCAGCTGGCACCTCATCATGCAATAAATATGTATCCGCATCATGACCCGCGGCATATTGATTATCTGGCGTTTTCCGGCCATAAAATATATGCTCCCTTTGGTATCGGAGTACTGATTGGTTCCAAAAAAACATTTCTCCAAGGTGAACCTGATATAATTGGGGGTGGTACCGTAAACCTGGTTACGCCCAACCTGATAACCTGGGCCGGACTTCCCGACCGGGAAGAAGCCGGTTCGCCCAATGTAATGGGTGCCTTTATACTGGCTAAAACCTTGGAATACCTGCAATCCTTTAATTTACAAAGCATAACCGCTTATGAAAATATGTTAACGGCTTATGCTCTTGAACAGCTGCAAACCATCCCGGGCATTATAATTTATGGAGCAGAGCCCCGCCTGGGGGTTATCAGTTTTAATCTGGAGAGTATTATCCATAGTCAACTGGGTGCTATGCTAAGCTTTGAAGCAGGTATAGGAGTTCGCACCGGTTGTTTCTGCGCCCAGCATTATGTCAGAAAACTGCTTGACGAAAATACTCCCGCTTATTTATCATATAGCAATACCTATCCAATGGAGAATCTGCCAGGTATGGTCAGAATTAGTCTGGCGGCGTATAATACCCATGATGAAATTGATCGGCTCATAAGAGTATTGAAGCAAATCTCTGATCATCCAAATTATTATTGCAGAAAATACCCTTACTCCAGTATCTACGGAACTTATTATTCCAGCGGTGAAAACTGGCATGAATTTTTTGGTTTATAATTCCAGATATTAATGATTTATAATTACCGAATAGGTTATTCAGCGATCCTGACCTTGCTTATTGCCGTTTAGCCTAATTATTCAATATTCCTTAAAAACAACAATTTGGTCATATTTTCGACATCCTTTGAAGGAATTTAGTCCCTCTTTGGCGAATAATTGCTAATATTGAGAACATGTTTTGCCCGGGACGATTTACTATATAAACACAAACAAGGAGGAATATTATGAGCAAGCCGACTATTAATGATGTATTGCCCATTAATGAAATTGGTGTAACACTCAATAGCAAGCTATATATGAGCATGCTTAAGTTTGCACCGGTTATGTCAGCCCTGTTTACTGACCGAACCGTAGGCTTCTACGCTACCGATCGCGAGAAGTTTATTATGAAAATTGACCCTTCAGAAAAGGTAAGTTTTGTAAAACCAGGCACCAAGTTTGCCAAAGGAGGACCGGCTGATTACATAATGGAAAGCGGTAAAACCGTTGCGGTTGAGTTGAGTGCTGAAACTTATGGAGTACCCCTGCGAGTTGCAACCATGCCGGTTTTTGATGATGATACCGGTGAAGCAATTGGTACCTTTGGAATTGTTGTCACCCGGGATAATGTTGATAACATGGTAAAAATATCGAGCTCATTTATGACCGGATTGACCGAAATCTCCTCAGCAGTCGAACAGACTGCCGCCAGTGCCAGCAGTATCAATGACAGTGAACGGCGGCTAAATGCCGATATAGAAGAAATTGGTGCTACTTCAGCGGAGATAGTACAGATTTTAGACGCGATTAAAACAATTGCCGATCAGACAAAAATGTTGGGCTTAAATGCGGCTATTGAAGCTGCCCGTGCGGGTGACGCCGGCAAAGGATTTGGTGTAGTAGCTGAAGAAATTCGTAAACTATCTGAATCTTCCAAGCAAACTGCCGAGCAAATTCGCGGTTTAACCCGCATAATCAATGAAAAAATTGAAACTGCCCGTAACAATTCCATTTTGACTGTACGGGCATCGGAAGAGCAGGCGGCTGCCAGTCAGGAAATTTCTGCCAGTATCGAAGAATTGCTGGCGGTATCCCATAAATTAAATGAACTGGCTGAATTAATGTAGACTTATGGAAATCCCATTATAGTGCTATACTATTATGGAAAATAAGGCACGAAAGGAAGATTCCATGAGCAATCCTATAGTAACCATCGAAATGGAAAACGGGGATATTATCAAAGCAGAACTGTTTCCTGAAATCGCCCCTAATACGGTTAACAACTTTATCTCCCTGATAAATCAAGGCTATTACAATGGTTTGATTTTTCATCGGGTAATTCCCGGGTTTATGATTCAGGGTGGTTGTCCGGAAGGAAAAGGCACCGGAGGCCCCGGATATCGAATCAAAGGGGAATTTACCAGCAATGGCTTCCCCAACCCCCTAAAGCATGAGCGCGGCGTTCTGTCCATGGCCAGAGCGGCTAATCCTGACTCAGCCGGCTCCCAATTTTTTATTATGGTTGCCACCTCACCGCATGTTGAGTGCGTGACATTGATGTCGAGGGCAAAAGGTTGAGAGAGCTGAAAACCCTTATATATCAAGGCTTTCAGCACACATGGGTATGAAACCCAAAAAGCAAAAATGACATTTCTGCACTTTGCGGGAACAAGTCAAGAAATGCCCTATTTGATAGTTAAGTGGTCAGGTTAGATGTCATAGCCCCGCGAGTGGTCGGGTTAGATGTCAGCCTTCGCGAGTGGTCAGGTTAGATGTTTTTTCGGAAGTTTTTGAGGTTGTGTGGTCAGATTGGATGTTGGCTAAAAAATGTTGTTTATTGTAGCTATAAATTTGAATTTGAACGGAGGGGTTGCATGGTAAATGAAAAAGATGCCATTGAGATAATTTTATATGCCGAAGAAAGTGAGATTGCCATTTGGTTAGATGGCGGCTGGGGAGTTGATGCTCTATTAGGAGAGGAAACAAGGGTCCACAACGATATTGATTTGTTTGTGGAAAAAAGCAATAGCAAAAAATTTCTTGAAATAATAAAAGATGAAGGCTTTGCTGAAGTTATCGAAGCATATACCACTACAGATCACACGGTTTGGAAGGACGCTAAAGGCAGGATAATCGATCTTCATATATTTGAATTCGACGAACAGGGATACCTTGTTTTTGAAGGAGAAGCTTATTCTCCGGAAGTGTTTAGTGGTATCGGGAAAATAGGAGATAAAGAGGTAAAGTGTATAAATGCTAAGAATCAAGTTTTATTTCACTTGGGATATGAGCATGATGAAAATGATGTTCATGATGTAAGACTTTTGTGCGAGAGGTTTAATATTCCTATTCCGAATGAATATAAGTAAATGAGCAAATTTCAATTTGTCCTTGAACCTAAACACAAGAAAAAGTACGGTAGCCTATTTGAAATTACTTTCTACTATTTCCGAGGTTTTATGGTCAGGTTGGAAGTTTTGTCTTGCATGTGGTGGTAAATTACCGATTATAGATGATTATTTTGAAGGAGGAGAGATTATGAGTGATTATCCTAACTGCAAATCTTGCGGAGCGAAAATGACGGAGTATGATGGGTGTTCATGGTACACTTGTCCTGAATGTGGGCAAGCTATTCGAGACAATGAAAACGGGTCTTGGACATGGAGAGATGAAATCTTCGGTCGTGGATCTAAGCATCACAAATCAGATTTTGATCTTGCCGACTTCTGTCGAGGTGGGGAGTTATCTGAGGATTGATTAATCATTCGGAATAAAATCTGAAGAATAAACAACACCCTCCCGGCTGTGAATCATCACGAACAGGAGGGCATTTTACTGTAAATTTATTCATCAACATCCACCGTCACGCCGGACTTAAATTCCACGATGAATTTGTCTTCGTATATGGTGACCTTTTCAATCAACCGCCGGACAAGCTGCTCGTCGTATTCGGCGAGGGCGGTAGATTGCTTCTTTAGGAATGTGCTCATATCAGCAATCCGCTTTTTGAGTTCATCACGGTTAGCGCTTTCAAGAAGCAGCTTTTGCTTTCGGTCGCGCAGGTGATGAATCTCATCGCCAACTTTCTCATAATCCGCATTGGAAGTGGCCAGTTTCAAAAGCTCTGTTTGCAGCTCTTCCAACCGCTTATCGATATCCGCCAAAGCCTTGTCGCTTTCGCGATTTATGACGGTAGCGATGTTGTCCCGCAGAGTAGTGAGAAAACTGTCCTTTTCACAAAGCGTCTGATTAATGGCGGCGACAATCACCTGCTCAATTTGGCTCTCCGGCACCGTGCGGGCATCGCAGAAAAGTCCGGTATTTTCCAACCGGCTGGCACAGCGCCAGACGATGGATTTCTTCCCTCGGTTGTTCCAATGCACCCTGCGAAAAACCTCGCCGCATTTGGCACAGATAATTATCTGAGAAAAAGCGTGGTTGCTGCTGAAGGTCCTTTTCTTCCCACTCGGACTGGTGTGGACAATCCGGCGGCGGATAAGCTCCTCCTGCACCTGCATGAAAACTTCGCGCGGGATAATGGCTTCATGGCTGTTTTCTACATAGTACTGCGGAACAAGGCCGTTGTTCTTGACGCGCTTTTTTGTGAGAAAATCAACCGTGTAGGTTTTCTGCAAAAGGGCATCCCCAATATATTTTTCATTCCGTAGAATCTGATTGATGTTGCTGGTGTGCCACCTTTCCCTGCCGGCACCGTTTCGGATACCGTCCGCTTCCAGACCTCGGGCTATTTTCAGCATACTGGCGCCTTCAAGGTATTCCCGGTAGATGCGCTTTACGATTTCGGCTTCTTCCGGCACTATCACCAGACGCTTATTCTCATCCTTGGTATAACCGAGGAATCGAGCGCAGTTGACTTGAATTTCACCTTGCTGATAACGATACTGCAGACCCAGCTTTACGTTTTGGCTCAATGACTGGCTTTCCTGTTGGGCAAGGGATGCCATAATTGTGAGCAGAACTTCGCCCTTTGAATCCATGGTGTTGATGTTTTCTTTCTCAAAATAGACCGGGATGTTCTTATCCTTCAGCTGACGGATATATTTCAAGCAGTCCAGCGTATTTCGGGCAAATCGGCTAATGGACTTTGTGATAATCATATCGATATTGCCGGCCATACACTCGTCAATCATGCGGTTGAATTCTTCACGCTTCTTGGTGTTGGTGCCAGAGATGCCGTCATCCGCGTAAATTCCCGCCAGTACCCAGTTGGGGTGTCCCTGTATGTAGGCGGTGTAATGCTCAATCTGTGTTTCATAGCTAGTAGCCTGCTCCTCGCTGTCTGTGGAAACACGGCAGTAAGCAGCAACGCGTAGTTTCGGTTTTTCCTCGTCCTTGCTCTTGCGAGTATGCTTCCTGGCCGGAATAACTGTGACATTTTTACTGACTGCCATTCTTGTTCACCTCCATTTCAATTAAACTGTAGGCGTATTCCGCCTGCCCGAATGGGTCGTCGAGTTCCTCTGTACCTTCTTTCATGCGGAAGGTGGTAGGATAGACGACCTCCTTTACTTGTTTGGACTTTTTGGTACGGCCGAGTCTTTCCGCCCGCATAATTCGTTCCGCCTCGGCAGTGTTGAAAGTGTCTTTGTCAATAATCGGCGGATAAAACTCATCACCGAGGTATCGGGTATTTCGTAGCATCCTGCCGATACCTGAATGGAAAGCTTTAATACCTGCTTTCTTAGCTGCTGTTGCCAAGGAATCGCCGCTCAGGTAAGATTGGAACAATGTTTTTATCTGCTCTGCAGCCTCTTTATCAATTACGGCTTTTCCATTTTCAATCCGGTAGCCGAATGGTGTATGACTCATTTATCTCACCAGCCTTTCTTTAAGTGTGATTCCGCATTTTAATTCGAATCCAATTTCCGTTCGTGAATAAACAAGAACCCTTTCCACAAAACGGGCAAACAATTCACCGTCAAAGCCCTTCAACATCGATGCCTTGGCAGCATACTGCAGCAAAGCGCTGACTTCACTTAGGTTTTGGAAGTCATTATTCAAGAATCGCGTTATGGATTCTTTTTGGCGGCGCAGGCGTTCTGCCTCTTGCAACAATTCATTGTTGCTCTTATTGTAAACGGCAGGCTCAAGATATTTTTTGGTCATTAGCCCAACCAGTACATTTCGCTGTTCCACATTTTCTTCGAGTTTCTTGTCAATCGCCTGAATGCTTTCCAGAGTTTCATCTGAACTCATTCCACGCAGACTGACTAACAATGGTTTTAGAACAACCGCATGTCCGAAAATGAGCTTGTTCATCATGGTGACAAATGCGTATTCGAAATCGGACTCCGGCACATATTTCATAGAGCATTTCTTGATGTCTGCAATATGAGTGGAGCAGCACCAAGCGATTCGATGTCTTCCGCTTGAGTGACTTCTGCGTTTAAATTTGCCACCGCACTGGCCACAGATGATTTTGCCTGAAAAGGGATAACGGTTCTGATACTTTGTGTTTTGCTTTTCCAACCCCTTTTCCTTACCACGCTGTTCTATGATTGACTGTGCCGCTTCAAAATCATCATGGCTGATAATCGGCTCATGATGATTTTTTACAAGATATTGCTCTTTCTCACCATTATTATTGTGCCGATTAAAGCAGTCATCGGTATAGGTCTTTTGAAAAATGACATCACCTGTGTACTTTTCATTACTAACCATCCCGCGTATAGTCGTTGATGTCCAACGACCGCCTTTTTTGGTCGGTACCTTTCGTCTGTTCAACTCATTAGCAATTTTGTGGGTACCCTTGCCGGACAAAATCTCGGCAAAGATGAAGCGGACAATTTTAGCTTGAGACTTATTGATAACCATTTCTCCATCCACATTGTCGTAGCCGTAAGGCGGATAAGATATTTTATATGTACCATTTTGGAATCTGCGCTTAATCGACCATTTGTTGTTCTCGGAGATGGAGACCGATTCGCTTTCGGCCAGTCCAGACAGGATTGACAGCATGAGTTCGTTTTCCATTGACCCGGTGTTAATATTTTCTTTCTCAAAATAAATGAAAACATCAAGGTCAAGTAGCTTTCTGACCAGTTCAAGACAATCGGTTGTATTTCGAGCAAATCTGCTGATAGACTTCGTTACAATGAGGTCTATTTTTCTGTCTTCACAGTTTGCAATCATTCGAAGCAATTCAGGCCGCTTTTCCTTTTTTGTTCCGGAGATGCCCTCATCATAATAGAGCCCGGCGAACTCCCACTCAGGATTTGCATTGACGTAGGATTCATAATGCTTTATTTGAGCATCCAGACTTTCGAGTTGTTCATCGCTGTCGGTAGATACACGGCAGTAGGCCGCAACCCGCAACTTAGTCTGTTCGGTTAAATTGGTCGTGTTTTGAGCAATTTTCGTTACCTTTTTCAAATTCTCACCTCCTTAGTCAGTGTGACATATTACCTCTGAAACGAAGTTATATCAACGATTTCAAGGCATAATCTCGGCTAATAGCGGCGAGAAAGTTTTGCGATTTAATTCGGTTATCTTGTTGAATTCCGACAAGGTAATTAAATCTTTCTCAAGCATAGAAGTGAGTATTTGCTGCGCTCTCACATAATCAACTTCGCGCTGCATTTGCTCATGCGGAGTAGCGTTCACTTCACCATCGATTTTCAGCCCTTCGCCAATAGGGCAACGCATTAACTCAAGTTTCTGTTCATTGAACACGAGAAACCACCTCCTCGCTATACGGAGAAAAGTGGAGCGTTTTATACACCTATAAGTAAAAAAAGCCCGCAGAGTTTTTACGCTCCGCGGACTTGATAATAGTTATCACGAATATTTAATGAAAGCATCCTTAAATCCTGCCGCCTTAACCTTCTTGAGCATGGCGTCAGCATTTGCTTTGACAGAGTATGCACCGACTTGAACTCGGTACAGTTTCTTTGGATCGGTGGTGGTAGTCACTTCTGTTACCGATAGCAACTTTTTAACTTCGGCACGGAAAGTATCCATTGACTTCCCGTGTTTAGGAAACCAGTGCCCGGGGTCGGCATGGTTACTGGCGATACCACGCTTATGCCCTTCGTAATGCCCAATGATCACGCCATCTGCCATTGGATCGAGCTTGTACTCTTTGCAGAGATAGGCGCATAATTCAGCTGCTTCTTTATACACAGCATTGAAGTAAGCAGCATCAGTCAAGCCATCTTCACAAATTTCAAAACTGATATGAGTATCGTTGACTGAGCCTTTTGAACCGGAGCCGCCATGCCAGCCTCGGTGGTTCCAGGGCAGAGTCTGATAGGTTGCGATACTGCCATCCGCCAGCTTTCCGATGAAGGCGTGAACACAGACCTGCCGTCCGTCGGGTTTGTCCTGATTCCAGTGATTGTTGTATTGGTTCTTGCCCAGCAGGCCGTCGTCGGGACCCACGTAGCGTTTCAGGTTTGGGTTGTTTGCTCCCGTGGAATGCACCATAATACCTTTCGGTGTGATGGTTTTACCCGCTTTGTAGCAGGCGTTGTTGGTCAGAATGAGTTTATGCAGGTTCATTTATTTATCCTCCGATCTGCTGTGAAGCTGTACTAAAATATCTTTTAGTTTCGCCGGGATGGGCAGTCCGAGATGTCCAGCATTTTCAAGCATTGACACACCCTCATTGGATAGATAGAAGAAGATGACCGCAGTACGCAACACCCCGGCCTGCCCCAGTACTTGGACGTCAATAATGTTTCCGATACCAACCATCATAAAAATGAGCACCTTTTTAGAGATCCCCTTGAAGCCGACCTCGCTGGATAACCTATGGTCTACTATGGCGCACATCACACCAGTGATGTAGTCGATCACCACGAATGCTATGAGCGCATAGAGAAAGCCGTCTGCTCCTCCGAGAAACCAACCGATCCAGCCGCCTATAGCGGCGATCATTAGTTGAATCCATGTCCAGATTTCTTTCATGTTGTTTTTCCTCCTAATAAATAGTCACACCATTCAGATTTGGTTTTTTAGATGCTTTTCCGATCAAATCTGAAAGTCGTGCTTTGCCTTTCCGTCCGCCGCTGTCCACGGTAAACGCTGTATAAAAACCTCCCCTGCCGAAGTTGTGCGTCACATCAGTGACCGTACCGATGGTTTCAGTCTTTGCGCCACTGACGATGCGCACTTCATCGCCAATGGTGAGCTGGGGTGTGAAGATACCGACGAAGCTTTCCTGTCTGCCGGATACGGCGATAGCCTGTGCAAGTTCCTCGGCCATAGCCGTTATTTCGGTGAGAGTCGCGCCGTCAGCGGCTGTTACGTAGGTCGTTCGATGCGAAGGCTGAACCCACCACTTGTTCCTAGGAACCGTGGCATAAACCGTGCTCTCCGGATCTGCGCAGGTGACACAGACTTTGCTGACTGCTTCTGAATCGTCATACTCCACGCTGTAGCTCCAGCAGGTCTTGTCGCGCTCGAAGGTATACACAGCGGGCTGGTCGAAACGGGCATCGGTGACTGCAGCCACACCAATGACGCCGTTTGCCGTTTCATCGACTTTCCAGCCGTCAAGCAGAGAGATTACCCGCTTGATCCCGTCCAGTATGCTGACATCCGGTTCAAAGCGCAGTTTCCATGTCTTTGTGCTCTCTCCGACAAAAAAGTTCTCCACCTCGGCGAGGCGAAGAATCTCCTGCAGGTTCAGCTGTAGCGTTGTCTCTTCAAAGTTGTTGTCCTCGTTGAAGGTCTGTTCCTTCAGCAGCTTTCCGATTGCATTTCTGGCAGATACCAAAACCTTTTCATCCGGATACGATACCGAAGCACGGTCGATATAAAAGATGCCGAGCGGGATTTCTCCGCTGCTGCCGAGGGAAAAGTACAGTTCCATCTTGGTGCCCGGTGTCACGAAAGCCCGGTAGCGGTTGAGCAGTGCGCCCTTGATGTTAAGCAAGGTGCAGGACATCTGTGAGACCTCGCTGCCGATACTGAATTTAACCGAGCCATCAATAAAGGAATTCGTGATATCGGCCGGAAGCATATACATTACAAATCGATGGTCTCCTTCGGCACTCCAGAAGCCGTATGCCCCGTAATGAGCCACTTTCTTTATGCTTGGACATGACACCGATTCATCTGGTGATATCCTTCCGGTTTCCGTATAGGTAAGGTTATCGTACAAACCGAGAACCGGATCTGCTGTGCTGCCTGCCACAGTGCCGTCAGATGCGAGGTATATGAAACGGAGCAGGTTGTCCGAGGTGTGAATCACCTGGGGGGACAAACCTGCTCCGGTATCAAGGGTATATTCAAATGTCAATGTCATGGTATCACCCCCGCTGCAGCTGAACCGAGTAGGTGAAGCGCAGAAGATTGTTTGAGGTCTTGAACGGGTACTCAAGCGCAAAACTGGCCGTAATCGCTGCCCCTGCCGGAGACGGTGCTGTGAACTTTAATCCCGGCACGGTTTTACCTAAAAAGAAGGTTGAGCCATAACTTTGACCGTCCCTTGTCGGTAAGTTCTGGTAGTACAGATTGTAAGTCCAGTTGTAGCTGATACTACCGGATACGGTTGCTGTTTCCACCTGCTTTGTTCCCACATTGCCTGCGGCATCAACTGTCGATGTCGGGATAGCAGTCAGCCCGGTGCAGGTACCGTTTGCAATGCTGATGTTCATGGTGGGATCATTATCCGCAGCAACTTTAGCGGTCAGACGCACATATCTTCCGTTATCCGGACTTATTGTAAAAAAGTCGGTTATATCTGAGTTTTGTGCGAGAGCTGCATTTACCTTTGACGCAACAGTTGTAGCCGAATCTCCACTTGAAACCGGCACTGAAAGTGTAATTGGGGAATTAGCCATCCCGGCGGCCGTTACAACAACGGCTGCATTTCCCGCAGTTCCAATTGTTCCGGTCACATAGATGTTTTCCTGCTGCTTAACCGGGGCAACACCGGCTGTTGTATTGGTCGAGGTCGAAACGGTGGTCAGTCCCGCGCAAGTTCCGTTTGAAATTGCAATATTAAGGTTTGAAACATTTGCTGCCGGTGCTTTGGCGGTTAAGATCACATCCGCACCTGAAACAGATACATCATACACTGCGGTAATATTCGCATTGTTTTCAATGGCTGTTTTTATCTTGTCCGCTACAATGCTCGCCGTATCCGATGAGGCCACGGGTATCGAGAGAGTGATTGGAGAACCTGTTATGCTGCTTGATGTTATGACTACGGTGGCATTGCCTTCGCCGCTAAGGAACACTCTCCAATACCTCGCTGATATTTCTGTAAATTTCCATACCTGTCCTGTCCTTGAGAGCCCGGAGACATCCGTCCAATCAACGCCATTGCTTGAATATTGGATCTTAAGGGTATCGAGCCTTGCAGACGGAACCGTCAGGATATCAATTTTTAGTGTGTTGCAGGACTTCTCGGTTCCAAAGTCAATTATAATTGGATTTACATCGTTTACCGTACAGGAAGAGGGATACACAGACCTGTCATAACAGTTCCACCAAGCAAGCGGGTCGCGGTAGTCATAGCTGTTGCTTGGTGTTTTTGATGCTAAGTCACCGAAAGTCACTCCGGCATCCGTGCAACTCAGAGCCGCCGTATGGTAGTTTTCATACCAGTCACCGCAGTTGTTTTCATAATCCACTACAAAGTCCGTTCCTTCGGTCAGTTCCTCACCGTCTAAGTAGACCCTCGCCGTACCTGCCTGTATCAGCGGCGCTTTGATGTTGAATTCTTGTGTTTCCCCGTCGCCTTCACCAATAACTATTTGATTTACCTGGTATGGAGGAAAAACCTCGTGATTGGGGAAGGTAAATGCTCCGACCCCGGCTACACCGAGGTGTTTGACCAGACGATTGTTGCACTCGCTGTCAAGGAATGTGATGACAGGCAGGTCATACTGATAGGTCGTGATATTTCCTGTGCCGTTGCTGAAGGTGTAGCTTTTACTGCCGTGATACTTTGTGTTCATATCTGATGAATACTCCAACGGGTAGCGTGAAAAGCGGACGGTCCCATCCGTGCTGCCGGTGAGCAGCCATCTGACCAGATAATTGTTTTCCGGTTTGGGATAGATTCCGTTTGAGCCAAAGCCGGAAGGAGTGTAGGTAACATAGAAGGTAGCCGTAATATACACCACATCCGTGTCAGTTTTGACGATAGCAATCTGGTTTCCTTCAGAATCCTGCAGCATAGCATGGGACATGATGTAATAATAGCTTGAAAAGGTGCCGCTGTAATAACCTTCGAGCGCTACCTCGGTAATGGTGGAGCCGTTGCATTCGGTCGCTTCCAGCTTGATTTGCTTTGTCGTGTGCGAAGTCGGATATTCATAAACCGTTTCCAACGTTGTCACGGCTTTGCGTGTTAAATGCGAGAAAAGAGCTGTATCTGTAACAGCGGGTGTCCCGGTTCCGGTACCAACCGCGATATATCTGAACAGGTCAGCCGTTTTACTCAAAGGTGACCCGGTCAGCCTGCTGTTGAAATAGTAGTTGGTAATGACGTTGAAGCCGACTGCTGTCTGCTTGATTTTACCGCTTACGGCCTCGACCACCTTGACATCAAATCGGTTGTGAAGGACTGCTCGTTCTTGTATTTTCATGTTGAAAACCTCCTAAATCGGTAATGTGGAAACAGGCTGCAGGCTTACAGACGAAGCCACAACCGTAATGGCAGCCGTATGTGCAGGCTGGAAATACTCAGCGAAAACAGCCTCGTCAATCCAAACTCCCGCCGAAATCGTGGATATGGCTGCAGTCTCGTTTTCATAAGTGAAGTAGTCCATAGTTTCTGCGGCGGCTACAGCGCTCAGAGCGGGCAGAAACCATCTTTGCAAACCGAGCTTGTAATACCAGAGAGAACGGTATTCCGGCATTGTAATGGTTACTGCTACCGTCCTGCGGATATCGGAGCTCGTATATAGAACAAGTACCTGCTCCTCGCTGTCATAGGAAGCGGAGGCAACAGTCACCCCGGAAACGGAGAGGGCGCATTTCACCGGGAATCCCTCATCGATACTTCCGTTCAAAGGCTTTGTGAGATGTATTTTAAAGCCATAGCATACAAAGCCCGTCTCGCGGTTCAGTTTTTCCACCGAGGCCACAGAGATTTCCTCGGTGTCCGGCTCGTCCAGCAGAACATAGGGATAGGCGACATTCCCAGACGCGTACTCCTTGTTCAGCGTGTCCAGTTCGGTTATATCGGAAATCCACATCCTTACATTAGAGGCGTTGATATGGACTGTTTCCGGACGGACACTCATTCCGGCATAATTCCGATGCGTCAGCGCAAGAAGCATCCGCCCGCTGTTCTGCGTAAGGAATCCTATACGAAAATCGTTAGTGCGGATAACCGACAGGGTCGTGTTGCCCGTACCAAGCGCAGAAACTTCATGTTCTGCTTCCCAGACATAGCTTCCATTGTCCTGACAGCAGAGCGCACGGTAATATACAGAGCCGCTCTTTAGGTAGCCGATAATCAAGCCCTGATCGAGGTCCTGTTCAACACTGGACTGCCAGCCTTTGCAGGCGGATATTTGGGTAACATCTGTGGCAAGCAGAGTGGCATTATCATTGTTATGCCAGACCTGAACATAAAGATTGCCGTTCCGAACATAAAAGATATACGGGTATTCCTCGGTTTGAAGATAATACCACTCCTTTGCGGCATTCATTTTCCATACGCCGTTAAATTCAATTGCCACGTCGGTTGCTGCACCGAGCGTCCATTGATACTCCCACGGATACTCCAACCCAGCCGGAAACTTCCGTTTATATATCTTTGCGATACCGTCGTCCAAACAGATGGCATAGGCAAGAGATAAATCGGATTCACCGGCGGTCTGGCGCACAGCCACATCGCCGAAAGCGGGAGCAATATCTTCGTGAATTGGTTCGGAGAGCAGCGAATTGACGGAGGTCTGCGTGGCTACCACACGGAGCTTAGCCATACTGTCCGTGTTTTCTACCTTAAAACGGTTAGCAAGTTTTTCTTTCAGCGCCGCCGGTATGCTTCTCATGGATCGCTCACCTCGCTTACCGCCGCCAGGGTGGCCTTTACCTTGTACCAACCTGCCGCCTGATAATCAAACTCTCCGAGTTCAATGATTCTTCCGTTGAAAACACCCTGTTTTACCGAGCATTCAAGCATTGGAACGCTATCCTCGGCTTCCATCAGCGCGGCTTTACCAGCTTCATTCACATAGAGAGTCAGATTATAATGTACTGTCGGCGAACCGAAACGGGTAAGATACTCCGTCCCGTCAAGGGCAGTCTGCACTGTGCGGATGACTTCCTGCGTTTTTCGAAGGCTAACAAAACGCGTGATGATTTCATTTGTTTCTGTATTTTTCAAATAACTCATACGCGCACCTCCTGTCTGAGCCTATCGACGATGATGTCTATAACCGAGGTCATTTCACCGGTGGAATTTACACCTTCCACCCGAATCACACCTGTATGCTCAACGGTTCTCCTCACATCAAGCGAGGTGTCGTTCATTACTTTATGAATCCCGGTTTTCATATCAAGGTCAAAGTCGGTGGGGATCGCACCGGCAATATCTTTTTCAACACCCCTCATGGCATCTGTAAAACCCATACCGATGCCGAGGCCCATGTTTTCACCGATACCGGCAAATACAGTTGAGGGAGAGTGGATGCCCAGCAGGCTTTTCGCGCCGTCTACAATGCCGGAGAAAAACCCGGAGACTTTGTCCGCTATCCAGGAACCGAGGGATTTGATACCTTCCCATAGTCCCGTTACGATGTTCCTGCCGATTTCAAACACAGCGCCGACCGCCTTGCCGAGGCCGGTCACGATAGCCGCGACGATTTCCGGAAGTCTCGCCACAAGCTGCGGTATGGCTTTAATCAGTCCGAACGCAAGCTGAACGGTGAGTTCGATGCCCATTTCGAGGATTAAAGGAAGATTATCCGTGATGAAATCAATAATTGTCATAATGATTTCGGGCAGAGCGTCAATCAGTTCCGGCAGAGCGTTCAGCAAACCTTCCGCAAGCCCCTGTATAATGGCAAAGGCCGCTTCAAGGATCTGATCCATGCTGTCCAAAAGACCCTGAACGATGGTGATAATCGCCTCAACCGCCGCAGGAATCAATTCCGGCAAAGCGGAACCAAGCCCCATCACAAGGGCGGTAATCAGCTGTACAGCAGCATCAATGAGCAAGGGCAGATTATCAATCAAAGCGCCTACGATAGTGAGCACCGCATCAACGGCTGCAGGGATGAGTTCAGGCAAAAGACTGAGCAGTGTTTCAAGCACCTGCGTAAACAGGTCGACCACGGTGGAGAGGAGCGTCGGCAGCAAGTCCCCAATTGCCCTGAGTATACCGTCGAGGGCAGGCGGCAGAGCCTTGACGATATTCTCAATGACAGGCACCACGTTATCCACCACATGACCGAATGCCTCGACAACATTACCGATCAACATTTCAATGTCAGCATCAGCGTTGCCGAGTCCGGCCATCAGATTATCTATAGCCGACTGCATACCGGCCATTGACCCGCTTATGGTTTCAGTGGCTTCCTTCGCTGTCGTCCCGGTGATGCCCATTTCTGTCTGAATGACATGGATAGCTTCAGTCAGATCCGAGAAGGATGACAGGTCATATTTGATGCCGGAGATTTTCTCGGCATCAGCCAAGAGTCGCTCCATTTCAGATTTTGTGCCGCCATATCCCAACTTCAGATTGTCGAGCATCGTATAGTTTTGCTTGGCAAAACCCTGATAGGCCGTTTGAATGGCGGACAGATCCGTACCCATTTTATTGGCATTGTCCGCCATATCTGTGATGGCCATATCAGCAACTTCAGCAGCTTTTGCTGTGTCGCCGCCGAGTGATTGGATCAGGCTTGCGGAGAAACCCGTGACCGTTTCCATATACTCGTTTGCCGACATTCCGGCTGTTTTAAAGGCATTAGCGGCGTAGTTCTGCACTGTCTGTGACGCATCACCAAAGAGGGTGTCTACACCGCCGACCAGCTGCTCAAAGTCAGCGTATGCCGAAATAACTTCTTTGCCGAGTTTAAGCGCGGCTGCTCCGGCGGCAAGAGCGACAGCACCCATTGCCGCACCGACACCTTTTAATACGCTGCCCAGCTTTTCAAATTTACCGCCGGAACTTTCAGCTTCATCTCCAGTCTCTTTCAGTTCGTCGCCAAGGTCATCAGCGGCATCTGCCGAATTGTCCAGTTCGCGCTCCATACCATTAAGTTCGGCTTTGGCATTGTTTAGTTGTATAGCCCAGTTCTGAGTACGGCGGTCATTTTCGCCGAAGCTGTCGGCGGCATTCTTCAAGGCGGATTCGAGGGTGGAGATTTTGTCTTTCTGAGCATCGATTGCCTTGTTCAGAACCTCATTCCGTGCTGCAACCGCCGCTACAGACTTATCCTGCTTGTCAAATTCGGAGGAGACGAGCTTCATCTCACTGCCAAGAACCTTGAAAGTCTGGTTGATATCAGAGAGCGCTTTTTTGAACTCCTTTTCACCCTCGACTCCGATTTTCAAGCCGAAATTATCTGCCATGTCTCACCACCTCCTTAGATACCGCCCGGTATGATTTCATCGATGTAATACTCGCGTTTCGGCTTCGACAAACCGTTAAACTGTTTATATATCTCCCACTGGTCGAGCAGATGGCCGATAGGCATCAGCCAGACCTCCTGCTCGGTGCGTTGGAGCAGAGACACACCGTAAAAAATCAGTCGGGCAAACGATTCTTCATCGCTTACCCGACCTTCGCGTTTTTTGAGGTGTTACCTCCAGAGGGTTCTTCCTCGCTTTCAATATGACGTTTGGTTCCTTTATACATGGCATCCATGATGGCATTCTTGTATTCACCCAACTCAAGCGGAGAAGTGAGCAGCTCCACAGCCTCCTCGGTCAGCAGTTCTTGCTTTTCGGCAGGGTTCTGAAGGTTGTGAATCAGTACCGACTGATTGGCAAGCAGTGTGATGAGCCAAACGATCTCATCAAGCGCCATCTCGAAGTTTTCTGACTTCATGAGTTTTTCGCCGAGATTGGAAAGTCCTCCGTATCTCCTGGCGATCTCTTTTGTAGCCTTTGTGGTAAGGATCATCTCATACTCTTTACCGCCAATGTTGATCATTGCACTTCTGTCATCAGCCATTAGTCAACACCTCCACCAGCAGGAGTAAAGACCGGTTCATAGACAGATGTGTACCAGCCGGTAATTACGGAAGCAGGGACGCTCGTATCATCCTCATTGACCTCGGCTTTCCACGGATGCTTACCGTTTCCGTCGGTCTTATTGCGGCGGAACACCGTGCCCTCAATGGTCGGTGTAGAAAAGGTGATGCTGTCGCCCTTGGTGGCGAGGTTGGTCGCCGGAATGCCGAATTTCACCCTATAGAGCCAGAAGTATCTGTAATTTCCGTTTGCCTTTTTTGCACGGAAGCCTACGGCTACAGGAGCGCCGCCATCCTCACTTCCGGAAATAACGACGTGATTGTCGTCAAGCTTTGCACCCGTCAGATCCTCAGCGGCCGTCACACCGATATCATCGATTCCGAGGGAGAGTTTACCGCTCTTGAATTCCTTCACAACCTCAGCAGGCCCGTCGTCAGCATAAAGCGTAGCTTCAGCAAGCTCGACGGACAGATCCGCTTTCATTGCTTTTGCAAGCGGGATGGGAGTACCGTAGGTTTCGGTACCGTCTGCAGCCTCTGTGATTTTTGCGTAATAGAGCTTATCAAGCCCGATAGTAGCCATTTGTTATTCCTCCAGTTCGTAGTATTTCGCCACATCGATGGCGTAGTGGTGATAGCCGGTATCATCCTCGTGTCCGATATACCGGCGGTCGGTAATAACAAAATCAGCCTGGAGGAGCATCCTCACAAGCTGATTCTTTCTCTGTAAATAGTTGTTTTTACTGAACAGCGAGATCCTGACTTCGTTTATATCCGCAAGAGGTTTATTGTCTCCGTAAACGGCAAAGGTGTCAGTAAGCGGGGTCAGCACCATGTATTCATCAGGTGGCACTCCGCTGAAGACGCCTGTTTCGACAGGGATATTTGCGGTTTCAAACAGTGTGTTCAGTTCAGATAATATGCTCATAGCTTCTCAATCTCACTTTCCAGCTTATTGGTCATAGCCCCAATACAAGCGTCTTTGGATCTGCTTTTGGCAGGTTTCAGAAAAGGCTTCGGAGGCTGACCGTGCCTTCCGTATTCGAGGATGTTGGCAAGTTTGGCATTGCTGCCGCCGTCAGAGCGCGGCTCTGCAAAGCCTATTTTCACGTTGAAATTACCATCTCTGTCCTGCTTCGCCGGAGATACACCAAGCGCAGATTCAAGTTCTCCGGTGGAGCGGCTTTTAACCTTTGTGTTTTTACCGACCACAGAAGAAAGATTGCTTTTTACCTTGTCGTATACGACTTCGGCACCGGCTTCAAGAACCTTCGGTATGATCTCATCGGTCTTTTCAGCCAACCTTGACACTTTGAGCAGGAATTCCTCCGGCATCTTGAAATCGACCTTAGCCATCAGCGCTCACCGCCAATACTTCAAGATACATTCCTCGGCCCTTTACATTTTCAACCGAGCATATGTTGTAGCGTTTGCCCTCGCAGACGATAACATGGCGGTTGTGAAGAGCAAGTCCAGGAATAGTGCGGAGACGGAACAAGGCATTCACTTCATCTGACTGTGCCATGTTACGCCACTTTTCCGTAGAGTTTTTCTGCTCAAAATACGCCCTGACTGACGCAAGAACAGTATCGCCGTGGTTGACAAAACCGTCAGCATCCTTCGTGGGTTCGGTTGAGATAATATCGATGAATGTGTTCATTTTTCCAAAACTCATGCTCACACCTTCCAATCCCGGTCAAGTTTAAGAAGAAGGTTGACCGTATTCCATACCTGCTGTCCGGCCTGAACGTTGTCGGCAAAAAAGCCGCCGGTGCTGCCGTCCCGGCTCTCATAAAAATGGGACGACAGCATAATGACAGCCTGTTCTGTGGTAGGCGGCATAGGATGGTCCTTGTAGAATTTCTCCGGAAGGTGCTGATAACTTTCGGCATAGGATACAGCGGCGGTGATGTACATCTGCAGGAGTTCATCGTCGGCCGTATGCTCAAGAATAAGATTTGCCTTTACTTTTTCAATCAGCGTCATACCGCCATCGTCCTTTCTTTATTCTTCGGTTTCCGGTTCTGCGATGACAACAGTGAATGTGGCTTCGGGATAACCGGATGCCCAGAGCGTGAACGACTTCGGCTGATTTACGATTTCGTCGCACTTCAGCCACATCACAATATCTCCGGCCTGTCCGCCGACAGCAGCAGCTTCAGCTGCATCGGCTGAGGTCAGCTGACTACCGTTATACTTAACTGCCGTGATGGCAGGAAGTCCTGTGGTTATGAGGATGGCAACCCATTTGTGGGTTCCTTGTGCGGGGGTCGAGCTTTCATATGCAATTAGCCCGTCAACTGGAACAGTGACTGTAATGACATTGTCCTCGATAGTGATGGATTCGACTTTGTCTTGATTGGCTGTCATATCTTCGCTCAGAGCAGTGGTGACATTAGCAACTGAGACATTCCATGTATCGGGTTTCATCAGTCCTGTGTCCTTCAGTTTCAAAAGCAGCGCGTTGAGGTCGTCCTTGAGTCCGGCAACATTTGTAGCAGTACTTGCTGCTTGATTCGGTGCAGAAGAAAGCCCCGTTACCGAGGCTCCCTCCTTAATTTCAAGCGTTCCGCCGATTACGGTTTTCTCGCCGCCCTGTTCGGTGTAGTTTTTCGTGTTATAGCTCATACCGCACCTCCGTTAAGCCTTCTGCTGGAGCACCTTGACAGCCTCCGGCAGAATGAGTTTGCCGTCAACACGCTGGGTGGCAACAAAGCCTACCTGACCGGTTGCAGCGTAGAGCTCATTGAGTCTCTTGAACACACGTCCCTGGCGGTCGGCTACCCAGTAATAACTGAAATCGCCGAACACGATGCTTTTTGCGCCTGCGGCAATTGCGGGTACATATGCCGAGGTATACAGCGGACGGTTCAAAATGGTGTCAGGAGTACCTGCCTGCAGAGAGGGCTGCCAGAGATACTGACCGTTGCCGTCTTTCAGCTTGCGGATCGCCTTTACGGTGGCATCGTTCATGACGAACACCGCTTTGTTTCTATAAGGTGCTTTCAGCGAATAGAACAGGTCAAGCACCTCTTCAATAGTGATAGCCGCAGCGCCCGCTGTGGTCACACCGACTTGAGCACCGCCGGTTGCTGCGAGGATGCCGGTCGGTTTACCGGAGCCGTCACCTGTGAAAAAGGCTTCTTCTTCCTTGCTGCCGATACGCCTTGCGAACTCCCTCGAAATATAGGATTCAAGCGGAAATACACTGTCGTTCAGCAGTTCCTCGGAAACTTTGATCATTGTTCCAAGCTTGTAAGCGCCGATGGAAACCTGACCGAAACTGTCGTCACTATCGAGGATAGTGCCTTCCTCATCGATCCAGGAGGCTGTACCCTTTGAAGCTACGACCGGAATCTTACGATCCCCTGAGGAAGTGGTAATGACCTTTGCCAGTCTACGGAAAATGTTCTCTTCATCAAGAGCCTCTACAAGTGTGCGTTCGAACTCGTCAGGGACAAGGTATCCGCCTTCAGAATCGGTGCCGATCTGCAGAGCATTTTTCACGATAGGATCAAGACCCTCACCGGCGCGGGTACGCATTGCATTCCAGAATGCTTTTCTGTACTCATCAGATGCTCTGCCTGTTTTGGTTTCCATACCGGGAACGGCAGGCTTGCCTGTGAGGGGTGTGTTCAGCGGCTTTGAAAGCTCACGGTCAAGAGCTTCCTGCTTCTCAAGACGGTCAATTTCTTTTCCGAGAGCGACTACGTCGGCTTCCATTTTCTCGTAGGTTGCGGTGTCTTCGGCGGAAACCAGGCCGTCAGTACCGCGCTTGGTATCGAGGAAAGCCTTTGCGGCTTCCCATGCCTTGGCGCGCTTTTCGCGCAGTTCAAGAATTTTGTTCATGATGTTACCTCCATAAAATTTAGTGAGAAATCAAAGAGAGCCGCTTTTCAAGCGACTCAACGGGTGTTCCTTTGTTCTGTTTGGGTATCTTGGGTTTGACCTTGTTAAGCAGCGAGTTTGTTACTGCTCTGCGGCTGAAAGCATAGGTGATGTCGTCCGGTTGAATCCGCTTTTTCTCATCCTCCAGAATGCCATCAGCAAAACCTAATTCAATAGCTTTGTTTGCGTTGAGCCAGGTTTCTGCGTCCATGAGGTGGGAGAGCTTGGCACGGGACTGTCCGGTTTTAATTTCGTAGGCATTGATGATGCTTTCCTTGACCTCGTCCAGCATAGCGATGGCTTTCTGCATTTCCTCGCTGTCACCGATTGCGATAGTCAGCGGGTTATGCACCATCATGAGCGCCGTCGGTGCCATCAATACCTCGGTTCCCGCCATTGCGATAACGCTTGCTGCCGAAGCCGCAATGCCGTCAATTTTTACGGTGACCTTGCCTTTGTAATCCATGAGCATGGCATAGATCTGACTCGCCGCGATACAGTCGCCGCCGGGCGAGTTGATCCAAATAACAATGTCACCCTCTCCGGAATTCAAATCAGCTTTGAATGCTTTAGGGGTGACATCGTCGTCGAACCATGACTCTTCGGCAATTGTGCCGTCCAGATAGAGTGTTCTGACACCGGAATCTTCATCCCGCGCCCAGTTCCAGAATTTCTTCATTTGCTTGTTTCCTCCGTTCCTTTTGTATTTGCGAACGCACCCGCGTCCTGTAATTTGGTCATTGCGCCGTTGATGAGGTAGAGATCGCCGCCGAGTTCCGCAGGGATACGGTCGAGGTTTTCAAGCTCACGGATATCGTTCGCGCTCATCCATCCATTCTGTCTTGCGGTCGCATAACCGCTCATGCGGCTTTCGTAATCTCCGCGCAGAAGTCCGTCTACGTTGAACTTGATAAATACTGTCGGTTTTTCGCTGTCGGAAAGCAGGGCGCGGCACATGGACTGCTCCCAGCGCACCACCCACGGGTCGAGCGTGTATTTCACAAACTCAAGGCTCTGCTGCTCGATGTTGCTGAAGGATGATTTTTCAAGGTCAGCGAGCATATGCGGAGGCACTCTGAAAATACGGGCAATCTCATTGATCTGAAACTTCCGTGTTTCCAAAAACTGCGCCTGTTCCGGTGAAATCCCTATGGGCTGATACTTCATGCCTTCCTCGAGAACGGCCACCCTGTGTGAGTTGGCTGAACCTTGGTAGGCGGCATTCCAGGATTCCTTGACCTTCTGTGGATCCTTAATCGTACCGGGATGTTCAAGCACACCGCCCGGCGCGGCACCGTTTGCGAAAAACTTCGCTCCGTATTCTTCTGTGGCGATGGCGAGGCCTACCGCGTTCTTTGCCATTGCAATGGGCGAATAGCCAACCAGACCGTCAAAGCCCAAGCCCGGAATATGCAGGACATCGGCAGGGGCAAGATAGACCTGGTTGTCTTTGCCGAGTGAAGGTACATCCTCCGAGCTGCGCTGATATAAATAGAAAAGCCGGCCGTTAGCATCACGGTCGACTGTCATCTTGTTTGGCATCAGCGGATAGAGGGAAATGACCTCGCCTTTAGCATTGCGTATAATCTGCGCATAGGCATTGCCCCATAATAAAAGATGACTCATCAGAGTTTCTCGGAACGCAAATGAAGTCATCTCCGGGTTCGGCTCGTCGTGGAGCAGCTTATATAACGGGTGTTTCAGATATTTCTCTTTGCCGCCGCTGTCGTTGTACTTATATACATGTAGCGGCAGACCCGCCAGCGTTTCGGACAATATCCTCACACAGGAATAGACCGCAGTCATCTGCATGGCAGTATGTTCGTTGACCGGCTTCCCTGAGCTTGTGCTCCCAAAGAAGAAGTCGTAGCGCCCGCCGCCAAGGGCATCCTTAGGCTTGTCACGTGCTTTGAATATTCCTTCGAACAGTCTCATGAACATCACTCTCCTTTAAAAATGGGCATGACTAAAGCACCTCATGCGAGATGCTTTAGTCATTATGAAGTTCGAGTCATACTATTATGTTGTTTGTTTCCGTAATCCGTGGTCTTTGCGGACTCCTTTTGGAAACTCTATGTTGGCAAATGGAAAGGGGTGAATAGGGTCGCGTAGAATCTTCCTGCTTTCACAAGATACTCGCTTAACAAAATAATCCAAAAACACAGATTCAAGATCGTGTGCCGTACTGCCTTCTGAAGTAGTCCAATAAATGTTCAGCTCTGTCAAGTTGTTTAGTGTTTTTAGCCAATGACCGCCTCTGTGAGGACCAGGACTCCCAAGAGTTGTCGTATAATACTGGTTTACTCTCTGTTGCAGCGATGTTCCTGCCTTGCCAATGTATAATACTGTTTCATCGGGCAGCCAAAAGTCCTTCAGCCTTTTTGTTAAAGTGTTCACCGTTGGCAAGGTGCGGTCGAGTGTCATATAGGGAACTCGATTAACCCATTCCTCGACTAACCCTTCTGAAATGGGAGCCTCATTATAACAAAGCATTTTATCGGCTTGATTAGTCAAAGCGACCACATAGACCCCAGGCTGCACACAGTCTAATTGATGCCCCCACTTTATTTGTCCCAAAATTTCTTTGCCATTCTCTTGGAATAGTCGTTCAACAACAGTAGGCATATGATGCCCTCCAGATACCGTTAATTACAACTAAAGTATATAACTTCGGCAAAAATGATGTCAACAATTATAGGATTCACTTGCTATGGTCTTAGACAAAAAGAAGTCCGCGCGAGTCATACACGCTTTCGCTCGTATCGTTTCCGCACCGTATTGCGCGGTCAAGTGCCATGATCGTAGCAACAACCCCGTCTATTTTTTCTGTGGATTTTTCCTTGGTGGCTTTGATGTTTCCTGCATCATCTGAGCGAATACACACATTGTCCATCATCCAGCGCAGCACCGGGTGGCCGCCGTGGGCAAGTTTCTGCTCCAGAGTTAGTTTCATGAGTTCTTTTGTGGGTGGACTCATGTCCTTAAATCCCTGCCCGAACGGAACGACCGTGAAGCCCATGCCCTCGAGGTTCTGCACCATCTGAACGGCGCCCCAGCGGTCAAAGGCGATTTCGCGGATGTTGTATTTCTCGCCGAGCCGTTCAATGAACTTTTCAATGTATCCGTAATGAACGACATTGCCCTCAGTGGTTTTTAGGAAACCTTGCTTCTGCCATAGATCATAATTCACATGATCACGCCGAACTCGCAGGTCAATGTTGTCTTCTGGTATCCAGAAAAACGGTAAAATAATGTATTTATCATTCTCGTCCAATGGCGGGAAGACCAGCACAAAAGCTGTGATGTCAGTGGATGAGGAGAGGTCAAGCCCGCCATAGCAGACGCGGCCACGTAAGGCTTCCGGGTCGACGCTGAAAGCGCAGGCGTCCCATTTATCCATCGGCATCCAGCGTACGACCTGTTTGACCCACTGGTTCAGACGAAGCTGGCGAAAGCTGTTCTCCTCGGCGGGGTTCTGTTTTGCACTCTCACAGGCAGCTTTTACCTTGTCTATTCCTATTGTGATACCAAGGGAAGGGTTTGCTTTTTTCCATACCTTTGGGTCCGTCCAGTCGTCTGTTTCCGAAGCTCCAAATATTACAGGATAAAACGTCGGATCCGTCTTGCGGCCCGAAAGTATATCCAGTGCTTTTTGATGCACCTCATAGCAGATGGAGTTCGTATTGTCGCCGGCTGTTGTGATTAAGAAATACAGCGGCTGCATTCGGGCGTCACCGCTGCCTTTGGTCATCACATCGTAGAGCTTTCTATTTGGCTGCGTGTGCAGTTCATCGAAAATAACACCATGTGTATTGAAACCGTGTTTGTTTGCTACGTCCGCTGAGAGTACCTGATAAGTACTCTCCGTAGGCATAAATACAAGGGTCTTTGTTGATTCAGTAATCTTAACTCTCTTGGATAGTGCCGGAGACTTGCGTACCATAGCAACGGCTACTTCAAACACAATTTTTGCTTGGTTCTTATCCGAAGCACAGCTATATACCTTAGCGCGCTGTTCGCCATCGCCACAAGTCAACAAAAGTGCAACTGCCGCGGCAAGCTCTGACTTTCCATTCTTTTTTGGTATTTCGATATATGCTGTATTAAACTGACGGTAGCCATTTGGCTTCAGAACACCAAACACATCTCGTATGATTTGTTCCTGCCAATCTATAAGTTCAAAAGGCCGACCGTCCCATATGCCGCTGGTATGACGTAAGGCCTGAATGAAAGCGACAGCATAGTCGGCGGCTTCCTTGCAGTAAACGGAATCCTTCATCATAAAACGAGTTGGTGTGTATTTCTTTAGTTTTCGTATATCAGCCGCCTCCTTTCAAAATGGCATAAAAAATGACCTGCCACAGGCAAGCCTTCTAAAAATGTCTGCACGAGAGACAGCCCCTTTCGGGGTGTTCTCGGCTGTTTTCGATTTTAGGTTAGGGTTTTTCCGTTAGTTCGCCATCCACTAAAATATATCGGTGTTCGCATCCCTGCGCGTCCTTGGCAATAATCCGCAACTCTCCGTTTTCAAAAGCGTTGTAAACCTTCACGAAAGTGTATCCGTCGCCAAGCTGCTCGTCGATGAGTTTTCGGTAGTCCATGCTTTTCTCCTTTCTTTTAATGTTTGGCTTAATCGAGGTTCACAAGACCGTTTTTGTGCTGCGAGACCTCGGCGGGATTAATATCGACCGGCTCGCACATGGCTGCGCTTGCAAGCCATTTGGTGCCGTCGTTCCAAAGCGGGCGGAGTATTGGGTCGCCCGTGACTTCATGGAAACCGACGATCTTGGCGAGAATGCCGTGGTTGCGAACCGTCTGGTTCAGATGAAGTTGGTTTGTCATGTTGATGTCCTCCTTATAGTGTGTTTTCCCTTGCGGTAGGTTACATATAGCCATAGAAAACACAGCATAGCAAGGCAATTACACGATATAAATCGGCATATACTACACAATCTTTGTTGCTCGTAAAACTACTGTAATTGTGTATTTTTCAATTAAATTTTCCGGCATATATCCTCGCCATATACGATATGAAGCGTGCTGCCGTTGTCCCATGAAACCATTATGCTTCCAATGTCATCCACGCCCGTGACCGTTCCTTTAGTACCAATAGGAGGAGCTTGTATGTCATCCATTTTTATCAGTTCCACACGGCACCCGACGGGATATTGAGCGCGGATACGTTCGACGGTTTCTCTTGAAGGAAATCTATTGCTCATCACCTGTACCACCTTTCGGAGTTTTGAATGCGCTGCTGCCGGGGAGGTTTTTCAGCAGGATTTTTCTGCTAACCTTGTATTCGTCACCAATAAAGCCGAGAGAGAGCAGCCAGCAGCGCATGGCGTACTTTGGATTATCAACCTCACGTTCTTTGGCACTGACTCGCTGCTTTTCTTTTGCCGTTTCACAGAGCTTCGATATTAGTGTGGTATAAGCGTGAACCGAATCGCTGTCTAAGTTTCTTTTGAACCATGGGAATCGGAGAGTCTTTTTTGTCTGCTGAATGGGCAAATCTGGGGTACCTAATGCTGCTTTGAGTAGTGATTCCTTTGCGGTGACCAGTTTAGCAAGGTTATCAAGCTTTTCAGGAGTGAACCCTGTCAGCGGCATCTCAATAACAAGCTCGTCGCCATCATTAGTGTCACTGCCGTCCTTTTCTGCTTCAAAGCCCAATTCACGCAGCCGCTCTATGAGGTTTTCGATTTCCACGCTATCACTACGGTTATCAAAGACAACGATGCCGTTTTTTTCAACAGTGAAATAATCAATCTCGTAAGCGAAGCTCGGTGCACCCAAATATTTGGGTTTAGCTTCCAAAATGTCGCCCATTGCCCGAACGAGACGCTTGCGCTCATCGCCAGTGACGTTATACCTGATTACAAATGTGCTTTGTTCCATTCCATTTACCACCTTTCTGCGTTCTACGTAGGTCATATAGAGCCATAAAATCTGTAGAATAGCAAGCGTTATTCTACAGACTTTTTGACATCTATATATGCAGTTTTTTGTGTATCGCGCATAAGGAAAACGTCGGTATCTGAGCCTTTTTGCTCTATGTACCGTTTCACGATAACATCGGCATAGCGCTCATCCAACTCAATCGTATAGCAAATGCGTCCTGTCTGTTCGCAGGCAATGAGAGTACTGCCGCTGCCCCCGAATGAGTCAAGCACAATGTTGTTTGTCAGCGAGCTGTTCATAATCGGATATGCGCACAGTGCCACAGGTTTCATTGTAGGATGATGTTTGCTCTTGGTTGGCCGGTCAAAATTCCATGTCGTGCGCTGTTTACGGTCGGCGTACCAGTTGTGACTGGCTGTTGGCTTCCAGCCTACTAGAATAGGTTCATGGTTGTATTGATAATCGCATCGCCCCAAGACCGGTGTATTCTTTATCCATATACAGGTCTGATGACAGAAGAAGCCTGCTTCTGTAAATGCTGTCCTGAAATTGACTGTCTCACGATCAGCGTGGAAAACATAAATGCCGCCACCGTCTACCAACGCATCATACATGCACCGGTATGCCGAAAGCAGGAATGCGTGGAACTTGGTACTTTCCATATTGTCATTTTTAAGTTTTCCCGCAGTGCCTTTATAGTCCACATTGTATGGTGGATCTGTGATCACGAGATTTGCTTGCTGTCCGTCCATGAGCTTTTTATATGTTTCAGCTTTCGTAGCATCGCCGCAGATAAGACGGTGCCGTCCAAGCAGCCAGATGTCTCCCTGCTTGGAAACTGGTGTTTCAGGTAATGGCTCGTCAAAATCGTCCTCTTTTATTCCTCCGACTATACTATCCCTGAACAACGCATCCATCTCTGCAGCATCGAAACCCGTAAGAGATACATCAAAGCCACTTGCACCGATATCCTTTAAAAGGTCGGTCAAAAGCGGGATATCGAACTCGCCAGATATCTTGTTGAGCGCCACATTTAAGGCTTTTTCCTGTTGCTCGTCGATATCCAGTACAACGCAGTCCACATCGGTATATCCGAGCGCCACCAGTACCTTGTAGCGCTGATGTCCGCCGACAATATTGCCCGTGCGCTTGTTCCAGACGATAGGCTCAACATAACCGAATTCCTCAATGGAGCGGCGCAGCTTTTCATATTCAGCATCACCGGGTTTAAGGTCTTTTCGCGGATTGTATGCTGAAGGGTTTAACTTCTCAATTGATAATTTCTGTATATCCATATCATACCTCCAGCTTTACAGCAGTCCCACCGGTGAATGTTTCCCAGCGCTTTACGATGAGATCACAGTAGACCGGCGAAATCTCCATCGCATAGCACCTGCGTTCGGTCTGTTCACAGGCGATGAGCGTCGTTCCACAGCCCGCGAAAGGTTCAAGTATCACACCGCCACGGTCAGAATGCATTTTAATGCATCGCCACGGCAACTCGACAGGAAACATAGCAGGGTGATCTTTATTGGCTCGCACAGTAGATATTTCCCAAATACCGGCATAGCCCCATTTTTTACGTTCATCCTTGGTAAGACGCTTCACAAACTTATATGAATGACCGGCGAATGCCGAAACCCATGCAAATTCTTGGTCGTTGTATTCATCAGTTTCCTGCGCAGCCAGCGCCGTGATATATTCGTACTGCTGCACCGGTTTATTTGTCACAAGGTGATAGGGTGAATTACCGAAATTCATGCCTTGCTTTTTCCATATGCGAATCCAGATAGGACGAAAGCCATTGTCAGCAAATAGCCCAATGCTATACATTTCGGTTGGTTCAATAAACTGGGTGCCTGTGGCATATAGGTCTCCGATGTTCCAACAGACAATGTCTGCGTTTTTACAGATGTTCTTTATAGCGGGGCGCATAGTTTCAAACCACAGTTCGATCCCGGCTTTTTCATATTCTTTTCCCACGCCGTATGGAGGAGAGGTAACTGCGCTCTGGGCTTGGGCACCGTCCATCAGATGGTCGAAATCCACCTCGATGGTACTGTCGCCGCACAAAAGCCGATGCTGTCCAAGCAGCCAGATATCTCCTGTATGAGTTCGTGTTTCGCCAACAGCTTCAATGGCTTCCTTTTCTTTGTCTACGTCGAAGTCATCCTGTATAGCTTCCTTCGAGTAAAATTTATTTAGGAGTGCGTCTACTTCGTCAGCATCAAAACCTGTAAGAGATACGTCAAATGTAGATGCGTCAAACTCTGCCATGAGCGATGCCAGCTTTGCTTCGTCCCAATCGCCCTGTATTTTATTAAGTGCAAGGTTAAGTGCTTTTTCACGTTTGTCATCAAGCTCAACAATCACGCAGTCGATTTCCGTCTGCCCAAGGTCGAGTAGCACTTTCAACCGCTGGTGACCTCCAACCACGTTACCGGTGGTCTTATTCCAGATGATCGGTTCCACATAACCGAACTCCGCAATAGAGCGCTTGAGCTTTTCGTATTCCTTGTCACCCGGCTTCAGGTCTTTTCGTGGGTTATATGCAGCTGGATTGAGCTTTGCCGCGGGTATCTTTTCAATCAGCATATTTCTCAGCCGCCTTTCTTAACTCCTTATAACAATCCACGTTTTCCCACGGAAAGAGACAGGAATTGAAATGACCATATGCCGCCGTGCTTTCATATATGGCTGTACGCAAACGCAGCTTTTCAATGATAGCGGCAGGACGCAAATTAAAGACTTCTTGCACAATCAAGGTAAGCTGCTCATCTGTCAGCTTGCTTGTTCCAAATGAAGTGACCGCCACTGCCACGGGACTTGCCTTACCGATGGCATAAGAAAGAGCGACCTCGCATCTTTCAGCCAAGTCGCTCCACACAATGTTCTTCGCGATGTACCGTGCCATATATGCACCGCTGCGGTCAACCTTCGTCGGATCTTTGCCGCAAAGGGCTCCGCCGCCGTGAGACGCAAGACCACCATAAGTATCCACCATGATTTTTCGGCCGGTCAATCCTGTGTCTGCAGCGGGACCGCCTTCGACAAATCTGCCGGAGGGGTTAATGAGTATTTCGGTATCATCGTCCATTGGGAAATCCTCAAAACATTGCCACAAAACATTATTAATAATATCCGTGCGCAGCTGCTCCTGCGTTTTATTCGACTCATGCTGGACAGATATCACCACAGCTTTCACACGTTTGGGTTTACCATCTTCATATTCGACAGTAACCTGACACTTGCCGTCCGGTAGAATGCCTTTGATGAGTTTACCTTCGCGGCATTCATCAATGCGCTTGGCAATGCGATGCGAGAGCACTAGCGGCAAAGGCAAATACTCTCGCGTTTCCTTTGTTGCGTACCCGTATACTGTGCCTTGATCACCTGCGCCGACAGATCCGTAAGGATCGCATATGCCGTTTCTCGCTTCAATAGCCGTATCCACACCGGCTGCGATATCCGCACTCTGTCGATGAACGAATACGAACACAGTAAACTTCCAAGGATTATACCCGACCTCGCGCAGGACATTTCGCACGATAAACCGAATATCCACTTTTTCGCTACAGGTGATTTCGCCCGCTACGATAATTTTGCCCTTAGTCGCCATAACCTCGCAAGCTACACGAGAAGCTCTGTCCTTTCTGAGACAAGCATCCAAGATATTGTCGGCGATCAGATCGCAGAGCTTATCCGGATGCCCTTTGCATACACTTTCTGCTGTTTTGTAAGTTGTCATTTCACATTCCTCCGTTTATTATAGTGCGCCCCGACGGGCATTGAGCAACTTTTCCATTGCATCGTCTTGGGGCGTTACACCGCGATATTCTGTAGTGCAGTTTTCTCGTACCACCTGATAAATCTGGAACCAGATGTTGTTGGCCTGCTTCATGAAGTTTTGAGACATTGAAACATAGGGGGACGGAATAGCATTGCCGGTGGTGGGGTGCTTAGCAAGGAAGCCAAACTCGCTGATTGCCTGCTCGCACTGGATCCATCGTGCCACACTCTGAGCGTATTGTTCGATAAGCTGAGTAGTTACTAACTGTGCGCACCCTCGCTCCTTGAGCCATTGCCATGTATTGTTGAAAATCTCCGCCGCCAGTGTTGTGGAACCGTCTTTCTGTTTCGCGGTAAGGTAGCCTCTTGGCTTTGGCATTGATTCTCCGGTAAGCTCCGTCATGTCTGTAAAGTCCATGATGGTCAACTTTCGATTACCGGGATTGCCATCTAAAATTTTGTCGGCGAGGGCTTTCTTTTTTTGCCCTGAGCCAATTCTTGCACCGCCTCTGTTGGTGCCGTCTTTTGCCATATTCATCACACTCCTTACCGATGGGGGATATTAGCCGTTTGAAACTGCGATTTCTCACGCGAAGCCCCACGCCGCTGTCCGCTTTCAATAGTTTTAGAGATCTGACCGCCCCCACCTGTCGCCGCTCTCTGCAGTAATGCGTGAGTGACACGACTTGCACAGCGACATGAGATTACTCACATCATTTGTTCCTCCGTGACTGAGCGGGAGAATATGGTGTACCTCTTCAGCGGGGGTTAAGCGATCAGCTTTTTTACACTCCTCACATAGCGGGTGTGCCTTGATGTAACGGTCGCGTATGCGTTTCCATGCACGACCATATCTTTTGTTGGTTTCAGGCTCGCGCTGAAAATGATTATAGTGGCGCGTTGCCAGCCGTTGATGTTCCACACAATACAAACCATCCGTCAGTTTTGGACAACTGGGGTATCGACACGGTCGCTTTGGTTTCTTTGGCATAAGGTCACCTCCTTGGGCATAACAAAAGCCCCGGGGGATTTTCCCTCGAGGCTCTGTTGGATTCTGGTTTCCTAAGTATATACTATCACAAAGGAGTACATGACAAACAGTGACATTTACTGCTGAGTTTGCAAAGCTGTAATGTTTTCTATTGCTTCATCGTGAAGTCGGTATACATGGCGCACATTATAACCCATATCAACAGCTATCTGCTCCCAAGTCTTGAAGCAGAGGTAGCGCAGCTCCAGAAGCGTCTGATGCTCTGTGTTATTCACGGTTTTGATGAGCCTGACTATCTCGCGCTTCAGGTCAACGAGCCGATTGATGTCACGGTTGATTTCCGCTTGCAGGTCGATAATCTTTGCCACAGCATCGGCCATCGTTGATGTGCTACGATTTGGATTGCGAGGCATGCCCGTTAGGGTGTAGGTGCATTTCGTAGCCAGTTCATTTAGCGAAGCAATCTGCTCCAGCTTGGAATTTATACGCTGGTCGAGCCTGTATGCCTGCCCGAGATATGCTTTAACAGTCATGCCATCACCTCCGCTTTCAGCTTGGCGATGAGCATTTCCGGGTCGATGCTCGTCAGCGCCCCAAACCAGCCGGAACGGAAGAACTGTTCAATACGCCTGCGCTCATACTGCGCTGAGCGGTTATTGGGATAATGCGAAAGAGTACGCAACGCCTTGCGGTAATCTTTGACCGCCTGAAGAATGATGGCGTTAGCCAGGTTATTATAATTGTCAATCATATGTGACACGCTCCTAAACTTTATTTTTTAAAGAAGCAGTGTCGCATTGTTAGTATTGTATATGTAAAGCACGGATGCGTTGTTTTCATAATCATTGCAGGGAGCCGTTTATAACAGCTCGCACCTCGTCAACCGAACGGACGACCGCAACGGTGCCGCCACAGGCGAGGATTTTACGAATAGTCGCTTCTTGCAGTTTTGTTGTTTTGCCGACCGGTGTTTTTACTTCAAATGCGTAAAACATGCCATCAATACAGGCAATGATATCCGGAATGCCCGCTGTGCCGTATATTCCGCCATGTTCTTTCCAAGCGAAGCACTTCGGCACAGTTTTTAAATAGCGAAGGATTTTAGATACGATTTCTTTTTCAGACACATGATCCTCCTTGTAACTTATTTGCAGCTTGTAACCTCGTAACCTGAAAATATATAGGTGTGCATATATTTACACGCACACACGCGCTCGCGTATGGTGAATTGTTGCGCTCGCGTGTATACCCATAATTTTAGAAGTTACAAAGTTACAAAAGGTAAGAAAAATCAAATTGTGCTTGTATATAGCGGTTTTTGGGCGTAACTTTTCTTGTAACTTTTCCTCTTCGGGAAGTTGCGTTTTGGACTGTGAGGTTACATTTACACTGTTCATAGCGGTTCTATCTCTGTGATCTCAAAGCCGGACACATCACATCGAGCCTTCAACAGCTCATAATTGAGTGTCCAAACACGCCGATTTTCTGATCCGATGCGTTTTTGCACATTGCTTTCAAGAAAATAATCCGAGTGAGCCAGCTGCTTTTTGAATTGTGCGTAGGTCAGTGTTTCGCCGACAACGGCGTAATCCTTGCGGTATTTGGTATATTTGTCGTATACGGGGTTGAGCCGAAGCGCCAACACGGTGTCACCATCGCAGAGGGTGTATTCACTTTTTGGATCCAGCCCCATGCGCGACATGATTTCAAGCGTCTGCTCGACCACGCTTTTATTGCTCAAGCCGCCATCAAGCAAATATTCCTTTGCCGCAAATTCGATGTACTTTGTGCAGTGTTCAAGGTTATGTGGCAATGCCTCATGCCAAGTAAGACCGAGCGACTTGCATAGCTTTTCGAGCAGCCGCAGACCGGTTACCATACAGGCAAGGTTATTAACGATACGCGACGGAAGCTCCTTGCTGAAGCATCCAAGCGCTTCCTCATACCATGAATAACATTCGTTTATAGTTGTTTTCAGTGCGATATTCAATAAACTATGCCCGAAGCTACCGAGCATATCGGCACAACGGCATAACTCTTGAAAAGTCGTGCGGTATCCTACGGGTTTCAGGTCTTTCTTGGAAAACAGAAGCTCGATGCTGCGCTCCCTGATTGCAGCTTCATCTGCCGATTCCTCACCGGCGACCACAAGCGGGGCGAGAAGCTCATAACTTATAATGCTTTGGTCGGCGCGTCCGCGAATACCTTCTTGACCATCATAGCTGTTACGAAAATGGTTCAGTAGCGCATCAAGTCGATATTTGTCAATCTTTGACGGCTTGAATTCATCCAGTGCCATCGGAATGACATTAGATGATGCCGCGTCTTTCATCAGAGTGAATGCCGTCGTCTGGCCGGCTGCGATGATTTTTGCCCTTGAAAAGACGGGCATAATAACCCGCTCCAGCGTATTGCTTTTGCCGCTGCCTGCTTCGCCGATGAGCATAAGATGAGGAAACTTCACATTCTTCTTTCGCAGATGCTCTTTTATGAAACAACCACACATCCATGCTAATATTGAAGTCGTTTTTGCAGGTTCGTTGTAGGACATCAGTCTTTCACCTAATTTCTGAAGCTGGGCCGCCGTTAAAGGCTTTGCTGACAGAATACTACTGTCAATGCTACGGTACTTTTCGAGTTGAATGATGTCATCGACATCTGTACCATTTGCGTCAACCGCACCGTCCATTGAAACAAATACCATCTCTTTATCATGCTCGTAGATACCCATGGCCTTAACGCCTTTTTTTACAGGCCAGTCTAATTCGGAGATATATGCTTTTAGCAGTTCCAAATCACCATCAGAGCCGGTGTAGCTTAGAGCAATGGTGCGCTTGTTGAGCGCATTTTTGAATTTCTGCTGGTTGGCAAAATCCGTTGTCATGAAGGTCAACCGGTATGTCTCACCGCGCACGGTTACGAGGTCAGCAGTAAGTTGTGTTTCCTCATCGGCAACAATCATTTCAACCGGCATAAACACGAAGTTTGTAAGCAGATAGATGTTGTCGTTTCTCTTGCGGTAATATTGTCCCTTATACTCAAATACAGCTGCGTCACCGCCGGGAGCGTATACATCTTCAGTGATGTCGCAGGCCTTTGACAGCGTTTCTTCGCCATAGGTTGCTCCGCTGGCATGATGCCGCTTATCCCATTTTTCACGAAACAGGCCGCTTTGCCGAAAGAGCCTATCCATCTGCTCTTTGTTCTTGCCAGACCAGAACGCCAACTTGCAGCAAAGAGCCATGTCCGCTTCTGACTGACTGGCGAAGTTCTCTTGCCACTCACCTTCCCAGAGCTTCGTAAATGCCTCACCGTTTTCGGCATTCTTTGCAAGCTCTAAAAGGTCATTGTCTGTAAGCTGAACGGATGTATTCTTTTGCGTCTTTTTATTTTTTCTTTTGGTAGGACGGATATATGTTTCGTGAATCCATTTAAGCGTTCCGTTATCCTCGGCGACGGTATTAATGGCACAGTCAAGCTTATTACCTGTCATGGTGAAGTAGCGGGTATGCTCGTACATTTCCACGCCGGTCTTGGTATTCTTGTTGCCGGTACCGGGTATTTTGCCTTTATAAAAAAGATGAACGCCGGTGCCGGAGGGCGAAAACTCCATGTATGTTGGTTGTCTTGCGATGATAGCCTTGGCCGTATCGTTAAATGACTTTGTTTCGGGGTCATAACAATGATCAATGTCTACACCCACAAATTCGTCGTCACGGGAAAACATAAAGCCCACACCCGTAAAACCATAACGTTCTACTGCGTCGACGGCAGTTGCATAATCCGTCCAAGTTGCCGGGTTATTGGATGCAGCACCCTTGCCTGACACCGGGTTAAACGGCATCTTTTTATCCTTGCCGCCATCCTTATCGGGGATGAGCCGCCAGTTGACCCATTGCTTTCGCTCCATCAGCTCTTTTGGATAGGTCATATTGTTTTCACCTCACAGTCTTCCGTAAAATACCGAATCAGCATGTTGTGTTTCTTCGCTTTGCGTATTTCATAGCTCATGCCTTCGGATACGGTATCACCAAAAACCCACAACTCCTGGCATTTTCCGAGCAGGACACGCCCGAAGAAAAGACCGAGCTTACGGCTGTCCGGATCGTGCTCATCCATAAACTGCGGGTAGAGCAGATGCGGTGCGAACGGAATTGCATATTGCTCTACAGCGAAGCGACAATAGTTTTTTGTGCGCTCGGTATTTGCTTTTATATCTCCGGCGAATGGCGAACAGATGAATACGAGAGGGCGATATCCCGTACCATAGCGGCGTTTTAACTCATCGCGCAGTACCATGCGTATGGCTTGGTATGTCGTTGGGTCGTAATAACCTTCAGAATTATATTTATCTATCCACATCACGCACCCTCCATTTCAACCAGATCGCCGAAATTCGTACCGTATGCGGCCTCAGCGATGATCGGCACATCGAAATCTGTAAAGGGTTGTTCTTCCATACATGCTTTAACAAAACAGACTGCTTCATCGAGCTTGTCTGCTGGGATTTCAAACACCAGCTCATCGTGGATTTGTAAAAAAGGCTTAAGCCACGGGCGTACCTTGATGCCTTGGACTATGCGTCCCATTGCCAGCTTGATAATATCGGCGGCGGTACCTTGAATGGGGGTGTTCATGGCACAGCGTTCTGCAAAAGAGCGCTTGCCCCAGTCGGTAGAAAGGATGCCGACAATGTATCTGCGGCGGCCGAGCCATGTTTCGGCGAAACAAGTACTTGTGGCACGCTTTTTTGTTTCGTCCTGCCATTCGGTCAAGCGAGGATAGCCGTTCTTCAGGTTGTCGATGATCCCTGCACATTGTTCCTTGGACATATCGAGCCCTGCCTTGAATTTCAGCGTTTTTTGCAGCCCGCTTGGAAATAGCCCGTAAAACACACCGAAGTTGCAGTTTTTTGCGATAGTACGTCGCTCCTTGTAATGCGGTTCATTCTTATCTGCTGCTGTTTTGAACGGAATACGGAAAATGACCGAGGTCGTAGCCGCATGAATATCACCGCCGGTTCGATAGGTTTGAAGCATCCTTTCATCACGGCAATAAAAAGCACCGACGCGCAATTCTATCTGGGAAAAATCTAAAGATACAATCAAGCTGCCTTTTGGTACTGCTAGAAAACCTCGCACACCAACCGGGTCATTATCTTTGCGCGGGCAGTTTTGTAAGTTCGGGTTACGCGAGGCAAAACGTCCTGTCTCTGTACCGAGGGGCATGAGGTCGGGATGGATTCTCCCTGTCGCCGTATTGATATGTGTTAAGTACCCGTCAATGTAGGTGCTTTTGAGTTTGCCCCATTTACGGTATTCCTGTACCAGTTCAAACAGGCGAACAAGCTCCGGACGCTTGTCTCGGCAGTATTCAGTAAGCATTATCATTGTTGCATCGTCCGCTGCCTCCTGATGTTTTTCTGTTGTTTTCAGTACAGGAAGACCAAGGTCACTGAAGAGGTACCTCTTGAAAGCTGATGTGGATGCATTTGCCCCGATGTCCACGCCGCCGGTCATCTCGCCGATTTCAGCACGCAGGGCAATGAGTTTTTCCTCGGCTTCCTTTTGTCTTTTCAGCATTGTCTCCACATCCATAGGAACACCGTTATACTTCATAATCCCACAGTAAACTGAAGTCGGCGATTCGACGCGCTCAACGATTTCTCTGTGATGGGGTAGGTTTTTGGCAAACCAGTTATTGAATTTGTGATACAGGCGCAAGGTGTAGTCACTATCGGCACAAGCATAACGAAGGGTTTCTTTATCAGCTGGATCCATCTCATCAAAAAGACGTCCTGCCGTTACAGTTGCAAAATCCGGCATATCCGCACCGAATAGTGACGTCGAAAGCAGCTTCAAACCGCTGTCCGACAGGTTGCGAAACTCAAATCTACTCTTAAGCGTCAGTTGCGCTGCCGCGATGGTATCATAACAAGGCTCGCATACGACGATACCCAGTGCATACAGGAACATCGCCTCGAATGAAAGGTTGTGTGCCACCTTAACCACACTTAGATTTTCAAACAGGGCTTCTCTTAGGTATTCCACCACACCAGTGGGGTCAATGGCATTAGTTCCAACCTTATGTGAGAGGGGTATGTACACAGCGCTGTCCTCTTTGACTGAAAGGCTTATGCCAACAATGTGTGCCTTGTGCGCGTCAAGTGCCGCCTTCGACTCGTCGCGCCATTCATCATTCGGCGCTGTCTCAAAGTCGAATGCAACGATGTCCGCACCGCTGATATAATCGTGTATTTCTTTATTTGTATAGATAATGTTGTAATCCATAAATTGCTCCAATCTGCCGCTTGAGGCCGGGTAGTACATGACCACCCGACCTGCGGCTTTATGTTTTAGGCGAGCGGCTCAATAACTTCGCCTGTCTCGGGGTCAACATTTGCAGCCACATCAACGGAGGATTCGTTGTCGTAGCCGACACGAACGGAGAATGCTTTGACCTGTTCGGTAAGTCCTGAAATAAGAGCGAACTCCTCGCCCGTTAAATCGCGGTCGACTGAGAACTGCGCTTGTGAATATGCAATACCGCTGTTGTTGGTGGCCTTTTTTAGGGTGAATTTAGTGACTACCGAATTAGATTTCTTGCCTTTGGAGAGCAGCCGCATAATGTAGCGAGTAAAGTCCTTAAGCGATCCGGTCGGAAGGGAGAGGATCATCGGAAAAATCTCGCCCTCCCGGAGCAGATAAATGCGGCGACGGTTTTTACAAGCTTTCGCTCCGTTCTCTCCAGAACCGAATTTGTTAAACGGACAGCCCGCGCAATCGCCGCCGGGATTACCTACGCCGGTGATGCCGTCAAAGCTGCCGCAATCAGGGGGATTAGATCCGCCGGTGTATTTGTCCGTATAGTAGGCATACAGCGGGTGGTGATGCAGGATAACTGCCGAAAATTCCTTGACGGTTTCAGGACTGTCGGGATTTTCACCGGGAATTTCAAATACCGTCATACCGGCGGCAGGAATTTTAATGCGTTCAAAACTGCCGGATAAACCGGATAGCTCCTCGGTGAGCGCATCGTTTAAGTTAAAATCTTTCAATGCCATAAACGCACTGTTTTTGGTGGTAAGAGCTTTGTTTTCGTTGCTTTTCATGGTATTTTCATCCTTTCATTATTACGAGCCTTGCGAGTAACAAGGTTCTGGGGTACCCACTCCAAATCTTTGATTTGGCAAGTGGGTCAGGTTCTTATTTGCGGGTCGCTTTGCGGACACCCACAGTGGTTTTTTCAAATACATTGACCAGACCATTAAGCCAATCGGGTAATACATCATCGTTTTCTGATATCTGTTCTCTGACAAAAGCCGATAAGCTGTTGGCGTTGACAGTTTCGTAAATCAATCCGCCATAACCCTCGGCACGAAGTGCTTCGAACAAATCCTCTTTGCGGTCGACCATCGCTGCTGCACGTGTGGTATTGGTAAGGCAGAACATAGTGCCGGAGCGGGTGAAATTCTGCGTCTCGGTATCCGTCATTAGCTGAGCCAGTACAGCGTCGACTTCCTCCAGTTCGGCATTAATGTCCTTGAGGCTTTGCTCAATTTCCTTTTTCTCATCGCGCAGGGCTTTAAGCCTATCTGCGAGTTCAAACATTTTTTCTGAATTGTCCATAGTGAAACTCTCCTTCATTAAATAAATGGGTTGCTACCGTAGCGATAATCATCAACCAGCGTCTTGGCGAGGTTTGCCTTGTTCTTCAATGCTTTCAGCACTTTTTCGTCGACTGTACCTTGTGCAGTGAGATAGATGTAAGTACATGGCATACGCTGACCGGCGCGATGAATGCGGGCTTTGCATTGCTCGAAATTCGACATCGAGTAATCCAGAGAATAAAACACCATTGTGCTTGCCGCTGTGAGCGTGATGCCCAATCCCGCAGTCGCCACCTGTCCAACAAATATAGGTACATCGGGGTCATGCTGAAATCTTGCAACATGCTCGTCGCGGTCTTTTACACTGCCTTTGATGAGTGAATAATTGATGCGTTTTTTCTCAAGCATGGCGCAAATGGCATCCAGTTCCGGTACAAAGCGGGCGATAATGACGAGCTTGCGGTTCTCCTCCAACGCCGAATCGATGATATCCTCCAGCACGTCCAGTTTTGCTTTACTAACCTGTTCAGTAGCGCTGCTTTCATCACTGCCAATGAAACCGCCCGTAAGTTGGGACAGACGAAGGAGCTTTGTCAGTACATTTGTGATGGTGACCTCGCCGTCAGACAGCTCGGCATAACTTTCTTTGACAAGACTCTGATACAGTTTCATTGCCTTCGGCTCCAGTTCGACTTTACGGATAATGTCTGTCGTTTCCGGCAGGTCGAGGCAATCCTTTTTTGTTGCACGAAATGCAACAGAGTGCATGCGGCGAGTAAGCTCATCCTCCATGTTCTTTTTCAAAACGGGTGTGTGATTGCCGTAGCCGGTCATGAAAAAGAAGCGATTTCTGAAACTGTAAAAACTCTGTCCGAAGATACGTGGGTCGAGAAACTTGTACTGGCTGAATATGTCGATTGCCTTGTTCGTTACAGGTGTCCCCGTCAATAGCAGTCGGTATTTAGCCACTAATCCTAACCGGTGCATTGCTTTAGAAGCGGCGATATTGTGCGTCTTGATTTTGTGCCCTTCGTCGGCGATGATAAGGTCAGGCTTCCATGCTGCAAGTTCGCGTTCTAACCGCCATGCCGATTCATAGTTCACAACGACTATCTGAAGAGGCTGGCCGGTCATATGCCGGAGAGTATCGAGCTTTTTTTCGCCACTCCCCTTGAGCACAGCAAGCGTGTAATCAAAATCTGCATACGCATCATGTTCGTCTTTCCAAACGCCCGTAACTGAAAGCGGTGATACCACCAGCACCCTACGGATGCGTCCGGTATTATACAAAGCGCCTTCGACCGCTATCGTCGTGAGAGTTTTTCCGGTACCCATTTCCATGAGCAAGGCGGCACCGTACCCCGCTGGCGAATACGTGCTTCCCGGTAAAAGTCCAAGTTTCTTGCAGATAAAATTGAAAGCGTTGATCTGGTGGGCATAGGGCTTTACCTTAATTGGCATTGGCAGCATTGGTGCGTTGTCATTGTTCATTGACTTCATCACCTCCGCCGGGCAGTTCCGTAATGGATACGCACTCGACGCTGTCACCCGGCACGATAACCATCACACGGCGCTTTTCACCTAAGAAGTGCCGAAGTAGTCGCTCGCGCATTGATACACGTCGGCATCTGACGACACCGCCCTCGGTGGGCTTCTTCGAAACGCTGATTTTCAAATTGTGTTTCATTTTTTCTCCGTCCTTTCCGAGGGACGGTGTAGATGTGTCCCTCGGTATACGGAGAAAAGGCGGGTGTTTTATACACCCATTTCTAAAAATGCTTTTTAAATTTTTTCTTTGCGCTTTCGATTGATTTCCACGCAGCGTTTGGAGCGACGTCTTCGATACGGGCAATCTCATTAACCGACAAACCATCAGCAAGCATTAACAGTCGCCGTTTCTGTGTTTCCGAAAGCTTGTCCAGCGCAGTGTTGATCCGAGCGGCGTCTTCTTCGCGTATCAAATCGGTTTCGGGTGTAGTGCCTGTCGCATACTCGAGTCCCTCGTAATCGATAGCGTCGAGCGAATAGCAGTGGTAGCGCTCCTTGCGGGCGAGATTGCTCTCCTCGCGTCGTGATGCTGTTATGTAGTTGCCGATTTCCTCGTTGACTTCAACTTCTGATGTGGTTCCGTCTGCGAATTTCCATTGAATTTTCATGCGTTGTGTCCTTTCCGCCTGTGTGCGGATGAGGGCGACAAGGACACATAAAAAGTCGGTGCTTCGATGTACACCGACCGTTGCGCCTGAAAAATGGGCATGACAAGGCACGGTGGGTACATCCGAGGCTCCGAACACGGCGTTTGCCGTGCTTGGAACTTCCTATGTATCCCGCCGCCTTAATGCGCATCTCAGGCTTTGAGATTTATTTGTTCAGCAAAATGTGTTCATTTTTGCAGTTAATGCGTTTACGAAAGCAAATAAACTATTGACATTTGCGAAAATTTGTCATATAATACCTTTAGTTTGTTGCATCAGCTGTTGCAACCAGCCTTGTATTGCATTTTTCTTCAGATATGAATCATTCTGCTGACAATATAATTGTATTTGATTTTCTGTTTTCACCACGGAACGCAACGGACTGATTCGGACCGATTCGGACTATGGGCAGAGAAAGGAGAGGCACTTGTGAAGCCGGATGAATATTTCAGAATGATGTATCCCTATATTGGACAAGCAAAGCAGCCAGCAGAGTATCTAGATGACCTACTCTGTAATTTTGTCGTGGATGATGCAGACTTCGCCGGAAGCCCTCTGACTGATAAAACTCCAGATTACAAAAATCGCATATATAACGGATCGAAGCCGTTTCCAATATCACTTGCGGCACAGCTTCTCGACACAAGTGACCCTATGTGCTTTTCAGCTTATATAAATGACAGCCTTTCTAACGATCTCGCAGAAAATCTTGAAAAGGAATTAACAGAGCTTGGCATTGATATCCAAGGCGATGATGTCGCCGATAAATGCGCCAAGCTCTTTGTTTCAATTTTGACGGAAACTGCGAGGCGAACAAAAAGAAAAGACACCCCCGCTGGTGTTGCTTCATATGGGAAGCAGAAACTAACAGGGGTGCCAATAGCAACTGTATATGTAAGGGACGGAAAAATTTCAATTAACGGGCAGGTGTTTAACCTACATAAAAAAATAACTCCGCCCGAAGATATTGCCCAAGAGGAAATGCCATACATTAAGGCATTATTTGCTGCTTACGCACAAGCTACAGGTATGGCTTGTGTAACGAAAGATAATTTGTCTACACTTAACGCCAGATATCGCCGTAACTATTCGGATCAGCGTGAAAACTATTATAATGCTGTTCGGGTAGAGCGTTCAGTGCGTGAAATATTCGAGAATGGTGATGTGGAATTTGGCAAGATAAAGGAAGATGCTTACAACGGTATCATTGATGTATGTTGGAATGATTTTGATGACGGTTTTAAACGCCTATTGGCTGTTTTAAATCAGGTGTCACAGATAACGCTAACAAAATCTTTTCTCACGCAAATTAAAGATCTAATAAACAACAGCGAAAAGAAAGGCATTTGCCATATGCTGGTGAATGACGGGAAAATCCAGTGGGTGTTTGACGATGACTGAACTGTTTAACACCCCGTTCGAAACTTCACTCCGCGTTCTTCTGACCCTACGCGTATTTGGAGAAGCTATGACGCTGGACAAAATTGCTGCCGCTGATTTTATGACGATTTATGCTCGTGATTTTAGCCTTGCTGCGTACAACCTGAATGGTGACAACAGCTTAAGTTTTAGTGAAGTAGCGTCAAAGAGAGTACTTGTTGGCAAGGCAATTAAGCAGCTTGTACTTAATAGGCTCGTATCGGCAGTGCAAAACCGAAGCGGCTTTACATACGAAATAACAGCACAAGGAGCGCATATATGTGACGAGCTGACTTCCGACTATACCGATGAGTATATTGTTATGTCTCAAGCGGTTTGCAAGTATATTGAAGGCAAGTCAGAAGTTGAAATTCTCGCAGAAATTAATAAAAGAGCACTTAGCGGAAAGGAGGAGTGAACATGGCAGATTATTATATAAAAAAGCTGATAGTCAAGGGTGCCAATAAAAATGATGCTGTTGCGGAGTTTGACAGAGGGCTTACGATTATATCGGGTCCTTCAAACACAGGAAAAACTACCATCCTTCGTTGCATCGATTATATTTTTGGCAGTGATAATCTTCCGTTTGCGGGTGCCACGGGTTATGATACTATTATGCTTTTTGTCAGCACAGAAGATGGCTCGATTCAATTTACGCGCAAACTGGAATCAAACAAAATCGATGTAGTTAGTTCTGACGATAGAATCGAAAGTGGTACTTATAAAGCCAGAAACGCGACAAAAACTATGGAATCTATCAGCAAGGTTTGGCTTGCTTTAATTGGTATAGAGGATGAACATGACATAATTGCCAACGAAAATTTTAGACCACAACATCTGACATGGCGCACCTTCCTGCCCGTCATCCTAATAAAGGAACGTCAGATAGAACGAGAGAGTTCTATCCTTATGCCAGAAGGCGGTGCAAAAAGCATACAGGGGCGCACAGCTTTCCTCTCATCTTTATTGTTTTTGATATACGGAAACGACTTCTCCAATTTTGATGAGCGCGAAAGCAAAAAAGAACGAGCTATACGAAAAGCAGCAGTAGAAAAGTATATCAATAAAGAGCTTTCCGGAGTTGCAGACCGAAAACAAAGTATCCTTGATATGATTGGTACATTTGACGGGTTGGACGTCCAAAAAGAAATTGATAGTGCAGTTCAGGCATTATCGGATATCGAAGAAAAAATAACAGTCGCGATGTCAAACAGCCAGTCGTTACTCAACAGCATGCTAGCGAAGAAAGAGCGTTTGACAGAATGCCAAATGCTTATATCACGCTACGCCGCACTAAAAACGCAGTACAGCGCAGACATAAAACGGCTTTCATTTATCGTTGACGGCGAAACCGTTATGAAACATGTGTCGCATGACTCTACCTGCCCGTTTTGTAATGGGAAAATCCCGACGCAGAATAACAAATCTTACATTGAGGCTGCCCGCTCCGAGCTTTCAAGGATAGTTGCTCAATATAACGACCTTGTTGGTGCAGAAGAAGATATCAAACAACAAATACAGGAATTACAAACAGAGATTTTGCTGCTGACAGAACAGAAAAGTAGCGTGGAAGATCTGATAACAAAAGATCTACAGCCACAAGCCAGAGCTCTTTCTGAGACCATTGATGCTTATCGCGTATATATACAGTTAAACTATGAGCTCGATGTAATACACCGCCTCGCTGATGGATGGTATAGCGACCTGCGTGATATGCAGAACGAAGATGTATCCGAAATTAAATATAAGCCAATGGACAAGTTTGATGACCGATTTTGGGAAGGGATGAATAATGCACTTATTGAAATATTGACGGAGTGCAAGTACACGCCTCTTATCTCAGCACGATTCTCAAAGAGCTCTTTCGACTTAGAAATCAACGGACAAGCAAAAGCTCTAACGCAAGGTAAAGGTTACTGCTCCATTTTAAATACAATTGTGGTTATGGCATTTCGCAAATTCATGTTGGAAAATGCCGTTTACAATCCCGGGCTATGTATTGTTGACACGCCGCTACATGGAATTGATGAGGGAACAAAGAATGAAACATCGGAAAGTGTACAAACCGCTTTGTTTCAGTACTTCATCAATAGCCGAGAAATGGGACAGCTGATAATCGTGGAAAATGAGCGGACGCTACCTAATCTCGATTATAATCAGAACGGTGTAAGACAAATCATCTTCACAGGCATTGTCGGTGAAGATCAGTGTGGTTTTTTGCATGATTGCAAATTTGATATACCACAATCCCCAAAAGAGTGATATGAGGTGATATCGTGCATTTTAGTTACAATAACTTATGGAAGTTATTAATCGACAAAAATATGAACAAGCAGGATTTGCGAAAAATGACAGGTATCAGTTCCGCTTCAATTGCCAAGCTGGGCAAAGGCGAGAATGTAAATACTGAAGTGCTCCTGCGTATATGTAAAGCATTGAAATGTGATATATCCGATATAATGGAATTCGTCCCTGGTGA
>Ga0209613_1000097_pt1 | contig 117697 bp, 91 predicted proteins | sample BioC13SIPDNA_2_FD_185747 | JGI IMG/M metagenome (GOLD analysis project Ga0209613, IMG submission 185747) | Anaerobic biogas reactor microbial communites from Washington, USA - Biogas_R2_A C13 SIP DNA (SPAdes) (version 2) | ecosystem: Engineered > Bioreactor > Anaerobic > Unclassified | place...
GCCATGGGGTCGCCCCGATCGTACATCCATCGCCGCGTCTCCCCCGCTACCGGCTGCCAGCGGAGCCAGGCCCGATCATCGATCTCCCATTCGCAGGGAAGCAGCTCGTTCGGAAGCAGGTGGTGGTCGTCTCCAACCTCCGACGCGGGCGTAAGCCGCCAGGGGCCGCCGGGCGACTGGGCGATCCGCCGGTTCGCCACCTGAGCCCATACGGCGGTCTCCCAGACGTGGTGGCCGCGCGCGCAGACGGCATCGAGGACATCCGCTTCTGGCTCCTCCTCCAGAACGCGAAGGAAGTCGACCCGGCCGGAGGCGCTGAGGGCATAGAGCAGGTACTGGCGCAGACCCCGCGGCAGGTCCCTGATGAACCGGAGGTCCTCCAATCGGTAGTAGCAGTTGTGGGCGCCATAGGAGAAGGGGCCTTGGGCGGTCGCGCAGGGGTACAGCGCGATGGGGAGATCGGACCGGAGGATCCTGATGAACGCGAGGGGATCGAGGTCCACGTTCCACTCCAGGTCCGACCACTCCCACTCCAGCGGTCCCGTATCGCAGCTCCCCGCGCAGAGATGCACGAGGCAGGTCTTGGCCAGAAGCAGCTCCGGCTCGCGGTTGAGCGCGATGGCCAGTGGGCGAGCCGAGCCGAAGGACACGATGTCCACCGGCGCCTCGGCGAGTCGAAGGGTATCGAGGAGCAGTTCAACCCCCCACTGCTGTATGCCCGGGCCGTCCTCCGCGGCGTCATCGAGGGCGCGCAGCGGCCGAGACGAGGCCGCTGCGCAGGGGACGCGGCGGTCGAACAGGGCATTGAGCTGCATCACGGGGATGTAGCCCGCGTCGCGCGGAACGTCGTGCCGGTACCGCTCGGTCACGTCCAGGATGACGGCCCTGAGGTCCACCTCGGGCAGGCCATAGGCGGCGACCAGGTCGAAGTTGTCGCCTGGGTCCTGAGCGGGATGGTACAGATCGGTGATGTCGATGACGGGCCTCGCGGCGGCTCGGGAGGGCGTGGTCTGGGCGCGCGCTCGAACTCCCGCGACCGCCGCCGTCGCCAGCAGAGCTCGCTCGACGAAGTCGCGCCGCGTGCAAGGGCTTCCTAGTCCCATGCCTGCTCCTTTCGGGCCCATCGCCAGGGCCGTCTCAACCCATCGCGTTCCGGCTGCCTGACGACTCGCGCACAACGAGCTTGCTCCTGAAGAAGGCTCGTCGAGGGGGGCCGTCGGGAGTCGCAAGCCGATCGTGCAGGAATTCCCATGCCGTTCTGGCGATCTCCGGCACGGGGATCTGCACCGTGCTCAGGCTGGGCCAGGCGAAGGCGGACTCGGGAAGATCGTCGACGCCGACCACCGCCGTATCGGATGGGATATGGCGGCCCGCTTCCCGGAGCCCACGGCAGGCCCCCAGCGCCAGGTCGTCGTTGTAGCAGAAGAGCCCACCGGGGCAACGGTCCCCCCGCGCCGCTTTGACCGTAGTCTCGCGCGCCGACACACGGTCGTTCCGTTCGCACAGCAGTATCTGGGGCTCTAGGCCCGCATTCCCCATGACCTCGACATAGGCGTCATAGCGGGCCTCGCCCGGCCCCGTCTGGTGGCGTGGCGCCAAAAACGCCACATCCCTGCACCCCTGCTGCATGAGGTGCTCGACAGCCTCAACGGCCCCCGCGCGCAGATCAAAGCGGACGTGGTCGGTGCCATCGACGGGGTGCCCCTCGTCGACGTGCACGAAGGGTAGCGGATCGCTTCCGTTGGCGGCGAGGAAAGCCCTCACCCAGTCATCCGATGCCTGGGCTATGATGCCGTCGACCGGCCACAGACGGAAGGCCTCGCTCCGTACATCCATCGCGCTCGGACCGTAGCCTCGGTCCATGATCAGGGCCGCCCAGCCATCGTTGGCGGCACACTCCTGCAGGCTCTGGACCAGCATGACCGAGAAGGGCTGGCGGAGGGCGGAGATGGCGATGCCCACCATGTGGGTTCGGCCGGTCCGCATCGCCCGCGCCAGCGGGTTGGCCGAGTAGCCCAACTCCCGCGCGGCCTCCCAAACGCGGGCGCGGGTCTCCTCAGGTATCGTCACATGCGGACGGTTGTTCAGCACATAGGAGACGGTGGTGGGCGACACCCCCGCACGTTCGGCGACATCGACAATCCGCGCCCGCGCTCTCCCTCTTGGCTGTCTTGTCCGGGCCATGGATTGGGCCACACCCTTCATCGCCTTCCGGGTACCGAATCCCGCGGATTCAGCACATCAGAGAGGTGCTACCGTCTTGACCACGAATGATTGAATGGTTTCAGTGAAACAATTATACTCCCTGAGTGTTCTATCTGTCATTCCAGCGTTGAGATTGCGTATCGAGGGATTGGGAAGGTGAGTGCATCATGCGGAGGCAAGGTTTCACCCTCATCGAGCTCCTCGTTGTCATCGCCATCATCGCGATCCTGGCGGCCATCCTCTTTCCCGTGTTCGCCAAGGCTCGCGAGAAGGCTCGTCAGACCTCTTGCCTGTCGAACGTACGTCAGCTCGCCACGGCCATGCTCTCCTACGCCCAGGACTACGACGAGGGACTGCCCACCCACGAGACGCCTTGTTCGGCCGGCCGGAACGGGCAGTACTGCGGCAAGGACTGGTATGAGTCCATCGAACCGTACATGAAGAACCGGCAGATACTCTGGTGTCCCAGCGCCTCTAACACCTGGTCCTGGAAGGCCAACTGCTACCCGGGCCTCGGGGGCGGCACCAACTTCAACTGCACGTACGGGTACAGCACGGCCATCTCCGAGGCGCCCTTCGTTGCGGCCTGGTGGGGGGACGCGTGGCGAGCGGGCATCTGGCAACTCGCCGCCCTGAAGGCGCCCGCGAAGATCATGCTCTGCGCCGATAGCTGGTCTTCCCGCCTGGTACCCTCCGGCAGCACCGGCAGCTTCGGGTCGATCAACACCTTCGTCGCCTTCGCCAACTGGTCGGGGTCGCAGCCCTTTGACGGAGTGTCATGCGGATGCTGGCCGGCTATCGTTGATCTCAAAGCGGCCCTGAAGTACAGCCGCCACAATGGGGGCTCCAACCTGAACTTCGCCGATGGGCATGCCAAGTGGTACAAGGCCGAGATGATCAAGGTCGACTGCACGGGCACGGCCCCGATCATCTCCTGCAACGGGATCTTGAACGCCGACTAGTGGTCCAGCCTCCTGGAGAACCAGGGATTGGAGTGTCCTGTATGTCGCGGATGAGTGGCAGGCAATGGTGTGCGTGGATGCTCGCCGGGCTTGTCGTCTCGGCACTCGCTATGTTCGGCTGTTCGAAGGAGCGCAGCGAGGAGGAGGCGCAACAGACGGCGGTCGAGGCGGGCAAGGCGATCGGGATGAAGCAGGCAGAGATGATGAAGCAGGGCAAGATGGGCGTGCTGAAGTCGGGGCAGTGATGAGCCGCAAAGCGGACGTGTCTGAGGCGGACGGCGCGTCACCGAGCGGCCACGAGTCTGAGGGTGACGAGCCGAAGCGGGACGGGGCCACGAGGCGCGTGATCGTCGCCATCGTCGTCGTCCTGCCGGTCCTGTGCGCCCTTCTCTACTACTGGCCCATCCTCGCGAACTGGGTGCTTCTCGAGCGGTGGTCCGAGGCCGGACCTCGGGCCACCGTAGGCAACGTCTGCGAGGCCTTGGTCTCGAACGATACCGATGCGCTCACTGAGGCGTTAGGCGAACGCCCCGATCTCTCACTGACCATCGAGTCCGGTGTCATCGTTGGCGTGAAGCTGGGTGGCGGGCCGGCGCCCCCCGTCGGGGTCTGGCCCCTGCGAACTCCAGGCGCCAGCGTCCGCAGTCTCGAGTACAACCTGCCCGGTGGGTCCGTCGCGGCGCGCGTGAGGGCCGAGACCGGCCCCGAGTTGGTCTTCGGCCTCCGCAAAGTCCATGGGCAGTGGCGAGTGGAACGTATCATGGGGCCACCACCTCCGGCCGCCGCGCCTGGCCATGGTGGGGCGGAGCCGACCGACTGAGGGGCACTCCCAGCGCCCGGGGGAGGCCGCCATGGCGCGGAGAGCGGGTCAGGCATGTCCAGCATGAGCTTCAGCCTCGTCATCGCCCTCGTCATGGGCGCGCCGCCGGTCGAGTCGATCATCATCGGGCTCGCGTCCCCGACCACGGGAGTGCGCTTCGCGGCCGACGCCCTTGCCGATCAGCTCGGGGCCCAGGTGCGGCTGGCGGGTGGGCTGCCACCACGACCGGGCGAACTGCGCGTCGGCCTCCAGGGCGACCCCCTGCTGACCGCGCGGGGCCATCACGACCTCGGCGACGAGGGCTTCGCCTGGGAGTCCGACGGGAGGGGAGGCGAGCTGATGGCCGACTCCGAGGCCGGGCTGATGTATGGGCTGCTCGATCTCGCCGAGCGTCTCCGTGACACCGGCGCCCTTCCGGGCTCCTACGACTCGTCGCCCATCGTCGGCCTCCGGGGCGACGTCATCGACCTCCCGATGTACCTGGGTTGCGACCTCTACGACGGCCGCTGGCGGTGGACGCGAGAGGCCGAGGCCGACCCGGAGCTCTGGTTCCACAGCCACGACTACTGGGTGGCGCGGTTCAGGCTCCTTGCCCAGCGTCGGATCAACGCCATCCTCATCGGGCACCCACACCCCTTCCCGGCCTTCATCGAGTACCCTGACGCCCCCGAGGCGGCCTACTTCCCGCCTGAGGTCGTGGACCGCAACGCGGCGACCCTGGACTGGCTGATCGCCGAGGGCCGGGAGTACGGGATCAGTCTCTACTTCCTGACATGGAACGAGTGGGTGCCCCGGGACTGGGCTCAGGCCTACGGCGTGCCGCAGGAGGGGCCGGGCACGCCCGAGTCGGCGGCCTTGAACCGCGCCTCCTACGCCGGGCTGTTCTCGCGCTTCCCTGGCCTCGGCGGGCTCGTGACCATGGCGGGCGAGAGTCCGCCGGGGTGCGTGGAGTTCGTCCGTGAGAACGTGGTGGAGCCCCTGGCGCGCCTGGAGCACCCGCCCCACCTGATCTTCTGGACCTGGTGCTGCTACCCCGAGGACGTGAACGTCGTCCTGGAGGGCTACCCAGGGCGGACCTCCGTCATGCACTACCTCCAGTATGAGCAGCTCTTCCTGCCCACCATCGACCCGCGCGTCGGCCGCATGAGCCGTGCTTGCGGGAACCGACCCGTGGTCGTCCTGGGTGGCCCCGGGACCGCCACGGCGATGCTCTACTGGGGCTCGCCCGCCACTATCCGGGGCGCTATGGAGGCGATCCCGGAGCAGAGGGTGGGGGGCGTGTTCTTCCAAGGGCTGGACTCATGGGCATGGGTCTCCGATAAGTGGATCGGTTGGGAGGCCTTGTCGCGCTACCACTGGGACCCGCGCCGCGACGAGGCGGCGGAGGAGGCGCATTGGCACCACCGTATCGGCCAGGTCCTCGGCAATCCCGCCACGGGGCCTCCCCTACTGGCGGCCTACGAGGCGGCCTCCGACATCCCCATGCGGATGCTCTATCTCACCCACAGCCAGAGCGACGTCTTCCGCCCCCAGTATGGGCTGCCGCTCATCTACTACCTGGGGATGCCGACCCTCTCGACCTACGTCTTCGAGAACCACGAGAGCATCGACGACCAGGGCCGGCTCTCGCCGCGGCTGGGCCTCACCTGGCCGAACCCCGACTGGGGGATCGAGGTCGTTCCCGTCGTGGAGTTCGTGGGGGCCTCGATACAGGGCAGCCCGACGGAGGGGGTGACGCCGCTCGACATCGCCGCGGCGCTGGAGGCCGATGCCGACACGATCCAGAGCGCCGTCGCTGAGCTGCGCCCCCTCGGTGTCCACTCATCCTGGACCGCTGAGCGGTATGAGACCCAGCTGAAGCTCCTGACGCTGAACGCCGAGTTGGGCCGGCACTATGCCGCCAAGGTCCGCGCCGCCGTGGGGTGGGAGCGCTGGCGGCGGGGTGTGGCCCAGCCGAGCGAGTGTCTGGAGCCCCTGGCCGAGTCGGTGGACGCCTTCCGTCGCTACGCTGGCGTTATGGTCGACCTCTACCCTCAGACCTTCGGCGCCCGCATCAACGTCCTAACCAAGTCCCTGCCCTGGAGCCACCTGGACCTGTGGCAGAACTACGTCTACCTGCCCGAGTACCGCTTCCTGGAGTTCGCGGACCGCTACGCCCGTGAATTGGAGCTGATCCGTGCGGCGATGGAGGAGGGGAGGGCGGAGCTGCCCTTCGCCCTGGACTTGGTGGCACCGCTGGAGGGCGACGTCATCGCCCAACTGGGGCCCGCAGGCCTGAGCCAGGGGCTTACGCTGCAGTCCTTCGGCGAGGACGCGGAGGCGCGCGTGGAGGAGTCGGGCGTCTGGTGCCGCCTCCGGCGCACCCACGCGGACTTCTACTTCCCCATCGTATCCGATGCCGAGTCCCTCGCGCTGGAGCGCGGGGTGACCTACGAGTTGATCCTCCGCTACGCGGTCCTACGGCGCGGTGCCGAGGCCCCCCTGCGCCTCTCCTTCGGCGCTCGCACCACCGAGGGCGGGTGGCGCAAGGACGTGGGGGCTCGCTACTTCGAGCCGGCCGAGGGCGGCACCGGGGAGATCCGCACCCAGTTCACCCCCCAGGAGCACGACGATTACTACGTCTACCTCAGCATGAACGGCGACGGTGATCTGCTGATCAAGGAGCTCGCCCTGATCCACGGACGATGACGGTCGGCGCACCGAGGTGGTCGAGCGGCCGAGGAGTCGACGTCGGGTTCGACACCAAGGACGACGGCTAGGTTCCGCATCCTCGCCCCCTCCGCGCCCCGCGCCAAGGCTTGCCGCCGCCCTCCGTTGCGCGCAACCGTCCGGTTTGGCCCCAGGGCGTGTCCGTCGCGCATAGGTCCCACACTGTTCGTTCCGGAACCTCGATAAGGGCAACACCTACACAACATGGGGACCCGGAGGGCGGAATGAACCACACCTACTATGCGCACACACACGGTGGCTCCGAGCGACGCTGGGAGCCGCTGCCGGAGCATCTTCAGCTCGTCAGCAGCCTTGCCCGAGAGTACGCAGCGCCTCTCGGCTGCGCGGCGGAGGCCGAGCTGGCCGGCCTCCTGCACGACCTCGGGAAGTACAGCGATGCCTTCCAGAAGCGTCTGCGTGGGGAGGCGAGCGGCGTGGACCACTGGTCGCCAGGCGCCGTCGTCGCTCTCTCTCGGTACCAGGCTCAGGGCATCGCCGCGGCCCTGTCCGTCGCCGGTCATCACACCGGGCTGGATCAGGCACACCGGACCAGCCTCGGCGAGCTGGTTCGCCGGTGCCCGTCGGAGGGGATCAACGAGTACCTGCAACGGTTCGCGGCCGATGGCCTGGAGTTGCCCGAGCCACCGGAAAGCACCGTCTACTCTGGTCTCTGCCCGGCCACGGCAGCGTCCGCCATGCTCGACGTCCGCATGCTGTACTCGGTCCTGGTCGATGCCGACTACGTGGCCACCGAAGCGCACTTCCAAGGCGGTCCGGGGGGCAAGATACTGCGCGAGCCCGGCCCGGCGCTGAGGCCCGAGGACGCGCTCCAGGGGCTCCTCGCGCACCTGCGAACCCTCGCAGAAGGCGCCGACACATCGAGTGCGGTTCACGAGCTCAAGCAGGCCCTCCTCGCGGCGTGCCTCGAGGCTGCTGACTCGGCGCAGGGGCTGTTCACGCTCACGGGGCCAACGGGTTCGGGCAAAACGCTCGCCGCGCTGGCCTTTGCGCTGGCGCACGCGGTCCGGCATGGGCTCAGGCGGGTTGTCGTGGTGCTCCCCTACCTATCCATCATCGAGCAGACCGTGGCCGCCTTCCGGCGAGCCCTGGACGCGGTGCTCGGTGAGCGCGCCGACGAGTACGTTCTCGAGGACCACAGCATGGCTCATCCAGACACCGACGGCTCTGAGGCAGGCTACCACGCGCGCCTCCTCGCCCAGAACTGGGACGCCCCGATCGTCGTGACGACCACTGTCCAGTGCCTGGAATCGCTGTTCGCCAGCCGGCCCGGTCGTTGTCGGAAGCTCCACCGTCTGGCGAGGAGCGTGCTGGTGTTTGACGAGGCTCAGACGCTGCCCAAGGAACTCGCAGTGCCGACGCTGGCGACCCTGTCCCACCTATCGGCGCGGTTCGGGACTACCGTGGTGCTGGCGACGGCTACCCAACCCGCCTTCGCTCACCTCGACGGCGCAACCCGGACCCTCTGCGCGTCGGGCTGGCAGCCGACTGAGATCGCCCAGGAGTCCCAGAGGCTCTTCAGGCTCGCCCGGCGCACCAAAGTGGACTGGTCTCTCGCCGATGATCCGCAGGACTGGAATGACATCGCCGAGTGGATAGCCGAGGCGCCGCAGTCCCTCTGCATAGTGAACCTCAAGCGGCACGCCGTTGATCTGACCAGGCTTCTGCAGGCCTGGGGCGTGGACGGGCTGAGCCATCTCTCCACGAACATGTGCCCGGCCCACAGGGCGGTGGCTCTGACGGAGGTCCGACGTCGCCTGGATGCCGGCGAGCCGTGCCGACTCGTGGCTACCCAGTGCGTTGAAGCCGGGGTGGATGTCGACTTCCCCCTGGTGCTGCGCGCGATGGCTCCTCTGGATGCCATCGCCCAGGCAGCAGGCCGATGCAACCGCCGAGGGCTGCGGAGTGTTGGGATGGTGCGCGTCTTCACTCCCAAGACGGAGGGTAGGATGTACCCGGATCGGTCCTACGGCCAGGCGGCGGACCTGACCCGTGAGCTCATGGCGGAGTTTGGACCCGCGGGCGTCGACATCGACGACCCCGGCGCCTTCACCCGCTATTACACGAGGCTCTACGACCTGGCGGAGACGGGCCGGACCGACCACCCCATCATCAAGGCGATCTGCGTGCAGCACTTTGAGGAGGTGGCCAGCGCTTACCGGGTCATCGACAGGGCCGCCATCAACGTTCTGGTTCCCTACGACATGGAAGCCTACCGGCGCCTCGATGATGAAGCGCATGCCGTGGGACTGACCGGGCAGTGGGTGCGGCAGGCGCGGCCCCATGCCATCGGAATGTACCCGACAGCGGACGTGACGCACCTCGCGCCCGTCTTCCTGCCGGACCGGCGTGAGACCGCGAAGGACTGGTTCGTCTACTGTGTGCCAGGGCACTACGACGACCTGCTGGGGCTGGCGCCCGACGGGTCCGACGACTGCTTCATCGCCTAGCAAGCGCGTTAGGAAGGAGTGTTGGGATTGGCGAGAGAGCACGTGCTGGAGGTGTGGGGAGACTTCGCCTGCTTCACACGTCCCGAACTGAAGGTGGAGCGCTACAGCTACCCCTTCATCACTCCCTCAGCGGCGAGGGGGGTGTTCGACGCGATCTTCTGCAAGCCCGCGCGCGACCCCACCCAAGCCCAGTTCCGGTGGCAAGTGACGAGGATCGAGATCCTGCGCGAGCCCGCCTACATCGCCCTGCGGCGGAATGAGGTCACCGATGTGATCTCCTCGACAAACGCCCGGCAGTGGATGACGGGCGGCGCGCCGCCCGTGCCCATCTACGCCGAAGAGGTCCGCACCCAGCGGCAGACCATGGCCCTGCGGAACGTCCGCTACCGGTTGCACGCGCGTATCGAGCCCTGGCCGAGGCACCGCGATCGGCTGCCGGCCTTCGAGGAGCAGTTCATCCGTCGCGCCTCCCAGGGCAAGTGCGTCTACCAGCCATACCTGGGCTGCCGTGAGTTCCCCGCCTTCTTCGAGATGGTCGGACCCGACTCGCCCCCCTGCACACCCATTCCGTGGGATGCCGATGATGTCGGGTTCATGGTCTACGACACCTTCGACCAAGGGGCTCCGGGCGGCCCTATGTCCAAGCCGTCCATCAGTGTCTTCCGGCCTATCGTCCGCGGGGGAGTCGTGGAGGTCCCCGACTACGGCAGCGACAAGGTTCTCCGAGCAGTGGGGGGTGGAGAGGCATGCTGAACCGGCTGATCGAGTACGGCGCCGCGCACGGGCTGAGAGCGGAGCCCGGCTTCGCGCCCAAGGCTGTCCGATGGGCGCTGAGCTTCGCCGAGGACGGCCGGTTCCTCGAAGTTGTCGAGCTGGGCGAGGCGGGCCAGAAGAGGAATCCCGGCCGCACATTCCCTGTCTGTCCTACCCTTGGCCAGCCTGAGCTGGTCCGCACGAGAGGCTGCCACTTCCTCATTGAAGCAGCGAGCGTCGTGGCGTTGCACGGGGCGGAAGAGGGCGATGAGAACACCCTCCGCAAGCATCGCTGCTTCATACAGCACCTGGAGAACGCCTTCGGCGACGGCCCCGTCGGCAAGGCGGCGGCGACGCTCGGGAACGCCGACGAGCTCGTGCGGATTCGGGCGGCGCTCGCCGACCACGCCGTCAAACCCACCGATAGGGTTACCGTGCGAGTAGGGGGGCAATTCCCCGTCGAGTCCGACGATTGGCACGCCTGGTGGCGCACCTACAGGGCGGGGATCTTCGCGGACGACAGCGCCAGCGCGGAGACACCCAAGATGCGGTGCCTCGTCACCGGCGACCTTGTCGAGCCCGCCCCGACCCATGACGAGAAGATCAGGGCCCTTGGCGCCGTCGGCGGGCTAGCCGTAGGGTGCGCTCTGACATCGTTCAAGGAGCCCGCCTACCAGTCCTACGGGCTGAAGCAGTCGTACAACGCCGCTATGTCCACGGAGACCGCCAAGGCCTACTGCAGTGCGTTGAACGACCTCATCGAGAAGCACTCGACTCGGCTCGCGGGAGCCCTCGTCGTCCACTGGTTCTCAGGAAGAGTGCCTGATGAGGATGACCCTCTGCCGTGGCTCCAAGACCCGTCCGCAGGGGCCGCGGAGGCCGACGAGATCGACGCCCAGAGGCGGGCGACGGAACTGTTGAACGCCATACGCGCGGGGCAGCGGCCGGATCTCGCGGGCAACAGGTACTATGCCGCGACAGTCTCGGGCGCAGCGGCTCGGGTGATGGTCAGGGACTGGATGGAGGGCTCCTTCGAGTCTCTGCTGCGGGCCGTGGAGCTGTGGTTTGGCGATCTGGCCATCGTCTCCCGCTTTGGTGACAGCCTCGCGCCCTCGCCGAAGTTCCTCGCCGTGCTCGCCTCGACCGTCCGTGACTTGGATGACGTGCCCGCCCCCTTCGTGAGCGCCATGTGGCGTGTCGCCGTCTCCGATGCGCCAATCCCTGTCTCGGCCCTGGCCCAGGCTCTGGGCCGTTTCCGTGTTCAGGCAATGCAGGATGATCCGTTCAACCATGCGGGGGTGGGCCTGATGCGGGCCTACCATGTCCGCCAGCAGAGGCAGAAAGGTGGAAGCGATATGTCTGCGCTCGGTCCCATGCTCAACGAGGACCACCCGAGTAAGGCCTACCAGTGTGGCCGGCTGATGGCAGTGCTGGCCAGGCTCCAACACGCCGCCTTGGGGGATGTGGGCGCTGGGGTCGTCCAGCGGTACTACGCGGCCGCCAGCAGCACCCCCGCCCTCGTTCTCGGCCGGCTCGTGCGCATGAGCCAGCACCACCTGGCGAAGCTCGATAAGGGGCTCGCCTTCTGGTACGAGGGGGTGCTCGCCGACATCCATGCCAAGCTCGGGGACGGGCCGCCACGCACCCTCGATCTCGAGGGGCAGAGCCTCTTCGCCCTCGGCTACTACCAGCAGATCGCACACATGAGGTCGTCCACGAAGAAGAGCGACGAGACCGACGAGACCCGCGCGGCCGACGCCGCGGAAGGAGATGCGCACGATGGCCGAACCTATCAGCTCCCGCTATGAGTTCCTCCTGCTCTTCGATTGCGAGAACAGCAACCCCAACGGCGATCCCGACGCCGGCAACGCGCCTCGGATCGATCCCCAGGACCTCCACGGCCTCGTCTCCGACGTGGCCATCAAGCGGCGGATCCGCAACTATGTGCAGGCGGCCCGGGGCAACGAGATGCCCAACGCCATCTTCGTCCAGCAAGCGACCAACCTGAACACGAAGATCGCCATGGGGCATGAGGCAACAGCGGGCAGCCTGCCCACGAAGAGCGCCACCAAGGCCCAGGTGAGCGATGCCCGAGCCTGGCTCTGCGCCAACTTCTTCGACATCCGCGCCTTCGGGGCCGTCATGAGCACCGGGGCCAACGCGGGCCAGGTCCGTGGCCCCGTCCAGATCGCCTTCGCCCGCTCCGTAGACCCCGTCCTTCCCATGGATGTCTCCATCACCCGCATGGCGGTCGCCGAGAACGTCAAGGGCGCGACCACCGTTGCCGACTACCTGGCATGGGAGGCCGAGCAACCCGAGGACCAGCTCCGGACCATGGGGCGCAAGTCCCTCATCCCCTACGGACTCTACCTGGCCAAGGGCTTCGTGAGCGTCCATCTCGCCCGTGATACCGGCTTCACCGAGGAGGACCTAAGCCTGCTCTGGGAGGCGCTCCTGGGGATGTACGAGCACGACCGTTCGGCGAGCAAGGGCGTCATGTCGGCACGTGGGCTCTTCGTGTTCAGGCACGAGGGCACCGACTCCGACGCGGAGCAGCGCAAGCGCCAAGCTAGCTTGGGGTGCGCCCCGGCGCACAAGCTCTTCGACCTCGTGGAGGTGTCCAGGAAGCCCGGCGTCGAGGCCCCCAGGTCGTTCGGTGACTACACGGTGACCTTCCATCGGAGCAAGGTGCCCGCCGGGGTAGCGGTGGGCTATGCCGAGGCGATGCCCCCAGTGACCTTCGGCGATTGGGGGGCTGCGGGAATCGTGGTCGCCTGATGACGCCCCGGTACGCCGAAGACGACCTGCTCCCACTCGGAGGGGTGATGCGAGCGCTCTTCTGCCCGCGAAGCGCTGGCCTCCGCTACTTGGAGGAACAGTGGGAGGATAACGTCTTCACGGTGGAAGGGTCGCTGCGCCACGAGCGCGCCCACGAGGGTCCGACCAGGGAGGCTCGGGGCGATCTTCTGATCGTCCGGAGCCTCCGGGTCCGCTCCTTCGATCTGGGGCTCACCGGGATCTGCGACGTCGTCGAGTTCCAGCGGACCGATGGCGTCGGGGTTACGCTCCCACGGTACTCGGGGCGCTGGATGCCCTACCCAGTCGAGTACAAGAGGGGCAGGCGGAGGGAGAACCCCTTCCACCGGGTCCAGCTGTGCGCCCAGGCCATGTGCCTCGAGGAGATGCTGGGCATAGCCGTTCCCGTGGGAGCCCTCTACTACGGGATGTCCGCGAGGCGTGAGGAGGTCACGCTCGGCGACGACGTGCGCGACGAGACCCGTCGCGCCGCTGAGCTGTTCCACAGGATCATGCGCGAGGGGGTCACCCCGCCCCCCGAGTTCGGCCCGAAGTGCGACGGCTGCTCGCTACAGGATCTCTGCATGCCCCGTACCGCCCGAACGCGCAGCGCTGCGGGCTATCTCGACGCGGCGATGGCGCCCGAGGGGAGCGATCCGCGTTGAGACATCTGCTGAACACGCTCTACGTGACGACCCAGGGCTCGTACCTCTCCAAGGAGGGCGAGACCGTCTGCGTGCGGGTGGAGAAGGAGACGAAGCTCCGCCTGCCTTTCCACAACCTGGGGGGAGTGGTCTGCTTCGGGCAGGTGTCCTGCAGCCCCTACCTCATGGGCGCGTGCGCCGAGAAGGACATCCTGATCTCCTTCCTGACGGAGCATGGGCGTTTCCTGGCGCGGGTGTCCGGACCCGTCTCGGGGAACGTGCTGCTACGCCGAGCCCAGTACCGTTGCGCCGATGCCCCGGAGTTCTGTGCCTCGGTTGCCAAGTCCATCGTGGTCGGCAAGGTGGCGAACAGTCGAGCCGTCCTGACGCGCGCAGTCCGCGATCATCCCGGCGAGGGGACCGCGCCTCTGCAGGAGGCGGCCGAGCACCTGCGCCGTGTGCTGAACAGCATGAGGGAGACGCCCGAGCTGGACTCTGTGCGGGGCATAGAGGGGGATGCGGCGCGGGAGTACTTCTCCGTCTTCGACCACCTCATCGTGGCGCAGAGGGACGCCTTCTCCTTCGCAGGGCGGTCGCGCAGGCCGCCGATGGATCCGGTCAATGCCCTGCTCTCCTTCATCTACACCCTAGTGCTCCATGATGTGACGGCCGCCATTGAGAGCGTCGGGCTCGACCCTGCCGTCGGCTACCTTCATAGGGATCGCCCGGGCAGGCCCGGCCTGGCGCTGGACCTCATGGAGGAGCTGAGGGCGTACATCGCCGACCGTTTGGCGCTATCGCTGATCAACCGGCGCCAGGTGGAGGCGAAGGGGTTCGACATCACCGAGTCGGGCGGCGTGACCATGGATGAGGAGACGCGGAAGATCGTGCTCAAGGCCTATCAGAAGCGCAAGCAGGAGGAGATCACTCATCCCTTCATCGATGAGAAGATGCCCCTGGGCCTGATCCCCTTCGTGCAGGCGCTGCTCTTCGCGCGCCTGCTCCGCGGAGAGCTCGACGCTTACCCACCCTTCCTCTGGAGGTGAGGCGGCATGATGGTTCTGGTCACCTACGATGTGAGCACCGGCACGGCCGAGGGTGACGCGCGGCTCAGGCGAGTCGCCAAAACCTGTGAGGACTACGGCCAGAGGGTGCAGTACTCCGTGTTCGAGTGCCTGGTAGACCCCGCTCAGTGGGCGAGGCTCCGGCATCGGCTGGAGAGCATCATCGATCCAGGCACGGACAGCCTGCGGTACTACTACCTGGGCGCGAACTGGCGACACCGCGTGGAGCACATTGGGGCCAAGGACACCTACGACCCTGAAGGCCCTTTGGTGGTGTGACGCGAATGCGAATGTAAAGCTCGCAGAGAACCCCTAGGATGGTTCGCGAATCCCCTTCCGGGGCCGTGTAGAGCCATCCGAGTCCTCTGAGACCACACGCCGCCACCGATGGTGGGGGTGATGTGCGGGGTTTCGCGCGAAGTGCCTCTTGAGGCCCTGCGACAAGCGGGGTAGGGAGGCAGCTGTCGCCCCCCACGCGGGGGCGTGGATTGAAACCTGGTCGAAGGCATAGACCAGGCCCTGCCACGCCGTCGCCCCCCACGCGGGGGCGTGGATTGAAACCGGTGGCGACGCTATGGATGCGAGGCCGAGGCGGGTCGCCCCCCACGCGGGGGCGTGGATTGAAACCTGACGCCGGGGTGGCAGCGGTCCGCCGGATGCCGGTCGCCCCCCACGCGGGGGCGTGGATTGAAACCGCGATAGAGGCCCTCCGCACTACTCGCCATGCCGTCGCCCCCCACGCGGGGGCGTGGATTGAAACTTCGAGGAGGAGAGGCCGTGCATGTGCAACCTGTGTCGCCCCCCACGCGGGGGCGTGGATTGAAACATCCGGCGCGCGCAGGCCGGCGACGATCACGCGGGTCGCCCCCCACGCGGGGGCGTGGATTGAAACGATGCTGGTAGACACCATCGACATCATCGGACGCTGTCGCCCCCCACGCGGGGGCGTGGATTGAAACACGCCAGAGGCGCAGCGGAACTGGGCGCTCGGTCGTCGCCCCCCACGCGGGGGCGTGGATTGAAACTGGTTTTCTATCGAGGGACCAGAACAACGTTGTGTCGCCCCCCACGCGGGGGCGTGGATTGAAACTCACGAGGCGAAGGCGCTCGTGTTCTCGCTGGAGTCGCCCCCCACGCGGGGGCGTGGATTGAAACGCTCGAACGCCAGTCTGATCCCGCCGATACCTGCGTCGCCCCCCACGCGGGGGCGTGGATTGAAACTGGATCGCTATCCGCGAGCCGATCGAGGAGGCGAGTCGCCCCCCACGCGGGGGCGTGGATTGAAACACGCAGCAACTCATGGCCTGCGCGGCGTTGTGTGCGTCGCCCCCCACGCGGGGGCGTGGATTGAAACACGCGCCTGCAGATACCGCGCGGCATATATGCGGGTCGCCCCCCACGCGGGGGCGTGGATTGAAACAGAACGCGTCACAGGTCCAATGCGGCGCACAGAGTCGCCCCCCACGCGGGGGCGTGGATTGAAACATCGAACGCCTCGTCACGCGACCACGCACGCGTCAAGTCGCCCCCCACGCGGGGGCGTGGATTGAAACCGCGACGACCTCGCCTCAGCCAAGTCTGAGATGGCGTCGCCCCCCACGCGGGGGCGTGGATTGAAACTCAGCTACCGCTGGGACGGCAGCACGTCGCACTGTCGCCCCCCACGCGGGGGCGTGGATTGAAACGCGACGATCCGCACACGCACGATGGGCACGACCGAGTCGCCCCCCACGCGGGGGCGTGGATTGAAACTTCGTCCGGCTTGCCGGGGAAGAGAAGCTGCAGGCGTCGCCCCCCACGCGGGGGCGTGGATTGAAACATGCTGGCTTGGCGCTTAGTCAAGCCGGACTTCAGTCGCCCCCCACGCGGGGGCGTGGATTGAAACGAAGACGTTTGGGACGAGCTTACCGGCTACTACGGGTCGCCCCCCACGCGGGGGCGTGGATTGAAACTATGCGTATGCGGAGACTGACTCTGACGGCTTCGTCGCCCCCCACGCGGGGGCGTGGATTGAAACTGCCTCGACTCCGGGGAGATGGTTCAGCCTCCGGTCGCCCCCCACGCGGGGGCGTGGATTGAAACTCCGCGAACGTGCTGCCGGTGTCGAGCGCAGTGACGTCGCCCCCCACGCGGGGGCGTGGATTGAAACTGGCCGCACGTTGCCCGAGTCATTCGCGAGGTGGGTCGCCCCCCACGCGGGGGCGTGGATTGAAACCAGGTCACGCTGAAGTAGTATCTGTAGCTCACCGTCGCCCCCCACGCGGGGGCGTGGATTGAAACTATGTGCCGGCATCGGTGGACTCGAACTCGGGCGTCGCCCCCCACGCGGGGGCGTGGATTGAAACGAAACCACAAACCTGGCCTGACTCTCCAAGCCAGTCGCCCCCCACGCGGGGGCGTGGATTGAAACGCACCATCGACTAGAAGGGGGATGTAACGTGACCAGTCGCCCCCCACGCGGGGGCGTGGATTGAAACCATCGCTAGCCGCTGCGCCTCCCAACCGTCCAGCAGTCGCCCCCCACGCGGGGGCGTGGATTGAAACCCGCACCCGTCCTCCGCCGCATCGCCTGCACCTGCGTCGCCCCCCACGCGGGGGCGTGGATTGAAACGTTGAGGTTCCGCACTCCGGCGCCAGTCCGCTCGTCGCCCCCCACGCGGGGGCGTGGATTGAAACGTCGCCCCACATGTCCGGCGTTACGTGCAGTGTCGTCGCCCCCCACGCGGGGGCGTGGATTGAAACGGGCAACGTGCGGCCAGAGGTGCCGGTCATCGCCCTCGTCGCCCCCCACGCGGGGGCGTGGATTGAAACATCTGTGCGATCAGGGTCTGCTTCACCGCGTTGAGTCGCCCCCCACGCGGGGGCGTGGATTGAAACCTACCCAAGTAGCGCTGCTGGCGGGGTTGAAGGGTCGCCCCCCACGCGGGGGCGTGGATTGAAACAACGATCGGGGCGAGGTGTTCCGGGGCCGCGAGGGTCGCCCCCCACGCGGGGGCGTGGATTGAAACACTACGAGGGCGCGACGGTCACCCCCGCGCACGGTCGCCCCCCACGCGGGGGCGTGGATTGAAACCAAGAGGGCACGTAGTACCCAGGGGCGCGGGTCCCAGTCGCCCCCCACGCGGGGGCGTGGATTGAAACCCGTCCGCGCGCACGATCGACGCGATCGAGGGCGTCGCCCCCCACGCGGGGGCGTGGATTGAAACGAGTACGGTTTCCCCTGCCACATGCCCGACGGAGTCGCCCCCCACGCGGGGGCGTGGATTGAAACGGGTGCAACCAATCGTGGCAGAATCGGAACCAAGGTCGCCCCCCACGCGGGGGCGTGGATTGAAACCATGATGGATCGCCTCCTGGCGCGGAGGTTCGCCTGTCGCCCCCCACGCGGGGGCGTGGATTGAAACTAGATGGCCCACACCGGACGCACACCGCACTACAACGTCGCCCCCCACGCGGGGGCGTGGATTGAAACCTGCAAGGCCTTGCGGACGCCTGGGGCGATGGTGTCGCCCCCCACGCGGGGGCGTGGATTGAAACGATCTGGCCCGTCCCGTCCCCGACCACGTTCGCGTCGCCCCCCACGCGGGGGCGTGGATTGAAACAGCTTCGCCTGGGAGCGGGCCACGAACCACGGCGAGTCGCCCCCCACGCGGGGGCGTGGATTGAAACGGCCAGGTCAGCGGCCGACGGCAGGCCTACGTGGTCGCCCCCCACGCGGGGGCGTGGATTGAAACCGCATCATCCGCGACGTTTGCCGCGTGGGGGATACCGTCGCCCCCCACGCGGGGGCGTGGATTGAAACCGAAGTTATCGTCCCCGAGGGCCGGGGTGTTGGGGTCGCCCCCCACGCGGGGGCGTGGATTGAAACCGGCGGTCCCTCGGGCGTCCGCGACAGCTACGAGAGTCGCCCCCCACGCGGGGGCGTGGATTGAAACGCGTGCACACGCTCGAGCTGCCTGCCTGAGATCCGCGTCGCCCCCCACGCGGGGGCGTGGATTGAAACTACCGCCCCTTACCCGGCCCCCCCTTCGCTTGCCCGTCGCCCCCCACGCGGGGGCGTGGATTGAAACATCGGTGAGGCGGACCGATACGGGCACCAGGAGGGTCGCCCCCCACGCGGGGGCGTGGATTGAAACCTTGAAGACCACTCTATGGGTTGGCCTGTCTGAGTCGCCCCCCACGCGGGGGCGTGGATTGAAACTGGCGGCGGGCAGACGCCCTGGCCGCCCTCGATCGTCGCCCCCCACGCGGGGGCGTGGATTGAAACCGGAACGAATAGCGGTGAAGGTGACGGAGCCACACCGTCGCCCCCCACGCGGGGGCGTGGATTGAAACGCGGGTGTAGGTGCTACCCATTGCGGGCTGTCCTTGTCGCCCCCCACGCGGGGGCGTGGATTGAAACCCCACCTGGTGCGCGTTCTGCTGGCTCACATCCGTCGCCCCCCACGCGGGGGCGTGGATTGAAACGAGGACCACGCCCGCGTGAGCTTCATCCTTGGAGCGGTCGCCCCCCACGCGGGGGCGTGGATTGAAACACCCTGGGGCCCCCCAAGGGGCCCCACGAACCGGTCGCCCCCCACGCGGGGGCGTGGATTGAAACGCCTGCCGGCGGCCGCCGATCTGGCCGAGTGCGTCGGTCGCCCCCCACGCGGGGGCGTGGATTGAAACATCCTGTTCGTTCCCCTTTCGGTGTGCTAGTAGGGTCGCCCCCCACGCGGGGGCGTGGATTGAAACATCACGCTCGGTACACCCACCCCTAGCCTCCCCGTCGCCCCCCACGCGGGGGCGTGGATTGAAACCCTGAGCCCTAGCGCGTCCCCGTACTGCCCCACCTGTCGCCCCCCACGCGGGGGCGTGGATTGAAACATCCTGCTCGGTACACCCACCCCTAGCCTCTGCGAGTCGCCCCCCACGCGGGGGCGTGGATTGAAACTCTGCACTCTGGCAGAAGATCATCGACGCACTGGTCGCCCCCCACGCGGGGGCGTGGATTGAAACCTCGACCTCCTCACTGATGCCGCCTGCGCCCTCGTCGCCCCCCACGCGGGGGCGTGGATTGAAACTGAAAATAGTTGCCAACTATTTTTCGCGCCACCCAGTCGCCCCCCACGCGGGGGCGTGGATTGAAACTGCGGGTCAAACTGAGGGTATATGACGAGAATATACGTCGCCCCCCACGCGGGGGCGTGGATTGAAACTGTCACTCGGAGCCGGCGCAGCATCTCGCGCCAGTCGCCCCCCACGCGGGGGCGTGGATTGAAACATGCCGGATCCCGCAGCCAACGCGACCGCGATCGCGTCGCCCCCCACGCGGGGGCGTGGATTGAAACAGTGCGCCGCCAGCGGCGTCGCGGAGCTCGTCAGGTCGCCCCCCACGCGGGGGCGTGGATTGAAACCCCCTATCGGCCCTTCTGGTTTGCCTGCGATCACGTCGCCCCCCACGCGGGGGCGTGGATTGAAACTACCAGGTCGCCATGCGCTACCTCCCTAGGCCCGTGTCGCCCCCCACGCGGGGGCGTGGATTGAAACCCAGTCGAACCCCTCGGCCTCAAGCTCCTTTGCTGTCGCCCCCCACGCGGGGGCGTGGATTGAAACGCCGCGCCCGGTTCGACCGAGGCGGAGCAGACCTGTCGCCCCCCACGCGGGGGCGTGGATTGAAACACCGATACAACCAACAACGCGAACCGTGTGTATGGGTCGCCCCCCACGCGGGGGCGTGGATTGAAACCACCGGTGGAGACTGCGTACGTCACGACTGCGGACGTCGCCCCCCACGCGGGGGCGTGGATTGAAACCTCTCCAGGGTGTGGGTACAGGTGGAGGTGCGGGGTCGCCCCCCACGCGGGGGCGTGGATTGAAACCCCAAAAGGATTGCAACAAGCCGGGCTTCTCCGGTCGCCCCCCACGCGGGGGCGTGGATTGAAACGTCGCCCCTGCCTTCACCGGGCGCGCGCGCGATGCGTCGCCCCCCACGCGGGGGCGTGGATTGAAACGCTCGCAGACAGGGCGCGTGACCAGATCGCAACGGTCGCCCCCCACGCGGGGGCGTGGATTGAAACGTGCCCACTCGGTCTGGTCCCATCGGTGGACCTGGTCGCCCCCCACGCGGGGGCGTGGATTGAAACGCCTGGGTTCTCGCCCAGTCCGGTCAGGAAGTCTGTCGCCCCCCACGCGGGGGCGTGGATTGAAACCACGGCGTCGATGGACAGGGGCCCGAAGGGCGCGGTCGCCCCCCACGCGGGGGCGTGGATTGAAACCAGGGTCACCGTGTCCCCGTCGATGCGGTAAACGCGTCGCCCCCCACGCGGGGGCGTGGATTGAAACGCCGATCTGCTGATTGAAGCTCGGTCCGAGTGCAAGTCGCCCCCCACGCGGGGGCGTGGATTGAAACGTGGTCCTCCCAAGGAGGGCTGGCCTGGCCGAAGTCGCCCCCCACGCGGGGGCGTGGATTGAAACTCGTCGTCGCCCGCGTCGCCCGAGTCCTGCACGGTCGCCCCCCACGCGGGGGCGTGGATTGAAACACGGACGTTCGGTCCGTTCGCCTCACGCCCGCCCGTCGCCCCCCACGCGGGGGCGTGGATTGAAACTGTCGCCAGGTTAGGAACGGGTCGCGCGTTCGTTCGGGTCGCCCCCCACGCGGGGGCGTGGATTGAAACCGCAAGCGCATCGCCCTGACGGCCCCCCGCAGCATGTCGCCCCCCACGCGGGGGCGTGGATTGAAACGCCACCGTGCCGGCACGGCGCTGATAGGTGAAACGTCACCCCCCGCTGACGAGCAGCGTCATCGAGACGCTGCCCGTGCGCTGTAGCTGGCCGGCCGCAGGGGCCTCGTGTCAGCGCTCGTGAAGGGAGGCACTCCGACGCGCCCGAAGCACCGAGCCAGACCAAGGAGCAGACACTGGCACGGCTGTCCGGAGAGGCCGACGAATGGCACGGATGACCAAGCGTGAACGCGTCCTGCGGGCCGTCGCTTTCGACGAGGTGGACCGGGTGCCGGTCTACGACATCCTGCAGAACGATGCCATCATCGAGCACTACTCCGGCATGCGGTTCGCCCCGGGCAATGGGGCGCGGATAACGGCGCTGGCGGTTGGGCGCGCGCTGGATCTAACACGCATGGCAGGCGGCCCTATCGAGAACCCTCAGACGGTGCGCCAAGCTGGCGGCTTTACCTGGCAGCAGGCGCGGTGGACCTCGTGGATCACCGAGCGACCCTTCCATGACGAGGCGACCGCTGCCGCGTGGATCCGAGAGGACATCGCGCGCGCGGATGCCGCGGTCTACCGCGAGGAGCACCGGCGCGCCTTCCACGGTATCCTCGACGAGCAGACGGCCCGTTTCGCTGAAGGTGACCCCGACGGCGACCCCACCGTCCACATCGTCGAGAGCCTCCCTGGCCTGACGCACATGTACCACAGCGTGGGCCACGAGTTGTTCGCCTACCTCCTGGCCGACGAGCCGGACCTGATCGAGGAGTGGATGGAAGCCCTCACGCAGGCGGAGTTGAGGCGCGTCGAATGCGTTGCCGATCCGGTCCGGATGCCCCTGGCGCTGACGGCGGACGACATCGCCTACAAGACAGGCCCTCTGTTCTCCCCCCGATGGCTCCGGTCCATCTTCATGCCACGGCTCAAACGGCTGAATGACGCTTGGCACGAGCGCGGGATCGCCTGCATCTTCCACTCGGATGGTTGCTTGTGGCCGGTGATGGATGACCTCATCGCCACAGGCATCGACGGGCTCAACCCACTGGAGGTCCTCGCCGGCATGACGCCGCGCGCCGTGAGGGAGCGTTACCCGGATCTCGTCCTGACTGGCGGGATCGACGTGAGCCAGCTCCTGGTGTACGGCACCCCCGAGGAGGTGCGAGCTGCGTGCCGTGATGCCATCGACGCCACGGGGGGACGCGGCTACCTCATCGGTTCGAGCACCGAGCTTCACTGGGAGGTCAAGCTCGAGAACGCGATTGCCATGATCGACACAGCGAGGGAGACCCCCGAGGGAGCGAAGTGACCTGACACACTGAGGATAGCGGTGTATCGTCATCAGCCACGGTTTCGAGCCGTTCACGGCTCTGGCACCCCTGGATCTCGACATCGTAGAGGGCGTCGTGGCCGGCTCTCGTGCTCGCCCCAGGTCCCCTCTTGTTGCGCTGGCCGCGCGAGAGGTCCGAGTCCGAGAGGCCCGAACCGGGGACCATGTGAAGGTGGTGCTAGAGATGGTCGTACTCGGAGCGGTCGCGCTCATGGGCGCCATGGGGGCGTGGTCGGGCGAGGGCGCCGTGGATCTCGGCTCCGCTCAGGTCGAGCTGCGCCACGGCGCAACGGCTCAGGAGGGCCGGTTGGTCGCCACCACGCCAGCGGCCATGGGCTACTACGAGCTGCTCCACACCACGGAGGCCTTGACGCTGGAGCCCGGAGCTCGGTTCCGCGTCACCTTCCGTTACCGACTCGAGGCCGCGGCGGACGGTGTCGAGCCCTATGTGCTCTTCCGCGCTCGAGCTGCCGTCGGAACCTTCGACACACCGATCACCTACATCGATCCCCATGGCGAGGTCGCCGAGTACACCGCCGAACTCCCGCTGAGGGATGACATGTACCTCATCCTTGGGGTGCACGGAGGCGGCAGCTTCGAGGTGTGGGACCTCGCGATCGATCCCCTGCCTGGCGGGCTTCGCCGTGTCCATCCCGAGGAGGACACCTCGCCTGTGACGAACCCCGGCAAGGGCTGGGCGATCCACTTCTACGACAATGGGGTACCGAGCTACGGCCAGCGGATCAACATCGAGTGGCCCTTCGAGTTCCCCGGGGCCGGCATGGCGTACTTTCGGCTGGCGTGGGCCTATCTTGAGCCCGAGGAAGGGGTCTACGACTGGAGCCTGATCGACCCCTGGTTCGACTACTTCGTTAGCCAGGGGCTCCAGGTCGGGTTCCGCATCACCTGCGCCGAGACCCACGACCTAGCCTACGCCACCCCCGAGTGGGTGCGCGAGGCCGGGGCCGTCTTCTACCAAATCCGCGAGGTGGAGGAGCCACACTTCGAGCCCGACTACGGCGACCCCATCTTCCTGGAGAAGCTCGATGGCTTCCTGGCGGCCTTCGCGCGGAAGTACGATGGGGATCCGAACGTCGCCTGGATCGATGTGGGCACCATCGGGGTGTGGGGCGAGGGGCACCCGGGTTACAGCGCTCAGGGACCCGTGTCGCAGGAGGTCTACCAGCGCCACATCGATCTGCACCACAAGCACTTCCGCGAGACCCGGCTCATCGCGAACGACGATTTCGGTGAGCCAGTGGCACTCTATGCTCGAGGTCTCGGCGAGGGACTGCGGGACGACTCGGTTTGCGTCTACGAGGACCCCTACTACCGGAGCACCCATCTCATGGAGCGGTTCTGGCGGCACGCGCCCACAGTGATCGAGACCGGCCACTGGGAGTGGGCCCTTCACGAGGGCACGTGGGATGCCGACGCCGTGCGCCAGTGTGTGGAGGACTACCATGCCAGTTGGGTCTCCGTGCACGCATTCCCCGATGACTTCCTCGCGGCCGAGGAGGACCTGGTCCGCGACTTGGCGGGCCGTATGGGATACTGGCTCTTCCTCACCGAGGCGGTCATCCCGCGCGCCCTACGTCCTGGCGATGGGTTTGCACTCCAGCTGCGGTGGGAGAATCGGGGCGTGGCGCCCCTCTACCGGAACTACGCCGTAGCCTTCGCGCTGCTCGACGAGGCCGGCGACCCCGTGTGGTCCGCCGGGGACGACCGCTGCGATCTCCGTCAGATCGGACCCGGCGAGGGATTGGAGACGGTGCACTCCCATCGGTTGCCAGAGTACCTGGCGCCGGGCTCCTACAGGCTCTGCGTCGCCCTATCACCCTCGGTGGAGCCCATCGCTCCGGCCATCGCCCTGCCGCTCGCCGGTCGCACGGACGGCCGTTGGCACCCTCTGGGGGAGCTGACCCTCGTGGCCAACAGGGAGTAAGGCCGAGGGCTGCGGAAAGGGATCGCAAAGCGGTCGACGCCTGTCTGCCGCCATAGGCCTCAGGGGCGGCGCTCCCGCCGGGTCTCGAACAAGACCGTTGGAGTCACCAGGCGTGACGTGTGGATGCGGCCCTAACCCATCCTCGGCGCGACGCAGCGGAAGCCGATGGTGGAGCATCGGTCGAGGCTTGGCCACAGGAGCAGGAACTTCGCGTGGGTCTCGATGGGCTGCTGGCCGCCGGGGAAGTACCAGCCCGAGCCCTCGGCCCGGAATGCGCTCCCGCCCCGCACCATCACGAAGCGATTCCAGCCGTCGTCCCGCTCACTCTCCGTCCACTCCCACACGCGGCCCCGCTCGAAGCTCTCACCCAGGATCTCGGCCGCGTGGTGCCACTCCAACTCCGTAGGCAGTCGCATCCTGGCCCAGGCCGCGTAGGCGCGGGCGTCTGTCAGGTCCACGTAGACAACGGACTCGTCGAGCAGCCCCTCCGGGCAGCGCTCCCCGCCCCAGTGCCTGAGGAACCCCGCCCCAACCTTCGGCCGATAGCCCGTCGCATCGAGGAAGGCCTGGAACTCCGCGTTCGTCACGCAGCGGGGCATCGTCCACAGGCTCTCCACCCGAGCCGTGAAGCGGTGCAGGATAGCGCCATCGAAGGGCGTGCCCGAGGTGTACTGAGACCACTGGGATAGGGGGACATCGGGGTCGGGGTAGCAGCCGCACTCGCGCCGCTGATGCTCGATCCGGAAGGCACGCTCAGTCCCCTCGACAGGCAGTAGCCCCGCCGCTTCGGCTCGTCGAGCATTCCAACCGAAGACGAGGGGCGGCGGCAGCGGCTCGGTAACCGGGCGCAGGCGCATCCACTCATCATCGGGTCCAGGCACGGGTCGCCCAGCCGCTGTAGACCGCTCCCGGACGAAGCGCAGGAGGTCCCCCGTCACGCGCTGAGGGGGCAAGGCGAGGATGGCGCCGAGGCGGTCGATGCTCGGAGCGAGGAGGGCACGGTCGCTCTCCATCTTCGGCGCCAGCTCTCGCCCGCTCCAAAGGTCGAAGAAGCGGTCGCCGCGCGGCTCTACGGCGAGCAACGGCTCGTCCAGGGGCTCCGGCGCGAGGTTCACGAGGGTCCAGAGCCGCACACCGTCGCGCTCCCACTCCGAGGCCTTCACCGATGGATGAGTGGGCTCGACGAGAGGCCGCCACGTACCCTCGCTGAAGTGTCCAGCGAACCTGCGGGCGATGGGGGCGGCGCGGCGGAGAAAGGCTCGATCCCCGGGGTACCAGGGGTTGGGAGAGCCGAACACGTTCTCCCAAACCATGATGCCGCTGCCGTTCAGCCACGCGGCCTGCAGCTCCTCAGTGTGCCGCTCGTTCCAACGGCGGATCTGGTGCTGCATGTGCCGCTGTTCGAGCCACTTCAGGCGAAGCACCCCGATCTCCGGGTAGCTGGGGAACCACTGGGCCCACGAACCGCTACAGCTCTGCATCTCCATAGCGGGGGGCTGGCCCTCCGGCTCGAAGGCGACGCCGGGCCGGACCGCGTCCGCCGCCTCGCGCAGCCCTGGGGACGTGGCGAGCATGGTATCCAGGAAGATGCCATCAGCCTCGATGGCGCCCACCAGATCGGCCAGCGCCTGGGCATCTGACACGCTCTCTCGGTGGGTGCCCACATCCCACGGGTTATAGGGGATGAAGACCCGGACTCGGCGTGCGTGGAAGCGTTGGACAGCGGCTCGCAGGGCCTCCAGGCCGCCAGGCATCTCCCGGAAGAAGTCGAACTGGTTCCGTTCGTCGGCGCCGATACGGGGGTAGGCTTGCCAGAGGACGACGGAGTCATACCCTCCGAACTCGCGCTCCGCGTCATCCAGCAGCTCATCGACGCGGATCCGCCCCGTGCGGGGATCGACGACGCGACGGTCGTAGAGGAAGAGGAAGCCACAGACGAAGTTGCTCGCCATCCATCGGAGGTCGCGGCGCCGGTAGAGGGAGTCGTCGAAACCGGGCGCGGGGAGGGGGGCGGCGAGCCACTCGCTCAGGGCGTCGGTAAGAGGCACGAACCAGCGCACGCGCCGGAGTTCGATGACGGCCGGCTCGGCGCGGTAGGTGCCATCCATGCCGAGGATCGGCCGGGCCACGAGGGTCGTGTAGTCGAAGTCCGGCACCGTAGTCTCGATGCTGAGAGGGTGCCACTCGCCGTCGGTGGGGATCGCGCCTGTGGCGGCCACGCCGCTCCAACCCCGCCATGCGGCGGTTGGCACGGAGGCGCGGTCGATGAAGTCGAAGGCGAGGCAGAGCTCGTCCGCACCCTCGATCCACCGGGCCTCCATCTCGACTCGAACGGCGCCCCCTGGGACCAGGTCGGCCGCCGCGACCCAGCCCATAGCGCCTCGGATCCAGGCGCGAACCCCGTCGTAGGAGACTGCCAGGTGCGCGCTCTCGGGGTCGTTGGACCGCTGACGGAAGGCATCACGCTCCGCCAGTAGAGCCGCGTACCACTCGTCCCACGTCTGATCTTCGCTGGGTCCGGCGTAGTAGAAGCCGTTCGTCGTGAGCGCCTGGGCGCCGTCGGGCCTCCACTGGCAGCACGCATCGGGTTCGAGGCATGCCATGTGCCAGGGGATCTCCGCCGCCGGCTGGGCGAGGCACCCTACGGCGAGGTGGGCTAGAGCCGCGAAGCTTCCAGCGATCGAGCATCTCATGATGCCAGCCCCAGATCCTTCCGCACCCGGTCTGCTACCGCCAGCGCGGCCTCCAGCGTGCGCAGATCGGACGCTGACGGTACCTCCCGCTCAACGCGGCAGATGGGCTCCAGCCCCAGGCCGCGGAGGTGTATCTTCGCGGAGAGTGGGTAATGGTGGCCGATGGCCGGTTCGAGGGCGGTGATGATGTCCTGGACGGACTTAGCCAGATCGGGCTCCTCGTCCCAGAAGGTACAGAGCCATCCGATGAGGTCGGGGTAGAAGCTGGCCGCGATCCCCGAGAAGCCGGCGCCACCCGCCCGCAGGGAGTGGAGGAGCGAGGAGGCATTGGCATTGTAGAAGCCGAGCGGCGTGCCCGCGACGGCGGCGGCCTTGGCGCCGATGAGCTCCAGGTCGCACGTGGTGTCCTTGTGGAAGAGGAAACGGCCGGTCCGGGCGAGTTCACCAAGTGTGCCGGGTGGGATGGCACGGTTGTTGGGCCCCGGACGCTCATAGAAGCCCAAGGGGATGGGGGCGGTGAGGTCCATGAGCTCCCCCAGCCGAGCCCTCCAGGTATCGTCCGACTCCTCGCCCACGGCGAGGTTGCCGGTGAGGATGACGGCGGCGCGGGCTCCGGCCTCGACCATGCGTCGGCAGTCGCCTGCCTGCAACGGGAGAGGGCCGCCAAAGGTGCCCGAGGCAACGACTGGGTGGGGGGCGGCGCGGGCGGCGACGCGTTCGCAGAGGGCGAAGCGTTCATCGAGGGTGAGAGCATCGAGCTCGCTGGAGCCGCAGACGGCGAACAGCCCCTTCGCGCCGCGCTCTAGGTACCAGTCGACCAGCCGGTCGAGCCCCGCCCAGTCGATGCCGCCGGCGGCGGTGAAGGGCGTGATCATCGTTGGGTAGACGCCGTGGGCCAGCGCTCGACGGTCCAATGTGTGGTTACCTCCGGGCGAGAGGTTTCCGCGGCGCGGACGCCATGCCCTGCCAGTGGTGCGGGTGTTGACCCGAGGGCTCGTGCTGACTATACTGCGGAACTACGGTTGCGGGATCGTCTAATGGCAGGACGCTGGGTTCTGGCCCCAGTAGTCTAGGTTCGAATCCTAGTCCCGCAGCCAATGCATAAAAATCGGGTTGTCATTCGAACCCCCATGGTTTGCTATGTCCGTGGGGGTTTGCGATTCTAGCCGCTCGCTGCACTGCGCCGGCTTCAACAGCGTGTGGTGCACCACATACGGGCCCTCCACCGGAACCTCGATGCGATTCACCACCGAACGGACGAAGCTGCCCGCCATCACCGAGTCCTCCTCCAACGCGCGACGGATCACCGCCATCCACGCCGACCACGACTCCTCATCCACCAACACGTCCGCATCGGCCACATCCAGCTCCGCCAGCGCCCGGTTCACGTCCTCCTCCGACGCCAGAAGCTCCTTATGAAGCGCCGTAAGCCTCGCGTTCAAGGGCTTCGCGTCCGCACCCTCGGCCACCGCATCCACCAGGCGGTCGATGTGGGCGGAGATCGCGTCACGCCGGCGACGCGCCGCCGCCACCGAACCCTCCAGCTCCTTCAGGCGCGCGTCCCCCTGCTGACGCCACCACGTCAGCGCCTCGTCGATCGCGTCAGGTGACATCGTCGCATCGAGCACCGCCTTGACGATCCGCGCCTCGTCCGCCGCCGACACCCGACGGCTCTTCGGACACTTCGAACACGCGTACGAGTGGTAGTACTTCCCCCCACGCCCCCGACCGCCACGAGCATGATAGGTGTTCCCGCACACCGCGCACTCCAGCAACCCCGTCAGGGGATGAACGATCTTCCGTGTCTGTGGCATCTCGCGCCCCTTCGACTTCGCCCGCTTCGCGCGCGTGTAATCCGGCTGCTGGCGCGACAAGCCCAGCCGCCGGAACTCCTCCTCGGTGATGACCGCCTCGTGCGCCCCCTCCATGAGAACCTCCTCGGGCGGGTCCGTGTGGTAGAGACGCGTGAGCAGGTGGCCTCGGACCGCGTGCGACGTGAGCACATGGTGGACCCGGCCACCTGTCCACATCTTGCCCTTGCGGGTGCGATAGCCCCGCTCGTTCAGGGCGTTGGCGATGTCCTTGATCCCCAGCCCGTCCTTCAGCCTGAGGCCGACCGCGAGCCGGATGACATCGGCCTCGCTGGGCACGGGGATCAGGTGCGCGTCCTCGGAGCGGTAGCCATAGGGCGGCGTGCCCCCGGGCCGCCGGCCCCGCTTCGCCGACTCGGCCATTCCCCGCTGGGTGCGCTCCCCGATCATCTCCGACTCGAACTCGGCGATCCCCGCCATGATGGTCAGCATCAGCCGGCCCATCGCCGTGTCGGCGAGGAAGTCCTGGGTGACGCTGCGCACATCGACGCCCCAGGAGCGCAGGCGGCCCACATACGCCAGGGTGTGCTCGGACTTCCGGGACAGACGGGAGAGCTCCCACGTGACGATGGTGTCGAACTCCTTGGAGCGCGCCGCCCGGATCATCTCCTGGAAGCCCGGCCGGTCATCATGCCGGCCCGACAGCGCCTCGTCCCGGTAGACCCGGTCGACGGTGAAGCCCGCGCGCTCGCAGTACGCCCGGCACTCGCGCTCCTGACCCGCGATGGGCAACTCGCGATCGGCCTGGCCTTGGGAGGAAACCCTCAGATAGAGCGCTGCGCGCGGCATGGTTACCACCTCTAGAGTGTAGATTCGGCCAGGTGGATTCCGAACCTTTCCAGCGATTTTGGGGAAAAGTTCGGGACGCGCCTACTCCTGGACGACGGCGACCAGGACCTCGCGCCGGGGGCCCTGGCGACTCGGGTTCTCGGGCACGGGCCAGACGCGCACGCTGAGGGTCGGGGCCGACCAGATGTCCTCGCTGGAGAGCGGCTCGCCCTCGCCGGGGTCGGGCATCATCGACCGCTTCCCTCTCAGCGGCACCCACCCGCGCTTCACGGGCTCGCGCAGGGTGTAGACCCGCCGCTCGGGCGCGATGGTCGCGCGCTGCCACGCGAGCGCCTCCTGAGGGAGCATCCGCCGGAAGGGCAGCCACGGATTCGAGGAGCTGCGCCGGAAGTAGATGCGGCGGTCGTCCACGATGGTGGCGAAGAGGGTCGCCTCGCGCTCCATGGCGATGACGGGCAGGCGGCGGAGAACCATCTCGTAGCTCGCGCCGGGGCACGCGTCCCGGATCGCCTCCACGTCCCACCCCTCGCGGTCGACCACGGCGTGGACGGTATCGGCGGGCAGCCAGACCTCGGACGCGCCCTCGGAGCAGAGGATCTCGCGCCCCCACTCGGTGAGGTCGTCGCGCGCGGGCGCGTAGGTGCGCTCGACGGCCTCGTGGACGAGCCGGAAGTCGGAGCGACGCTGTCCCTCCTCGATGGCGGCGGCGGGGTCGACGCCGAAGGCTTGGACCTGCTTGGCGACGTGGAACATGGGGCCTGGCTTGATGCCGAGGGATCGGGCGTGCGCCCTCACCTCGCGTAGAACGTCGAGCGCCTCAGTCATGGCTGATCACCCCTCTATAGAACGTCTGTTTGCTATTGTTCGGCAAGTGCTGAGGGGTGTCAAGGCGAGGAGGAAGATGGGTAGGTTTGGGGGGTGGAAGGTGGACTGGGAACTGCGGACTTCAGACTTCAGACTTCAGACTTCAGACTTCAGACTTCAGACTGCGGACCAAGGACGGCAGGGCGAGGCAACGCTGACAGCAAGTGTGCGGAACGCCGGTTGAAAAGTGCCCCTCTCCCGGCCTCTGGCCACCCTCCCCCGCACGCGAGGGAGGGACGAGACCGGGAAGACGGAGGGGATTGGACGGGACATTTCGGTGAGCGCCGCATAAGTGCCCCCCTCCCTGGCCGCTGGCCATCCCTCCCCCGCGGCGATGCACGCGAGGGAGGGAGTGAGCGAGAACGTTGGCGGCGATGGCTGGCAAGGGCGTGGTGAGCGAAGGAGAGGGGCCGACGTGGGCGCTTGGGTGGCAGTGCGGGCGAACGAGGCTCTTGTGTAGTTCATATGCCTTGCTGGATGGCCAACGCCCCACAAGTGCTCGGCAACGGCGGCAATGGCCTTCTGGCGGTCGATTTGGGCCCGGCGTCTGCGGCGGGAGCGACAGGTGGGACGCCTGTCGTGCTGCTCGAAGGAAGGAGGCCGGGGTGGGCGCCTGGGTGGGCCTGCTGGGTGGCAGAAGGGGTGATGGGCGCCCGCCCCGACCGTAGTACTACATTCGGCCCACGACTCGCGATGCCCTTCCGGGCGCGCGACGGGGAGGTGGGCCGCGTGGGTCGCGCGAAGCATCAATGCGCAGGTCAGCTTGCCCGAGGGGTGACACCATGCGTAGGGTACTCGTTCTTCTTCTGCTCGCCCTCTGCGCCGCTGGTTGCGCGACGGTTCCGCCGAGCGGCGGCGATGTGGATGCCGAGGGCACCGCGCCCGGCGACCAGGCCGCGTTCCAGGGCGAAGGCTCCATCATCGACCAGCCGGGCGACTACTACCGCGGGGAGTAAGGCCGGCTCGGTGGGGATGGCCCAGGGCAGTTTACGGCTGGACGGCGTCTCGCCGGTTTGGGCATCGGCCGTCTCCCCAGCAGACGTTCAGGTAGGCACAGCACTCGCAGCACAGCATCTCATCTGCGCCGAGCAGCCGGCAGCGCGCCCGGGCTGACGGCCCGCCTGCTGTCGCCGCCGGCGGTTGGCGTTTGCTCTCCGCCACTCGCCGGTGGGCGCAGTGGAACACCTCCCCGTCGGTGAACAGCGAGCGGGGATCTCTCCATCGACTCTGGTCGATGCGGCCGCTGGGTGTTGACATGTCGCCGTCGGGACTGTTCTGAGCGCCGGTGTGTCGATGGTGGATACACCCGCCGCACCCCCGGGTCGGCGCCCACAGTTCGAGCCTGTCGCCCGTCGCGACCCAGAGCGGATCGTCGCGGCCCTCACGCGCGCGGATCGCCCGTTCGAAGTGCTCGACGCCTTGGACTTGGCCGTAAATGTCGACCAGAGGGACGCACTCCAGGTTCTGCCCTATCGTCTGTTCAACAGACTGCTTGAGTGCGAGGGCGCGCTGGCCGAGGGAGTCGAGGGCGCCCCGCGTGGCGTCGTAGTCCGCAGGGTCTGCGGTGGTCCGCGCCCGAAGATGGATCTCGCTCGCGTCGTCCCACACGCGTACCCAAGCGCCACCCTTGGTCTCGATCAGTAGACCAGCACACACGCGCGTGGACACCAGCCCGTTTAGCCGGGTGGCGACACCACTCGCCTCTCTGTTGCAGCAGACGCGACCCGCGTAGGACGCCCGGCCGCTTCCGCCCGCCCCGAGCCATGTCGCCAACAACGAGGGCGTGAGGTCTGGAGCGTGTGAGGCGACTCGGTGGTACTCAAGCAGCTGGAACAGCCCATCGTCATCGACTTCTGCCTGCTCATCCAGTGCAGTCAGGTTCCTGAACACTCTGATCTGATTGGCAAGTGTCTCCTGGTCGGTCAGCGGCGCACCCTCGAGGGGGAAGGCGGCTCCGGGGTCAAGAAACAGCACCAACCACTCCCCGTTCGTGAGGCAGGCTCGTTCCGGCGGCCGCCCCTGCGTCTGGGTGACCTGCTGCACGTACTCGCCGAGCTGCCGAACTGCACACCAGTTGCCCTGTCTGAACTTGGCGTCTGACATGCCCCTGCTGAGGTACTTCGCTAGGGTGCGGGCAGCCGTAGCGGGCACGCCGTGGCGTGGTCTCTTGGCCTCAACGATCAGGAGCGCCCTTGAGCCGAACTCATCGTGGCCGACGTAGTCCATGAACCGGGTTGTCTGGGGCACCGGGCTTCCTTGCCCTGAGGCACCGCGAATCGGTTCCTCGATGCGCACATTCGGGTAGTCGACATCCGGGTCGCAGCCTAGCCGCCAGTTGAGCGCCATGAGCAGTGGGTCCACGACCATCTGGCGGACCACCGCCTCCGAGGCTTCGTTGCGTCCGCTCGAACCGCCGGGCTCTTCGGCATCAAGACGCTGTTGCTCGCGCTGCCATCGGTCGGCCAAGGCGCGCCTGGCCTCCCTGAAGTCGCCGCTGTTCGCGGTGAGGCTCATCGTGCCGCCTCCTGCAGCCGCTGGGCCACGTGCTGTGCTCTCGAATCCCCTGCCTGCAGCGCATGCTCGAGGATGGAGTCGCCGGCGGCGAGCGCGTGGGGGTTCCTGAGCGTCTCTGGGTGCTCGCACAGCAGTCGATCAACCAGTTGGGTCGCCAGCGAGGGGGCTAGCCATCCCCGTCCGCACTCGGGGGCGGAGAGGCGCATTACCTTCGCGCACGTCTGGGTAGCCAGCACCGGGTCATCGGGTAGCAGATCGAGGAGCATCTCAAGGAGGTCGTGCACGCACTGGTGGCTTCCATGCTCCGCTGCGAGAGCTACCAGCTCGCTCGCGCGCTCAAGGAGGGTCGCGGGTCCGACAAGTCCGGGGGCCCTCGCCACCGCATCTCTCATCTGCAAGTGGAGCGTCGCGACCATTGTCTCGGCGATCTGGGTAGTGCCAGTCGCCGGGGAGCCGGCGCCCGGGCCAGCGCTGGCCGCTGGGTCGCCTCGCACGTCGCCCAGGGCACTGCGCAGAAGAGCCAGGGCCGCATCGCCGGCCCGCTTCGCCAGAGCCTGATCCTCGAACGCCATGTACTCGATCAGGAGGTGTGAGAAGCAGTCGGCTTCGGCAAGGTAGGTGGTTGGCGCCTGTACGATCCTGTCGACCATCGCTCTGGACGTGTCACGTCCCAAGCGCACCCACAATCCGGCAAGCGTGGCCGCACAGCCCTCCGCGATCTTGGGATCCTTCCCACCGTCACAGTTCGCGGAGTGCAGGCGTAGGGCAAGGTCCTCGGCTCGCTCGGGGCTCAGCATGCAGCTGCGCGTCAGTGACTCGCATGCGACGGCCCTCGCCACCCCCCTGCGTGCGCCGGCCAGCTTGTCGAGGAGGTCCCATAGGGTGTCCGGGTCGCTCTGGGCCCACAGGTAGATCCACCGGGCGACCTGGAACTGGACCTCGGGGCTCTCGTCGGCAGACAGTCTGATGACGGCATCCCTGACGACGCTGACGCGGTCTGGGAGCCGGCCCAAAATGGTGAGGCCCTCGGCCGCCTGGACCCGGGGAGCCGGGACCGACCAGCCAGGCCGATCATCCCACTGCGGACCGACCTCCCCGTCCATCGCCGGTTCCGCGTGGCGGGAGGCGTTCAGCAGGACCCGCTGAACCAAATCGCCGAGGTCTCGGGCCTCGTCCTTGAGGAGCACGGCGGTGCGCGCGATCTGGGTGCACGCCTCGGTCAGAACGTGCCAGGCGAAGTCTGAGTCTGGCTTGCTCGGTGTGATGGCGGCATCCCCGAGCATGCCATGGAGGTCGCGCAGGAGTGGCATCACGTCGAGGCATTCGACCATGCTCGGCGCGGTGCGCGAGTGGCACTCGCAGAAGGCCTGCAGCCCCTGCCAGAGCGGGGCGAGGCGCATGTCGGCCTCAGTGGGCTCCCGGCCTCGCGCCTCCGTCAGTCGCTCCTCCTGCGTCTGGTGGACGCAGTAAGCCTCGATGGGCCCGAAAAGCGGACAGCCCGGATCGGCCGGGGACTCGCCTAGCAGCTCGTCTCGGAGCGTACGTACGTCGTCGTCCACGATATGGGCTCGGTGCAGGGCGCGAAGGTAACGCTGGCAGAGGGCGTTCTCCTTCAGCCCGCCGGCGGCTTGGCCGCGCAGCTTCCCTATCCGGCGCTCGAGTTGGCGGCGATCGTCCTCCTGGAGGAAAGGGTGGGTGGCGGCGACCAGCCGGGCGGCGTCATGGAAGGCGTCCATGCTCCGGAGGATCGGATCCGCCGTCAGCAACTCGGGCAGCTCGACGCCCAGGACGGAGGGACGCTCCGACCCTGCCCTGAGCACGCGCCTCCAGCCAGCGGCCCAGGGGCACTGTTCCGCCACGGCGGCGAGGAGCGTTCTCCTCGCCTGTGGGTCATCCTCGTCCGCAAGCTCAATCAGGCGGTCCTCGAGGGCGTCCAGCATCGCCTCGCGGAGGTCGATTCCGCCCTGCCCCCCGGAGTCCCAGACACAGCTCCCGTCGTCGATGCAGCGCGCTTCGTGGCCGAACGCGACGAAGCCTCCGCGGTCAACGGCGAAATCAGGGGCCTCCAGGTCGAGGTTCATCTGGCGGTCATGCTCGACCCCTCTCGCGATGGCTGCCTCGAGCGCCCTGACGGCAGCGCTGGGATAGGCAGCCAGGAAGCCGGGGTAGGACTCCCTCAAGTGCCAGTCGCCCGTAAGGCCCACTTGGGTGGCGCCGCCGTCCTCGAGGGCCTGCTCGTACAGACGCGGCGCCAGAGTCGCGAGAGGCATCAGCCGCTCGATGTTGGTGGCCAGCCACATGGCGTCGGACGCGCGTGCCTCCGGGGACCTCTTGGCGTCGAGCAACCCCAGCAGGTCCTCCTCTGTGCCTCCTGGATCCGTGTCAGCCGTTCGCGCCGCGGTGTCGATCGCCGCGCTCGCGAGCCCATGCAAGTACTCCTCCGATGCCGCGATGTAACGCACCACCGATCTCGCGGTCAGGTTCAGCGCCGCGCGCTGGTCCGGCGTCGCACCTGGTTCCTCCGCTTCCACGTTCACCAGGAACCGCCTCACGAGCTCAGCGCCCCGGGGGCAGTCCACGACCGCTGCAGCTACATCCCTGAAGAGAGCGCACCATGGGGGCGCATCCGCCCCCGTGCGCGGTCGATCGGCGATCTGAGGGTCCGTGAAGACGGCGGTCTGCATACTCTCCAGGACGGTCAGCACCCCCTCGCGACAAGCCCTATCGTTCAGTGACTTGAGGCCGGGGTCGAGAGCGACCGTGCTCACCATCGATGCGACATGCCTGGCAAGCTGGATGCCTAGGATCGACTTGGTCAGCCCTGGCACGCCTGGGTCCTGAGCTATGGCGGTCGCGTGCTCCCAGAAACCCTCGGGTGACCCACTCGAGAGAAGGTGCTGACAGTGGAGCTCGAGCGCTGGTCGCATGAGAACGACGCTCGAGCGCGCACAGAGGCCGGACACGGCGTTCTCGGCGCGGCCTCGGAGCAGAAGCCGAGAGGCAGCGTAGTCCAGCAGCAGGTCGTGGCTGAACTGGTAGATGTCTGCCGCCGCACCGGCCGGTATGAGCAGGGATGAGGACTTGACGCACTCCACTCCCTGCAGAGCCTGGGAGAATGCCGCCTGCAGGTCGCGGTCATCGAAGAGGAGCCGGCCGGCGTCGAGTGCGGCCAAGAGGAGGTTGCGCAGTCCAAACTCGATGGCAGCGCGACCGGGGCCGCGCTCCGCATCGCCGAGCACCCGCCGGTCCCAGTAGGCTTCCAGCAGGGCGAGCGTGGTACTCAGGGACAGGCCGGAGCTTTCGTCGGGCGACTCGGCCCGCAGAATCTCGGACAGCAGCCACAGGTTGAACGGGTTCCTCAGGACCGTCAGGTCCCGCTGTCGCGTTCGCGAGAGGAACCGGTCCACCAGGGGCAGCTCGTCGGCGATCCGTCTGCGTTCGCATGAGCTCGGCTCTAGGTCCAGGGGACCGAGACAGAGGTGGCGGACGCGCCTCCGACTCAGGCACGGGTCCAGCGTCCCCTGAACGGGCTCGCCGGGGAAGAGGGCCTGGACGTCCCTGCAATGGCTGGCGTCGAAGGTCCTCATGGCGGCGACGACGTGCCAGCGGTCCAGGGACTGGATCGCGTCGTCGATCAGGCACAGGTAGGTCGACATCGCGGTCTCCGGCGCCTTGTCGAGGGCGTCGATCACCAGGAAGGCGCGACTGTCAGGATCGGCCGTCATCCCTGCCATCACATCGTGGAGCTCGTGCCCCAACCTGAGACCAGCGCGAAGGTCGCCTAGGTCTCTGGGCCGACGGTGGTCGGCGGAGAGGAAGACGACGCGCTCACCCCTGTCGATCAAGGCTCTGACGAGTTCATGGAGGGCCCCGGTCTTGCCTGAGCCGGGCTCGCCAAGGGCGAGGAGGCTGCCGGCAAGGGCCGCGCGGAGGAGGTCGTCGTCGACCGTCCGATGTAGAGTCAGGCCCTGGATCCGGCGGTGCGTGGCGGTGTGCCTCCGTGTGTGGCGCGTGGCGTCCAGGAGACTGAGCGCATCGTCATCGAGCGTCGGGGCTGCCGCTTGGCGCAGCTCACGGACCAGGTTCTCGATGCGCTCGCCCCGGCCCAGGGCATGCTCGCGGAAGGCAGTGTCATAGTATGGGAGGCGGTGGCGAAGCAGCTCGGCAGCTCTTCGCAAGATAGCCTCGACGATGGCGGACCGATCGCCGGGCTCACCCCTCCACGTGATCCTGATGGCATCGGCGAGGTCGCCAGACGCGGATGGGGCGTCGTTGGCTGGATGATGCTCATCGGTCCGGTGGTCGATCGCCAGGGCAAGGTCCGCCAGGCGGCCCTCATCTATGTCGATCCCGCGGACGCCCTCGACCGATGGTCCATCCGGGCGGGACAGCTCATCTATCGCGTCGTCAAGGCACTCGCGCGCGAGCCTAAGGAGGCTCTTGGCGTCCTCCTTCCTCTGCTTCGCCCACGTGGCCAGAGTGGCGAAGTCGGCAAGGACCCCCACCCCCTTGAGCAGGAGCTGCGCAACCGCCAGCAGTCCCAACGGCTCCAGTCCAGTCATGTGAACGCACCCCTCAATCGCGAGGCGGCCGTGGTGATTGGCCCAACTCTGGGCGCCCGGTGGAGGTCCACAGGCCCGAGAGAAGAATGACATACTGTGATAGCTTGTGACAAGGTCTGATAAACTTAGGGGAGGTGGGCCGATCGGAGCTGAAGATGCCCGAACACGACATGCTGAACTTGCAGGATGCCGCGGACATGCTTGGGGTCTCCAAGGTGACCCTCCGCCGCATGACGGAGCGCGGGGAGATCCCGTGCTATCGGATCGGCACACGTCAGGACCGGCGCTTCCGGCTCGGTGATCTGAGCGCGTACCTCGCCGAGCGCAGGAGCCCCGGGGCCGGCCCGGCCGGAGACAGTGAGGAGTACCGTTTTGACTAGTCAGCAGGCCCTCCCCGGCCTGGGCGGGGATGCCGCCGAGGCCCCGGCGGGGAAGCTACGGGTGTTCAACAATGAGCTGGTCGAGGAGTCCCTCTACACGCTCTCCGTCGCGCACCAGTTCGACAGCGCCGACGCGCTGCGCGATCACCTGATACGGATGCTGCCCCAGAACTCGGAACGGGTCCGCCGGCGCAACGCGGGGTACATATCGAACCGTTACTTCCCATCCGGGAACCTGGACACGGCGTTGGTGGCGTTCGCCCGGGAGCGCTCGCCCGACGAACTGAGGGGTGTGGGTTACTACCACTTCTGTCTCGCCGAGCGGTTGCTGGGCGAGGTTGTGGCCCGGTGCTTCGCGGCTAGCAGGCCGGCGGGATCGGCGCGTGTGCACACCGTCGCGGAGGCTCTTCGGGACCTGCACCCAGCCGCGGAGAGGTCCCGAGAGGGGCTCGTGAGCACCTGCATCCGGACACTGAGGCAGTTCGGGGTGGTGACATCGCGCTCCGGCGAGGATCCGGTCAGGTTCACGGAAGGGCCTTCGGACTACGCGACCTTCGTCTACGTGCTGCACCACGCCCTCGGTGGCCCGGGCATGCACCAGTTCGCCTCGTTCTGCCGGTCTTGGGCGGCGACGGTCATGCTGTGGAGCGAGGGCACGGTACACGACCGGCTGCGGGAGATGCACGCCCGGGGCGACATCGCGAAGCTCACGGAGATCGACGGGGTGCGGCAGTTCACCACGGTTCACACACTGGACGAGGCGGTGAGGCGGCTTCGATGACAGCCCACGAGGCGGCGGCGCGCATTGGCCAGATTCACACGAGCATGGGCCGCTCGGTCTATGCCATCGTCGGCAGCTACCAGGCCCTGGAGACGGTTCTCGCGGACACCCTGAGCCTGGGCGGCCGTCCCGCTATCTTGCTGGGGGCTCAGCTCCTGGCGAGGATGCCTGAGGGGACGCTGGATCGCTTCGAGCGGCTCGAGGCCAACCTAGGGCAGAAGATCAAGGCCGAGCTTCAGGCGGCCTACGAGGCCACGGTGGAGGAGGCGCTCGGGGACGCCGACATCGCCGTGTTCGCCGACTTGGAGTGGGCCGTTGTATCGGGCGTGTCTCTCGGCTGGGTGAGGAACGTGGCGGCCAACGGGAAGACGGCCGTCTTTCTGGTGCCGGGGGTCTGTGACAACGGGATCGTGAGAGCCTATGACCGGGGGGACGGTCATGGCGTAGTGGTGCTCCAGGACGCGCTGGAGGCGGGCCACATCTGGGAGGTAGAGTGACCTTGGCAAGCCTGTTCGAGGACATGCGGCGGCCGCTCCGAGAGATCATCGAGCTGCCGCTCCGACCGAAGGACACGATCACGCTCGAGGCGGTGACCTTCCACGGCCTCGGCAGTCATGGAGATCCCTCGCGTACGGGGGAAGCCCTGTTCAGCGGCGACGCGCTCGACCGGAGCACCATCGAGGACTTCGTCCCGACCCCCGAGATCCGCACCTTCGCACAGCAGGTCTTCAACAAGGTGCTGGCGGGCGAGGGGCAAGGCTGGTGGCTGCAGGCGGAGTACGGGAGCGGGAAGAGCCACCTCCTGGCGTTTCTCACCATTATGTGCGCCTCGCTCGATGAGACACCGTGGGAGATCCTCGCACGTACCGAGCAGGAGCGCGAGAAGCGCGGCCCGCGGCAGAGCCTCGCCAACGAGGAGTTCCGCGGGCTCAAGGATAGGCTCGTGTTCCCGATCGTGCGGTCGCTGGCTGGCGCGGGCGGCGACATCGTCGGGAGCTCCGCTCAAGGCAACTATCTCATCGACTACATCCTGGATACGGCGAAACGGGTGTACGAGGGCTTCACGGGGAAGCCGTTCCGGGTACTGCCCTCGGAGCTGCTCGCCCAGCACTTCCTCGGGACCCGCACGCCGGGACAGGAGACGGACCTGGGCGCGTGGCTCGGCAAGCAGGGGTCGAAGGGGCACACGGCCGTCGGCTCCTTCGCTGACTTCGAGGCGCTCTGCGAGGAGAGCCTGCAGGACGCCGGCGAGCTGCTCTGGGAGTGGATCGGCGACGGCGGGCCGCTCAACCCCGGCAGCATCCCCACGGACCCGAAGAGTGTGCTGAAGGGGATGGTGGACCAGATCCTCGAGGCGGGCTTCGATGGCGTACTGGTGGTGCTCGATGAGGTCAGCGAGTTCTTGAACAAGTCGAGCAACCTCAGCCGAGACGAGGATGTCCTCATCTGTCTCTCGGAGATCCTACCGCGCACCTATGATCTGCCGGTGTGGACGATCTGCGCGGCCCAGCACAAGATCGAGCAAGAGGCGGGCATGAAGCGGATCATCGCCGAGAACCGCCTCAAGGAGCAGAACCTGCTGATCGACCCGCTGAGCTTCCACGACATCGTGCTCAAGAGAACGCGGGTCGTCACGGATTCCGTCGGTGTGGGGGAGCACCTGAAGTACTACCGGGGTCGTTTCGGGTGGGTGGACGGCCTGGCGCAGGAGCGGCTGGCGAGGGTTTTCCAGGGCCGGTACTTCGGGACCGAGAACCTGTCGGACGACGAGCTTGCGGAGCGGTACTACGAGTATCTCTTCCCCCTGCATCCCGCGGTGCTTGACCAGACGAAGGCGGTCGCTTCCCGTCTCACGACAACCCGGGCCGGCATCGTGGTCGTGTACGACGCCATCGATCAGCAGGTCCGCGCTACGGACAGCGCCCGGGCGAAGGAGATGGTCACACCGGACCGGCTGTACGATCAGTTCGAGAGCCTGACGGATGGCGAGAACACCTTCCAGAGCAAGTTCCCTCGGGAGTACGAGGCGCTGGACAAGGCGCGCCAGGCCCTGCAGCGCGCCGAGGCCCTGCCGGCCAGCAAGTACAAGGACCAGCCGCTCCGGGCGCTCAAGACCCTCTTCATGGCGTTTCTCGAGGACCCCGACAGCCCGCGCCACATGACGCCCCGGGAGGTCTGTGACGCGATCATGATGACGCGCAAGGCGGACTCGACGGCGCAAGAGAACGAAGATGGGGTCCGCGAGATGCTGCGTAGGATGCGGCGGCCGACGATCCCCCAGGTGTGCGGGACGGACGACGACTCGGAGTTCTGGTTCGACGCGAGCGTTGGGGTGGTCGCGCCGCCGGAGATCTTCGGGCAGGTGCGCGGGGAGTTCCGCCAGGCGCTTCACCAGCAGGGCGGGGACCCGTTCAAGGTCGACGAGTTGTCGCGGGCTTGGTTGCGCTGGATGCTGATGGGAGCGGCGGAGGCGCAGAAGACGGCGGGCAACAGGGGCTCGCAGCATGACGATGCGGTGGCGTGGCTGCAGGGGTGCGCCTCCCACGTCCGCACTGACTTCGCGGACATCATCGCGAAACGGTTCACCTCGAAGGAGACGGTGCTCTGGCACGGCCGGGATGTTCAGGGCCGGGTGGAACTCGTCGAGAACTGGGCGTCGGACGTTCCCCCGGACATCCGCACCGGTGATTCGCGAGGGGACGACCAGGACATCGACTTCGTGGTGCGCATCGCGCGACGCCCGAATGGCGACACGGCGCGCGCCCTGGCGCGGGACAGCGGGATCGACCCCCGGTACATCTTCTGGACGCCCGACACGCTGAGTGAGACAGAGGCGGAGGCGCTCGTCGACTGGGCGGCCCTCCTGAAGCTCGTGGACCGCTATCGCACCAAGCAGGGAGAGGAGGCGGAGCTGGTCCTCGGCTGGGTCAGGGATAGGGCGTCGACGTATGCCCAGGCCATGGTCAGCGTCCTGATGTCGGCCTACGACCGGGGCGCCATCACGAGCCACAACGTGGGCACACACTCCTTCGAGTACAGCGGGGTCGGGAGCCTGGCCTCGGTGATCGCGAAGGTGGTGGGCGCGGTTCTGGACACGGTCTATGAGTCCAAGTGCCTGGAGCTGCCGGTCAGGGGGATTGCGCGGGCCGGGCAGGGCTTCGGCAGCGAGGAGGCCATCGGCGTCATTAACGGGATGGTGCGCCATGGCCAGATCCCGTCCGGCCCCAGGGACAAGGCGACGTCGGCGTCGGAGTGGTACGCCACGCCACTGGGCTTGACGGCCGAGAAGTCGGCCGTCGTCGACCTCAGCAAGTGCCGGTTCGCGAGCGATCTGCTGGAGTTCATCCAGGAGAAGCTGGCGTCGTCCTCGTCGCTCGATATGCAGACGATCTACCTGAACTTCATGGGCATCGATCCGCAGCAGCGGAAGGGCGTTGGGCTGGCCAGACGGTTGGTCCAGGTCTACCTGCTGGCGCTCGTGCAAGGCGGGGAGATCAAGGTCTCCGTGTCCAACGGGAGCTCGCTCCTGGATGGCACCGATGAGATCGACCATGGGAACATCGGCGGCATCACGTTCAACGCGGACATCCTGGGCAAGCTGAAGTCCGTCCGGTTGGTGGAGATCCCCGCCGAGTGGGACTGTCTGCGCGGGCTCGCCGAGGTCATGCTCGGTGAGCCCCTGTCGGCCAAGGCCGATGAGAAGGAGATCCAGCGGGACTGGCAGCGCGTGGAGTCGCGCATCACGGGACTCGGCCAGGGCGCGCAGCGGATCGACGGAGAGCTGCGCGCCTTCCTCGCCGCCGTGGGGGCTCAGAGCGAGCACGCTACCACAGCCTCGGCGTTCGCGAAAGTGCTGAGCACCGAATTGACCGGCGGGGTGGATGGGCGGATGCACAACCTGGCGTGGGCCATCGAGGACGGCCTCGGCATGGAGCTTCACGCCGATGGCAAGGTGAGGGCCCCCAGCGGCAAGGAGCTGAAGGCGTTCGGGGCCCGATGGGAGACGTACCTGAGCTGCCGGGAGTTCGTGGAGGACTGGAAGGACAAGGTTCTCCTGGCGAGGCGGTGCGCGGACCTGGAGCTGCCCTCAGAGGGGCATCAGGCGGCGGAGGTACGGAAGGCGTTGGAGCGCCTGAGGCAGGTGCTCGGGGATGTGGACCGGCTGATCGTGGACGCGGCCTGGCGGGCGGCGCAGTTCGCTCCCGCGTGTGAGGAGGCCCAGAAGGCCTACTGGGGCCTTTACGAGACCGCCCACGTGGAGCTGCAGCGGACGTACGAGTCGGCGAGGACGCGGCTGGAGGCGGCGCGGGCCTGTAGCGAGCTGGCGGCGTTGGCGGATCTCGATGGCGTTCCGAGCCTGGGGCCGGCGGCGGCCCCGAGGGTGGACAGCCAGATCGCGGGCGCGTTGGCGTCGTTGCAGCCGTGCGGAGTGTCGACCCCGGGCGAACTCCGGGATCTGCTTCACGCGTCGCTCGAGTGCCGTTGCGGGCTCACAGTGGCCGAGGCCGATGCACGCAAGCGCGAGGTGGAGGCCCTCGTCGAGTCGATCAGCATGGGCCCTCGAGCGGCCCTGGAGGCGAAGGCCGACTTGCTCCTGTCGGATGCCCTCGGGGAGAGGCTGAAGGCGGCCTCGGCGGACGAGAGGATCGGGCGGATCGGGCGTTTCCGGAAGGTCGAACCCCTCGCCCAGTACCTGGTGCAGGAGCTGACGGCGGACCGGACCTCGGGTAAGAAGGGGGGCCTGGTCGAGGCCCTGAGGGCGGCCCTGGGTGATGTGGTCTCCGTTGAGGTCAGGTGGAGCGAGTTGTGCCCGGCGGTGTCGGCGATCGAGAGGGCCCAGGTGGAGGCCGTGGTTGGCGCCGTGCGCGACGCGCTGACGAGGGCACTGGATGAGGCGGAGGCGGACGGGGCTCAGGCGATCCTGCATATCAAGGGGAGTGGGGAGTAGCGATGGCCAAGGGCAGCAGACCCGGGAAGAACCAACGGTCCCTCGACATTGGCGTGGAGAAGCCGAAGGTCGCGGAGTGGGATCCTCGGTGCTATGACGGCGGGAAGGGCCCGAATCCCCACCTGGCCGAGTGGATCCGTGAGCACGCCAAGCCCTATGACCCCGGGACGGATGAGTATCGGCGTGAGGCGTTCACGGGGATCATCGAGGCGACCAAGGCGACGGCGATCTACAACATGCACACCTATTGGTCGAAGAAGCCTCATGACGCGATCATGCAGTACATCGAGCACTACACGGAGCCTGGGGATGTGGTGCTGGACCCGTTCTGCGGCTCGGGCTCGACGGCGCTGTCGGCGCTCATGCTCGGCCGCAAGGCGATCGCCATCGACCTCTCGCCCGCGGCGACCTTCATCACGAAGAACTACTGCTGCCCGGTGGACCCAGACGAGCTGATGGCCGCGTTCGAGGACGTGAAGCGCCGGGTCGCCTCGGAGATGGAGTGGCTCTACGAGACCCGCTGTCACCGATGCGGAGGGAAGGCGACCACGGGCTACACGGTACATTCTGAACGCTTCGAGTGTGTGCGGTGCGGCGAGATCGTGCCCCTCTACGACTGCCCCGAGGCGGAGTCTACAACCGCCAAGGGCACGCCGAAGAGCATCAACGTCTGTCCTCACTGCGGCGAGGAGATCACCCCGGGGCGTAACCGGCGATGTGGGAGCGTGCCAGTCGAAGTGTCACTCATCTGCGAGTCCGGCTGCACGCCTGCCCGGGACACGCGGCGGCACGACGATCCTGACCTAGTGAAGCGTGGGTACTTTCAGGAATTCGATCTGGCGAAGATCGCGGAGATCGAGGCACAGGACATCCCTTACTGGTACCCTACATGCCGCATGATGAACGTCCCTGATAACCAGGAGCGGTGGGGCCTCCTGTGGAGGCCTTACCTGCGCGGGGTTGAGCGCCCGTGCGACTTCTACACACGCCGGAACCTCTGGGCCCTGGCTTCGTTGTTCTCCCGCTGCGCCCAGTTCACCCCGAACGTCAGGGATGCACTCGTGTTCGCGTTGACCGGCATCGCGCAGCACGTGTCCAAGATGGCCACCCACAAGGTGACCGGCGGCGGCTTCGCGATGGGTACGTATTACATCGGCAGCATCTATAAAGAGCGGAACGCTCTCGGCACGTTCACCAAGAAGTCCGGCCAGCTCGTGCGAGGGTACGCCGCCATCGCAGCTGAAGCGTCCTCGCGCAAGTGGTGGGACTTGGTCGTCAGCACGCAGTCGGCTGCCGAACTACAGTCGCTGCCGTCGAGTTCGGTGGACTACATCTTCACGGACCCTCCGTACTCCTGGAAGGTGCAGTTTGGCGAGGCCAACTTTCTATGGGAGGCCTGGCTAAGGCTGGACAGCAACTGGCATGCGTCAGAAGCGATCATCAATGATTTCCGCCACCAGGATCAGGAGCACTGGCACGGCCTCATGTTGAGGTCCATGCGCGAGTGCCACCGCGTGCTCAAGCCGGGCGGATGGGCCTCACTGTGCTACCACGACAGCTCTGAAGGGACCTGGGACTTGGTTCAGGACCTGATGGAGGCAGCAGGCTTCGTTCCCGATGTCGCAGATCAGACGACGGCCATAGATGCGGCGCAGAAGTCATGGAAGCAGCGCGTCGCAGCGCTGACGGCCAAGCGCGACCTCGTCATCAACTTTCGGAAGCCGTACCCGGGTGAGCGACCTGTGCGGGTGCGGGTCGCTTTCGGCGCTTCGGACAGTGGCGAGCTGTTCGAGCAGAAGGTCATCACCGTGATTCACGCGTTCCTCTCCCGGTACCCAGGCGCCACGCGCGACCACATCTGGGATGCCGTCGTCTCTCGCTTGGTGCGCCAGGGGGACATGGAACGGCATGACTTCGACTCCATTCTCCGCCAAGTCGCGGAGGCGAACGAAGCGGGCGAGTGGTACCTGCTCGAGGAGGACGCGGAGGACCTGGCGGACTCGGAGGCGGCGAGGGCGGATGCCGCCGCCGAGGCGCTGGAGGCCCGCATCGCGGACCACGAGACGGAGTCGACCCCGGGCGCCATGGAGTACTCCGACATCCTGGAGTGGTACCTCGTCGAGTACCGGGGCGACCGCCCGCGCCGCCAGCTCCTGGACTGGCTGCCTGAGTACTTCTTCCAGGCGCCGGGCGGCGGTTACCGCAACCCCGCGTCGGATGAGGAGCGGGAGCAGAAGCGGATGGGCCGGGAGTCGGGCCTGAACCGCCGGGTGCGGCGGTATCTCCGGGACCCCGCCTCGGTGGCGCCCGCGCCGGACCAGCCCACCCTGTGCGACTGGCTGAGGCACTGCTACCGGGCGGGCCTCTATGAGGAGGGGTGCAAGCTGGTGGATGAGGGGCACATCCGGCTGACGGATCTGCCGGAGGAGCTGCGCCTGGATGCGGAGGAGGAGGCGGCGATGTGCCGCTCGCGCCTCCGGCAGCGCGCCTCGGCCCCGGCAGAGAAGCCCAAGAGCAAGCCGAAGTCAGGCAAGAGAAGCGTCAACCAGAGGCAGCTCGACCTGTAGCGAGGAGTAGCGATGGCCAAGGGCAGCAGACCGGCGAGGGATCAGGCGTCTCTTGGACTGGAAGCTGAGAAGCCGAAGGTCCCGGAGTGGGATCCTCGGTGCTACGACGGCGGGAAGGGCCCGAACCCTTACCTGGCTGAGTGGATCCGTGAGCACGCCAAGCCCTATGACCCCGGGACGGATGAGTATCGGCGTGAGGCGTTCACGGGGATCATCGAGGCGACCAAGGCGACGGCGATCTACAACATGCACACCTATTGGTCGAAGAAGCCCCACGACGCCATCATGGAGTACATCGAGCACTACACGGAGCCGGGGGATGTGGTTCTGGACCCGTTCTGCGGCTCGGGCTCGACGGCGCTCTCGGCGCTCATGCTCGGCCGGAAGGCCATCGCCATCGACCTCTCCCCCGCGGCGACGTTCATCACGAAGAACTACTGCTGCCCGGTGGATCCGGACGAGCTGATGGCCGCGTTCGAGGACGTGAAGCGCCAGGTCGCCTCGGAGATGGCGTGGCTCTACGAGACCCGCTGCCACCGCTGCGGGGGGAAGGCGACCACGGGCTACACCGTCTACTCGGAGGTCTTCGAGTGCGTGCGCTGTGGGCAGCAGGTTCCGCTGTACGACTGCCCGGAGCGCGAGGGCAAGACGTTGGACGGCAGCCCGAAGACCGTCCACGTGTGCCCGCTGTGCGGCGAAGAGGTTGACGTTCGGCGCAACAAGCGTTTCGGTAGCGTGCCTGTGGAGGTGTCCGTGCTCTGCGAGAGTGGCTGCAGGCCGGCGCGCGAGAACCGTCGGCATGATGATCCGGACCCACGGAAGCGCGAGTACTTCGAGCGCTACGACCTGGGGAAGATCGCGGAGATCGAGGCGCGGGACATCCCCTACTGGTACCCCACCTGCCGGATGATGAACGCGCCTAAGGAGCAGCAGAGATGGGGGCTCCTGTACCGGCCAGGGTCTGCAGACCCCGCGTCCGTACCTGATCTCTACACACCGGCCAACCTCAGAGCGCTTGCCTGCATCCTAGAGGCGGTACGTGGAGTAGGAACACCCGGACCTCGGCATGGATTGCTGTTTGCTTTCTCGGCCATGGTGCTCAACGCATCACGGATGTACCGCTTCCGAGCCAGCGGCAAGGGGGGGATCGCTATGGGCACGTATTTCCTGCCCCCTGTCGCGCAGGTCATGAATGCATTCTGCTCGTTCGAGCGCAAGGTGCGTGACTTGCTCCGTGGAGTCGAGACGGTGCCAACGCTGCTGGCCGCGGCCTGCATCTCGACCGCATCCGCTTGCGATCTGGGGGCGTTGCCTGAGGCATCGATCGACTACGTGTTCACCGATCCCCCCTACTCCTGGAAGGTGCAGTATGGGGAGCTGAACTTCGTCTGGGAGGCGTGGCTCGGATTAGACTCGGGATGGCACGACGCTGAGATCATTGTGAATGAGTTCCGGGGGCAGGACGAGAGCCGCTGGCACCGGCTGATGCTTGCTTCCGTTCGTGAGTGCCATCGCGTCCTGAAGCCGGGCCGATGGCTCTCGCTGTGCTACCACGATAGCTCCGATGGAACGTGGGACCTGGTCCAGGATCTCATGGAGGCGGCGGGGTTTGTGCCTGACGTGGCAGATGAGACCACCGCTATCGATGCTGCCCAGAAGTCGTGGAAGCAGTTAGTCGCGGCTCTCACGTCCAAGCGCGACCTCGTCATCAACTTCCGGAAGCCGTACCCGGGTGAGCGACCTGTGCGGGTCCGGGTCGCTTTCGGCGCTTCGGACAGTGGCGAGCTGTTCGAGCAGAAGGTCATCACGGTGATCCACGCGTTCCTCTCCCGTTACCCAGGCGCCACGCGCGACCACATCTGGGATGCCGTCGTCTCTCGCTTGGTGCGCCAGGGGGACATGGAGCGGCATGACTTCGACTCCATTCTCCGCCAAGTCGCGGAGGCGAACGACGCGGGCGAGTGGTACCTGCTCGAGGAGGACGCGGAGGACCTGACGGACTCGGAGGCGGCGAGGGCCGATGCCGCCGCCGAGGCGCTGGAGGCCCGCATCGCGGACCACCCGACTGAGTCTGCTCCGGGCGCCATGGAGTACTCCGACATCCTGGAGTGGTACCTCGTCGAGTTCCGGGGCGACCGCCCGCGCCGCCAGCTCCTGGAGTGGCTGCCGGAGTACTTCTTCCAGGCGCCGGGCGGCGGTTACCGCAACCCCGCGTCGGATGAGGAGCGGGAGCAGAAGCGCATGGGCCGGGAGTCGGGCCTGAACCGGCGGGTTCGACGGTATCTCCGGGACCCGGCCTCGGTGGCGCCCGCGCCGGACCAGCCCACCCTCTGCGACTGGCTGAGGCACTGCTACCGGGCGGGCCTCTATGAGGAGGGCTGCAAGCTGGTGGATGAGGGGCATATCCGGCTGACGGATCTGCCCGAGGAGCTGCGCCTGGATGCGGAGGAGGAGGCGGCGATGTGCCGCTCGCGCCTCCGGCAGCGCGCCTCGGCCCCGGTGGAGAAGCCCAAGAGCAAGCCGAAGTCAGGCAAGAGAAGCGTCAACCAGAGGCAGCTCGACCTGTAGCGAGGAGAAGCGATGGGCTTGCTCGAGTCGATCGTCAAGGATGCGAGGGAGGCGGCGCGCCAACGGGGCATCGCCGTTCTTGAGGACCCGTGCCGTCTGCTTGCGCCGGGTGATGAGGGGGACGGCATCCGGGTCCTGCCCTACCGAACCCATACCGGCTTCCGAAGGGGATGGGAGCCGATGCGGAGGGACGAGGGGCAGCGACCGGTTCTCGTGCATGTCACGCACCGCGAGCCCTTCTACCCCGACGTGCTGGCGCTCTGTGTGAGTGAGGGGCAGCGCCTGCGGATCACGGCGCAGCTCCTGCTGCAGCGCGCCACGGGTGATGACCACTGGCCCGCGGCTATGGATGAGCTGGCATCGGCCGTGGCGGGGCATCTGGAGGCGATCGTCTCCGCGCACGGGCGGTTCGTGGAGAGGCATGGCGCGGGGATGTCGGACGAGGATGCGCGGCTCCTGGTCCTGTCGGGCATCACGGGCGTGGATCTCTTCGACCGGGCGGACCCGGTGGCGACCTGGCGCCTCTACTTCGAGCATGAGCAGACGGTGGCGGGCCTCGGGGAGGTGCACGAGAGCTTCCCCGGCGAGCTGGCCGACCGGGTGCGAGGCCTCGGGGGCGTGTTCGGGCTTCTCGCGGACGGCGAGGCGGGACTGGCGCGTGAGCTGCTCTGGTTGGCCGCCGTCCTGGGGCAGCACGTGAGGGACCCGCGGCCCCTGCTGGCGACCCTGAGCACCCGGTACTTCGATGCGCAGGAGTGGGATGCGGCGGAACTGAGCGCTCTGGCGAAGCGGCTGGAGGAGGAATGGACATCTGGCGCCCGGGCCCAGGTTCTCGAAGCGGAGGAGAGCCTCGACGAGGCCGCGTGGGGGAAGGTGGCGCAGGCGTGTGGCCTCACGAGCCTCGAGGGCGCCCTGCGGGTCGCGGAAGCGGAGACCCGATCGCCGAAGCTGCTTGGCCTGGCGGTGTGGATGGCGCTTCCCCACCTGGCGGGCACGCTGGACCCTGAGGTGACGGCACGCATCGGTCACCTCGTCGACGAGTACGCGGGCGGCAAGGGGAGGCGGCTTCCGCCCCTGATCGCGGACGAGGAGTTCCCGCAGCGGGCGTGCGCGCTCCTGGAGACCCTGTGGGAGCTGCGGTCGGCGGTGGAACGGGCGCCGGAGACGGTGCGAAGGGCTATCGAGGAGAGCGAGGGCGCAGGCTCGGTGGCGCCGCTCGTCGACGCCTACACGCGGACGGCCCTCCATTCGGTGGAGTTCCTGTCGCACCTGGCGAAGAGGCGCGAGGAGGACCTGGCGGCGACGGACGCGATCGAGGGCGACCTGGGCCGCAAGGCGCGCGAGGGGACGAAGAAGGCGGTCGAGGCGTTGCAGGAGGCGGCGGCCAAGGCGCTGCTGGAGCTGAACCGCGCCTTCGGGAACCGGGTGGTGGCCGACTACCCGAGCTGGATCACCACGAGCTCGGGTCCGCTCATGGTGTCGGGGATCATCGAGCGGGTTCTGCTGCCGCATTGGGACGGCGCGAAGCGCCCGCCGACGATCATCCTCCTGATGGACGGCATGCGGTGGGATGTGTGGGCTCGGTACGTGAGGCCGGCATTGCAGAAGTCGCTGGAGTTCGTGGGCGATGCCGTGGATGCCCAGCCCGCGCTCGCCATCCTACCCTCGTCGACACGGCACTCGAGGAGGGCCCTGTTCGCGGGCAAGCGGCCGGATGGTTTCGGACCGACGGAGGCCGAGGACAAGCTCCTCGCGGCGGCATGGCGGGACGGGCCCCGGCGCTTCACGGTCGAGAAGTCGGCCGACGTGGACGAGAAGGCTCAGATCGCGCTCAAGATGGTGGCCGAGGGCATCACCGTGATCGTGTTCAGCTTCTGCGACAAGATCCTGCACGGGTTCAACGATTCGCTGGCGGCCCTGTATGAGGAGAATATCAAGCCCAAGGCCATGCGGGAGCTGGCCAAGGTGCTGAAGGAGATGCCGGAGGGTGCGCTGGTGCTCGTCGTCACGGACCATGGGTTCGTGGAGATGACCGGCGCAGGCGTCGGAGTGCCCGTGGCGGCGGCGGGCGACAGGAGCGACATCACCCAGCGGTACGCGCTGCTGCAGAAGGAGTGCCGGATCGGCGGAGGCGCGCACGTGTTCTCGGGCGACGAGGTCAAGCTGCCGGGCGTGCATTCGGTGGTGGTGGCGCGCGAGCATGCGTTTCTGAAGCGGGATGGCTGGGGCGGCAAGGGCGACCGTTACGGGCATGGGGGGATCAGCCTGCAGGAGCTGGTGGTTCCGTGCGCCGTGCTCCGGGCGCCCGCGAAGGACGCCTTGGCGGAGGTCGTGTTGCGCGGCTTCCGGCTGGAGCCGGAGGAGGCGGTGGCGGGCAGCGAGGTGGCGCTGGAGTGCGAGCTGCTGCTGAAGGGCGCGACGACGGCGGAGGTGTCGGTGGAGGTCAGCGGCGCCGTCGAGGCGAGGGAGACGGTGTCCCTCATGGGCGGAGAGACCCGCACGGTGCGCCTGTCGTTCGTCGCCCCCCCTCACGAGGGGGCCGAGGAAGCCAGGGAGGCGGCCGTGGATCTGCGGGTGGTGGCAGCCTCCGGCGCGAAGCTGAAGCTCCCGCTGAAGCGCCGCATGAAGCTCAGGGTGGTCGCGGATTCGGGGCGCGTTCAGCGCGAGACATCTGACACGCTCGATGGCATGCTCGGGAAGAGGAGGCGGTAGCGGGCCATGGATGAAGCGAAGCTCAAGCGGATCTTCGGCGGGAGAGTGGTGGACAAGGGGAAGACCCGCATCACGAGCCTCGAGGAGTTCCCCCGCTACGTCCTGGAGTATCTCATCGGCAACTACTGCGAGGAAGAGACGTTCGAGGAGGACCTGCTTCAGGTCACCAAGCGCATCCGCGAGAACTTCGCGCAGGCCAGTGAGGCCGAGGTCATCAAGCACCGCATCAAGCAGCAGGGCCGGTACTCGATCATCGCGAGCCTGGAAGTCCGGCTCGAGGAGACGGAGAACCGGTACTGGGGGGCCATCACCTCGCTCAACGAGCGGTACCTGAACGTGGACGAGCGACTGGTCCGGGACTACGAGCCGCTGCTCCATGGGGGCATGTGGGGCACGGTGACCATCGGGTACGACGAGAAGGTCGTTCACAACAAGAAGATCAGGCCGTTCGTGGTTCTGGAGTTCACGCCATTCCAGGTGGCGCGGGTCCGGCTGGATGACTACATCGGTCACCGGTCGGAGTTCACGACGGACGAGTGGATGGAGCTGCTCATCAACTCGTTGGGCCTGAACCCCGGCCCCTACACGCGGCGCGAGAAGCTGCTGCTCCTCTCGCGGCTGGTGCCGCTCGTGGAGACGAACTCCAACTGCATCGAGATGGCGCCGCGCGAGACGGGCAAGACGTACCTGTACCGGAACATCAGCTACTACTCGCACGTGCTTTCCGGCGGGAAGGTGACGCGGGCCGGGCTATTCATCAACCTGGCCAGCGGGCGCATCGGCCTGGTGGGGACGCGGGATGCCGTGGTCTTCGACGAGGTGGCCAAGGTGGAGTTCAGCAACCCGCAGGAGATGGTGGGCGTCCTGCAGGGGTACATGCAGGATGGTAAGTTCGGCATCGGGGTCCGCCAGGAGGTGGCGTTCGCCTCGATGGTGCTGGTGGGCAATCTGGATGTGCAGGCGCAGTTGCCGCACGAGAAGTATGGCGACCTGTTCGAGATGCTGCCGGCCTTCCTGCGGGAGGAGGCGCTCCTGGACCGCATCCATGCGTACCTACCCGGGTGGGAGATCCCGAAGATCACCCCGGGCTCGTACGCCGACGGGTACGGGTTCGTCAGCGACTACTTCAGCGAGGTGCTCCATCTCCTCCGAGGCAAGGAGGTGATTGGGGCGCTTTCGAAGCGCTTCGAGCTCCGGGACCTGGCGGGGACTCCGGCGGGGATCACGGGCCGGGACGAGCGAGCCATCCACAAGACGCTGTCGGGCCTGGTGAAGGTGCTGTACCCCGATGGCGAGGTCACGGACGAGGAGCTGGAGGAGCTGCTGCTGCTCGCGGTCGAGCTTCGGCAGAGGGTCCGCAACCAGCTTCATCTCATGGCGCCGGGGGAGTACCAACCCGTTCGGATCGGGGTGCAGGTCGGAGGGGGCGACGCGACGGCTCCCCCGCTCCCGGACGCGGCGCGCACCCAGAGGGTCGTCGTGCCCGACGAGGACCGGATCGGCGAGGTGAATGGCCTGGCCGTGGCGGGGACGAGGGGCGAGGTCCTGCGGTTCGAGGTGATCGTGAACAAGGGGACGGGCCGCCTCATCGAGCTCGGCTCCATCCAGCGGGTGATGAAGGAGTCGGTCGAGGCCGCCTACGAGTACATCCGCAATCAGCAGAGCACGCTCGGGATCCCTTCGGACTTCCGCCGGGACTACGACATCGTGCTGCTGGCGACGCAGATGGGGATCCCCAAGGAGGGCCCGTCGGCGGGCGTGACAGTGCTCACGGGTTTGGTGTCGGCGCTGACGCGAAGGCCGGTGCGTCGCCGGGTGGCGATGACGGGCGAGATCACCATCATGGGCAGGGTGCTGGCCGTGGGGGGAATCGCGGAGAAGGTGCGGGCGGCGGCGGAGTGCGGATGCACAGACGTCTTCGTGCCGGCGGAGAACCAGCCGGACATCGACAACCTGCCGAGTGACCTGCAGGGGAAGGTCGCCGTTCACCTGGTGGCGGCGGTGGACGAGTTGCTGGAGGCGGTGTTGCTACCGGCACGGGGGTCGCTGGGCGAGGCGTAGGCGTGGGGGTGGTGGGTGGGGGGTGGCAGGCGGGACGCCTGTCGTGCGGGGCTGGGTCCCGCTGGCCGCAGGCGAGGGAGTCTCGCGAAGGGGACGGAACTCTGGTACTGAGGGGGTAGCCAGTATGGAGATCATTGTCCTGGTCTTCGTCGCGTGGTGGCTCTACTGCGGGCTCAAGGGGTGGCTTGGGTCGCTGGGCTCGACGGGTGAACAAGCCAGCAGTACCGCAGCGGCCTCGCCGCCCCCGCAGCCTGTGACCAGGGAGCGCACCGCCCCGAGTGCCGAGGCGCTGGAGCGAGCCGGGCTGCTGCGGGACGCCGCGGAGGCACGGGAGCGTAAGGGTGAGCTATGGCATGCCGCTGGGCTATGGGCGCAGGTGGGCGACCACGAGCGAGAGGCGAGGGCTTGGGACAGGTTGGGGAGGCCCGAGGCCGCGGCCCGGGCCCGCGCGCAGGCGCAGGGCTCAGTTGAGCGCGTGGCGGGTGGCAGCGACAGGCAAGGGACATCGGCCAGACCCGCGAGCGTCAGCTATGCGCCACAAGAGGCGGCAGCGGCCTCGCCGCCCCCGCAGCCTGTGACCAGGGACCGTACCACCCTGGAAGCCGAGGCGCTGGAGCGAGCCGGGCAGTTGCGGGAGGCCGCAGAGGCACGAGAGCATATGGGCGAGCTGCGGCACGCCGCTGGGCTATGGGCGCAGGTGGGCGACCACGAGCGAGAGGCGAGGGCCTGGGACAGGTTGGGGAGGCCCGAGGCCGCGGCCCGGGCCCGCGCGCAGGCGCGGGGCTCAGTTGAGCGCGTGGCGGGCGGCAGCGGCAGGCAAGGGACATCGGCCAGACCCGCGAGCGTCAGCTATGCGCCACAAGAGGCGGCAGCCCAGCCGAAGGTCGAGGCGGCGCCGCGCGATGGCCTGGTGTGGAGGCCATCCCCTCGTCCTCGGTTCGTTCGGCTCGGGGAGGACCCAGGCCCACGCTGAGGGGTGCGGCGTTGCGGAGGCACGAGCGACAGGGGTGACGCCCCGGGGGCTGCCGCGACTGGCGTTACAGGGGTGCGAGGGGGAGGTGCACGGATGATCTGCAAGGAGTGCGGCTACATCCTCTCAGACTTCGACGACGAATGCCCGCGCTGTGCCCGGCTGCGGGCCGCTCGCGAGGCCGGCGATCGTCCCGCCGACATAGGAACTCCGTCAAAGCGGTCCCCGTCGGCGGGCGTGAGAGCGGCACTGGTAGGCGCGTCCGCCCTGCTGCTGGTGGCTGCCGCGGTTCTGGTGACCCTGCGGGTCACGCGGGGCGGCGAAAGGGAGTCCCGCCCCGCGGAGCAGGCTGTTGCGGCGGCACCCGCGCAGGGCGGGCAGCCGGGACCGGGAGCGGCGGGAGCCCGGGCGGCCGGACGCCAGCCAGCCCCACCCACGCGCAGCGCGCCCCCTGGGAATCCGGCGCCGGCAGGCGGTCAGCCGCAGTCCTATTCGGCGACGCCTTCGGCGCCGGCGGGGGTCCAGCCGCAGACCCCTCTCGCAGCGCCGCCGCCACCCCCCGCACCGACCCCGCAGCAGCCCACGCACCCGGAGGCGGCGCAGGCGCCGCAGGGGACGACGGAGTACGGCTATTGGGCGCAGGCTCCAGCGCCCAATGGACAGGTGAGCGCGCCGGTCGCCATGGGTAGCGTGCGGGGCACTGTCACGTACTACTTCAACCGCAACTTCGGGGACAAACCGGATGTGGGCAGCAAGGTGTTCCTCTTCGCGGCCGAGGGGTGGCAGGAGCCGCCTCTGGGGAGGGAGTGGACGCAGGTCCCGGCGGACCAGCGCGGCGACATTGGGGCGTACGTGGTCTCTCTAGATCGTTGGAGTCAGTGGGCCCTGAGGACGACGCAAGTGGACGGATCGGGCACGTTCCTCATCGACCGGGTGCCAGCGGGCCACTACATCGTCGCCATCGAGTCGAGCCACACAAACGGGTTCATGGAGCGGGACGTGCTCCACCAGCATGCCTTCATTCGTGTAACCGTAACCGAGGGCGGGGTCGCTGACTGCTCGCATGACTTCGGCATGACCTACTTGTAGGATCGGAGACGGCTCGGCCGGCCTCGTGGCTGGGCACCGGCAGGGGCTTTATCCGCGGTGCGCGGGCCTGATGGGGGTATGGAGGTCCAGGAGCGAGGGAGAGGCCACCTGAGCGCTCCTTCAGGCGTTGAGCCTGGTGGGAGATGAGCGACCTCTCCTGGCAGCTCCCGTGGGTCAAAAGGACCTATGAGTGGTCTGCATCAGCAGAACCCCTTGCCTGGCAAGGACGACCTCGCGGAAGCCGGCTCCTGGACCTTATCTAGCATAGCGCGATTCGCGCGTTGCGGGGAGTGCTCTGTGACGCGGCGGGGGACGGCGAAGAGCGGGGGGTTGAGCGGGAGAGCCGGGTGAGCAAGGCGGAGGTGCCCCCCCTCCCTGGCCGCTGGCCATCCCTCCCCCGCGGCAAGAGCGCACGCGAGGGAGGGAGAGAGCGAGAGCGTTGGCGGCAGCCATCCGACGCGAGCCTCGCGTTCGCGATCACCGGAGGGAGCGGAAGACCGCGGACGAACCCAATCACCAGGCGGTTGGTTAGAGCCCTTCAACGACCGGTTGGCGTCGAACGGAATGATGCCAGCCACTGGCTCGTCTCGGGGGGGGCAGTTTCGTTCTGGGGCTGGTTGTGGCATAGGTAATCATAGTTGAGCGGATCCCCGATGCGGCGGAGGAAGGAGCTGGTTCTGGTGGGCAAGCGGGCATGGCTGTTCGTGGGGGCCTGTCTTCTGGCGGCTGTGGTTCTGGCGGGCATGTTGGGTTGCACGGCAAGCCCCCCCGGGATAGACCCCGGGGACGACTCCGGCCAGGACCCTGAGCGGCCAATCGGTGGCGGCACGGCGAGAGTCACGGGCAGGGTCGTGGATGCGGAGGACCCTAGTCGCCCGATTGAGGGCGCCTTTGTGTACATTCCCGTCAGCACGAGCAATGCTCAGCGCGCCGCATCGCTCAGGAGCTCCAACTACGCCCAAGCGTACTCCGCCTCGGATGGCTCGTACGCGCTTGAGGAGATTCCCGATGGCCAGCGGACGATCGTCGTGGAGCCTCCCGCGAACAGCGAGTGGGCTCCGGTGTCGGTCACCGTGGAACTCGAGCCCGGAGCGTCCATCACAATCATCTTCACTCTGGTTACCGTGGAGCTCAATGACCGGATCGCGACGGTCACCGTGGATCCTCCGGACACGACGATTGCGACGGGGGCGGCCCAGCAGTACGCCGCCACAGTCATTAGCACCTCAGGCGCCGCGATAACGATCACCCCGATCTGGCTGACGACCGGGGGCATGGGAACGATTACCCCTCAGGGGGTGTTCCAGGCCGGCTCGATCGAGGGCAAGGGGACCATCGTGGCCGTCGCGGGCCGTCATGCGGGCACGACGCCGGTGACGGTGTCAGGCTCCGGCAACCAGCTTCCTCAGTTGAGCCTTCGGGTGACCCCGACGCAAGGCGCGGCGCCCCTTGGAGTGACAGCCACGGCGACGGCCTCGGATCCGGATGGAGCGATCCTGTCAGCGTATCTGGACTGGGGTGACGGTTCGGCTCCCTTCGAGGCGGCCACGTATCCGGGGGGCCTCTCCCACACGTATCTGCAGGCCAACACATACTCCGTGACGGCTCGGGTGAGGGATGACGGTGGCGCTCAGGTTAGCTCGACGCAGCAGGTCACGGTGGAGCCGGCCCCGGGCGGTGCGCCTGAGGTCAGTCTGTCAGCGACACCCACGTCCGGGGCCGCCCCCCTGTCCGTGAGTTTCCAGGGGGCGGGGAGCGATCCCGACGGGGAGATTGTAGGCTGGGACTTGGACTACGGAGACGGCGGCGCGCATTGGACGGGCGCTGCCGCGCCGGCAGGGGTCACCCACACGTATGAGACGGGCGGCACCTATCAGGCGGTGTTGACGGGCGTGGATGGGAGCGGATCCAGTGGCGCGGCCGCGGTGACGATCGAGGTGAGCACGCCGTCGAACCTCCCTCCTCAAGCCGAGTTGACGGTGTCGCCAGGCTCGGGTGAGGCGCCGTTGACGGTGTCTTTCACGGGCTCGGGGTCGGACTCGGACGGCACGGTTGTGGAGTACCGGCTGGACTTCCAGGGGGATGGAGTGGACGACTGGTCGCAGAGCTCCTCCCCCGATGGAGTGACGTACATCTATGGAGCCGCAGGGACGTACCAGCCCACCTTCACCGTGGTGGACGACGATGGGGCCACGGGCCAGGCGAGAACCACCATCGAGGTGAGCGCGCCGAACTCACCGCCAGGAGCGGAGTTGTCGGTGTCGCCAGGCTCGGGTGAGGCGCCGTTGACGGTGTCTTTCACGGGCTCGGGGTCGGACTCGGACGGCACGGTAGTGGAGTACCGGCTGGACTTCCAGGGGGATGGAGTGGACGACTGGTCGCAGAGCTACCCCCCCGATGGAGTGACGTACATCTACAGATCCGCAGGGACGTACCAGTCCACCTTCACCGTGGTGGACGACGATGGGGACACGGGCCAGGCGAGAACCACCATCGAGGTCGAGAGGCAGCCGGTCTCCATGATCGCCTTCCAGTCCGAGCGATCCGGTAACGACGATATCTGGGTCATGTACCTGGACGGCACGGGGCTCGTGAACGTCTCGAGGCACGGCGCCATCGACTCCCGTCCCTCCGTCAGTGCCGATGGCAGCAAGGTCGCCTGGGTGAGCAACCGCGACGGGAACTGGGAAGTGAACGACGGGAACTGGGAAGTGTACGTCGCAAACACAGACGGCACGGGGCTCGTGAACGTTTCCAGGAGTGACGCCCAAGAGGCGTACCCCTCCCTCAGCGCCGATGGCAGCAAAGTCGCCTGGTTGAGCGGCCGATACAGGGTCCATGAAGTCTACGTCGCGAACACAGACGGCACGGGGATCGTGAACGTCTCGAGCCACGGCGACGACGACGACAACCCCTCGCTCAGCGCCGATGGCAGCAAGGTCGCCTGGATGAGCGACCGCGACGGTAACTATGAAGTATACGTCGCGAACACAGACGGCACGGGGATCGTGAACGTTTCGAACCACAGCGGGCGGGACGAGTTCCCCTCCCTCAGCGCCGATGGCAGCAAGGTGGCCTGGGTGAGCCACCGCGACCAAGACGTGTACGGGGACGATTACGGGGAAGTGTACGTCGCGAACACAGACGGCACGGGGCTCGTGAACGTTTCCAGCGATGGTGCCTGGGACCGGTACCCCTCCCTCAGCGCCGATGGCAGCAAGGTCGCCTGGTTCAGCAACCGGGACGGGAACAATGAGGTATACGCCGCGAACACAGACGGCACGGGGCTCGTGAACGTCTCGAGTAACGGCGCCGAAGACATGTACCCCTCCCTCAGCGTCGACGGCAGCAAGGTCGCCTGGCACAGCTACCGCGACGGGAACTATGACGTATACCTCGCGAACACAGACGGCACGGGGATCGTGAACGTTTCCAGCGATGTAGCCGAAGACTGGTACCCGTCCCTGCAAGGGAACTAGGCGGCCCCGACGCCCGCGATGTGGTGGAAGAGTCTAGGGCAGGAGTGTTAGGCGCGCGGGATCCCAGATGGCAGGCGATACCCTGAGGTGGGCACCGGCCCGGTCGCGTTCTGTTCGCGCTGCCGTGGGGAGCGAGCGTTGGGACGTCCCGAGCGGCACGGGTGGCCCATGCGACCCCTAGGGGACGTGTGGGGATGCGTGTACTGAAGACGGTGCTCTTGCTGGCCTGCCTCTGAGTCGCCGTCGACCACACTGGGGACCCTTCAATGGTAGCGACGCATCTGAGGGAACGACAGGGGCGGCGAGGGACGGACATGCGTAGTGTCGTGTGGACGGTCATCTGTATAGCGGCCTGCGCCGGCCTGGTAGCCTCCTGCACGCGGGTGGGCGGCGGACTGTCGCGCCCACGTTCAAGTACCATCACGAGGGGTTCCGTGTGGCCCGAGACTACACGGGGGCGTAGCGGCAGGAGGGCAATGGGGTAGGCACCCGGGAGTGCCCCCCTCCCTGGCCGCTGGCCATCCCTCCCCCGCGGCTTCGCCCGGCTTCGCTGCGCTACGCCGTGACAAGCACGCGAGAGAGGGACGTATCCGGGCAGGGCGCGGGTTGGGCGGGGGCGCGGGCGGACGCGGCGGGAGTTAGCGCTGGGCGAGGGTGTGGAGGCCGAGGGCGCGGAGCTTGCGGCGGGCGCGGGTGAGCGCGTTGTCGATGGTCTTCCTCGAGCAGCCCAGGGCCTCGGCCATCTCGGGGTACGTCAGGCCGTTCAGGCACACGCCCTCGAGGATCCGCCACTCCCTGCGCGACAGGACCTCGCGCGCGGCCTCCAGCGCCTCGGCGATGCTCGACGCCGATGCGACGGCCTCGGCCGGATCGGAACCGGGGTCGGGGCTCGGGAAGTGCTCCTCGAGAACGCGCCGCCTCATGGACACCCGCACCAGGCCAAAGGGCATCGGCCGTACGCGACGGTCCAGGGCCGTGATCAGCTCCCGCCGAACGACTAGGGCCAGGAAGGCCTCCCACCGCACGCCGCGAGCCGGGTCGTAGTTGCGGAGGGCCTTCAAGAAGGCGTGCCGAGCCACGCTGAGGATGTCCTGGTGATCGTGGCCCTCGACCCGGAAGCACGCCGCGACCTGGCGGATGAGGGGCCGGGAATGGGCCAGCAGCCGCGTGACAGCGGCCTCGTCGCCGGCCTGGGCCCGGGCGACGAGGCGCTCGGGTGCCCGGGCGGCGTCGGGTTGGGCGCGGCGTCGAGGGGCGCTAGGGGTCATCGGGGCCATCGTGCCGGCTCTCGAAGTACCACGACAGGAAGTCCCGCCACTCGGGGAGGGTCAGCACCACGGCGAACCGGGCGCGCGGAGGGTGGGTGTCGGGTCGGCGCTCGAAGACGGATCGGGAAGCGGAGGGCCGGCGCTCGAAGACGGATCGGGCGGCGGCGGCGATCATCGCGCGGATGTCCTCGTCGGTGACGCGGTCTTCATCGGGCATGAGGGGGTCCTTTCCGGGTGGTGGGTGGGACGGGAGAGTCGGGTGAGCAAGGCAACAGTGCCCCCCTCCCTGGCCGCTGGCCATCCCTCCCCCGCGGCTCGTCCGGCTTCGCTGCGCTGCGCCGTGACAAGCACGCGAGAGAGGGAGAGAGCGGGACAGCACGGTGTCGATTGGAGTGGCGGGCGTGGCCGGGGAAGGCGTTTGAGTGCCCCCCTCCCTGGCCGCTGGCCATCCCTCCCCCGCGGCTCGTCCGGCTTCGCTGCGCTGCGCCGTGACAAGCACGCGAGGGAGGGACGAATCCGGGCAAGGGTGCGGGTGAGGCGGGAGATTCGGGTTGGCGTTAGGGGTCATGGGGGAGCTCCTGGGCGAGTGCGAGGACGCGGTCGGCGTAGGACCATGAGACGGGCGGCGGGTCGCAGCCGCCGTTGTAGTGGGCAAGCATTTCGCGCTCCCCGCCGCCGTAGGTCGAGCGCCAGGACGAGAGCTCGAGGCAGCCCAGGGCGACGTTCCGGGCGATGTCGTACACGGGGTCGCCGTGGAGCTGCATGAGGCCGTGGTCGTTCGTGGGGCTCACTGCCGTGGGGACGTAGGCGGATTCGACGCGGATCAGGGCGGCGACGAGCTCGGGCCGCAGCGCCCGCTGACGGCTCTCCCGGGCGATGGCCAGAGCGACGTCGTACGCCTGGCCGTCGCTGAGTCCCGGGCCCCAGTCGAGGATGGCGGGGAGGAGGCGCGCGGCGGTCGCGCCGTCGGCGCGGAGGGCGGACGCGATGCGGTCGGAGCGGGAAGGGGGGGTGTCGGAAAGGCTGGCGGGCGGAACGTGAGCCTGCGGGCCGGATAGGGTCCCACCGGCCTTCGGGCTTCGCTGCGCTTCGCCCTGGCAAGCCGGCCGGTCCCCCCTATTCGGCCCCTCCGAAGTGCTTGCGCGCGAGGGAGGGAGAGAGATCGACAAGGCAGCGGTGAGGGCAACCACGACGCTGGTGGCGGCGAGGAGGGCGTGGCGGGGGTTAGGCATCGGCGAGGGTCCTTTGGCGGGCGGCGCGGGCGCGGGAGAGGCTGGTCGGCTCGCCCGAGGGCGTGGCGAGGATGACGTACCGGGGCAGGGCTCCGGGGGGCGGCGGGCGGTCGGTGATGGGCCGGCCCTCGGCACGCCGCCGGCGCGCCTTCCGGGCGCAGCCCGTGGAGCAGAAGCCGGAGCGGAGGGCGAGCCGGGTGTGGGACAGGATGGCGCGCTGGCATACGGGACAGATGGGCGGGGTGTCGGACATGGGGACCTCCTAGGTGGCGACGCCCTGGAGGGCGGCGTCGAGCAGCCACAGGGCGTCGGCCTCGTTGTCGTCGGCGGGGTTCCAGCCGCGATGGCGGGCGGCGTCGAGCATGGCCGCCTTACTGGCGTTCCCCTTGCCGGTGGCATGGCGCTTGATGGTCGCCACAGGCACTCCGGCGTAGGGGATCTGGCGTGATTCGCAGTGGGCGGTGAGGACGGCCCATAGGCCGCCGTAGATGTGGGCGGCGTCGGTGCCCGCGTGGGCCCGCACCTCCTCATAGAAGACCCGCTCGGCGCGCAGGTCATCCAGAGCGTGGCGCAGGAGGGCCTGGAAGCGGAGGAAGCGCATGCCGCCGCCGTCGAAGCGTCGGGGGGTGAAGTCCCACGCGCCGCTCACGACGGAGGCGCCCGTCCAGGCGGCCCAGCCGGTGTGGGTGCCGAGGTCGAGGGCGAGGATGGCGGGGGGTGGAGGGTTGTGGATTGTACTGGAACGGGCACTTGAAGTGCCCCCCGCCCCGGCCTCCGGCCACCCCTCCCCCGCGGCTTCGCACGGCTCCGCACCGCTACGCCGTGGCATGCACGCGAGAGAGGGGCTAGAGCGGGCAAGGGTGCGGGTGAGGCGGGACGTTCGGCTGAGCAAGGCTGAAGTGCCCCTCTCCCGGCCTCCGGCCACCCTCCCCCGCGGCTCCGTACGCGAGGGAGGGACTGAGCGGAGCAAGGTGCTGTCAGCGGGAGAGGTCGCCGAGGCGAGGGAGGGGCTAGAGCGAGACAGGAGGGTCTCAAGCGTAAGGCGGATGGCGGGGGTTTGCATGTCAGCGCACCGCCCAGTGGCCCGAGGGGGCGCAGAGGGTGAGGCCGAGTCGGGCGCGGGTCATGCCCACGTAGAACTGGCGGACGACGGTGGCGCGGTCGTGGCCCGAGTAGGCGGCCATGCCCGCGCGGGAGAGGTCGGGCATGAGGAAGACGTGGTCCGCCTCGGCCCCCTTGAAGCTGTGGATGGTGCCGACGTAGAGCCGGGGCCGCTCGGTGAGGGCGGCCAGCCCCCGGTTCTCGACGAGGGCGAAGGCGTACGGCGTGACGAGCTGGCTGGCGACCTGGGCGTTCAGGCGCTCGCGGAACCAGCCCCAGTCCGGCTCGTCGCGGCGGAGGGCCGCGAGGTCCTCGAAGCCGACGGATTCGGAGAGGACGCCGTATACCTCGAGGGGCGAGAGGTCCACGGGCAGAGCCTGGATGCGCCTCCGGGCGCCGCGCCGGAACAGGCCCTTCAGGACCGAGGACCAGGCCTGGAGGTCCAGCGCCGTCCAGAGCCCGCCCGTGGGGAGGCCTGTGGCGGGGTCCGGGGCGTGGCGGGCGAAGGCGAGCATCGCCTGGATGATCCTCGGCCGGGCGTGGGGGGCGCCGAGGGGGTTGCAGCCGCCCGGGGCGTCGGGCGCCCAGGGGTTCCCGAAGGGGATGGCCTGCCCCCGAAGCTCGGTGACGAGGGGCCTCAGCATGTAGGTGCACGCGGCCATCACCATGGCCGTGTGGCCGTGCCCAAGGTGCTCCATGAGGGAGGGGATGAGGGCCTGGGGCCTCTGCCAAGCGGCGTTCGTGCGCTCCAGGTAGCCCGGGTAGTCCCGGGGGGCGTAGCTCACGGGCACTCGGTCGGGGATCTGCTCGATCCAGGCGACGGCGGCCTCGTGCACGGCGGAGGGCACGCGCCAGCTCTGGGAGAGAACCTTCTGGGCGACGGGCCGATGGGTGGCGAAGATGTCGGGATCGGCGCCGCTGAACTGGTAGATGCACTGGTCCTGGTCGCCCGCGGTGATGACGCGCTCGGCGGCGCCGCCCCACTGCCTCAGGAGGGCGTACTGGAGCCGGGAGAGGTCCTGCATCTCGTCGCACACGATGGTGTGGGGGGCGGAGGGCATGGCGGGGAAGCCGCGGAGGGCGTCCTCGATCATGTCCGTGTAGTCGATGAGCCCGTGCCGGCTTTTCCACGCCTCCCAGTCCCGGGCGAAGGCGAGGATGTGATGGGGCCAATGGGCGCGGGGGGTCATGAGGTTGCGGAGCCGGGAGTACTCCCGCAGGGCGGAGACGCGCTGGCCGTCGGGCTCGTCCCACGGGTCGGCGTCGGAGGCGGGGGCGCTGGGTGACCAGTCGGGATGCTCCTCGGCGAACTCGGCGAGCCGCCTGGGCTCGTCCGCGACCTCGGGCCGGCCCAGGGCTCGGTAAGCCATGGCGTGGAGGGTGCCGATGTTGTGGTCGGGGAGGGAGTGGTCCCGCCCCGCGATCTCCTGGGCGGCGGCCCGGGTGTGGGAGAGGGCGACGACGTTCTCCCCGCCCCAGTGCTCGGCCTCGAGGGCGAGCTGGTGGGTGATGGCGCGGGTCTTCCCTGTGCCCGGTGGGCCGATGTAGCGGTACTCCTGCATGAAGACCTCCTACTCACTGGGTGCGGCTTGGGCGACGTGTCGGTCGCCGGGGATGACGAGGGCGCGGGGGACGCCGTACATGGCGCGGGTGGTGGAGCGCGATGGTCCAGCGCGCACGGCAACGGTGCCAGGGAGGGCGCCCCAGCCGTGGAGCCGCTGGATGAGCGTCCCCCGCTCCAAGGGGAAGTCGATGCTCGCGCAGTAGCGTCGGAAGGTGTCGAGGTGGACCCAGACCCGGCCCTCGCGCACGAAGGGCTGGCCGGGCGGCGGGGGAAGGCCGGGCGGGTACTCGGCGAGCTGGTGCTCGGCACAGAACTCCCGCAGGACGGAGAGGGTGCCGCCACGCTCGGAGACGTCCTCGGGGGAAGCAACCTCCTCGGCGGCGTCGGCGATGGCGTGCATGATGTCCCGCCAGAGGAGCCCGCCCGAGCGCTCCTTGCTCGGCCGGGCGGGCACGGTGACGGGCGAGCGGTTCGTGAGGTCGAAGATCTGGCCGGCGAAGTAGGCCTGGTCGCGGAGCCGGGCGGCGGGGATCTCGACACACTTGCCGAGCAGGTGGAACTCGTAGACGCCCGAGGGCCCGGCGATGTGGCGGATCTCGTCCAGGTCGATGTCGAGGATGGTGGCGAGGGCCTGGACCCGGGCGCTGCGGTCGGCGTCGTCGTCCCGGACCACGGCGGCGGCGTTGGCCTCCCGGGAGGCGAGGGAGGAGGCGGCCCGGGCCTTGGCGATGGTGCGCTGGAGGTAGTCGATCCGGGCACCCTTCTCGGCGGCGCCCGGGAAGCGGGAGCGGTGGCCGCGGATGAGGGCGGCGATCTCCTCGTCGGACCACCCCGCCCGGGCGGCGTAGTTCGCCAGGGCGAGGTCATACTCGGAGCAGCTCTTGCCCTCGAGGTCGCGCCGCTTGTGCTCCCAGGTGGCCCGGTACCCATCGAGGTTCTCCGAGAGGGTCTCGTGCTTGGACCAGGGGAACTCGAGGGCGCCCGTCAGGACGACGGAGTCGTGGGCCTCGGCCTCGGTGACGGGCTCGCGGAAGTCGTCGAAGTCGGCGGGCGCGTAGCGGCGGTCCCACTCGCCGTAGACGAGCCGCACGGGCCGGGCGCCGCCCCCCTTGTGGTTCAGGGTGCCGGGGATGCGGAGGATGCGAGCGAGGTCCTGGACGGGGTCGATGTCGCAGCCCAGGGCCTTGGCGCAGCGCCGGAGGCAGCGGCCCCAGCCCTTGAAGACGCCCATGGCCTGGAGCCGGTCGGCGCCGTCGGCGAACCGCCAGGGCTCCTTCAGGTGCCACCACGCGTGGAGGCCGTTCCCACTGTGGACCAGGGCGGTGGGCTGGAGGGGGGCGCGCTGAAGGATGGCGAGGGCCTCCTCGTAGGAGGCTGGATAGGGTTTCGCAGTGGCGTGTCCGTCGCCGGCGATATCGATGTCCGCGACGAGGGCGACGACGCCCCCGGTGAGGGCGGCGTCGGGCTCTGTGGGCGAAGGGGATTGGCGGAGGCGCCGTCGAGCGCCGGCGCGCTCGGCGTCGACGGCCTGGGCGAAGGAGACGCCGCAGTAGACGTCTCGGTCGGCGGCGGCGGAGGCGACCCACTCGGCGGCCTGGGGCAGCTCGTCGGAGGAGAACCAGTGGGTCCGCTTGTCCTGAAGCGACCAGGCGTAGGCGCGTTGGTCCGCGTCGAGGTCGCCGTAGAGTTGGGAGAACCACTGGGTTATATGCTCCATGGTCGTGCCCTCTCGTGGGGGTGCTAGCTAGGGCGAAGGGTCAAGGGGCTGGGCGGAAGTGCAGGGCTGAGGTGCCGGGCTGAAGTGCAAGGCGTAAGTGCAAGGCTGAAGTGCAAGGCTGGAAGTGCCCCTCTCCCTGGCCTCCGGCCATCCCTCCCCCGCGGCAAGAGCGCACGCGAGGGAGGGACTGATCCGAGAACGGGGGGCGGGTTGGCGGGACGTTCGGCTGGGCAAGGCTGAAGTGCAGGGCGGAAGTGCCGGGCGGAAGTGCCCCCCTCCCTGGCCGCTGGCCATCCCTCCCCCGCACGCGAGGGAGGGACGTATCCGGGCAAGGGGCGGGTTGAACGAGACAGTCCGGTGGGCGAAGGCAAAGTGCCCCTCTCCCCGGCCTCCGGCCACCCCTCCCCCGCGGCTCGTCCGGCTTCGCTGCGCTTCGCCGTGACATGCACGCGAGGGAGGGACGGATCTGGGCAAGGTGCGGGTTGAACGAGACAGTCCGGTGGGCGAGGGCAAAGTGCCCCTCTCCCTGGCCGCTGGCCATCCCTCCCCCGCGGCAAGAGCGCAAGCGAGGGAGGGACGGATCCGGGCAAGGTGCGGGTTGGCGGAGAGGCGAGAGCACGGAATGGAGGGGCCGCATGGAAGGGGCCCACGAAGTGGGAAGGGTTCCATCCGGCCCGCATTGCCGCGTCCAGAAGCACATTGCGGTTGGCGAGGCGTTGCGGGCCGGATAGGGTCCCACCGACCTGACGGCCGGTCCCCCCTATGCGGCCCCTCCGAAGTGCTTGCACGCGAGGGAGGGACGTATCCGGGAACGGGGCGCGGGGTGGCGGGACGGCGGGTTGGCGGCGGTGGGCGGGACGCCTGTCGTACTGAGGCGGGGGCATGGTTAGGGCTCCTGGGTGGGGGCGTGGCCGCGGGGGGCGCCGGTGAGTTTGGCGTGGAGCGCCTGGAGGTCGTCCATGGCGCTCGCGATGGTGGAGAGGTCGATGCCGGGCGCGCCGTCGGCGCCGAAGGCGACGTCGTCGTAGAGGACGGCGAGCCGCCGGCGGATGAGGCGGAGGTCGCGGAGGGTGAGGGTGAGCCGGTCGGCTCTCGGGTTGCGGTGCTTAGCCAAGGCACTCAGCCCCCTCGGTGTACGCGTCCGGGTCGTAGGGCACCTCGGCGGAGGCGGCGGGGGTGCCCAGGAGCGGCGACAGGGCGCGCTTGAAGCCGACGGCCACAGCGGTCTCCTCGGGCGACAGCGGCCGCAGCAGCCGGAGTACGAGCTGGGAGTAGGCCACCCCGCCCTTGTTCTTGGTGCGGGTGAGGCTGAGGTCGGTGAGGACGCTGAAGAAGGGGCGGTTCCGCCCGCTGATCGAGAAGAGGTAGCTCCGGATCGCCTTGAGGCTCGTGGGCGGCACGGAGAGCAGGAAGGGCATGGCGCTGTGCTCGGTGAGGAGGAGCAGGTTCGCCTTCTGGGCGCAGGCCTGTCCGGCCCCGCCGTCCTTGGAGCCGAACTCGGCGAGGGGGCAGGTGGCGCAGGCGCCCCCGGGCTCGCCGATGCCGGTGACCTGGTCGGCCGAGAAGCAGTCGGGCGGCCCGCCCCCGGACTTCTCGAAGGGCGAGCGATAGTAGGTGCGGACGTACTGCTTGGCGACGATGACGGCGGGGAGGTGGTCGCACGTCTGCTCCCCCTCCTCGGTGGGCACCACCCACTGGGTGGCGCCGCCGCTGGGTACGGCGATGCGGGGGAGGTCGAAGACGGAGGCGCCGGTGAGGAGGTCGCCGACGTTCTCGGAGAGGGTGGCCTGGAGGTCCTCGACGCCGCCCCCGGCGATGTCGAGGGCGGGCAGGGAGATGGCCGCAGTGAGCTCGGTCTTCTTGGTGGCGCTGGCCATAGGTGGATCTCCTTTCGGGTCTAGGAACGGATGCCGATGGTGAAGCGTTGGTGGATGCCGAGGACGTCGCGCAGCTCCTCGGGGATGGCCTCGTGCTCCTGGCCCGGCTCGGCGTCCCGGAGGAACTCGCGAACCAGGGCGTGGAGGGTGTTGCCGTTCACGGTCTCCCGCACGATGTCGGCGTGGTCGGAGCGCTTGAGGGCGTCGATGGTGGCGGCCTCGTCGATGAGGTGGACGGAGAAGGTGTCGGTGCGCAGGTAGAGGGTGCGGCCGTCGACGCGGACGGAGTCGGCGCCCATCTCGACGAGGTCGTCCCGGATCTGGGCGTCGAGCTCGGCGCGGGCCTCCTTGAGGGCCTTCAGGTCGCGCTCGATGCGGCGGATGTCGTCATTCATGGCGAGGAGGTCGCGCCAGCGCTGCTGGGCGGCGGCCAGGGTGGCGGACGGGGCGGCGGGCGGAGCGGGAACGGCGGTCATGGACGGCTCCTCTCGGGGCGCGGGCAGCCGAGGGCGGCGATGACGGAGTCGACAACGGCCTCTTTGCGGTCGAGGGCGCGCTGCACGGTCTGGTCCATCGAGTGCTCGGCGATGAGGTGGTAGTAGCTGACGGGCCGCTCCTGGCCGGGGCGGTGGACCCGGGCCCGGGCCTGCTCGTAGTCGCCCAGGGACCAGGTGCGGGAGTAGAAGACGCAGTAGGCGGCGCGGGAGAGGTCGACCCCCACGCCACCCGACTGGAACTGGACGGCGAGGACGGGCGCCTGGCCGGCCTGCCATGCCCGAAGGTTCTCGTGGGCCCTCCGGGCTCGCCCGCTCAGCTCGAGGCAGCCCCGGCCCAGCCGCCCGGCGGCGGCGCGGATCGCGTCGAGGTCGGAGTGGAAGCTCCCGAAGACGACGACGGGCTCGGCGGCGGGCAGGTCGGTGAGGAGGTCCTCGAGGGCGGCCCGCTTCTCGGTGTGGAGAGTCAGAGGCTCGCCCGCGTCGGTGGAGACGACGCCGTTGGTGATCTGCTGGAGGCGGATGCACCGTACGGCGGCGTTCGCGGCGGTGATCCGCCCCCCGGCGACGTCGGCCTGAAGCTCGTGGAGGACCTCGTCGTACGCGCGCCGAGCCCTCGGCGGCAGGGCGACGAGGATGCTCGTGTCCTGCCACGGGGGGAGGTGCGCGAGGACCTCGGCCTTGGTGACCCGGACGGTCCAGGGGTCGATGCGCTCGGCGAGGTCGACCAGGTTCCGCCATTCGACGATCTCCTTCCCGCCGAAGCCGCCCATGACGGCGTAGCGGGCGCGGAAGGTGGTCGCGGACGGGGGCAGCACGCCCTTGCGCATGGCGCGGAACTGGGCGTAGAGGTCCATGGGGGAATGGGGCATGGGGGTGCCCGTGAGGAGGAGGCGGTGGTCGCATCGGTCGGCGATCTGGCTCACGGCGCGGCTGATGCGGCCGGCGGCGGACTTGATGCGGTGGGACTCGTCCAGGACGAGGGTCTGCCAGCGCATCTGGAGCTTGAGGAGAGAGAACATCTCGGGCGCGATGACCGCCTCGTAGTTCACGGCGACGAGGAGGGGCCGGCCCTGGGCCTCGGCGGCGCGCCGGGCGGCGAGGATCCGGGTGACGCGGTGGGCGACGGCGCCCCGGGGGACGCAGACGAGCCAGCGGCCGGGGAAATGCTTGTCGGGCTCCGTCTCCCAGACACACAGCACAGACTTCGGGCACAGGACGAGCGTGGGGCCGGTCCCCCACTCCGAGGCGCAGAGGAGGGCGATGAGGCCCTTGCCGGTGCCCATGTCCGCGAAGATGGCGCCCTGCCCGCGCGGGACGATCCGACGGACGGCGTCGAGCTGGTGGGGATGGGGCGTGGTGACCTGGATGGGGAGGGCGGCGGCGGCCGTCACTCGTCGTCCCCCTCGTCCTCGTCGCGGCCGCCCTCGTCGTAGTCGAGGTAGGGCCGCTCGTCGTTCACGTCGGGCCCGTCGGTGTCGCCCGCGAGCCGTGTGTAGCAGTCGCCGCAGACCCAGGTGAAGGCGCAGCGCCAGACCCGGTCGACGAGGGTCCGGCAGTGGTCGCAGCGCCGCAGGGGGCTGAGGCCGGGCCGGGTGTGGTGGGTGGGAAGGGTCTCGGTCGGCCGCCGGGCGTCCAGCCAGGCGCGGAGGGTGTCGGAGAGGGCGCGGACCTGATCGGCCTCGAGCCGCAGGCGCGGGCCGCCGGGCCGGGGCCCGGCGCCCAGGGCGAGGGTGTCGCCGTCGGCGGCGACGACCCAGAGCTCCCGGCCCTCGGCCCACCGGACGGGGTCGAGCCCGCCGACACGAAAGGGCACGTGTTCGCTCAGGACATAGGGGTGGTAGACTCGGGTCGCCGGGCGTCCGCGTTCGGCGACCTGCCCGGTACCGGCGGCGGTCACCGCCGGGCCGGGCGTTTTGGTTGTAGGGCTGCTCATATCGATCCCTCCCAAGGATCAGAGTGGTTGGAGCGTGGCTCCCGGGAGGGGGCGGCCAGTGGCCGCGCCCCGTCCCGCGCGATCCCAGTGGGAGGGATGGAGGAGCCCCTCCCGGGAGCCGGGCTCGAAGGGCCTGTCATTCCTCGCGCATGGCCATGGCGAACCACAGCCAGCCGGCGAGGGCCGCGCCGAGAAGCAGAGCGCCCAGGACGAGCAGGGCGTACGAAGTCATCGCGGATCCTCCTCAGGGTCGTCGAACTCGTCCCCCATCTCGTCGTCGAACTCGGACGCGGACTCGGCGGCGGCGATGAGGTACGGGGTGACCAGGTGGGGCGCCTCGACCCGGGCGATCCTCACCGCGGCGCGCATGAGCCGGTCGAGGGCGCGCCGCTGCCGCTCCCGGATGGCGGGCAGGTCGGCGGGATCGGGCTCGTGGGCGATGAGGATGATCTCGGTCTCAGCCACGAGGCCGCCTCCCCTGGGGCGCGCCGTCGGGCGCGATGCGGTCGAGGGTGCGGAGGAAGTCGTCGGGCAGAGCGGGACACCGGAGCATGACGGAGAGGTCCTGGCGGGTGATGCCGTGGGCCTCGGCGAAGCGGCCCTTCCGGACATTCCTGCGATGGAGTTCACCGACGAAGGCGAAGGTTTCGACCATTTGTGGTATCCTTTTCCGACAGTGGTTTTCAGATATGGTTAGTATAGGGCACCAGATTCGGTCAGTCAAGCCCATTTTCGGAAGGGGTTCGGCCCGCCGTGGGGAAGGAACGCGCCATGGGATACGAAGCGGATGAGCAGAGCAAGAAGGCCTTCGGGCGTCGGCTCGCGGCGGCGCGCCAAGGGGCGGGCATGACCCAGATGGATCTCTCGGAGGCGCTGGGCTACACCACCTACAGCAACGTCAGGCGGTGGGAGCGGGGCGAGGGGCTGCCGGGTTACGAGCAGATCGTGGCGCTGTGCCGGGCGCTGGGGGTGACGGCGGACCATCTCCTGGGGCTCGATGGCCGGCTACCCTACGCCGAGGAGCTCGAGGCGGCGGCCCGAGGTCTCGGGGCGACCCAGGATTGGGCGGTGTGGGAGCCGTTCCAGGGCGCCGAGGGGGATGACGCGCTCTTCGCGGACCTCGTGCAGGAGCGGACGAACGCGGCGGCGGCGCTGTATGCGGCGCTCGAGCGCAGCCCGACGCCGGCGAGCGCGTGGGACCTGGCCCACAACGAGCCGGTGCAGCGGCTGGCGAAGGAGGTCCCCGATCTCACCGTGGGCGAGGCGCGGTTCCTGGCGGGCGCGGTGCGGTTCCACGGCGGCGGCCAGAGCCCGTTGCGGAACAGCCCACGGTTCTACCGGTGGATGCTCGATCGGCTGCGGGCGCGGATGGCGGGCGAGCCGGAGCCGGCGGCGCCGGCGGCGGTGAAGCGGCTGCTCCGGGCGGAGTAGTGGCTGGCGGGGGGGGGACGAGACCGAGAACGGTGGGCGTGGAACTGGGGACAGAGAGCAAGAGGGCGCGGGTCCATGGATGATGCGGAGCGGGAGGCGGCGATAGACCGGCGGAAGCTCGCCTGTCACGAGAGCGCCCATGTGCTGGCGCTTGTGCGGCGGCATCTGCCGGTCTTCAGGGTGACCGTCGAGAGTCCCAACCCTGAGGGGCCCGGCCTAGTGACGAGCCAGGCCCTGCTGATGGCGGAGACGCTGGAGTATGTGGTAGAGGACCTGACGCTACGTGGGCGCGCGGAGGCCGAGCGGTTCCGCGCGAAGCTCCCGAGGGTCGTGCGGCAGGATGTTGACGCATACCTGGTGGGCTTGGTCGCCGAGTACATCGAGCATCGGACACTGGCGGGCCGGCCATGTGCGTTCATCCAGACGGAGTTCTGGCGCTGGCTGGACTGGTACCACGATGAGCCGGGGTTCGAGTCTCAGGCGGATCGGCAGCGGGCGTGGGAGGTCGCGCTGTTGCTGCGGAGGACCTCGCCGCACCTGACGGATGACCGGCTGCGCCGGTATCTCTGGTCGAGGGAGCGGGCGGTTGCCGAGGATGTGCTGACGCACTGGCCCGTGGTCACTGCGCTGGCCGACGTGCTGGAGGAGCGCGGCACGGTCGACGGCGCTGAGGCGGCGTCGATCGTGCGCGCGGCGCTCGGTGGGGCGAAGGCGTTCTGAGGGGGCGGAGGCGTTCACCCCCGGAGGACAGCCTTGGTTCGGGGCGGACAGTGTGAAGCTCAGCGTCGAGGATAAGTAGGCGGGGACCGTCGAAGCGTGCCGACTCAGTCAGCCAAGAAGGCACGCCCTCGGCCTCGCTACAGAGCAAGGCCGAGGGCGGTGGCGCAGCCCCCACAGCGCCCAGACTAGCCATATGACGGCTGGAGTAGCGCACTCCCGCTACTCGTTATCACAGTGTATATGCCACGATCCGGCTGCGGGGGCTCACGCAGTGAGTTCTGAAACTCACACTTCCTTTACGGCGGGAGACCAGAGCGTGTCTGACGGTGTAGGCGTGGAACTAGGCCCCTAGCGGAGGCTGATTTCTGGTGTCTGGTGTGGGGGTGTAGGATGGGCTTCAGCTAGGGGCCTAGTGTAGTAATAACATGCTCCACTCTCTGCTTTCACTCCTCCTCTCGGAGTTAGACGGTGGATTCCTTCTGTTGCTGGTGGATAGTGACGGTTCAACGGTAGCGAAGATGCCGTGTTCGGTCGGCAGGAGGTGTCACCGGTAGGGCAAGTCGGGGTTTGACGCAGCCGCAAGGGAGCCAACTCCCGCATGAGCGAGACCGCGCACGCGACTGCCTGGAACGAAGGGTAGTGCCCCCCTCCCTGGCCGCCAGGCTTCGCTGCGCTACGCCCTGACATGCTGGCCATCCCTCCCCCGCGGCAAGAGCGCGCGCGAGGGAGGGATGAATCCGGGAACGGCGGGCGGTGACGTCGAGCCGGCGGTCGTCATGCCGCGCGGGTGTCCGGGTCGGCGGTGGCGAGGTCGGCGGTGGGGTCCGGCAGGAGGGCGCCGAGGATCGTGGAGGCGGCCTGGGTGATCCGGAAGAGGCTCGCCCGGATGACGGCCGGGGAGCCGCCGCTATGGCGGATGTAGTGGGCCGCTGAGCGGAGGGTGTTCTCCCCCAGCGAGCCGGAGACCGTCGCCGCGACGGCCTCGGCCTCGGACTCCTGAACGTGGGCCGGGAGGTTCAGCTCGGGGCCGTGCTGGTGGAGGATCTCGTGGGCCAGCTCGTGGAGCAGCGTCTGCACGGCCGCGCCGTCGGGCAGGTCGGCGGAGACCACGATCTCCCCGGGCAGGCTGTACCCCAGGGCGGTCCCCGTGTCGCCTCGGCGGACCGTCACCCCGCGCGCGGTGGCGAACTCGAGCAGAGCGGGCAGGCAGTCGGCCAGGGCCGGGGTGTCCGTGTACCAGGTAGGGATCTCCGCGCCCTCGGTCTGGCTGACGTCGAAGACGTGGCCGAGCCGGAAGCGGAGGTGGCGCGGGCCGTCTTGAGTGCCCCTCTCCCCGGCCTCCGGCCACCCCTCCCCCGCGGCTTCGCACGCGAGGGAGGGACGAGACCCCGCAGGCTCACGGGTATGGCGCGAGCTTGGGGTGTCAGAAGCGCCCTCGGGCCGGGCGCGCACGGTGACGGGGACGAGGATCGCCATTCCGCGCTCCCCCCGCCGCACATTCCGACCGAGTCTCTGCCAGGTCCGGTAGCTCGCGACGTGGCCCAGGTCGGGGAGGTCGGGATCGCGCCGCTGGCGGTCGGCCCATTGCAGGGAGATCAGCAGGGCGTTCCGCGTCGAGTAGCGGTGGAGCTTGGAGAGCCAGGCGAGGAAGCTCTCGATCCGGGGGTCCGAGACCCCCGCGGCGAGGGCGTCGGCGAGGTCGTCGATCATGCCGTGGAGCCGGGCCTGGGCGGGGTGGCCGTCGTGTGTGGCGGTGGTCTCTTGAGGCGCCCCCCTCCCTGGCCGCTGGCCATCCCTCCCCCGCGGCTCCGTCCGGCTTCGCCTCGCTTCGCCGGGACATGCACGCGAGGGAGGGACAGATCCGGGAACGGTTGGCGGGTTGGGCGGGACCGAGGGGGTGCCGGGGTGGACGTCGGGGTGGGTCTGCGTGGTTGGTGTCATGGGCGGTTCTCCTCTCAGGGGTGACGCGGCGGGTAGAAGAGATCGAGCAGCCCCAGGGCGAGCTCGCGGAGGAACAGGCTCAGGCCGCGCGGGGGCTCGTGGGGGGCGGCGGGCGTGGCGGACAGGCGGGAGGCCGGGCCGCCGGGGCTGGTCTCCGGCAGTGCCCCCCTCCCTGGCCGCTGGCCATCCCTCCCCCGCGGCTCCGCACGCGAGGGAGGGACAGATCCGGGAGCGGTGGACGGGTTGGGCGGGACGTCGGGGTGGGCGTCCGGGTCGGTGTCGGTGCGGTGGTCTGTGGTTCGCATCGGGCAGTGTCCTCTCTGCGATCGTGCCCGCCGCCGCCCTGGGTGGGTGGGTGGGGGGCGGCGGCGGGCGCCGGTCGGGGTGAGCGGCCGGCGAGGGTCTAGGCGCGGGCCGGCTGCCCCTCGAGGGTCTGGCGGAGGTGGAGGCCGGCGACGAGGCGCGCGTTCCCCGGGTCGGGGCCGTCGGGGATGGGGCCCTCGCCGTAGTCGGGGCACAGGACACCGTCATCGTCGATCTCCACGATGTCGTCATCGCCGATCGTCTCGCCGTCGGGGGCGATGAGGGCGGGCGCGCTGGCGCCGGGGCGGGTGGTGAGGCGCCATCCGGCGGCGCGGAGGGTGGGCGCGTCGGGCGCGGGGCAGGTGTAGGGCGTCGTCATGGGATCGGGTCCTCTCGGGGCCGCCCTCGAGGGAGCGGCCCCAGGTGGATGCCCGCGCTAGGCGCGGGGGTCGGGCAGGAAGATCTCGATGACGTAGGGGCCGCGGAGGGCGGCCAGGTCGGTGCGCCAGCAGTCGAGGGCGGCGCGGGTGTCGTCGTAGGTGCGCAGGAGGGTGGCCGGGGCGGCGGGGTGCTCGAAGGCGCAGAGGATCGCCGCGCCCGTGGGCAGCCGAAGAACGGCGGCCCACTCGGTGGGCACGTGGGGGACGGCGGCGAGCCGAAGGAGGCCGTGGGGCTCGAAGAGGGCGAGGAGGTCGGGGCCGTCGGAGCCGAGGGGCTTCCCGTAGCGCGGCCCATGCTTGGTGAGGTAGCCGGCCTTCAGCCACGGCTCGAGCTCGGGGACGGCCGCGAAGGTATGGAGCATCGCGGCGGCGTCGACGATGGTGGAGAGGTCGTACCGCTGGACGCCGAGGGTGCGGCCGACGGCCCAGGTGTGCTCGGCCGCGTGGGGCGCGTGGCGGTCGAGCCGGCGGCGGAGGGTGACGAGGGCGGCGTGGAGGCTGGGGTGGATCCCCGTCTCGGCGGCGGTGGGGATGGCTTCTGCCGTGCGGGTGGGTGGCTGCATCGTGTCGGGTGTCCTCTCGGGGGTGGAGATCATGGAAGTTAGTCCCTTCTAATCCTGCGTCGGCGGATCTCAGGCAGGCAGGTCGAGCTTGTGCACGCGGACCCAGGGGCCGGCGTAGCGGGCGAGGTCGGCGAGCCAGCTCTGGGCGGCCTCGTCGATGTCGTCGTAGGTGGTGAGGGTGACGATGTGGCAGTTCAGGGGGTCGGTGACTCGGAGGTGGATCCGGCCGGTCGGGGCCTCGTAGAGGGTGGCCCATTGGGTGGGCAGGCCGGGCATGGCGGCGGTCGCGTAGACAGCCTCGGGGAACGTGCCGGGCGGCAGGCTGTGAAAACCTCGGGCGGAGGCGTGGCCGGAGGCTACCCAGAGCATGAGCGGGGAGCCGTAGGGGATGAGGCCCATGGAGGCCTCGACCTGGAGGATCTGGGTGAGGCCGTAGCCGCACATGGCGCAGATCCGCCCGACCTCCCAGGCTTGGGGCGCCCGCGAGGGGGACTTGTGGTCGATGTGGCACAGGAGGGCTCGCAGGGGCGCGAGGGGGTCGGGTGCGGAAGGGGTTGCGATCATCGTGTGTGCCATCGTGTGGTCTCCTCTCCGCGCCCCCGGCCGAAGCCGGGGGCGCGGTGGCTGGGCGCGCTAGGCGCGCCGCTGGCTGAGCTCGTCGGTGTCGAAAGGCAAGGGGAGCTGGGACTCGGGCACAGGCTCGCGCTCGATGAGGGTGAGGCCGCCGGGATCGCGGCGGACGAGCCAGGGTCCGACGATGAGGGCGTCGACGCCCAGGCCGTCGAGCCGGCACAGCACGTCGAGCTCCATGGAGCAGAGGCTCTCGGTGAGCCGTCGCCGGTAGGCGATGGAGTTGATCAGGCTCTGGGGAATCGTCTTCGGGCGGGCCATCGGCGCGCATCCTCTCCGGGGCGCGGGGGAGGCGGAAAGGCCTCCCCCGTCGGCATGCCTAGGCGATCAGGCGGGCGAGGTGGGCGCCGATGTAGTCGGCGGGCAGGAGCCAGAACTCGCCGGAGAGGTAGGCGACCTGGGCGGAGTCGAGGTCGTAGTCGATCTCGACGAGGTCGCCGTGGCGCGCAAGGCGGCGGAAACGCTTGGCCTGGGCGGCGCTCAGTTGGAAGGCTCGTGAAGGGCCACGGAGGGTGAAGGCGAAGGGGCCTTGGATTGGATGGGTTCCGGTGATCTTGTGGGCTACTGTCATCGGGATCGGTCCTCTCATTGGGGGGGAAGTTCCAGCTTCCCCCCCGTTTGCCGCGCGAAGCGCGGTTGACTTACACGTCTCTACCTAACAGAACAGTGTTTCACGTGAAACGGTTACATGAGAGTTTGCCGTAGTATGTAACCTATAAGGCAACAACCCCCAGGATGCGGCCATCACGCCTCGGCCGACCCTGCGGCGACACCGGAGAGCCAAGCGGCGCGCTCGGCCTCGCGGCCATCGAAGGCGGCCTCGAGCCCGAGCTCGAGCGCGGGCAGCAGACCCCCGACGGCGGCGTCATAACCCAGGGCGTAGGCCGCGGCCGCGTCGCAGGTGGAAAGGCGCCACAGCAGAGCACGCACAGGCCAATGGGCGACGCGGGACCACGCCCAGCCCGCCGGCCGCGTATAGGGCAGCGCCGCGATCTCGGCCCACTCCGGCCCCAGCCCGTATGCCTCGCCTAGTGTCACGGCCTGGCCTCCCGCCCGTTGGGCCACGCCCCCCGCCCCCCCCGCGCGATTTTTGCCCTTTTGAGCGCTTTGCCGAGCAGCGGCCCACAGGCGGAGCGCAAGGCCGAAGAGGGCAAATCCGGAGGAGACTAGCGAAGCGGCTCCGGAGGATTTGACCGTGCCTTGCGCTCCGCCATGCACTTGTGGGCCGCTAAGCTCGCAAGCGCCAAAAGGGCAATAGCGGGGTCGACGCAGGGCCGTGAGCACTACCGATGCTGCGGATTCCTAAGGCAGCCGCCTTAGGCGGGGGTTTGGGGGCAGCGCCCCCATATGCTGTGGGCAGTGCTCCTAACCTCGTCGCAGTTCACGAAGCCTCCCTCACACACGTGCCGTGCTGGGTTCATGGAAGCAGGCGTCGCTGCAGCGCGAGTCAGCGCCGCAGGCGGTGGCGCCACATACAAGGGCCGAAGACCCCGCAGATGCGGAGCGCACTTGGCGACGCATCGAGGAGGCTGAGGCCCCCGCGGAGGACCCCGCAGGGCGCGAACTGTGCGCCCGAGGAGGCCGGAGCGGGTTCTCTGGGTATGCAACTGCGAGGTGACGAGTATGTGTGTCGACAGTGGCGACGAACGACAGGAAGCCATGCGCGAGGCGGTGACGAGCATGGGTGTGGACAGCGGCGACGACCGATCGAAAGTGATGTGCGATGCGGGCGATGCGGGCGTGGACGATGACCGATCGAAAGCTATGTGCGAGGCGGGCGTGGAGGATGACCGAGAGAAAGCCATGTGCGAGGCAGGCGAGGCGGTGACGAGCGTGTGTGTCGACAGCGGCGACGACCGACCGAAAGCCGTGTGCCCAGTGAGCGAGGCGGAGTCGAGCATTTGCGTGGAGGACGACCGATCGAAAGCCTTGTGCCCAGTGGGCGAGGCGGAAAGCCACGTACCGGAGCCGGTGGTCAGGGAGCTCAAACCCTGGATGTGCGGGGCGAAAACCCGGAGCGGCGCGCCCTGTCGGGCCCCGAAGATCAAGGGCCGACCCCGATGCCGGAAGCACGGAGGCGTGCACAACATCGGCCGACCGCCGACCCATGGCCTCAGCTCGAAGCGACTGCATCTCCGGCCCTCGTTCCAGAAGGCGCTGCGCGCGGTGCAGGAGGTACGGGAGACCGACGGCCTGAGCATGGTCGAGGACATCGACCGACTGCGCGCTCGTCTTCTGGAGATCCAGGTCGAGGAAGACAAGGAGAAACGAAGCGCCTACCACGAGGCCGTACTGGCGCAAGCCATCGACCGACTCCGCCGGACCGAGATGACGCTGGATGGCATGGTGGAGCGCGAAGCAGCGGCCGATGTGCTCAGGATGATGCTGACGGTAGTCTATCGCAGCTTGATCGTGGAGGTGGGAGTTGAAGAAGCCGACAGGATCTGGACGACGGTTCGAAAGGGATTGGGTCGCGCTGGGCTGGGAGCAGTTCGAAACGTGGCGGACGAAGCAGCAGAGCTCGCCGGCGCCCCTTGATGCGGATCCACCCCGGGCGTTGACCCCGGCCCAGGAACGGGATGCCCGGATCATCTTCGAGTCGGTCGAGGTGCCCGACGAGGTGCGGGTGAGGATGCCCGATGACCCGGTCACATTCGCGAAGGACGTTCTCGGCTTGTCGCTCGGCGCGAAGCAGCGCGAGGTGCTCGCCGCGGTGAGGGATCACCCGAAGGTGGTAGTGCCGAGTTGCCACGCCGCCGGCAAGACGTTCCTCGCGGCGATCATCGTGCTGTGGTGGCTGTTCACGCGCCGACCAGCGTACGTGATCACGACGGCCCCGACCTGGCGCCAAGTCAAGCGACTGCTGTGGAAGGAGATCCGCGCCCTGTTCCGCCGCCTGCCAGACGAGATCCGGGCCCGGGCCGAGTGCGACATGACCCAGCTGAAGGTCCTCGGCGATGATGGTGAGCCAGACCCCTACCACTACGCGTACGGCTTCGCAACCGAGCACGCCGACGACATGCCCGGCGAACACGCAGAGAACATGCTGGTCATCTACGACGAAGCGCCCGGGATCAGCGATGATCAGTTCGGCGTGATGGATACCTACCAGGCCGATCGCGAAGTGATGATCGGCAATCCGGTCAACCCGGATGGCCGCTTCCGCCGCGCCGTCGAGAGACCCGAACTCGGCTGGCACACCGTCAAGATCTCGGCCTACGACACCCCGAACTTCACGGGCGAGGATCTGCCCCCGACCGTGCTCCGCCAGCTGCTCCAGCCCAGTCGCGTCGAACAGTGGAAGATCGAATGGGGAGAGGACTCAGACTACTTCCGCGCCAGGGTGCTCGCCGAGTTCCCGGACGGCGACGCGAGCCGCATCATCGCGCCGCTAACGTGGGTGCAGGCCGCGATCGAACGGGAGCCCGAACTGCTGATCCACCCGTCGGTCCAGATCGGCGTCGACGTCGCCCGCACCGGCGGGAACCGCACTGTCATAGCATGCCGCATCGGCGCGGAGGTGGTGCGGATCGAGTCCATCGACGGCCGGACGACGACCCAGGAAGTGGTCTGGCGCACGGCGCAAGCTGCCGAGGAGATCTGGCGCATGTCCGGTCGCCCGGTCAAGGTGCTCGTCGATGAGACCGGCATCGGGGCCGGGGTCGCCGACCTCCTCATGCCGATGAGCGATGAGCGGATCGACTACCGCGGGGTGCTGTTCGGCGGACGCGCCGTCGAGTCTGCCCGGTTCGTGAACTGGCGCGCCGAGGGATACTGGTCCCTGCGGGAAAGCCTGCGCCCCGAGAGCGACTGGCCCAAACTAGCCATCACCTGGGATGGGCCGGAAACCGAGCGACTTCGCGCCCAAATCAGCGCGATCCAGTACGAATACCGTGGAAATCGGGTCAAAATCGAGAGCAAGGACGACATGGTCGCCCGGGGGATGCCCAGCCCCGATGAAGCGGACGCCGTCGTCATGGCCGTCGGCCCGGTCCCCAGCCGTGCCCTCGTGGACGACGAGCCTGTCGACATGTACGACCTGTTCGACGACTACCGGCCGTTCCGGGCCGGAGCCGCGGCGCTCCCGATGATGGACGAGCCCCGAAGCATCATGAGCCCGGACGACTAGGCTGCCGGTCGGGGCTCCGCCCCGCGCCCCGCCGAGGGGCGAGGCCCCTCGGAACCCCGTGCGCGGCTCCTCCGGGTGGGGCGCAAGGCCCCACTCGGAGGAGCCCTGGACAGGGAACGGGCAGCGCGACGCTGGCTGACAATCGGGTTGCGGACCCGCGGCCCGAAGGGCCGCCTGCGCACGAGGTGGCGAGGCGTGCGGTGGCGCGTCGTGTGCGCCGCGCGTGCCGAGCCGCTGAGTGCGTAGCGACAGCGCAGCTGGCGCAGGGGCCGTTTGTGTGGTTCAGCGAGTCGCTGCTGCTGCGGGCGAGGCAGGGGGTGCCTGGGCGACTCGGTGCCGCAGCGACTCGCTGCTGCTGCGGACGAGGCAGGGGGCGCCACAGCGACTCGGTGCTGCAGCGACTCCATGCTGTTACGGGCGAGGCAGGGGGCGCCGCAGCGACTCGGTGCTGGCGACGGTAGGGCCGAATGTTGTACTCGCGGGGTCCCCATCGACCTTCGCGCCTCACACTGGCGGGGGTGGCGGTGGCTGGGGGTGCTCCCCTACTATCGCCTCGTGAGGCCTGGATGGGACCCAGGGGCGCCTTGGGCTTGGGGGCGATTTAGCGATTTGGGCCCGCGTCGGGCCCCGCCAAATCTTTGGCCCTTATATACATATATCTGTACCTCCCTGGGGGAATTTAGCTATTTAGCCGTTTAGGATCATGACGCAGAGGACGACGTTTTCACTGTGAGATCTGGCCAAATCGCTAAATAGCTAAATCCATCCCAAGCAAACCCATGTACCGCAAGGGCTAGACCGATTTAGCTTCTCAATGCAGGAGGCTAAATACCTAAATAGGCTACCCAGTGATATGCGCATCCAATCATCTTCTACGTACCATCATGCGTTGAACCGCCCTGTGGCCTTTCTGTTTCTCGCACGCGTATAGGGGGGGTTTTTTTCTGTGGCGCCAGAGGGCGATGTAAGTACGCGGCGGTAGGAGGGGGTGCGCGAAGGGAGTGTGAGCGCACATGCGGCTGCCATGGAGAAGGTGCTCTGGGGCGGAGGACCCGTCCGCCGGGACCGTTGACGGGCGGGAGGGCGCGGTGGACCGGGCTCTGGACCGGATGGACGCGCGGCTGGTGCGCGTCGTGGAGGGGATGGTCGAGCGCCTGGAGGGGGATCTCACGGCGGACTCGAGCTGGCGGCTCATCGCGAGCGGTGGCGGAGACGGCCTCGACCTGGACGGCGATGCGCGGACCCGGATCGCGGAGCGGTGCGTGCGGCTGTGGATCCGCGATGGGACCATCGCCCAGGCGGAGTCGCTGCTCGCGAGCGGCTGCTTCGGGGAGGGGCTGTCCCGCCCTCGGGCGGCGGACGGGCGGGTGCAGAGGGCCATCGACCGGTTCTGGGACGATGAGGACAACCGGCTGGTGCTGACCGATGTGTCGGGCTTGCGGGACACGAACCGGTGCCTGATGCTCGAGGGAGAGCGGTTCTTCACGGTGCACACCAGTCCCGCGGACAGCCAGGTGAAGATCGCGGACATCCCCGCCTCGGAGATCACCGAGGTGATCTGTCATCCCCAGAACCGGCGGAAGCGGCTCCTCTACCGGCGGGAGTGGCGGCCCCGGCAGTACGACTTCGAGGCCGGCCGCTGGGTCGTCGCCCGGGACCCCGAGGTGCGGTACTACCGGGACCTCTCGGCGCCCGACCCACGGATGCCGCAGCCCGAGGATGATCCGGAGGCGCTGGCCCAGGTGCTGGAGGCGCCATCCCTGGAGCCCGATGTGGCGGTCTGCCACGCGGTGACGAACACGATGGGGGTTCGGGGGGTGCCGGAGGCGTACCGGGCGTACGACTGGGCGCACATCCACGCGGGCACTGTCACCGATATGGCGACGATCACGAGGGCGTTCGCGATGCTCGCGTGGCGGAAGAAGGTGCGGACGCGGTCGGTGGATACGGTGCGGTCGGCGGGGCGGTCGTTCCTGTCGCCCCCGCCGGGGCCGGGCGGGGTGTTCGTGGGGAATGAGAACGTGGACCTGGAGCCGATCCGGGTGGGGACGGGCCAGGTGGCGAACCAGTCGGCCACGGGCCGGCACACGTTCCTGGAGTCGATCCGGCCCTTCGGGTTCGGGGAGCACTGGTATGGGGACGCGTCGACGGGGAACCTGGCGATCGGCCGGTCGATGGAGCTGCCGGCGATCTGGCGGATCCGGGAGCGTCAGGGGTTCTTCGAGCGGCTGCTGCGGCGGCTGATCGACTACGCGATCGCGCGGGCGGCGCTGATGCAGGACCTGGTGTACATCCCCCACACGGTGCGGCGGACCTACGACCTGGACTTCCCGCCGGTGCGGCCACGGGATGAGGCGTATCTGGCGGGGCTGCTCGGGGCGCTGGCGGACGCGCGTGACCGGGGGCTGATCGATGGGGACGAGGCGAGCTACCAGGCCCATGTGGCGATCGGGACGGACGACATCGACGAGGCGATGCGTCGGCTGGGGGAGCAGAGGGCTCGGGCGGGGATGGCGACGGACGAGGTGGCGACGGAGGGTGAGGAGTTGGCGGAGGAAGCGGGAGGGCCTACCCAAGCGCTGGGGGAATGAGGCACTGGTGGCGCACTGCGAGGCGCGCCGCACTGCCCGAGTACGTGGCGATTGGAGAGATGCGCCCCTGGCGCGTTTCCGCATCGGTCGGTGTTGGACCATGATGGTTGGGCGCGCTTCGCCCCTGTATCCGCGAAGGGGCGCTAGGGGTCTAGCCGCCCGCCATGTCGGCCACAGGCGGGATAGCGGCGTGGCCGGACTGCACAGTTGGTGTAGCCCATGGGGCTTGACGGACGGAGTGGGAAGGGGATGGCTGGGATGTTCTGCGCGTTCTGTATGTGCCTCGTTATCGCTCAGCAACCTGTGGGGAATGTGACGGGTGCCTACTTCAGTCCTGGGTCAGACCACATAGCGTGTGTCTGGCGCGCGGGCGACGGTCAGAGCGTGGTATCTATCCACGACACAAGCACAGGCGAACAGGTCGGCCTTGTCCCCTTGCGGTCAGGTCTGGAGTGGGTGGGCTGGTGCGACGATGAGAGCTTCGCCTGTCAGGACGCGGCCCGCGGAGTCGACGGTCCTAGGCGCGTGGTGAGATTCGACTCGGCGGGCACGGTGACGGCCGAGCGCGCACTCCCGTTGCCGCCTGCGTCCCGTACTGGGCCCACCACCAGCTTCGAGGCAGCTGGCCAGGACCTGCAGGGGGTCTACTGCACCGCCAGGAGTACGCACACTCTAGAGGCGAGCGACGCCTGGCTACTCCCGGTGGCTGGCAGCGATGGTGAACTGGTCCTCTGCCAGACCGTGGCACGACGAACCCAAGTGGAACTGACGACTATCGGTCTGCGGAGTCTGCCGATCGACGAGGCTAGGCGCCTTTACCTGGAGGCGAGCCGGAAGGCGTCCGCGGCCGGCTGGGCCGAGATGGGTCTGGTAGTCTTTGGCGGACCTGGAGACGGGGCACGTGCGCCGACGGCTCAGGAGGCGGAGGCCGCGTGGCGGAGGGCCTATGACCGAGCATTTGGCGATGCAATGCGCGAAGCCTTCGCCGGCAATCTCCTTTGGGTCCGAACTGATCAGGAGCCGGCACAACGCCGTGTGAGGACTGCGCTGCATCGGTGGTCGTGGAGCATGGGTGCAGACGCGAGTCCGCTTTTATCCCGGCAGGACGTTGGGCTGGTCGAGGCCGTGCACTCATTGCCTGGCGGCGGTAGCTACGCCGCCGATTTCACCGGGGGTGCTGGGGCGGACGCCGGAACGCACGGGGTGGAGGGTCCCCACTGCGTGGTATGGACTGCGCGGGAGGGTGAACCATCCGAAGTCCTGATGGAGCGGAGCAATGCGCACGTCGTCGCTTGGCTGTCGGAATCTGAACTGCTCGTCCGAGAGGGAGGCTGGGATCGCTCGCGTGACGCCACAGCGAAGGTCGTCTCCCTGCGGGCGGGCCAGCGCTCGGGCGCCATCTCCAGTGCCACGCTGTACAGCATGCAGGTTGCACGCATCCTGGCCGAGGGCGGGGCTATCGCATACCCAAACGCGGCCCACGACCTGTGCGTCCTGGTGCCCGGGAATCCCACGCCAACGGTGGTGGCCAGGAATGGCGAGTGGGACAGGATCCTGGACGTTGCCTCGGGCGGCAGCTTGGTGGCGTACATGGGGGCCGACTCTGTGGTCCAGGTGTGGGCGGTCGGCGGGGACCTCACTGAGGTGCTTCCACGGGGCACCCTCCCTGAAGGACCCGGAGCCGAGCCGGGCGGGGACGGGCCAGGTGGCGCAGCAGAGACGGCTGCGCAGACGGTCGCCTCGGAGAGCGCGGCGGCTGGCGCGAACGCAGGAGAGGCGGGGCCGCGCCTTGCCCTGCTGTGCGAGTCCGGAGCGGGGGTCTTCTACTGCGAGTGGCAGCCGACCGCAGGGACGGCGCCGAGCCCCCCCTCGGCCAGCCCCGTGACTGTTGGCGAGCCCGTAGTGTATTGGCAGACGCTGCCGGACGGGGCGGGCGCCATCGCCGTCCTGGGGGCCCCAACGGCGAGCGATGAGCTCGGAGGCATCGGCACCCGCGTGCTTGCTTGCCGCAGTGGGGGCAGCAGCAACGTGATGCAGGTCTCCGCGCCCGGTGTCCTCGATGGCGCGTGCTCGGTCGTCTGCCCCTCGCGGGACGGAAAACGGGCTGTGGTAGTAGTGAAGCAGGGGCGGCGCAGCGACATCGGCATCCTGCCGTTGGATCTCGACGCGATGGCGTTCGGTGCGGGTGCCCAGCACGGTATGCTGGAGCTGGACCTGCTGACGTACATAGACGACGGTGTCGTGATGGACGGGGCCTGGTCGCCTGGTTCGGACGGCATTGCTCTCCTAGTAGTCGCCGCGGGCGACGATGGACGACCGCGGGTAAGCCTAGGAGCTGTCCGCGTTGATGGCGCCTGGGGAGACGGTATCGTGGTGGCCCCGGAACTAGGTCTCATCCTGCTCCCGCGCAACAACCGCGCTTGGTCGCCCAGCGGGGAGCATCTCGTGTTCGGTGGCCGCGAACGCGACGCGCAGGGGCAGGACGGTCTGGCACCGCCCGAGAGCACACGCGCCTACATCTGGGACACGGGGACGCAGGCTACGAAGCCGCTCACGCCCGAGGGGTGGTGGGCGTGGCCTTGCGCCTGGTCACCTGATGGCAGAGAGGTCCTGTGTGCACGGCGCGAGGCTGGTGCTCGCTCTGCCGCCGGGCACGCGGCTGAGGAGACGGAACTCTGGGCAGTGGCCACGGAGAGCGGCGAGGCGCGGCGCATCGCCACGGTGCCCCATGCAGTAGTAGGTGCGGAGTGGTCGCCGGACGGCATGTACATCGCGGCGCTCCAGTACGCCGAGGCGGGCCATGCTCACCTGACACTCGTTGCGCCGGACGGAGCGTTGTCAGACGTGCCTCTGCCAGATGGAATGGCAGTGGTGGACGCGGCTTGGTGCAGGTAAGCACTAGACGAGGTCGACGGCTTCCGTGGCCGGGCGCGAACGCCCAGCGAGGGCGCCGCGGGGGGCCGGGGGCCTGGGACTGGGCCCCCGACACGACTCTAGCAGCGAGGCAGGGACGGGGCTGCGCAGGGCGGCCGTAGGGGGAACAGAGCTGACGCAAGCGGATGCTGCGGTGGCTCTTGCGCCGTCGGTGTCACACTGGGACGGTGAGAACCGTGCAGCTTCCGCCCACGCTGGGCACATGGATGTCGTCTATCACGTGGGTAACGGCATTCCTGCACACGGCTTGTGCCTCACCAAGGCGCAGGGCGCACAGTACGCACCTTACCCATTCGTCGTGCGCGCTGAGGGACGTCCTCACATCGTCATTGCCCCTGTGAGCCTTGCACAGGCAGCCCCAGTGCCGCCTCCATGTGGCGGCAACTACGTTAGGCGGGGCCTCCACGTACCAGAGCTCGACCGGGTTCCCACTGCGAGAGGGTCCGGCAATGAACACGTACGTGCCTCCCTCGCTGCCATCGCGGGCCGCTGCCAGGGCGTCACATACGCCCTCGGCGGCTTCCTCCACGTCAGCGGGAGGCGGTGTAGCTCTGAGGACGCCATCGATTATGTCCTCAACTGCGAGCTGGGTCTTATTGCCGCGGAGTGCCCCCGTCCAAGCGGCGATGAAGCGAGGAGACGCCGACTTGTCCGACTCCGCCCACTTTCGCCTGGAGTCATCAGTGACGTTGTAGTTAGCGTCGGTCTCCCTTGAGTCACACGCGAGGACGGCCCCCTCGGGGCAGACGATGGCTACGACTACAGACACACGGACCACTTCTTTCCAGCAGATGCCCGTCCCGTTCCACGGCCGGCACCGCACACCTCCTCGGGCGAACTGACCGAGGGCGGTGGGGACAGGGTGGTCCCACCCGGACAGCATGCCTCTTTGCGGCGTTTGGCTTCGCGCGGGTTGGACGGGACATTGCGGCGGGCGAGGGGGAGTGGCCTCGCCGCCGGCCCCTCTCCCAGAGGCGAAGGCCGTGGGTGCGCGCCTCTGGTGGTAGTGCCCCTCTCCCTGGCCTCCGGCCATCCCTCCCCCGCGGCGCGTCAGGCTTCGCCTTCGGCTACGCCCTGACAAGCACGCGAGGGAGGGAGTGAGCGAGAGCTTTCGCGGCGATGGCTGGAACGGGTGCGGGGGGGCGGGACGGGCGGGAGGCTGGGCCTGCGGGTGGCGGGGGGTCGCTGAAAAAAAAGTTCGCGAAAAAAGGGCGTGGCTGCACGCATGGGTAGGAGGGTGCGGCCCGAGGGCTAGACCTCGCCCCGGAGCCGGAGGGTGAGGTGAGTGACCATGGCGAGCGCGACGGCGACCGACTCCGCTTCGCACCAGGCTTCCGGCTTCGCTTCGCTGCGGGGGGACGAGCCCCGAGCGCGGGATGGGCAGGTCTGCGAGATCTTCCCTGCCGAGGTGCTCGGCGCGCCGAACGAGGGCGGGCTGCCCCAGGGGGACTTCCGGATCCTCGTCATCGGCCACGGGGCGACCCAGGACGGCCGGCGGTACTACGGACGCCAAGTGCTCGAGCGAGCCGTCACCGACCGGGTGTTCGACGGCGCGCGGATGTTCCTGAACCACGCCGACCCCGTGAGCGATGGGCGCCGAGGCCACCGGGACGTGCGCGACTACTGCGCCACGATCCAGCCCGGGAGTCTCGTGGTGACCGACCGGGGGCTCGAGGGCGTGTGCCACGTCCACTCGCCGCAGCTCCGGGAGATGCTCGCTGACCCCATCGCGCGGGAGCATGTGGGGATCAGCCACGACTCATTCATCCGCTACAGAACGAGGCAGATCGACGGCCGGGAGCTGCAGGCCGTCGAGACGATCACCAAGTGCAACAGCGTGGATTGGGTTCCCTCGGGCAACGCCCGAGGCCGGGTTGTGGAGACAGAGCGGGAGGAGCTGGACATGGATCTCGAGGCGATTGGGAGCGCGGTAGCCGAGGCGTTGCGGGAGGCCCTACCCGAGGCGGTGGAGGCGGCGGTGTCGGGCCGGCTGCCCGCCGCCGTGGATGACGCGGTGGAGCGGCGGGTGCGAGAGGCCGTGACGGCCGCGGAGACCTCCTTCGCGGAGAAGCTCGCCCAGGCCGTGGAGGGCGCGGTGGAACAGCGGGTCTCGGAAGCGGTGCCGGAGTTCGTGGACAAGGTCCGCGAGGTGCTCGCGGGGCCGAAGGAGGGCGACGCTCCGGGCGAGTCCCCGGCGGAGGAGGCGGCGACGGTGGAGGTGCGAGAGTCCGATCTCACCCCTGAGATCGAGGAGCTAAAGCGGCAGAACCGGCAGCTGCGTGAGGAGCTCGACGCCGAGAAGCGGGAGCGGCTCGTACGGGAGACCGAGCGGCAGCTCGCCCGCATCGTGGAGAGCGCGGACGGGCTGACCCGGGCCGGCCGGATGCGCGTCATGGAGCGGTTCGCGGGACAGTGCCTCCCGCCCGAGGAGCTGGAAGAGAAGGCGGCGGAGGCGCTGGATGAGGAGCGCGCTCACGAGGCGGAGGTTCTCCGGGAGCGCGGGGTGCGGACCCGAGTCTCCGGCGCGGGCGCGTCGGGCGAAGGCTCGAGCGAGCAGCGCTCGCGCGAATCGTACGACCGGTCGCTCGAGGAGTTCTGGCAGCGCCAAGGCTTCGCTGCCGACCAGATCGACCGGATGAAGGGGGTCAAGTGACATGGCGATCGTGAGGATTGCCGGCGATGGCGTGACCCTGGGTTACAGCCACTCGCCCAGCGTGATCATGCTCACGGGCGCTGGCCTGTCGGCGGTGACGTCGGGCGACGTGATCCGGGGCGACGATGTCGCCTTCGGGACCGATCTGGCGGGCGTGGCGCTCGCGGACTACCGGGATTCGGTGACGCCGCTCCCCGTGCTCATCGACGGGGTCGTGAAGCTCGCCGTGACGGCGAAGTCGGGCGCGGGCGTCAACGGCGCGGTGCATGTGGGCGACTACGTGTACGTGAACTCGGGGGACAGCCGGGTGGACCTTGGGCCCGGGACCCTCGCCCTCGGCCGGGCGCTGGAGCCGATTACCTCGGGCGAGGAAGCGACGATCAACGTTCAGGTGCGGCCGCATCTGACCACCGAGGTCGGGAGCGACACGACCTACATGACCCTGAGCCTGCCCGTGCCGGCGCTGTCGGCCATCACGGCGGACTCAGTCGTTCTCATGAACGGGTGGACGCCTGGGTTCGCAGGCACGGTGGAGAGCCTAGCCTTCGTGACGGGGACCACCCCGGCGAGCACGGCGGGGAAGGACATCGACCTGTCGATCCTGATCGGCGCCACGCCGACGACGGGCGGCGTGCTGACGCTGCTCACGGCGGACATCAACGCGATCGGCAAGGTGAAGGCGGCGAGCGCGATCACGGCGGCCAACGCCTTCGATGATGACGACACGCTGAGCATCAAGTGCAGCGAGTGCACGGCGGCGTTCGTGGAGGGCAACGGCACGCTGTTGCTGACGCTGGCGTGCGCTCATGACCATGACTAGTGCGTCTGCCGAGAGCTTCCTCGGGCAGGACGCAGGGCTCCGCCCCGCGACCCCGCCGAGGGGTTGCCCCCTCGGAACCCCATGCGAGGGTTCTCCGCGATGGGCCGAGGGACCGGGACGCTGAGGACTTGAGGAGGGACTGGGATGGCAGCAGCCATTGAGGACGTCGGGCGAGGCGGGGTGCGGCTCGCGCCCGAGATCACGGACCACGGGGAGCGGATCGTGTCGCTCCGCCGGGTGGTGGAAGGCGTGCGCTCATCGCGCACGCGAGAGGCGTACGGCCCGGACGATTGGGTCCACATGGCGGACACCATCGACCGGACGATGCGGTTGGCGTACCTGCAGTCGGAGTTCCCCACCTCCTACGAGGTGCTGGGTCACCGAGAGGACTCCCGCTCCTTCGAGGACGGGAAGAGCTACGAGATTTACGGGGTGCGGCTCGCGCCCGAGGTGGCACGGGGGGCGGACTACCCCTCGAACAGCCCCAAGGACCGCTCCTACACGAAGACCCTGAAGAAGTTCGGGTGGACGTGGCCATTGCCGTGGGAGAGCTGGGTCCGAGACCAGGGCGACCTGCGGCTGCTCGCGAGCTGGCCTCGGGACTGGGGGCTCTCGGCGCGGTACTCGATGGAGTATCGGTTCACGAGCCTCTGGGCGGGCAACACGACCTACTTCAGCGCCGGGAACGGCAACTACGTCGAGGGGGCGGGCACGGCGCTCAGCGAGACGTCGCTGAAGGCGGCGATCGCCAAGGTGCGGAGTGGGCAGCGGGACGCCGCGGGGAACGAGGTCCCGTACTACGGGCCCCTGTACCTGGTCGTCCCGCCCAGCCTGGAGTTCACGGCGCGGGAGCTGGTCGAGTCGCCCGTCTACGTGGGCGGCAGCTCGAAGATGCCGGCGAGGAACTCGATGCAGGGCTCGGCCAAGGTGGTCCTCAACCCGCTCCTGCCCATCATCGACACGACCCAGGGGGAGACCGCGTGGTATCTCTGGACGGACCCGAACTGGGACCGCCCCGCGGTGCGGTACGGGTTCCTGCTGGGATCGGAGACGCCGGAGATCTTCGTGCGGGAGGCGGACGCGCGGTCGCTGCTCGGCGGGGGCTCGGACGTGTTCCGGGGGGCGCTGTCGAACGACAGCATCGAGTTCAAGCTGCGGTTCACCTTCGGGTGCGACCTGTGGGACGTGAACGGCGCGTACATGAGCAAGGGCGCGGCGTAAGGCCCTCACCCCCGGCCCCTCTCCCAGAGAGGGCGAGGGGGGAAAGGCGGTGGGTGGCGGGTGGTGTGTGGTGAGTGACGAGTGGCGATTGGCGAGTGGCGAAGCAAGTGCCCCCCTCCCTGGCCGCTGGCCATCCCTCCCCCGCGGCTACGCACGCGAGAGAGGGACGTATCCAGGAACGGGGAGCGGGTTGGCGGGAAGGCGTGGTGAGCGTTTGGTTTGACTGCCCCCCTCCCTGGCCGCTGGCCATCCCTCCCCCGCGGCTACGCACGCGAGGGAGGGAGTGAGCAAGGCAGGGCGGTGTCGGTGAGACAGGCGGGCTGAGCGTGAACCTTCGGGCCGGATAGGGTCCCACCGGCCTGACGGCCGGTCCCCCCTATTCGGCCCCTCCGAAAGGCTTCACGCGAGGGAGGGAGAGAGAACGGGCAAGGGTGCGGTGAGTCGGGAGATTCCGGTGGGCAAGGGCAAGGTGCCCCCCTCCCTGGCCGCTGGCCATCCCTCCCCCGCGGCTTCGCACGCGAGAGAGGGAGAGAGCGGGGCAGGATGGTGTCGGTGAGACAGGCGGGCTGAGCGTAAACCTTCGGGCCGGATAGGGTCCCACCGGCCTGACGGCCGGTCCCCCCTATTCGGCCCCTCCGAAAGGCTTCACGCGAGAGAGGGAGTGAGCGGGGCAGGATGGTGTCGGTGAGACAGGCGGGCTGAGCGTGAACCTTCGGGCCGGATAGGGTCCCACCGGCCTGACGGCCGGTCCCCCCTATTCGGCCCCTCCGCAAGGCTTCACGCGAGGGAGGGACGTGAGCGGGGCAGGATGGTGTCGGTGAGACAGGCGGGCTGAGCGTCAACCTTCGGGCCGGATAGGGTCCCACCGGCCTGACGGCCGGTCCCCCCTATTCGGCCCCTCCGAAAGGCTTCACGCGAGGGACGGGAGCCGGGAAAGGGCGGGTTGGGCGGGACATTCCGGTGAGCGGTGCGGGAAAGGGTGAGGTAGATGCCGAGTGTGAGTGCGGTCACGTATGGTGCTAGTGCCGTTGCGGGCGCCGGCTCGGGCTCTTCGGGGCAACTCGGCGTCGTCTCCTCCAGCGGGAACCAACTCGCGGTGGCGGCGACGGACCAGTACGTCTACCAGTCCTTCGTGCTGGAGGGCTTGGCCTCGGGTGTCGAGGTTCCTCTGGCTGGCCTGGATAGCGTCGCGTTCGTCATCATCAAGGCTTCGGCTGCGGTTACGCTCCAGGTGGACGACAGCGGCACGGGCGAAGTCCGTGGCGTGAACCCCGTCTACCTGGAGCGGTTCCCGACAAACGCGACGGCGCTCTACCTGAGCAACGACGGCGTGGACGACGTGAATGTGGACGTGATGATGGTCGGGCCGATCCCCGTCATCCCGTAGGGAGGCGCCTCGTGGCTGACACCTATGACCTCGCGACGGACGTGGGCAAGGTCCGGCTCGTGATCGCGGACACGGACATCACGGATCCCGACTTCTCGGACGCGGAGATCGAGGCTGCGCTCTCGATGGAGACGGGCATCAAGCGGGCGGGGGCGCGCTTGTTGCGCTCCCTGGCCGCTAACCGTGGTCGGATTGCGGTGCGGTTGAGCCGTGGTGGCGTGGGCCGTAGTGGTGGGCAGTTCGAAGACTTCACCAAGGTTGCCTACGAACTGCGGGCCTTGGCGGACAAGCTCGAGTCCGAGAGCGCCGAGGACGACGAGGCGGGCGTGGCCGCGAGCAGCGTCATCGTCACGCCGAACTGGCGTGGCTACACGGACTGGGATACCTCGGATGAGGTGCGCTGATGAAGCAGCATACGCTTGCGTCGGCGATCAATGCGAGTCTGGAGTTTAGTACCAACGCTAGGTTCAGCGTGTGGCTTCAGTCAACCATCGAGGCCGACGTTCCTGAGTACGAGGACAGCGGCGAGGTCTACGAGGGCGTGCTGCTCCCGATGGGCGCGGGCGGGATGTACCAGGATCGCGCTATGTACAACCGCCCTCCTAGCCATGTCGTCTTCGGGCGCGAGGTGAGCACCGTGCCCGTTGGCTGCGTGCTGATGCTCGACGCTCGCAAGGATGAGCGCCATCGGTGGGTGGAGACGGTTAGTGACTTTGGCGCGCGCTATCTTGTTCTTGGTATCCACGGGTTCGCCGGTGTTATGGAACCGTGGGACCACGTGCAGATAGATTGCGCGCTTCTCGATCCGGTGGGAGGGCGGGACTGGTGAGCGTTCCTCACGCGGCCCCCGTCGACGAGGTTCTCGACTCGCTCTGCGAGTCGCTTCGAGATTCGCTGGAGGGGCCGCTTGCGTTCTGCCAGGTTCGCAAGGGGCCACAGAATGCGCTCCGGCTACCCGAGGGCGTCCACACGGTTGTGATCGCGGGGCTCTCGGGTATGCGGGGCGAGCAGGTGGGCATCGGCGGATGGGCGCGGGTCGAGTGGGAGTTCTACCTCACGGGTCTGGTGCGCGCTTCTGCGGAGGATGCTTACCGGACGCACCTCCAGCTCGCGCAGGCGATATGGGACTGGCAGGCGGACAACCGCACGCTCTACTGCGCCGTGTTGCGTAGTGAGCTTTTCGAGATGAAGTGTTCCACCGATAGGTTCGTTGCCGAGGGCGATGACGAGTTTCACGTGGTGGACTGCACCGTCGTCGCGCTCGCTGCGCGGGCCGCAAGGGCTGGTGAATGACGATGCCTCTGGCGTTCGGCAAGGATCAGTGGTTCGCGTGGGATGTGGCGGGCAAGACGGGCTGGAAGTTCGGTGGCGGCATCACGGGCGGCGGCCCTCGAGACGGCTTCACGCGGCGTCGACGGGCGTGGATCGGTGGGCGGAAGGTGAGCGTGCCGGGGCGGAATACGCTCGGCGGCTCAGTGAGCTTCGATGCGACGGCCGACAGCGTGGCGATGATGGGCCAGGGGCTGCCCGTTGCCGGCGTCTTGCCGGCTACGTACTTCTCGGGGGACACGGGCTACCGGACCTGGGTCCATGAGGCGTGCATCGTTTCGCGGCTCGGGTGGCAACTCTCCGAGGGCGGCTGCTTGCAGGGCGAGATTTCGTGGCTGAGCCTCCCGCCGTATAGCCTGGTGGCTGCTCCGACTGAGGAGCCAACGCCGACCTCGACCTCAACGTTCGAGGACTGGGCTTGCAGCCTGGAACTCGATGGCGTCGGGACCTACGAGGTCGTCGAGGTGAGCATCGTTCAGGACAACATCGCCAGCTTCTGGAACAGCATCAAGGCGCGGTCGGCGGGCGCGCTGCGGAACGCGGACTGGATCGTCTACGGCACGCCGGAGTGTACGGCGGAGATGACGCTGGCGATCCCGCCCGATGTGGACTTCATGGAAGACTGCCCCGAGGCGGCGGGCACGCTGGTCATCACGGCGGACGCGCCGTGCGAGGAGGGCGCGAAGACGCTGACGATCACGGTCCCGAACCTGGCGTGGAGTCCTCCGCCCGAGGAGGCGTACATGCCGGACGAGACGGGCGTGATCCTGTGGCGGTGCGCGCTGGAGCAGTCGACGGCGGCCGCGATGTCGTGGACGTTTGCGTAGGGAGGCTAGCTGGTGTTCGTGGCGGGACCTGCTAGCCTGGAGGGCGCTGTCCCCGAGGAAGTCCTGGCGTTGGTCAACGGCGACATCAGGAAGGCCGTGCCTGCCATCGCTCGTGACGCGGTGGCGACGGATCTCATTGAGGCGGCGGTACGCCAGCTTGACACTAGCCACGAACTCGTGTTGGGCGATGCTCGCGAGATGGACTTCGTTCCCGATGAGTCTGTGCATCTTGTCGTGACTTCGCCGCCCTACTGGACGCTGAAGGAGTACGACGAGGGCGTGGGCCAGCTTGGGCACGTGGAGGATTACGACCAGTTCCTCCTGGAGCTTGATCGCGTTTGGGCGCAGGTTCTGCGCGTGCTCGTGCCGGGCGGGCGCTTGGTGGTTGTTGTGGGGGATGTGTGTCTCCCCCGCCGGAAGTTCGGTCGGCATGTTGTGGTCCCGCTTCATGCGAGCATCCAGGAGCACTGCCGGCGTCTTGGCTTCGACAATCTGGCGCCGATCATCTGGCACAAGATCACGAACATGAGCCTCGAGTCTTCTCGTGGGTCGAGCTTCCTCGGGAAGCCGTACGAGCCGAACGCGGTCATCAAGAATGACATCGAGTACATACTCTTCCAGCGGAAGCCTGGGGGATACCGGAGCCCTTCGCAGGCGGTCAAGCTGCTCTCGTTGATACCCGAGGCTGAGCACCGGGCGTGGTTCCAGCAGATATGGTCGTTGGGCGGGGCGTCGACGCGGGAGCATCCCGCTCCGTTCCCGGTCGCTCTGGCTGAGCGGTTGGTGCGGATGTTCTCGTTCGTGGGGGATACGGTCCTCGACCCGTTCATGGGGACCGCCTCGACGAACCTGGCTGCGGGTATGTGGGGGCGCAACAGCATCGGTGTGGAGATCGTGGACAGGTACCACCTGCAGGCGGTGAGCCGCTTGGGGGCTTTTCGAGCGAAGTCGTGGACGTTTGTCTAGGGAAGGACCGGGGAAAGTGGCTGAGCCTTTGGTGCGGATCGAGCCTGCTAGCAGTTTCACCGTGGAGATCCACGGCAAGACCTACACGCTGACCTCCCCGAGCCTGGGGGACTGCCTCGCGCCCATCGAGGGCGAGGAGAGGATGTCGGACGGTGAACGGCTGTACGCGTTCAGCATCCGGCTCGTGTGGTCGGCGATGCACGCGAACCATCCCGAGGTGACGGAGCCGTGGCTGCGGACCGTCTTCACGGCCAACAACGGGGACGCGCTCGGGACCATCGTGGCGGCGCTGCGGGGAAACTCGGGCGGGGAGGCCGAGGACTCGGAGGTCTCCCCCTAGGGTGCGTGGCGATCCTCCTCTGCGAGCGGTTCGGGTGGAGGCTTGACGATGTAGAAGCGATGACCCTGGCGCGGGTTCACCAGGTGTGTGACCTGTGCGATCAGGTGGACGAACTGAGGAGGGGCGCCGATGCGGATACCGGGTGAGGACACACGGAGGCCGACGGTCGCCCCTCGTCGTCGTCTGCGCCTTCCGCCGGAGATCCAGGCGTACGAGGAGATCCTCGAGCGTAACAAGGAGAAGGCGAAGCAGCTCAGCGGGATGCTCGATCTCGTGCGGGCTCGCGTCGAGTGGATGGCGCAGTACGGCTGGCGGATGGCGGGCGAGAGCCAGGGCGGCACGGCGGGCGGGCTCCGTGGTCTTCCCTACGGCTCGATGCCGGGCGGGCTGCCATCGGGCGTGAGCTTCGGCGCTCGGTTCCTGACGGACTCGATGGGGCCGCTCGGCTCGTGGGTCGCGCAGCAGATGCTCGAGGCGCGGGCGGGCGGCCGGTCGCTCGGCACGGGCAAGGCGCGCTGGCCCCAGGGGCTGATGGAGTGGCACCAGGGCGAGGGCGGCGAACGGGCCGGCCTTGGCTTCCTCGGGAACATGATGGACTGGTGGCGGTTTACGCCGGGGCAGCAGAAGACCTCGTCAGCCTACGCGGGACTGCGCGGGAGCGGCACGCCCGCTACGGAGCGGTGGTCTTCCGAGGCGCGGCTGCTCGTTCGGGCGATCCGGGACCTCCGGCGAGAACTCGAGAAGCTGGCAGGGGATCGGATCGAGCAGGCCGTTCGGAAGATCGGCAAGGGTATCGTCGACATGGCCGAGTCGATAGGCGAGGCTGTGATAACTTCCCTGGAGCCTGCCGAGGAGATGTTCGGGCGGATGATGCGGGCGGCGCAGAGGGCGGCGTCTGGTCTCGGGACGGTGCTCCGTGGGATGGCGGACCTCTCGGCGACGCTCACCCAGGGTGTCGGCGCGATGGAGCGGCAGTTGGTCGAGTTCGTGTCGTTCCTGAACGAACTTCCTGGGAGGGCTTCGGCCGCGATGAGCCAGGTTCGCCAGATCCTCACCTCCCTGATGCACGGCGGGCAGGCGCAGTGGCTCGGGCTGCTACACAACACGCAGACGGGCCGTTCGAATCAGGTACTGGGCCGTCGGGGTGGCGGGTACTCGGGCGTTTCGATGGCGCCGTCCGGGCGCAGGGGGCTGCCCTCGGGGACCTACCAGGGCTCCGCGCCGGGTGAGACGGCGCTCGCCTCGACCCTCGAGGGGCTGAGGCGCGAGGTGGCGGAGACGCGGATGGCGTCGGCGGTCCAGCCGGCGGTCTACCTCGATGGGCGTCGGCTCTCGATGGGCATGGATATGGACCGTAGACGGCGCACGTGGGAGGTGTCCCGAGCGTGAGGGCGCTCCTGCTCGAGCCGCCGACGGAGGGGCAGGTCCCGGAGCATGAGGCCGTCGGGTGGGCCTTCGCGTGCCTTGATGAGACGGGCGAGATGTTGCGGTCCCTGGGCGGGGCGCTCGTGGCTGGGGCGAAGGACGGCCGGAGAGGCTTGATCGCCTCGATCTGGCGCATGAGGCGCGAGGTCGATGAGTTCGGCGTGTCGGGCGTCTGGCTGGAGGCTAGCCTTGGTTCGGTCGCGGCGATGATGAGTGGCTTTGGCGGGCTAGCTCGAGGGTGGTTCGCTGAGGGTGAGCGGGGCGCGGAGCGGCTGTTCCATCGGGCTCGGAAGACGTTCCAGAAGACTGCGAAGATCCAGGAGGATCTGCGGGGCGAGTTCAGGCGCTGGTTCTCGATGTGGCGGTCCTTCGAGCGGAAGCTGAAGCGCGGCGGCGTCCACATGATGCGGAACATGCTCACCGTGGACGATGTGATCGGCAAGCCGGAGTTGACGGTGGGCTTCTTGGGCCCGATGAACGATCCCAAGGGCCCGTGGGCGGACATGTACCAGAAGAGCGCGGAGGTGCGGCTGAGGCAAGGGCCTGGGGCGCGGCGGTCCGTTGGGGGAGTGGGGCTGCTCGACACCCGGGCGACCGTCGAGGAGGGCGGCCGCGTGGGGCACATGGAGCTTTCGAGCCCCGCCCAGGGGAACTCGGCGCTCGGCTACGAGATGAACTACGACACGGGCGAGAACGCGGTCCGGTGGGTGCTGGAGTTGTTCGGGCCGGTGCATCAGGCGTATCTCCCTGGGTACGAGGTGGAGCCGCCCTGGCGGTGGAGCCCGAACTGGTGGGGGTCGCAGGCTTCGGATGACAACAGTTTCATGCGTGAGTGGCTCCAGTTTGATATCGGCGGTTACCGCCGCCCACCGTGGTGGGAGTCGGATGACCGGCAGGTGACGGGGCCGCAGTACCATGTCTTTGAGGCGCGGCGGGTAGAGATCACTCCCGGCGTCGAGCGGTGGGTCGTGATGAATGCGCCGAAGGGTGGGTCGTGGGTGGCGGTCTGGACGGGCTACGGCGCGGGTGGGCAGGTAGTGCGCCAGTATCGCGGCGCGAACGTTGCGGCTGACGCTGCGTTCTCCTGGGATGCGCTGGGCGTTGGCGAGCCAGCCCTCCCGAGTCGAGGCTACGAGACCGAGGGCGAGCGGCCTTGGTGGGATGGGATGGGTTCCAGCGGGCCGGAGGTCCGGGAGTGGGAGCCCGGTGGCGCGTGGACTGAGCATGAGGCTTGGACTCGGGTCGGGGCGATGGAGGAGGCGATGCGCTGATGGCGATCACAGCGCTGCCGGTTGCGGGCTACGGACGGCTGACGGTCGGGAAGCCTCGACGGTGGGGGCAGGTCGACCGGCTGGCCTGGGGCCTGGAGCATAGCTTCCCGCGCACCTCGGATCGTCTGCCCGAAGCGATTCCCGACGAGCCCCGGGTCGCGGGCTCGGACGCCTGGACCTACACGAAGACCTCGACCATCCCCGGCCTGCGGGCGCTGACCCTCGCGCCATCACCCAAGTGGGAGGATCACTGGCCCAAGGACTGCGCGAACGACGAGGAGCTGCGTACGATCCTGGGCTACGGCACGCGGACGGCGGCCCCGCACTCCTGGGATCAGCTCGAGGGCACTTGGGTCCCGCTCGCGCCATCGGGCTACAAGGGCTACACGTGGATCGGCACGGAGAATGTGAACTACGAGGGCGTGGCGAAGGTGCGGACCGTCCATGACTGGGGGTGGGAGCAGTCGGTGATGGTGCTCTTCTACTCCTGGGCTCCGACCTGGACGGGCTCTCACCGTCCGACGTTCAGCTTCACAATCGGCCGCACGCTCGAGGGCGTCGGTGGGTTGAAGGTTGTCTTCCCCATGTTCGCCGAGGGGCTGGAGACGGACGAGGACCCGCGCCCCCGGGTCGAGGCCGATGACGGCACGATCCTCGCGTGGCTCGACGAGCCCTCCCTGACGGACTCCACGGCGGACATGGGCCCGAGACTGTGGGCGTTCACGATCCGCACAGTGGAGCCGGGCGTCTACTTCGTGAGCGTGGGCGATGGTGGCGAGGCGCTGATCACGGCGGAGGGGCTGGAGATGCTGATGGCGCCCCTCGAGGTCGAGGTCGTGGGCTTCGGCTGCGCGTTCACCGTGGCGCCCATCGAGTACGCCCTGACGGGCACGGCGGAGAAGGCGACGGAGAGCGTGTGGCCGGACTGGATCGGCGACCAGGAAGTCGAGGTTCGCACCCGGGAATACCTGTGGGACGAGGTGCTGACGGCGACGACGACCGTCACGGCTGAGGCGCAGAACGTGCCTGTGGATATGGGTTTGCCGCCCGAGGACCCGGCGCGGGTCTCGACGACCCAGGTCAAGCTGGACCTGACGACGGACCAGCCCCGCTACAGCCCGGTGGTCTACCTCGCCCAGGAGACGCACGGCCCGATCCTGCTCGAGCGCGACCTGTCGGCCCTCGAGGTGGAGCAGTTCGTCAGCCGGATGACGGCTTACGAGACGCCCGACGGCCGGGCCTCGATGGCGAGCCTCATGGTGCGGAACATCACGGGCTCCCTCGACGCGATCCGGGAGAACTCCTGGGCGGAGGTGTGGACGGGCCACCAGTGGTGCCCCGACGCGGGCCCTGGGCAGGCGTGGTTCCAGGAGTACCCGCTGATGGCGGGCTTCCTGTGGGTCGACGAGGCGGGCCAGTTCGGGGACGCGATCCCCTCGGGCGATGAGTTCTGGCATGTGATCGTCTATCCGTGGAGTTCGCGGCTGGCGGCGAAACGCATGGTGAACTTCGGGGAGATGAGTTTCGCGGGCTGGCCGCTGGAGGATCTGGTGCATACCCTGCTCGAGGCGCAGGGCGTGCCCGAGGAGTTGATCCTCTTCGAACTTCCCGAGAGCACGAGCCTCGATGACTTGAAGGTGCCGTGCGCCAGGAAGTGGGAGCGGCGGCACGCTTACCCCTACGATGCGGGCTTCATCGAGTCCTTCGATGAGTTGCTCGCCTCGGTGGGCTGCCGGTGGCGCTGCACGCGGACGGGCGAGATCGCCATCTTCCAGCCGATGCCGTGGAACGGGATCCCCGACTGGGTGCTCGATGACGCGGACCCGTCTTGGGTTGACTTGATGGAGGCGCGGCGGATCACGACGGACGCGCTAACGATGTCGAACGTGGTCTTCCATGTGGGCGCGGACCCTTACGGCGCCCTTCTGATGGGTATGGTGCTCGATGACGCGTCGCTGCAGGTGACGGACCATCCCATGTTCGTGGGCGAGGATCGGTGGAGCGTGTCTGTCGACCTGGGCAACGAGGACCCCGAGGCAACGGCGCTCATGGAGTACGAGCGCGGGCATCGGTATCAGGCCGTGGTGCGGTGGGACTGGGTGGCGCACCCTCACTGGGAGCCCGGGCATCGGGTCGAGCTTCAGATCGACGGGGGGCGGATCCCGAGGGGGACGGTGGTGGAGATCCTCGGGAAGATGAGCCGGGTCGACGGCGATGCAGGGGAGTACGTCGAGACGGTGGAGGCGGGGGTTGTGCGGTGGGGGTAAGGGTGCAGGCGGAAGGGCTGGCTGAGCGTTGCCGAAGTGCCCCCCTCCCTGGCCGCTGGCCATCCCTCCCCCGCGGCAAGGGCGCACGCGAGGGAGGGAGTGATGCCGGGAGAGGGCGGCGGTGTGGCCGGGAGTCCCGGGTAGGCGAGGCCAAAGTGCCCCCCTCCCTGGCCGCTGGCCATCCCTCCCCCGCGGCTACGCACGCGAGGGAGGGACGGAAACGAGCACGCGCGGGGTGAGGCGATGCAGGCGTGGTGGGCGTTTGGTTTGACTGCCCCTCTCCCCGGCCTCCGGCCACCCTCCCCCGCGGCAAGAGCACGCGAGGGAGGGACGGAACCGGGCAAGGTCCGGGTGAGGCGATGCATTCGGCTGGGCAAGGCTGGGGTGCCCCCCTCCCTGGCCGCTGGCCATCCCTCCCCCGCGGCAAGGGCACGCGAGGGAGGGACGTAACCGGGCAAGGTTCGGGTGAGGCGATGCAGTCGTGGTGGGCGTTTGGTTTGACTGCCCCTCTCCCCGGCCTCCGGCCACCCCTCCCCCGCGGCAAGAGCACGCGAGGGAGGGACGTAGCAGGGCGAGGTGCGGGTTGGGCGGGACATCCCGGTGAGCGAGGCGTAAGTGCCCCCCTCCCTGGCCTTCGGCCATCCCTCCCCCGCGGCTTCGCACGCGAGAGAGGGACGAATCCGGGAACGGGGGGCGGGGTGGACGGGACATCCCGGTGGGCAACGCGTGAGTGCCCCCCTCCCTGGCCGCTGGCCATCCCTCCCCCGCGGCAAGAGCACGCGAGGGAGGGACGGATCCGAGCAAGGAGGATGTCGATAAGAGTGGCAGGCTGAACGTGAACCTTCGGGCCGGATAGGGTCCCACCGGCCCGCGGCCGGTCCCCCCTATGCGGCCCCTCCGCAGTGCTTCGCACGCAGGAGAGGGACGGATCCGGGCAAGGTGCGCGGGGTGGCGAGAGACTCGGGTGAGCAAGGCGTAAGTGCCCCCCTCCTTGGCCGCCGGCCATCCCTCCCCCGCACGCGAGGGAGGGACTTGGCGCAGCAACATGCGGGGGGGAGCCGGACGCTGGGCTGGCTGGGTGACAAGGTCGATCGCGTGGGCGCGGGTAGTAGGGAGGTGAGCGGCAGCACAGAGGAGGCTTGGCGATGGCGTTGATACGTGGCGGGTCGAGGGCGCGGATGGGCGCGGGCGGCTGGTCTGTGAACATGAAGCGCGGTGTGGCGCGGGGGACCTCGATCCCCGCCATCGCTGGCGTTACCCTGTCCTTCGGCCTCACCTCCTCGTTCACCGTGCTCTGCCCGTTGGTGGTGCGGCCATGAAGGAATGTGAGGGCTGCCGGAAGCGGCGCGAAGCGCAGGTGGCCCTGCCCGTGGTCGTGTCGAACGGGCTCTGCCCGATGTGCCACGGCATTCGGGGCGCGGGCGTGCGGGCCGTCGGCGACCGGACCTACCAGTGCCGGGACCCCCATTGCGCGTTCCGTTGGTCGGAGTGTGTTGGGTGCGGTAGCTGATGGCGACCACGCAGCTCACCAGCGGCAGCATCAACTCGAGCGGGACCTTTACCTTCCCAGATACCGACTGGGAAACGATCCCCGGCATGAGCGGCGGGGCCATCGCGCCCGCGACGGGCTCCTGGCATCACGTGGTCGGGGACTTCACCCGGACCGTCCAGCACGGGAACTGCACCGTCCAGGTGCTGTGTATCGAGGCTGGCTATCAATGGGACGGCTCCTCGTGGACGCGGACGTCGGGCTCCGAGGACCCGGCGGGCTACCCGGCGGCGCTCGGGACGCTTGCGGCCAATCAGTGCGCCGTCGCCCAGGTGCGGGAGTATCGGTGTATCGCGACGGCGGGCAGCGTCACGAACACGGCGTCGGCGGGCGCTGGTCACTGGATGGGAACATGGAGTAAGGGCCCGATGGGCTGCTTCCCCGCGCCGACTGGATCGACGAGCATCACGGTCTCGGGCACGAACGTGAACGTCGCCTCGGTCTCCTGGGCCATCGACCACGGTGAGATACCCCTCGTGCAGGTGGTGTCCGAGGAGACGACGGACGCGCGGGCGCACGCGACCTGCGTCCATCAGCTTCGGGACTCCTACCACTGGGCGGGCGACATTGATGTCTCCGCGACCTGCGGGTCGGCGAACTCTAGCGATACGGTCTCGTACTCGAGCACACACCTGCCGGTGTTCACCGTCGGCCTGAGTTACGGCGCGGGCCAGAACTACTCCGGCGTATTGCCCTCGCAGCTTTGCCCGAGTGGCTTGATGTGTATGCAGGGGCGGGCGTACTCCCGCCCCGCTGAGTCGATGGGGATCACGTGGACGCTGTCGAGCCAGTACGGTAGCGGGCTCCGGGCGAGCGGCAGCATCGTGGATCTCGTGGATCCGGTCTACAGCGACGATGTGCTCACCTACAGCTTCACGGACACCTCGATGACGGGCACGGTGCCGTCGGCGTCTGCGATCACTAGTTGCTGCGATACGCCACCGCTCATGATGGTGAGCGCGTCCCACCAGGAGTACATCTATGCCGAGACCTCCATCGGGCTGAACCTCGTGGCGAGCGACCAGCAGGTGGCGCTGACGAGCTCCGCCGCCCTCGTGGCGCACGCGACGCACTTCATCGACCAGACGATGGACTGGGACTCTACCAACCAGAAGTACATCCAGTCCTCGACCTACAGCGACGCCCTCGACCTCGATGTGCCGGGCAGCTACTCGATGAGCTTCCAGAAGACCTCGCGTTACGAGGACCGGCTCGTGCCGAACTCCGAGGACGACACCATCTCGGTCGTGCTGACGGACGCCTGTCTCCAGGACTTGGGCCTCCCGACGGCGGACAATACGATGACCCTCCATGACCGGGCGCTCGACGCCATCGGGATCGACACCGCCGACTGGGGTGACCATGACGAGCACGGCGGGCCCTACTACGGGCTGCTCCTGGTGTGGGTTCAGTCTCCGCTCTCCGTGCAGTGGGCGCAGGATGATCGGAGCGCGTCGGCCCCGCCCTCGTGGTGGGTCGACGCCGTGACGAGCGGCGCGATCCCGCGCCAGAACGTGACGGAGGCGGTGATCGACTTCGGCGCCGGCCCCGCGCACCCGGTGAAGCGGACCTTCTACGAGCACCCGGGCCGGCTCGATGAGAACTGGTACGGCGGGATCGACGCGGGCATCGCGGAGGCGGACCTCTGGAAGCACGTCGGCGATTGGCAGCGGCTCTCGGCGACCAAGCATCTGCTCGAGGGTACGGTGATCGGCGGGCCGTACGACATGACCTCGGGCAACGTCACCTGCGGTGAGGGCGATCCCGTCGACCATACGGCCTACGGGACGATGCCGCAGTCCGAGGACGTGTTCGATTGGCGAATGTACCGGTGGCTGCGGTTCGTGATCTCCTCGGCGTGGGCGTCCTCGTGGACGATGACGGTCACGGTGGCGTTCGAGTCTGCTGAGGTCACGGACAACTACGAGGCCGCGACGGACGACCGGCGGGCCGGCTTCTCCTGCACGAGCACCCCCGGCAGCGCGGTCTTCAGCGTGAGCGTGCCGGCGTCTGCCATCGAGGAAGACTGCGACATCGACCTGATCGCAGCCGGCCTGACGGACCTGCAGCGTGTGAAGTCCATCACGCTCGACGGCCTGCCTATCGGCGAGACCATCATCCACGAGGTACAGCTCCTGGCTGGGACGGCGGGCATCTGGATCGAGAACACGGACCAGCGGCCCGTGCGCTACGGCGGCGAGGCGCGGTATAGCTGCGCGGACTCGACACTGCTCGGCACGGCGCGGACGCCCGAGGAGTATGGCGGCTGGTGGGCGACGGGCGGGCACGCGATGGTGCGCGGGCTGCGCAACCCGGGCCGGGACGTGGCGATTGCGCCGGACTGGGGGATGCCGTTCGTTATCCGGCGCGTCACGGACTGCGGCGCGCTCCAGGACGAACTCATGCAGTTCTCGGCGTGGCACGGCCAGCGCGTCGGGGACTGGGGAATCGAGGGGCTCTACGGCCAGATCCACCACGAGATCACGGACACGGCGATGGCGGATTGGGTTGACGGCGATGATACCCCGCTCGGGCTGGCGGATGGCGCGGGCTGGATCACCCATGTGCCGATCCTCCTGGGCTTCCTCGTCGGGAGCCAGGACCTGCTTTCGGGCGGGCGGGACCAGGATGGGGCGACGGACCTGCCTGTGATTGTGCGGGCCGGCTGCCTCCGGCCGTGCGGCGGGCTGAACTGGGCTCATTCGGGCGCAGGGACCGCGCCGACCTTCGGCGGCAAGATCATCCTCTACGGGGCGCGGATCGAACTCGCGACCGATGGCGACACCCCGCTCGGGCGGCTCGGCTCGGGGCAGGCGCTCAAGCTCTACGAGGAAGAGGTTGGCGGGTCGAGTCGGCTCGTATGTTCTGGCACTACGAACGCGGATAGCTGGATCCGCTTCGCCCAGGGCGTGAACGAGTTCCGTCACAACGAGTATGGCGCGGACGGCGGCACGAACCCGGACTACATCAGCCGGGAGGATTACTGGTCTGATGTGCTCAGGCCGGACGAGGTCACGGGCGACCTCGCGTTCGGGCTGCCGCACTACCAGGTGATCCCTACCCTGGGGGTGACCGAGGTCGAGGCGGTCGGCGGCTGCAACCGGGTAGCGATGCTGGCGCCCGGGGCGGATGGCCGGAAGTGGGTCGCGTGGTGTGCGGAGGAGACGATCTGGTGCTCCTACTCCCCTGGCGCGGATGCGGGCTGGATGCCGGCGGAGGAGATGGGCGAGGGCCACTGCCCTGACCTCGCGAGGGGCCCGGCGGGCCGGGTATACCTGGCCTGGGCGGACGCGACGGGCTTGACGTGTCGCGTGTGGAACGGAACGTGGGGTGCGCCGATGGCGTTGCTGACTGACCTGGAGTGTCCGAGCTTCACCGTGTCGGCCTTTTGGGGCCGGGCCTACGTGGTTGGACTGAAGGACAATGGCGGGGCGTGGGATCTCTATGCGTGGCGGGCGCCCATCGTGGCGGGTGAGCCCGTGGTCGAGACAGGTAGCGAGACGCTCGTGGCCTCGAGCGTGGACGAAGTGAGCCCGACCATCGTGGAGCGGCCTGACGGCGTGCTGCACGTGTCCTATCTCACGGGCGGGGCGCTCGAGATGAAGCGGTCGAACGATGGCGGCAGTACTTGGGAGGCGGTGCCCTGATGTCGATTGATGCTTTCACATCCCCGATGGGGCCTAGCGCGGTCCTGACGCGGCTGAACGAGATCGTGACGGCGCTGAACGGCGTGACGGGCGCTGCCGACAACGTGGTCGAGGTGACGCACGCCCTGTATCCCGAGTGGCATGGGAGCGTGTGGACCGGCGTCGCGGCCAACGGTTCCCTCGATGTGGCCTACGAGGGCACGGGCGGACGCGTCTACTACGACTGGAGCAGCACGGACACGAACGCGGCCGAGGCGACGGTCGTGGTCAAGTGGCGGATGCCCGATGTGGTGGCGGCTGACCTGACGGGGCCGTGGATCGAGACGGACGCGATCCAGGTGGCGCTGTGGACGACGGACGCGGCGGGCGCGAGCATGGATCTCGTGGTGCGCGATGGCGTGACGCAGGTGGCGTCCGCGCTGGCGCAGGTTAGCTCGGCCGCGTGGTCGTACGTCGCGTTCGACCGTGCCGACTTGGGTGGCGGTTGGGTGGCTGGGGATGAGATGAGCCTCGAGTTCACGCTGGACGCCACGGGCACGGACCACGTGCGGGTCGGCGAGATCCTGATCGCGGTGCGTGAGGTGCGGTGAGGGGGCGGGTGGTGAGTGGTGGGTGGGCCGGGAGTTCCGGGTGGGCGAGGCCGAAGTGCCCCCCTCCCTGGCCTTCGGCCATCCCTCCCCCGCGGCTTCGCACGCGAGAGAGGGACGAACCGAGCAAGGTGTGCGGGATGGTTGGGGCTGCTGGCTGGGCGATAGAGAAGTGCCCCCCTCCCTGGCCTTCGGCCATCCCTCCCCCGCGGCGCTGCACGCGAGGGAGGGACGTATCCGGGCAAGGGGGGCCATGAGCCGGAAGTTCGGGTGGGCGAGGCGGTCGGCCGGGAGTTCCGGGTGGGCGGGTTGAGCGCGACAGGCCGATAGACGCTGCCGAAATGCCCCCCTCCCTGGCCTTCGGCCATCCCTCCCCCGCGGCTTCGCACGCGAGAGAGGGACTAGATGCGAGGAACGGGTGCGGGTTGGCGGGGAGTTCCGGGTGGGCGGGTTGAGCGCGACAGGCCGATAGACGCTGCCGAAGTGCCCCCCTCCCTGGCCTTCGGCCATCCCTTGTATGTTGGTTCTGTCCCTGAATGGGGCTTGAGGGTCTCGCGGTCTGGCCGGCCGAACATATCGGCCAGACCGCGGAACGAGGAGGCGAGGGTGACGCTGTTGCCGTCCCGGGAGCATTGACTCCGTGGGGGAGATGAGCGCCCCTCGCCTCTGCCCTCGATAGAGACCGGACAGGATCTGAGGCCCCCCCTGCGGGTGAGCCTGCATTGCAAGGTAGGTCGAGGTCGAGGGCTCCTCGTTCCAGCGAAAGGAGTTCTCCTATGACAACGCGAGTCCTTGGTATCGATGTCTCCTCTGACACCTTCCATGTCGCGCTCCAGGGCGAGAACGGATGGATGGACAACTCTTTCGCCAACAGCCGCGCCGGCTGCGCACAGCTCGGCCGATGGCTCAAGCGGAACGGCGCCGACCAGGTCCTGGCCTGTGTCGAGGCCTCGGGAAACTACTGGGTGGACGTCGCTACCTGGCTCTATGAGCACGGACACCAGGTCCACCGCGCTAACCCTTTGTCCATCCGCCGCTTCATCGAAAGCGATCTCGAACGTACCAAGACCGACAAGCAGGACGCACGGCACATCGGCGCCTACATCGTAAGCCGCATGGCGTTGCCCGGCGCCGTCATCCGCCTGTGGGAGCCGCCCTGCGCAGTCCAGTACGAGCTTCGAGCCCTCTCCCGTCGGCTCGAGGAACTCATCGCCTCCCGGACCGCAATCGTCAACCGCTCCAAGGACCCCCAAGTGACCGCCTTCGTTGCGCGCGGCTACAAGCGGGACCTCACCCACTTGGACCGAGAACGCGAGCGGGTCGAGGCTGAGATCGATCGACTCATCGCGAAGGACGATGGCCTCCGAGAGAGCCGAGAACTTATGGAGACCATCACCGGCATCGGCGCCGCCACCTCCCGCCTCGTGCTCGCTGAGTTGGGCGACTGTCAGCAGTTCGACAGCTCCTCTCAGCTCGTCGCCTTCGTCGGGCTCTGCCCCCAGGAGCGACAGTCTGGCACCTCGGTGCGTGGCAGCAATGCTACGACTCGGTATGGCCACCGCCGGATCAGACAAGCTCTCTACTTCCCCGCCCTTACGGCATTGCGACATGATCCCGGCTGCAAAGCCCTCCGAGAACGGCACGCCGCCAAGGACAAACCGCCCATGAAGACCGTCGTCGCCGTCATGCACAGGCTCCTCCGTATCATCTACGGAGTGCTCAAGAACAGGACACCATATGACCCCACTCGAGCCCTCAATTCCGCTTGACCAGCAACACAGGATCTCCCCCGCGGCGCTGCACGCGAGGGAGGGCCGGATGCGAGGCAAGGGGTATGGGTTGGCGGGGAGTTCCGGGTGGGCGAGGCGTTGGGCGGGGCAAGGGACAACGTCAACCTGGGCGGCGCTTGAGTTTGCCGATGTCGCCCCGTATGGCGGCGCGAATCCAGTTCACGCGCGCTATGGGTCTCCTCGTCTTGAGTCGCATTCGGGGCCGATTCTGCACCGTTACCCATGTGCCATGCAACTTGACCTTGTGCGCCATGGGGCTCCCTCCTCGGCCCCTGCGGGGCTCGGTCATCGGGGGCGTTGTAGAGCGTGTGTATGCCAGCCGGAACCTACCGCTTCTGGCTGGAAGGCGCGTCTCAATCCCTTGTTCATCAGGGCGGCCTTCTGGGGATACCCTCCCGGGACCGTTTGTCCTCAACGGTTCGCGAGGGCCGGTGCGGAGACCTCCTACTGAGCGCTTCTTCCCTGTTCTCTACGAGCCATCCCGAGCGGCCTCCCGGTCGGCTCTGGGGCCATGGGCCCCAAAGCCTAATGTGGTGGGACGGGAAGCACTCCGTGCGGGACGGCTTTTGTTGAGGTCCCCGTACTGCGTCGGGGGTACTGAAGTGCCCCCCTCCCTGGCCTTCGGCCATCCCTCCCCCGCGGCTTCGCACGCGAGAGAGGGACGTATCCGGGCAAGGAGGGCCATGAGCCGGAAGTTCGGGTGGGCGAGGCGGTCGGCCGGGAGTTCCGGGTGGGCGGGTTGAGCGCGACAGGCCGATAGACGCTGCCGAAGTGCCCCCCTCCCTGGCCTTCGGCCATCCCTCCCCCGCGGCTTCGCACGCGAGAGAGGGACGTGAGCGGGGCAGCACGGTGTCGATGAGGCAGGCGGACTGAGCGCGAGCCTCGCGGGTCGGATAGGGGCCCACCGAGGTGCTTGCACGCGAGGGAGGGACGGTGGGGCAGGACGCGCGGGTTCGCGGGGCGAAGCGGCGGGGCGGCGCGGGCGATGGGATCGCCAGTGGGCCGATATAGAAGGGGCAGCCTCTTGAGCAGCAAGCCACAGCCACCGGAAGGCCTCGCCGCACTGCTCGTGGCGGCGATCGAGGAGGCCGGCGGCACGGCGACCCTCGAGTACCTCCGGGAGTGTGTGGCGCGCGAGAAGGGGCGGCCCCTGCCGCCATCGGGCCTCCGCCGCTTGCTGGAGCGCCATCCCGAGCGGTTCCGAACGGACGGGCTCGACAACTGGTCGCTGGTGGGCGCGACGGCCGACGAGGAGCCCACGCCGCCGGCGCCTCAGCCGCTCCTGCGCCACCCCTCGCCCGAGTACGTCGTCATCGACTTCGAGACGACGGGGCCCGATCCGAGGACGTGCCAGATCATCGAGATCGGCGCCGCGGTGGTGTGCGACGGGGTCCCCGCAGGCCGGTTCGGCTGTCTGGTACGGACCGAGGACGAGGTAGCGCCGGAGGTGCTGCATCTCACGGGGCTGACCCAGGACCAGATCGACGGTGGGCGCGAGAGGGGCGAGGCCCTCTCGGAGCTGCTCCGCTTCGTCGGTGGCCGGCTGCTGGTCGCTCACAACGCGTGGGGATTCGACCAGGTGGTGCTCGAGAGCGAGCTGGAGCGGCTCGGGCTGACGCCGGCCGCCCCGCCGCGGTGGGCCGACACGCTTCCTATCGCGCGGATGCTCTACCCCCCGCCGCTTCTGGAGAGCCACAGCCTGGAGGTCCTGTCGCAGCACCTCGGGGTCACCCTGCCGCCCTCCCATCGGGCGGAGGATGACGTTCAGGCCCTGGTGGAGGTGGTCGCCGGCCTCGTCGCGGAGATGTCGACCACGGCCGACGGCCAGATCGTCGCGGCGCTGCTGAGCCTCACCGACGACCCCTTCGCCGAGCTTGTTGGGTTGCCGAGGCCCGAGCCACCCGCGGCGGAGGCCGTCGCGCGGCTGGCGACCCGGAGGCTGGCGCGCCTTCTCCCGACGCGCGCCGAGCGAGCGGAGGGCCTGGATCCGCTGGTGGATGTGGACGCCGCCTTCGATCGCCTCGAACTCGGCTCCATGTCCCGGCGCGAGTCCCAGCGGACCTTCAGCCGGGCGGTCGCGTCCCGGCTCGAGGAGGGAGGCGTTCTCATCTGCGAGGCGCCCACGGGGACGGGCAAGAGCCTGGGGTACCTGGTGCCGGCGATCATCCACTCCCAGGGCACACGGCAGTCCGTCACCGTCTCCACCTACTCGCGGGAGCTTCAGAACCAGGTCGTGGAGCATGAGGCGGCCAAGCTGACGCCCCTGCTCCATGGCCGGCCCGCGATCTGCGCGCTCAAGGGGATGTCCAACTACGTCTGGATCGCGGGGCTCGCTCGCGAGGTCGCGCACGCGCTCCGCGCGTCGGAGCTGTCCCGAGGCACCGCCTACTCCCTGGGCATGGTCCTGCGCTTGGCGGTAGCGTCCACCGACGGCGCCCTGGACCAGGTCGTCGGTTCGACGCTCCCCAGGCTCGCGGACTCGTCGGGCTCCCCCGCGGACTTCTACGCGGCCTACGAGCAGTGCGTGGTGGACAGCGGCTGCGTCCCCAGCCTGAGTTTGGAGGAGTTCTACGCGCGGGCGAAGCGCAACGCGGATGAGGCGGACGTGGTGATCGTGAACCATGCCCTGCTCCTGACCTCGGCCCTCGCCCAGGGCGACTCCGAGGGGCAGCATCGCCCCCGTCACGTGATCGTGGACGAGGCCCACGAGCTGGAGTCGGCGGCCACCCTCGCTCTCACGGAGTCCCTCGCCGAGAGCGACCTGGGGCGCATCGCTCAGCTGTTGACGGGTCGCGGCCGGTACTCCCTCGCCACCCTGGCGCGAGAGTGGAAGGGCGCCCCGGCGGAGGCGCGGGAAGGGTTTCGCGCCGTTCGGGAGCTGGCCGGCGGCCTGGGGACCCACATCGTCTCCCTAGGAGACGCCGCCCGCCAGTACGTGGAGTTCTCCGCGAGCCCGGACGACGCGACGCTCAGGACCTATGGCGCGACGGTGGCGTTCTCCGCTCAGATGCGGGGGACGAGGCCCCACTCGAACGTGCTGACGCGCGCGAGCCAGACCCGACGCTTCCTTCAGACCCTCGCCGAGCGGCTCCGGGAGTGCCTGGATGGGGTGGAGCCCGATTCGTCGGAGCAGTACCGGCGCTTGGTCCGCCTCGCCTCTAGCTGCGGGCGCTCCATCGACGCGGCCTGTCGCCTCCTGCGCGGATTCCGGCCCGAGCCCCAGCGCGCCGCGACCAGGGTCTGCACCATCAGCGTCGATCCTGGCGAGAGGGGGAAGACGCCCTGGCGGTTGGAGCGGGTGCCGATCCGCGTGGGACCGGCGCTGGCGGAGAGCCTGTACGACAGCGCCGAGACCGTGGTCCTGTGCTCGGCGACGCTGACGGCCCCCGGGCGAACCTTCGACTTCATGAACGACCGGCTGGGGCTCGCGGAGGTCGAGGAGGAGAGACGGCACGCCCTCGTGCTGGACCACGAGTTCGACTACCCCTCGAACGCGTTGCTCTGCCTGCCCAACCACCTGCTCACCCCGCGCCCGGAGCGGCTCAACCGGGACTACCCCGGGGTGGTCGCCGACGAGCTGGACCGGCTGATCCGGCTATTCGGAGGGGCCATCCTGGGCCTTTTCACGGCCAAGGCGCGCCGCGACGCCGTCCACCGACTGCTGACGGACAGGGCGGCATCCCTGGGGGTGAACGTCCTCTCGGAGACCGACTCCGGAGCCCTGCGGCGGTTCCGGGAGGAGCCGGGAACCGTTCTCCTGGGCGGCCCCAAGCTCTGGACGGGGATCGACGTCCCCGGCGAGGCGCTGCGGTGTGTGGCGATGAGCAAGCTACCCTTCGGCCGCCCCTACGACCCTGTCGAGGTCGCGCGGGGTCAGGACATGGAGGAGCGGCGCGGCTCGGACGGCCGCCGGGCCTTCGACCTATACGTTCTGCCCATGATGATCATGAGCCTCAAGCAGGGCTTCGGGCGGCTGCTGCGCCGCTCCACGGATCGGGGCGTCGTCGTCGTGCTCGACAAGCGCCTCCGATGGGCCGGGTACCGACCCCAGGTCCTCCGCGCCCTGCCCCCAGCCCGAAGGAGCATGGCCTCGGATATCGAGATGTACCGGGAGATCAACCGCTTCCTGGATCTGGGGGTGAGCGACGGCGACTTGCCGCCCAGGCCGATCTCGGCGGACGAGGAGCGTCTCGCCCGGTTCGAGATGGACCTGCCTCTGCCGGCGGACGCGAGCCCCGAGCAGATCGGGAGGGCGATGAGCCTGCTCCAGGAGGCGGCCGAGGAGCTGCTGGGGATCAGCCGGCTCAGGAGTCCTCAGTACGAGTGCCTGCAAGAGGTCATCATGGGTCGGGACGTTCTGTTCGTGGCCCCCACGGGGTCGGGCAAGTCGCTCACCTTCCAGCTCCCAGCCCTCTGTCGCCGAGGTTTGACCCTCGTCATCAGCCCCTTGATCTCCCTCATGAGGGACCAAGCGAGGAAGCTGGCCGACAGCGTCGGCTCGCAGTGGGTCGCGGACATCACCCAAGGGACGCCCGTCGTGGCCCAGGAGGAGGCCCTGAAGCGGGCGCGCGATGGCGATCTCCGCCTCCTGTACGTGTCGCCCGAGAGGCTCCAGTCACCCAAGTTCCGGGACTGGCTCCGCGGCATCGAACTCGCGCAGATCGTCATCGATGAGGCGCACTGCATCAGCGAGTGGGGCCACGATTTCCGCCCGCAGTACCTGCGGATCAGCACCCTCACCGAGTGCTTTGGCGGGGCGCCCATCCACGCGCTCACGGCCACCGCCACGGATCGGGTGCGGAGCGACATCGAGGCGACGCTCTTCGGCGAGGGCCGCGCCGCCAAGGCGCGATCCATCATCCGAAGGGAGGCCCGAGGCAACCTCCGGTACGCCCACCAGAAGTGCGCGGATCTCACGGAGGCGATCGCCATGGCCTGCGCCGTGGCCGAGAGCCACGCGGGCCAGTGCGGCATCGTCTACTGCCGCACCCGAGCGAACGCGGAGTCCGTTGCCGCGGCGCTGAGGCAGAGCAATATGCGAGCCGCCCACTACCACGGCGGCATGAGCTACGGCCGGGGGATGGTCGAGCAGCGGTTCATGTCGGGTCAGCTCGACTGCATCGCCGCGACGACGGCTTTCGGGATGGGCGTGGACAAGGCGGACGTCCGTTACGTCGTTCACGTCGGCCCCAGCCTGTCCATCGAGGCCTACGTCCAGGAGACGGGCCGGGCCGGCCGGGACGGCAAGGACGCGCTCTGCCTGCTGCTGTCATGGCCGGGCTGTGGATCCACCTGCCAGCGACTGCTCGGCACCAAGGAGGGCAAGGAGGGCCTGCCCGCCAAGCTGATGGGGGTGCTGAGGCGTCGCCCCCGCGACGGGGTGCGCGCGCTGGAGGACGGCGCCCTATTGATCAGCGAGTCCGCCGTGAAGAAGGCCATGAAGGCCGGGGGGGACCAGAACACGGTGACCATCTGCCTCTACCACCTGGAGCAAGCCGGCTGCTTGAAGTGGGTCGAGGATGTGGACACGCGCTCGGCGGTGGTGCTGAACGGCGACACGCAGGAGGTCGCCGCGGCCCTCGGCGAGGAGCATGTGGGGGACTTCCTGCGCCTGGCCCACCGTTTCGGGTTCTCCCAGGAGGAGACGTCCATCGTCGACATCGACGAGTGCCCGGAGATCCATCCTCTGCGGATCGGCGAGATCCTCGCCGAGGCCTCCCTGAAGGAGGCTCTCCTCTACCGGCCCTTCGAGCGGCGCCATCTCGTCCGGCTCACCGGCAAGGGCTCGGCGGCCGAGGCGGGCCGGCGCATGGGCGAGGTCGCCTCCCACCGACACGCCGCCCTGAACCGGATGCTGGAGTACGTGGATCTCCCCGACAGCCAGTGCCGCATGGCCTTCTTGGAGGGGTATCTCTCGGGCAGGGGGGGCGACGAACCCGCCTGCGGCAGGTGCGATCACTGCAGCGATGAGCCGCTCTGGACCCCGCCCGCGCCGGAGGTGCTGAAGGCCCTGGAGCCCGAGTCCCTCGACCCCGTCTGGTGCATTCTCGAGGCGGTGGAGGAGTCCCCGGGGACGGTGGGAGCGCACAAGTTCGTCTCCCACCTCCTCGGCTTCGAGAACTCCTACTGGCAGGGCAAGGAGTCTCCCCTCCCCGAACAGCTACGGGGCGCCTACTGCCACGGCATCCTCAATGGCATGATCCCGCCCACTCCCCTCCGCAAGATCGTCGAGTCCATGGCGCGGGAGGGGTATCTCGCGAAGGGCGACTACAGAACAGTGGAGCTCGGTGAGCGGGGCCTGAGGGTTCTCGAGGGTGAGGAGGAGGCGCCCACCGTGGAGGACCTGGTGGCCGAGGAGAATGAGGAGGAGGAAGAGTCGGAGTGACTTGACGGCGCCTCGTGCGTCTGGGGCCCTCGTAGGAGGGAGGGACCGCCGTGGAGTGCTGCATGTGGGTTTTCCTGGCGATCGCCGCCATCGGGTTCTACCGGCTGCTGTTCAAGTGAGCCTGGGCGAGCAGGGCGTCGAGCCGGTCGGGCACCAAGGCGTCGAGGCTGTCCTTGTGGGTCCTCGGCGGGTCGGGCTCCCGCCGCATCGCGCAGTGAGTGATGTTGTTCCGAGCGTTGGTTACCGTCTCCCAGGTGTCGAGCAGGGCGGGGAGCCAGCTCTGGCTCCTGAGGCGCTGGAGGTGCACTCGCAGGGGCCGCGCGTTGCACTTACCCTTCCTGTGCTGGCGCTTCCAGTTCAGGGAGACGATGGCAGACTCGGCGCGATCCCGTTGCTTCTTGGTGACGGGGTACTCACCGAGCAGAGCCCAGCCCGCGAGGGAGACGAGCCACTCGCGAAGCAGGGTCGCGGCCTGGGTGTAGTGGCCTCGGTCGCGGTACCAGCGGATCAGGGCCGCCTCGTGGCGTAGGCGGTCCTCGGGCGCCCCCGCGCAGTCGTGCTGCAGGAGGGGCGCGCACGCCTCGCCGACCCAGCCCGCCACGGCGCGCATGGCGGGAGGCACGGGCGGGATCTTCTCACCCGTGGGGGTGGTGTCGATTTTCTTGGCCGCCTTGGCCAGCTCCCTGGCCGACGCCTGCGCCGCCGAGGGGTTCATCATGGTCAGGGCGAGGGCCAGCTCCCCGGCGTGCTGCTGGAAGCTCGCGACAGAGCCGGGGAGGCGCGTCTCGTCGCTTAGGGCCGCCAGGAGCCCCCCCGCCAGGCCGGTGCGCGCGAACTCCGCGCACGCCGCCTGCCACTGGAGGAGGTTGTAGAAGGGCATGAGATCGATCACCTGGGTCACGTTCGTGCCCGTGTCGCGCTGATCGAAGGCGCCGTAGAGGAGCCCCTCGATGGTGGCATCTTTCGTGAGGGTCGCGACGCTCGCCGCGACGACGCCGATGAGGGGCATGGTACGGAAGCCGTGGGTGACGTCGAGGACCAGCCGGTCGCCCGCCTGGGGGATGTCGACCACCGTCTGGAAGAGACGCCAGAGATCGGCCTCGCCGCCGATGGCGTCGACGGCATGCCGCTCCACGGGGGCGGGCGAGGCGTCCTCGAGGGCCTTACCGTGGGCTTCCCAGGCGTCCTCGGTGGCGAGGCAGTCGATCCGCTCCACCTCGTACTCGGTGGCGGCCATGGCCGCGAACAGGCTGCCGCGACGCTGCTGCCCGCTGGGGAAGGCGTAGGTGGTCTCCTCGTAGGAGCGGGTCTTGGAGCCAGGATCGAGCCTGCCCAGCCCCAGAACGGTGATCAGACGCTTCATGGTGGTTACGCCGCCTTCTCGGGTCGTGCTTCGGGGTTCCCCCTGAGGGCGCCGAGGGCCTCTGAGGGGATGCATCGCTCAGGTCCGGTGAGTGGTGATCCCGCCACGGCCCCACGGCTTGCGGCGCGCGCCGGGGCGTCGCATCCGCCGCAGGATCCGGTCGTTCACCTTCAGGCGCTCGCGCAGGGCGCGCCGCTCGAACCCCCGCTGCCGGCCACGGCGAGCGAAGTGGGAGACGCCGACGGCGCTCGCGGTGACCACCACGGCTCCCAGGGGACCCGAGAGGACGCCCGCCACCAGAGTGGCGAGGAGGTACGAGGGGACGGCGCGGCCCACCCGGTCGCCGACCGAGGCCGAGCGGCGAAGGGGCGTCAGCGACGGGTCCCGGTAGGAGGTGAAGGCGGCCAGCGCCAGGGTCGTCACGGGGATGCCGGGTAGGAGGTCGGGGATCATGCCGTCCAGGAGGGAGTGGTCGCCCGCCGAGACGTGATCGGCGAGGGTGGCGGTCAGCTCCGCGTCCAGTATCCCGCTCTCGATCACGCCCTCGCCGCCCCCGGCCAGGGCCAGGTGCTGGCAGACCTCGTCCGTTGTGACCACATCGATCTGCGGGTTCTCGGCCAGGGCCTGCTTGACGTAGCTCACGCTGTCCGTCGCCTTGGCCTGCAGGACCTCGATGGCATTGCCTCGGTCATCCAGGATGGCGATGTCCCAGTTCGGCTGGGTGGCGGACGGGGCGAGCGCGGCATGGACTCCGTCCGGGAGAACGCCGGCGTTGAGGTAGTCCGCGTACTGGATCTCGAAGAGCTTCCCGCGAACGCCGTTGAGGAATCCGGCCAGCCTCTCGGGATCGTCGGCCATCCGGCCCGCCGCCTGCCGGAAGGACTCGCTCGCGGCCAGGCCGGGATAGGCGAAAGCGTAGGCCGTCTCCACGGCCTCGGGAACCTGGGCCGCCCCGGTGAGGTAATCCACGAGCACGGTGCCGCCGATGCAGGCGGTGTCGGGAGCCCACCAACGGCCGTCATAGGCCTGGGCCAGCCGCTGGTACTCGGCGACCTGCGCCCCGAGGCGCTGCTCTAGGCGCTGAAGCTCATCGTCGCAGCGGCGGGAGTTCCGAAGGAGATCCAGCACCGTGCCGAGGAGAGCCCAGACCCCGCAGGCGAGCATGACCACGCCGTGCCACGCGAGACGCAGAGCCCAGCCGAGCACACGCCACCCTATCGATGTGGTACGCTTTTGGGGGTTCATCCCACCCACTCCCTTCTTCACCCAGATCTGCCACATCATCCCCCTGTAGGCGCATCCCGTCAAGCCCCGGGGGCCGTCGCGCACATGGGGACGGCGTGTGGCTCCAGAATGTGTGGCATAGGGAAGGTATGCAGGCGCCGAGGGGGAAGGGTAAGGCCTGTCGCGCTGCCGGGGGGGGGTGAGAGGGACGCGACTGAAGGTCAACCAGTACAGGCTTATGCTCCACGCGACGGGACCGGGCCGCCTGCCGAGTCTGGTGGGGCCGCCTCTACGCGGGGGCTTCGGCAAGGCCCTCAAGGACGGCTGTTGCCCCTTCACCAACCCCGTCTGTCCGCAGTGTCCCCAGGCCCGCGAGTGCGCCTACGGCTACCTGTTCGATAGCGCCGTCACGGACGCCGACCGCGTGCTGCGGCGGTACCCCCACACGCCCCATCCCTTCGTGTTCGACACGCCGGCGGCGCCCGCACCTGACTCTAGTGGCAGAGACCGGCTGGCGGTGGGCCTCT